>Ga0209164_1000411_pt1 | contig 106443 bp, 94 predicted proteins | sample MTBNYHSulfiMetaG_FD_187458 | JGI IMG/M metagenome (GOLD analysis project Ga0209164, IMG submission 187458) | Enrichment culture microbial communities from rom New York Harbor, USA that are MTBE-degrading - MTBE-NYH (New York Harbor Sulfidogenic)... | ecosystem: Environmental > Aquatic > Marine...
TTCTGCTTCAGGTTGCTCTCTTCATCGGTACTGACGGCGGCCTGAGGACAAGCACAATAGATTTGATCCATCTCGAAAATTTCGCGGGCATGAACCGCTAAGGCCGTATGCGTGCAAAATTCAGGTATTAAAATTTGGAAACCGTTTAAGGACCGCTTGAGTTACCTCTTTAGGGGAAAAAATATAGTCCGGATTTTTCTTGGTGATTTCCTGGACAGCTTCCCAAACAACCTGCCGGGCTGGAATTTCACCTGACCATCGACTTGTTAGTGTCTTTTTGGTATCGACCACATCTTCTTGTCCAACAACCAATTCAGAGTTCACTAAAATCTCGCCTGATTCCGTTTGAAAAACTGAAAACTTAATGCAATTTATATCAACTCCATGAGAGGTCCTTAAAAACCGGCAAACATTTGCAATTCTTGGCGGTATTTCTTCAGCAACAATAAAAAGTCTTTGAATTCGATTGATTTCAGGAAATTCATCGGTTTCAAATTGTTCAATAAATACATCCTGAATATTAGAATGTCTTATCTCCACTTTTTGCGATAGATAATTTGAGGCCATATTAAAAATAGATTCGTCGGGTAGAACGTTTACCCATGCTGCATATTCGAGAATCTGTGCTATAACTTCACGCGGAGCCTTTCCTTTTTTCAATTCAACAACAACAATATTTCCATCCTTGTCCATGCCAATCAAGTCTGGAAAAATGCTTGAGTCATCTTGAGCAGCAGTAGTTTGCCTTCCAATCCATATTAATGGTTCTTGTGCTATGGCCCATGGACTTTTTTCAAGCCAGGATTCCAAATGTTTTTCTAAATCAATATCTTTTTTAGAAGCTTCGACCAACTCTGCGTTTATAAGATTTTCACCGTTGGTTTTTAATTTGAAAATAGCCATAGCAGCTCCTTTATTTATCCACCCGCTTCTTCAACTCCGTTCCCACTTTGAAAAAAGGCAGCTTCTTCGGCTTGACCTTGACCATTTCACCGGACTTTGGATTGCGCCCGGTATATGGTTCATACGATTTGACGAAAAGGGTGCACAATCCACGGATTTCAACCCGATCCCCATTTTCGAGCGCCTTGGCCATTTCACCGAAAAAGGTCTCGACACATTTGGTTGCTTCGATCTTGGTCAGGTTCTGGGAATCTTTCAGGGCCTGGATCAGTTCGAGTTTGTTCATTGTGTCTCCCTGTTATCGGCATGAATTCAGTGTTGTGTGTGTAACCTGCAAAGGATGCGATGACATCTCTGGGCGCTTCCGGGATCTAAGAGCACCTGCATTTATATTGCCATTAACGACTTGAAATTTAATAGATATCTAATTTTATAAGTGCCCAACTGTCAAGCATTTATACCAAAAGCGCCCCTTCCAGAAAAAACGCAGTTCCTGCGCATCGAGTAACCGAATGTGTCACAGGCCTATACCCTGTCCTTGGACGGCCTCTTGAATATCAAGCTGCCTCAATGCACGGATGAGCCCGCCCGGTATTCAACAAAGGCTCTAAACATCCTTCGGCCGTACCTTCGGGGCCGATCGATCGCCCGGACACGGTGAACTCATGCATGACCTTTGTATCAAATGCAAAAAGAGGAAAACCTGCAAGGTTCCTTGCCGGGCGGTTGAGCTGTACCTTGCCGAAGGGAACTCAACCCTTTATGAAAAATGGAAAGGGGACACCGTCACCCTTTATCCTCGATCGAGGGAGGAACAGGAGTCCAATCTATCAACCGGGGAAGACAAGGCTGGTGATCCCCGGCTATCATCCAAAGAGGCGCAAGCCTTCAGCACCGAAAATGAAAATCCTTTCCGGCACTACGAAGACAACCACAAACAGACCGGGATTTTCATTGATCGGTTTTTCGGGAAAATGAGCTATGCGGATCTTGCGGTAAAGTATGAGGTAAGCCAGACAGCGGCACACAAGATCTATTATGCAGGTTTCCAAAAGCTGCTTGAAATCATCATGCAGATGGACCAGGTCCGGAAGTCCATGCCCCCGGAAGAGCGCAAGCGGGCCGAGGTGGCCAAGTCAAAGCGATACCTGGAGCGCAACCGGGAAAGTGTCAATGCTGCCAGGCGGGAACGATACGCAAAGCGGAAAGAAAAGATCAACGCCAAAAGGCGGGGGGAATATACAGGCCGCAAAAAAGCGATGATGTGATTAATCCTGCTCTTGATCCTCCGGATAAGGCAAGGGTGGGGCTGGTCCCCATCCCCGGTCTGGAGCATTATGGTAGTACAACAAGTTGTTTATTTGAGTCGTTACAACCCTTCCACCTCTATGAATCATTGCCCTTATTACGGCTTTTTTGGGGTGATCCTCATCTTCGGATGATGCGCTTATAATGGCTGAAAAGGCTTCTGTTTCCGGTTCTGGTTTTGTTTGAAGGCGTGGCCCAAGCCAAAAATCAAGGAGTTGTGTGGACACATTTCTACGGGAGCCGTGGTGCGGCACCTGAAAACATTTGATATTGGGCGGACCAATATTTATGCTACTTGCATAGTATGCTGCTTCAGTAAGTCCAGCCCTACCTGCATCACCAGTCAATAGTATTCGATTTTCGCATAGCTCAGCACATTGAATAATGCTCATTTCATTTTCGGCGCTTGTTTCTTCAGATGAAAAATTTTCTACGCCCCAAGCAGCCTTTATGAAATTAATAACCTTTGCGGCTTGTTCTTTCAGCATTAGACCAAATGTTGAAGCCAAACCTAATTGCTCTGTTTTTGCAGATTCCGGAGTCTTTTCAGATTCAACAATAAGATCAAGATATCTTGCTTTTGTTGGGGCAAAGACTAAAAATGCTCCTATCCGGGCACCTTGGAAGGGTTCATTTATTGTTACATTCTTTTCGATAGCAAGTTCTTCCAGTGCACTAATATATGGATAAATTTCCCTCAGCCGTTTTTTCAAATTATCAACGTTTTTAAACTTGGCGAATCTATCAATCAATTCATCCGCATAAATCCACGGACGAAGCATCCAAAGGGTCCCCACCGTAAACTCTTCAATGACTTTTCTAAGGCCGCCTGCATGGTCACCGTCTGGATGTGTTGCTACAATATGGTCTATGTAACCTGGGTTATTATAAAAGTTGTTTATATGCTTAATAATCTTATCGCCAGTATCCTGATATCCTCCGTCAACAACATGAATATAAGTGTTGCCATTCAGTTGATATCTGATCGGGATAGCATCCCCACTTTTTTTTGATTCGACTTTAAGAAAATCAATTTCAAAAAAATCGGCCATGATTTCACTTCAATAAATCGGTTCAAGACTGTCTGAACTTTTTAACATCACAAATTAGCCTTGACTCTTTTTGTAATGTAATTGGTTTGCTTCCTATACGAGAGCAGAAACAAAACAAGCAACAGAATCAACAGGATGAAGTGATCCCATTCTTTTAATGCTGGAAACCAGCTTTGAATTATTTCGAAGATTTTCAACAAAAGAAGCAAGAAGAATAGGGAACAAATTGTTCGATATGAATTGTTTTGTTCAGAAAGAATGTCAAGCTTCTCATCTTTTTTTGAGGCCGCAACAAAATCAGGATAATCTGCAAACTTTAAAAATTTTATTTTCTTCAGGAAGGGTTCAATTGTTAATGAACCTACACGGCTGACAACAAGGCCGATGAAATAATAAAGAAAGACCCCAATAATGATATCTTGCTGGATGAATGAGTATGCAGTGATTTTTTCTGCCAGGATAACGAAAAGAATGCCCGGTAAAAGGTAATTGAAAAGATTGTATGATGACAACTTTTCGAGCAGATCTTTCAAAACTGATCCTAAATTTTTTCGATTAATAATATTCTTCGACGGATGCCGCTATAGATGCGCCAATGATGCGAGATCCATATGTGACGAGGATTAAAACAACCAAGGTAAAAAAAGGCGCCCAGTATCCATTTATAGCTAAAGCTAACATCGCTATTGGGACAACACCCACCCCCACAATAAGAAATCCAATTATGACAGCAATCATACCCCAAAGCGAGTATGTAATGACGAATCCTAATAACCATGTTACTAAACCAAATAAATAGGATGAAATCATAATTCCACCGCCGGTGAATCCTCGAAGTCTTCTAAAAATCGAAAGGGGCAGTAAAATAATCAAGTCAACTGCTAACACTATCCAACCAAGATAGGTTAAAGGTTTCAACAGATGTGTTGACGCCCAAACGCTTCCTTTAAGAAATAAAACCGGGATTGCTAATATCCCGATAAATATCAAGATGCCAAGTCCCATCCCTCCAAGTTCTTTCAATTTTTCAATCATATAGTCCCCCATCTGCCTATGATGTGACATTTTGAAAAATGGAATAGGAGTGCCGTCTATCGGAACTTAGTTTATGTCTGATCGATCGGAAATGGAATCGTTTCACAACTATCATAGGACTTCAAAAGGTCAACCACATTTTTCAACGTTAAAATTAATTGGGATATCGAAAACCAAATTTGCAAGAGGGTTCAATCAGAGTGATTGCAGATCCCCCCAACCATACCCATCAGATCGAATGCCAGCTCTCCCAAAAAGGTGACCTTGCAACCGCTTGCAGCCTCATGTAAATTTTAAAAAACCAACCCCAATATCATGAGGCCAGCATGAAAAAGGAATCCCTTGTTGAAGCCTGGAATGGTCAATATGACCATTTCAAAACAAAGTGGCGGAACACTAAGACCATGCACCAAAAAGCTGATTATGTAAGGGCTATCGGAAAGGAATTCCCCAACGGCATACCATTGGAAACTGTTGTTGAATAATTCCTGAAACTGACCTGCTAAAATGCGAGCCTTTGATTTAGCCAATCCGAGATACCCTGTCTTCAAGCTGTATCGCAACTCCTTTTTTCCAAGCACACCTTGGAGTTCAACGGGAACTTTCATGCGGAAGCAATATGAATAGGGATTTCGGATCAGGTAAGAAGGGGAATGGTTTTGCCTTTTCATTTGACCGCCTCGCTGTCACTTTATGTAAGTGAGGTGTGTAACAGCCAGAATCGATCAAAAATGACGGTATTTGCTAAAATAACAAAAGCCTACCGTTGATACAGTAGGCTTTGCTATTTATGGTGCCGAGGGACAGAATCGAACTGCCGACACGGGGATTTTCAGGCAAGACCTCTGAGTTTCCTAACCTCCTGATTTTATGATAACATATTGAAACTATTGGATATACATTTTCTACATTTTTGTAAATTTTCCATATTTTGGTCAATTTTAGAAAGTTTTTCTCACACGGATTCTCACACAGAAAAAACGATTTTACCTCCCTACCCCACTTAATACATCACCCATCTCGCCACCCAATACACGACTATCCGACGCCGATGCCATTTTCTCACACCCACCTTACGCAGCAGATGACGGTCGATTACCGTATAAAAAGTGTTGGATGCCTGTCGTCTCACGAACATTTTTTTGACAACTCAAGTAATTACCGTGCACGGCCGATGAAAGATCCAGGATTGTAAATACGCCGGAATCGTTGTGATGTTTTTGAATTAAAAGGTTTCAGTTTGTTTATAACTTACTGTATTCAGTTTAGAAAAATATTTTAAGCAGAAACAACACCCATGACTGAAGCCATTTTTGAAGATCGTCTAAGCGCACCCATTACGAAATAACTCCCAAAATATCAGGTTAGGAAGACTTTTTTGGGCATTGGTGCTTTGGATAAATTGGACTCCGGAAGCATCTTGAGCAAAGATGTGCGGGACATCAACGGCCGTTTGTTATTGACCAAAGGCAAAGCGGTCGATCGTGAACAGATACGGTTGCTGAGAATGTGGGGTGTGGCTGAAGTTGACGTGCAGGGGTCAATAGAATCGGCTGCCGCTCCATTGGATGAGGAAAATCCTAAACGTAAAGCCATTGAGGGGGCTCTTGTCAGGATGCTGCAATACGTTGATACCGAGCATCCTGCTATCGTTACCATTATCAAGTCGGCAATAGAATATCGATTCCAGCACAACCTCATGCTGGGATTTGAGGATCCGAAGCGACTTTCACCTGATTTTCGATTTGACCTTCACAGGGCCGTTCAAACCCAAATCCGGTTTTCCGAGATACAACTGCCCGAGTCGCCTCAAATAGTGACGCAATTTAATGAGGTGGCTGCGAATCCGAGATCCTCGGGCAACGATCTCGCCGAGGTGGTCAACACGAGTCCGAGTCTGGCAGCGGTACTGCTGAAAATCGCCAACTCGGCCATCTTTGGCTTTCCTTCCAGGATCGACACCGTCTCCCGTGCCGTAGCGCTTTTGGGCACACGGGAAGTCGGTTCATTGATCATGGGTATCAGTGTCATGCGTCTGTTTAACAACATACCCAAAGACCTGGTCGATATGTCCACCTTTATGCGCCACAGTCTGGCATGCGGGCTGCTTTCCAGAATAATGGCAGCCCGACTTAATCGGCCCAATACCGAGCAGATGTTCGTTGCCGGCCTGCTTCATGATCTTGGCCGCTTGGTTTGGTACCGTTATTTTCCCGACCAGGCAAGATTGTGTCTGGAACTCGCCAGAAAGACCGGGTTATCTTTATATGAGATCGAAACTGAGTGTTCGGGCATAAATCACGAACAAATCGCGGCCCAGCTTTTAGACAAGTGGAAATTGTCCGAGACCCTGACGGATTGCATCGTGTATCATCATCATCCCTCCCGCTGTCCGGATCCGACCGGCCCTGGCATCGTGCAGGTGGCGGATCTTGCCGTCAATGCGCTGGGTCTGGGTCATAGCGGCGAGCATGCGGTCCCGCATTTCGATGCAAGGGTTTGGAACCGATTGAACCTGTCACCAAACGCCTTAAGGATCGCCATGGGTCAGACCATCGAGCAGATGGACATCATGGGGACGCCTCACTGGGGGCTTACCGAATGAATGATATGCGAAAGACACCTTCCGATGGCCATGATTTACTGCTCCTTGCAGAGGAAGAAAAGAACCGCTGTATTTTAGGCGCCATGGAACAGGTGCTTGAAGTAGGTGATTTTCAAAAACATGTCGATAATCGCATAGGCTCCGAGGATCTCATCAAAATGACTGCCCAGCAAAGTAGTCAGCTGATGCGATTTGAAACCAGTGCCATCTATAAAGTTGACCAGCCCACATCCAAACTCAGCCTTGCATGCTGCATCCCACGGGAGAGTCAAGGGGTGCTTGAGAGCCACTTCGAGTCCTTGGTCAGCCATGATCACGTTTCCTGGGCACTTAGAGAGCGGCGCGGGATCATGATCTATTCTCAAGACCGGCGCTACCGGGTTGTGCTACACGTCATGGCGACGTATTGCCGGATTCGCGGGTTGTTCGTTGGCTTGTTGCCGATTGAAAACTGCAGCGTTCCAGAAGGATCCATGCAAGCCCTTTCCCTGTTGCTGAGAAATGCCGCAAATACCCTGGAAAGCCTCGAATACTTGGACATGTTCCAGCGCCAGAATGCGGAACTGCACACAAAGGTGGCAGAAAAAGTCGATCAGTTGCGCCAGCGTGATCATCAACTGCTCAACGCCCGGAAAATGGATGCCATTGGAACGTTGGCCGGAGGTGTCGCGCATCAGTTTAATAACGCGTTGGCGGTGTTGGTCGGCAGCGTGGATTTGATTAAACTGCAAATGTCCCAAGGCCAGGACCCTGGCAGCAATTTAAAGCGCTTGGAAGCTGTCTCCAGGAGGATGCAAGATCTGACCTTCAAATTGGTTGCCTATGCACGTGGCGGAAAATACCTGACCGAAAAGACCTTGGTCGACCTGTTGGTCATGAGTGCTTTGGGTGGTGCCAAAAAGTCATTGGGTAGTCCCGTCGAGTTTGTATCTACGGTTCCGGAAAACACGTATTATGTCAAAGTCGATTGCACCCAAATGGAATCGGCGCTTTCGGGTATCATCACAAATGCCATTGAAGCGATGGAAAGCGATGGTCGGGTGGCCATTAGCGCGGAAAAAATTTCAATCGATGAATCGACAAATGATCCCAAGCTGATGGAACTGGCTCCGGGTGAATATGTCATGATCAAGATTAAAGACAACGGGAAAGGAATGGATCAGCGCACGATGGAGCATATTTTCGATCCATTTTTCAGCACCAAATTCACCGGACGCGGGCTGAGCATGGCAGCGGCTTACGGAATTGTGAAAAACCACGCCGGTGAGATCGCCATCGAGTCGCAAGTGGGTGAAGGAACAACCGTAACCATTTATCTGCCGCTGGCCCGTTGATTGGACACGTGCATATTTGTCGCAAAGAGAGCCCTTCTATACAGGCCTTTTAGAATGGGTTATCAGCTATTTAACGACCACACGGCCCCTGCCTGACACCTTTGCGGCACAGATGACTTTATCGGCACGCTGAGGCTGCTCGCCGATTCAAAAAATGATCATAGGGTAGAAGTCAACATCGGCGAGATTTCGAACCGTAAAATACGACACCTACCTTGTCAACGACCGGTACCGATGATTTCGGGAACCGTTCCACTTTTTACCGTTTGATTTTCTGTCACGGCAAATTTAACTGCCTCACCATCAATTCAAATCATCGGACGGAGTGCAGGTTTTCGCAGTTCTTCGGAATTCAAGCTAACGAAATGATTTTACAAGTAATTCAACCATCCAAAATTACTTGCGCTGCATAGCTGGTACATTTAATCGCCGGATCAATAATAGTCCTTAAATTATTGAAGGGCTTTAGAATGCAAATGGAAGGCTCAATTGGATCTCAAAGCTGTTTTCACCTTATCAGCCAAGGTTTTCAATGAAAACGGTTTTTGAATAAACAGATATCCTTTGTCAAGCACACCGCGGTGAGCGATAACATTGGCCGTATACCCCGACATGTATAAACTCTTGAGATGAGGGCAATGGGCTTTTATCCGTTCAGCCAATTCACGACCGTTCATTTCAGGCATCACAACATCGGTTATCAAAAGGGCGATTTCCCCAGAGTGGATCTTGGCCAGTTTCAGGGCTTCACCTGGTGTATTGGCTGTAACCACCCTGTAACCAAGACGTAAAAGCATTCTTTCGGCCAATATCAAAATCGAAGCGTCGTCTTCAACCACCAGTAACATTTCGTTGCTGCCTTTTGGGATCTTGGACTTTGTCTCCACTTGATCTTCGGAGATATCCCCCGCATGTCTGGGCAGGTAAATTCTGAATGTGGTGCCTTCGTTCAGTTCGCTGTAGACGTTAATAAATCCATTATTTTGTTTGACAATTCCGTAGACCGTGGACAATCCCAGACCGGTGCCTTTGCCCATTCCCTTGGTTGTGAAAAACGGCTCGAAAATATTGGCCTGGGTCACGGCATCCATGCCGCATCCGTTATCGCTAATAGAAAGGCAGACAAAATCGCCTGGTTTAAACCCCATATGATCGTTACAGTATGCTTCGTCGATAGTTTCCATGCCTGTTTCGATCGTGATCTTGCCCACATCGACGATGGCATCCCGTGCATTGACGCAGAGGTTAGCCAGGATCTGGTCGATCTGAGATGGATCCATCAGAACCGGCCCAAGGTTAGTTTCGGGCAGCCAGGCCAGATCGATGTTTTCACCGACAAGTCGCCGCAACATTTTGAGCAGGCGTTCCACAGTGGTGTTCAAGTCAAGGACCTCAGGGGCAATGGTTTCTTTGCGAGCAAATGCGAGCAATTGCCGGGTAATGTCCCTTGAACGTCCGGCGGCGAAATAGATCTCCTTCAAGTCGTCGTATAGCTCATCGGAAGTATCAATCTTATCAAGAGCCAGTTCTGTATAACCGATGATGACACTGAGTATGTTGTTGTAATCGTGGGCGACACCTCCGGCCAAGCGGCCCACCGATTCCATCTTCTGCGCCTGTATTAGTTGGGCCTGCAGCTTTTCCCGCTCCTGATCGGCCAGTTTGCGGTCCGTGATGTCCCTGAAAAAACCGGCAAGAGAAGCCCTGCCGTCCACCATTATGGGCACCGCGTTGATATCCGCGTAGAAGACGGAGCCATCTTTTTTAAGACAGGGAATGTCCGAGGTCATTGCTTTTTCACCGCGGGCCTGTTTTTCAAAATTGGCGATGATAGCTGGCAATTCCGCTTTCGGATGAATATCGTCAACCTTCAGGTTCTCGAATTCGGTTTCCGAATAACCGAAAAAGTGACAGATGGCCGGATTGGCATACTTCATTTGTTTGGTTTCAATATCAGCAATCAAAATGCCATCCGAGCTGGACTCGAAAAGCACCCTGAATCTTTCCTCTGCCCGTTCGCGCCGCTGCTGCTGTTCGAGGCCGTACAGTGCGTACCCCAGGTCGTCGACAAGCTCCCCGAAAAGTGACTGTTCGTATGGGTCGTTCCCCAAAGCCGCGGGCAGGGCTACCATGAGCCCACCATACTGGTGGTCGTCGTGCCTCAGAGCCCCCACAAAGACCCCTGTGTCGCTGTACTTGTGAACCCAGCGGCATGCCCCGCAATGGTCTTCGGGACTGAAAATGGCCGTCACTTTTTGCTGGCTGTTCATTGCGCGCCGGTAGCACTCAGGCTCCTGCCCGCGTTCAAATTCGTTGAGAATCGGTATGAAGTCTTCACCCATGCCGGACTCTGTCGCGCCCTGCAGTTTGCCGTCGGCGTCCTGCAGTACGATCCAGGCGAAACGGTAACCGCGGGTTTCAACCAGAATCTTGCAAGCCCGGCGCATGAGTGTATCCCGGTCCTTTTCATAGGTGATAAGCTGATTTACGGACCGGATCGCGATCAAGATCTGGTTGATGTGCCTGATACGCTCTTCGCTTTGTTTGCGTTCGGTGATTACTTCCGAAAACAATATGACTCCACCAACGCTCCCATCCATATCATGCCACGGATGGATCTCCCAGCGAACCCAATCCAATTTTCCGCTGAAACGCGGAAAGGGGTCTTCATCACAACGCTCCACGGCGCCTGCAAGGCAGCGACGGTGAATAACCTTCCATCGTTCCGGGATATCCGGGAATATTTCGTAGTGGGATCGGCCGATAATGTCCTGTCCTTCCAACTCATAATCGATTAAAAAACGCCGGCTGGTGGAAATGTACTTCATTTCCCTGTCAAACATCGCAATCGCCGCCGGTGCGTATTCAACAAAAAGATTTAGGATATGTCTCTCCCTTTGGATTGCCTCCCGCAGGCGGTAGCTTTCGGTTACGTCCCTGAACACAAGAACGGCGCCGAGCAATTGCCCGCTGTCATCCTTGATGGGCGCCGCCAAGTCTGAAATCTGGTGCTCTTTTCCAATTTTAGAAATGAGTTTCGTATGGTTGGCCAGACTGACCTTGCTATTGGTCTTAAGTACCGTTTTCACAGGGTTGGTGGCTGGCGCCCCTGTTTGTGCATTGACAATTCGAAAGATATCTTCGATCGGTCGGTTTGCGGCCTCTTTCATCGTCCAACCGGTCAACGCCTCGGCCACGGGATTCATCTGCGTTACGCAACCCTGCAGATCTGTAGCGACCACGGCGTCTCCAATGGAATGCAGAGTGATGCGCAAGTTTTCGGAGCTTTCGAGAATCGCTTGTTCTGCCAGCTTACGGTGAGTGACATCGGCCAGGAGCACAAAAAGCAATCCGCCTGTCGATGTAACTCGAAACTCAATATCACGAACAGAGCCGTCCTTACATGTAACAGGAAAATCCATGGACTCGAAGGGGGCGATGGACCGCGTTGCATTTTTTAAGGCTGCGGTCCATGCTGCTTGTGCTTTTGACCGTTGCGCCTCATCCGGGTATGCAAGGGGCCACCATTGGGCCACGGACGGCATGTCTACAATCGTATAGCCGAACAGCGCTGTGAATCGCTGGTTGATATAAAGCGTCTTTTCCTCCAGGTCGGCTATGACGATACCCACCGGGGCTGATTCGGCCAGTGTGCGGAAGCGCGACTCGCTCTCCAGCAAAGCATTTTGGGCCTCTCTACGTTGGGAAATGTCCCGAACGAATACCAAGGCACCGTTTTTGTCCTCGTATGCAATCGGCTCACCTTTGGTTTCGACCCATACCGGACTGCCATCCATCCGTAAAAACCGATGCTCCAACATGCTGCGATCCGGCGCCAGCCCCTCACGAATCCGACGTCCCCGATCTTCGACAATATGCCGGTCGTCGGGAGGGATACGCGCTATGACCGGTTTTCCAACCAGTTCCTCGGCCGATTGGATATCAAAAAGCTTGCAAGCCGCTGGATTCAAGTAGGCGAACTTTTGTTCGGTCTGAATGAAAATGGGGTCCGGCGCATTTTCGATCATCCCCCGGAAGCGCTTTTCACTGTCGCGAATCGCAATTTCTGTCTTCCTGCGTTCAGTGACATCGCGAAAGACCAGAACCACCCCCTGGATGTTTCCTTTATGGTCGATAATCGGTGCGCCGCTGTCGTCGATGGGCACTTCGCCGCCACCTCTACGAATCAGTATGGTATGGTTCCCCAGCCCGACAATGTTCCCGTTTTGAATCACCTTGGTTGCCGGATCATCCACCTCCTTGCGGGTGTATTCGTTAATAACTCGAAATACTTCCCGCACCGGCTTGCCGTTTGCTTCTTCCTGTTTCCATCCGGTCAGCGACTCGGCCACTGGATTGATAAAAGTGATGCGTCCCCGTGCATCGGTGGCGATGACCGCATCGCCGATGCTGGATAAAGTGACGCTTAGCCACTCACGCTGTTCGCGCACCTGCTTGTCGGCTTGATGCTTGTAAAGTGCCAGTTCGATCTGCGTGGCCAGATCGCGTACTTCGAATGGTTTTAGGATATAGCCTATCGGTCCAGTGATTTTGGCACGAGCGAGAGTGGCTGGGTCGGAATGTGCGGTCAGGTAAATTATTGGTGTGTCGCATTGTGCATGAATCGCCTCCGCAGCGCGAATCCCATCAACAGGTCCCTCCAGCTGAATGTCCATTAAAACGAGCTGTGGCCGTAATTCGAGGGCAATTTCGATCCCCGCTTCGCCACCTGCGGCGACCCCTACGACCTTGTAATCAAGCTGCTCAAGCTTCACCTTGAGATTTTCGGCGACGATACCTTCGTCTTCAATGATGAGAATTGATGTTTGGTTCATGTTGTGGATCCTTTTTTTCAAAAACGACCATGAATTGGGTGCCTTGGACATTCCTGATCTCCACCTTTGCGTGCAACTGCTGGGACAGGATCCGGACGATGCGCAAACCAAGGGACCGCGAACATTCCAAGTCCACCCCCGGCGGCAGGCCGATGCCGTTGTCGGTTACACTGAGGTGCACCCGACGTTGACCATCTTCGTGAAGTGCGACCGAAACCTTGCCGCCAGCGCGTCCTTTAAAGGCATGCTTCAGCGCGTTGCTGAACAGTTCATTCAGGATGAGCCCACAGGGTACAGCCGCGTTCACGGGTAGATAAACCGGTTCCAGGTTCGTTTCGAGTAAAATGCCGGCGGCCGCTGTCCCCATCGCCCGGGACAAGTATCCCAAAAGATCTTTAACGTAATCGGCAAACTCCACCCTGGACAGGTCGGATGACTGGTATAACTTCTCGTGGACCATGGCCATGGAGCGCACACGGTGAATCACATCCTGGAAGATGCCGAGCATGGAGGGATCCTTGGCTTCGTCGGCCTGCAGATCCACCAGGCTTGAGATGACCTGCATGTTATTTTTCACGCGATGGTGGATTTCCTTGAGAAGTACCTCCTTTTCGTCCAGTGAGGCTCTCAATGCCTCTTCCGCGAGCTTGATGGGCGTCAAGTTCACCGTCGCGGAGGCCACCCCAACAACCTGCCCGGACTCGTCATGAACTGGTTCCCAGTTGATGTCGAGGAAAATGCGTCCACTGGGTCTGTCGAGCCAGATTTGCTCATGATGCTCCACATTGTTCTCCATCACGCGCCGTTTGATCGCAATCATATAATCCGCTTCTTCGGCTGTAAAAATATCTCGATCGAAGTGTCCAACGATCTCGTCCGGGCGCGCCGTGCGCTGGTTATAGGCCCAGATATACTTAAGATCGCGGTTCTGTGCCGCAACCGAAACGGGTGCATTGCGTAGCGCGAGACGGAAGCGCTGGTCGCTGTCCTTGAGGGCTTGCTCCTTGTTCTTGCGCCCAGTGATATCGGCAACCGTGCCCACGAAGCTGGCCGCCTGTTTTCGCCCATCAATTGTCTCAAACGAGGCGATGCCGTGAGCCTCTATCCATTTGATCGAGCCATCGGGAAGTATGATACGGTATTCTGCAAAATACGGTTCAGGATCGTCTGCATCGAGCGCCGCCTCCACCTTAGACCAGACGCCGGGCAAGTCATCCGGATGCAATCTGGAGAGGATCTCATCATTTGGGCGGGAGTAGCCTGTGACGTCGAAGATTTCCTTGTAACGGTCATCCCATGATGCAATACGGGTGATCGGATCGTAATGCCACCATCCCATGCACGCTGCGTCAAGTGCCAGCTGTCGCTGCCGGGTGATACGCTGCAGTTCTGTTTCGGCTGCCTTTCTTTCGGTGATATTGCGGCTGGACCCTGCTACAGATTCGATTCGGCCATCGCGGCCATACATGGGGGCCAGAACGTTCTCATAATAACCTTCGATTCCAGTCGGGCTTACATATTGGGTTGTATTGATAACCACTTCTCCGGTTTTCAAGACGCGCCGGACGCCTTCGAGCAGTGCTGCCTCGACGATCTCAGGGTAGCCTAATTCGCGCATGGTCTTGCCGGTCGCCTGATCGGCGGAAAGGCTCCAGAGATCCAACAGCCTTTTGTTGGCGAAGATAAATCGGCCATCGGGGTCCAGGATATAAACATAGTCCTGAACGGACGAGAGGATTGCGTCCAACTCCCGGGACCGCTTGTCCAATTGCTCGGCGGTTTGGCGAAGTGCATTTTCGGCGGCCGTGCGCTCTTGCATCTCCTCATCAAGCAATCGGCGTGCCGTTGCAAACTCCTGGATATCTGGTTGCAGGGTGTCCGGCGCTGGGTGTTGTGTCAGAGAGGCCATAGCTGCACCAAGACGACGTCCGGCCCATTTGCCAGCCAGAAAACCAGATAAAGTGACCCCAAGGAGGATCCCCCCAAGCCAGACGCCTACCAATAGCAATGATCGCCAGTACGGTCCGCTGGAAATCTCAACGGTTACCGTCCATCCCGAAAGGGCGGATTCGGCCATCCGGCTGACGATGGGATCCTCGACAGGGGGAGCCGCATTGCTGGCGATAGTGTTTCGTTGAGCATCTCTCAGAACCATCGACCAGCCTGTCGGATAGGTCCCTTTATCAAGTTCCTTTTGGAAAAATTTCTTGTCGAGGGTGGTCAGGACAGCGTACTTGGGTCGCCCCTCGCGAAGGACCGGCACCGCGATGCCCACCAGCGGTTTATTGGCAACCGGCCCTTCAAACAGATCGCTGACCGCCGGCTTGCCTGTTCGCATGGCGATCGGACCCGCCATGCGGCCTTTCGGCTGTTTGACCACAGGCAGGTCTGTGCCGAACGGCACGCGTGTATTTAACAGCAGCTGAATCGGCGTCCCGCCATCACTGATGACCACATGCGTGCCAAAGATTCGGAAAAAAACTTGCGCCTCCTCGTACAGCTCTTGCCATCTATTCTCATCATCCATTAGAGGGGATCCGGCCAAAATGCCGAGTGCATTGATTCTTGTGTTTAGGGCGTTGTCGGTGGAAAGGACGAAATCCTCGGCTAAGGCCACAGCCTGATTGACTCGCTCCAGGTGAACCACGACAATCTCATGGATGGAGATGCCTCCCGCAAAAAAAAACAGCGGCAGCATACACAGCCAGATTATCCGCGTGATAACTTTTGAAAGTGGAATGCCTGCCCGGTTTTCACCTTGCTGATTAAGCGTATTGGAATTGGCCACAAAGGCCTCCCCTATAAGCCTTCAAAGTCGTTTCACTCACAGGAGTTTCGAGACAATCCACCCATTCGGCAACATTTAGCTCAGGTTTTCGGCGTCTTGGGGAAATGAATAACGATCTATCCGAAACCGCTATTAAAAATTGCATGGCTAACCAGAGCGTGTCAATGATTTCGGACTCTACGGAGACTCAGACCATACAACTTCCCCAATTCTGTACATGGATCTGGAAAGCGAGTTGTGATTTAGACAGTAGTAAGGGGTAATCCGAGCCCAACCCAAGTCTTAATTAATCCGACTCAGAACCAGGGGTGCCACCATTTTTTATGTCCTCGGCAGGCGGTTTCTGTAATAGTATTGATAAAATACAGGATTATTCCAGTTGGTTGCATAATCCAGACATAAAAGTAATACTCCTGACGCATCGTGTTTATAAATTTATTATACCCCGTTTGCTCAATCTGCGTTTAATCGTTGCCCTGATGAAATAGCTTCCTCGACCGCCTCATCTGGAATGTTGAGTTTCTCGATAACAAGATCCGTCACCTCACCAGCTTTTCCAGATCCACCAAGCTCCCTTAAGACTTCAATGATGGGGATGATGTAATGAAAATGCTGGGGTATGTGCAGATTATTCATTGGTTTTCCTCAAATTCCATCGTTGATTGTCCACCCGGTTCATCTTTGCGTCTAAAACCTCAGAATTCATTTTTGACTATCCACCCGCTTCTTCAACTCCGTTCCCGCCTTGAAAAACGGCAGCTTCTTGGGTTTGACGACGACCTTTTCACCCGATCTGGGGTTGCGCCCGGCATAAGAATCATATGTTTTGATGTGAAAGCTGCACAGTCCCCGGATTTCAACCCGGTCACCCTTTTCGAGCGCCTTGGCCATTTCACCGAAAAACGTGTCGACACATTTGGTTGCCTCTATCTTGGTCAGGTTCTGGGAATCCTTCAGGGCCTGGATAAGTTCGAGTTTGTTCATTGTGTCTCCCTGGTATTGGTATGAGTTCAGTCTGGTATGAACGGCCGGAAAAAAATGCGATGACATCTTTGGGCGCTTTTGGGATCTAAGGGCACCTACTTTTCACATCGGCATTAACAACTTGAAATTTAATAAATATCTAAATTTATCAGCCCTGACCTGTCAAGCGTTTATACCAAAAGCGCCTCCTCTAAAAAAACGCAGTTCCTGCGAATCGTGTGACCGGATCTGTCACAACCCCATGTAATTTTAGGGACATTGGACCTATTCCGAAAACCGCACACGCAAATATTGGTTGAAACCCCTCGGTAGCGAAACCTTAAACATCTTCAATCCCCATAAAATGATCACAGAATGTGATTCACTTTGTAACTTTTTTATTGACTTTAAATGGAGCCCAACTATATACATTCAATATATATAAAGTATATAGTTGAGGAGCCTCAATAATGTCAATAAAGTACGCCGTATTGGGCCTTTTGCATTACCAGGAGCTGCATGGCTACCGTATTAAAAAGCACATTGAAAACTATTTTGGAAACATGTGGTCTATCAATTACGGACAGATTTATCCTGCGTTAAAACAGTTGGCCGATGAGGGTTTTGTGGAAGTACGGGAATGCGACAATAAAGGGGGAAAGGGGCCTCAACGCAAGCTCTACTCAATCACAGAAGACGGCCGGGATGAATTTTCACGTTGGCTCGCGGCTGACCCTGAAAAAAAGGTGATCATCCGGGATCCTTTCCTTATGCGTTTCGTATTTTATAGCTTTGGAAATCACGAGCGACTGATGGAAATTATCGATGATCAAATTAAAATATACACATCCACGCTTGCTAAGCGACAGAATAATTTAAAAAGATGGAGCACACGCGGCATCCACGTTCGATTGTTAGCAGAGCTTGGAATAGAGAACAACCGCACGTACTTGCAATGGCTTAAACGTGTAAAACGGGAGATGTCGGCGGATCATGCTAAAGGAAAGAAAAGTTCCGCTGGTAACTATTTAAATATTCAATGATATTGACAGGTTTCTCTATAAAATACCCTAAGATCAAGGAGGAAGGGATGGACTTCAAATTGACCCGTGAACAAACTATGATGATCGACAGCATTAAAAATATGGCCAGGAAAGAGAAATTCAAAGAACTGGCTGTTGAAATCGAGGAAGGCTGCAAATTTCCAGAATATCTCGTTCCCAAATTCGCCGAAATGGGTCTTTTGGGAATGTGTCTTTCGAATCAGTACGGCGGATCGGGAGAGGACACTCTCACAGCCATTCTCGCGATTGAGGAACTTGCCAAATACAGCTCCATCATTGCAACCCCGGTCTTCGAATCAAATGTTGGTCCGGTTCGTGTAATAGATATGTTCGGCACGAGCAAACAAAAAGAAGAAATAATTCCTGCCGTGTGTAATGGTGAATATAGTGTTTCAGTTAGCATGACGGAGCCGGATGGGGGTTCAGATCTTACCGCACTAAAAACAAACTTGTTAGATCAAGGTGATCATTATGTGCTCAACGGAAAGAAATGTTTTATTTCGGGCGGCGGGCATGCTTCTCATTATTTAGTCTATTCAAGGTTCAATGAAATACCGGGGCCTAAAGGTATAGGAGCGGTAATCCTTAAAAAAGGAACAGAAGGATTTACATTTGGAAAACAAGAACAATTCATGGGCCTTCGTGGAATGCCCTCATGCGACCTGTATTTCGACGATGTAATAATACCAAAAAGCGATGTTGTTATTGAAGCGGGGAATTTTGGCAAATTAATGTTGTCTTTTGACATCGAACGGTGCGGAAATGCAGCTATGTGTCTTGGCATTGCAGGTGGTGCATTTGAGGCTGCAAAAGCATATGCTCAGCTTAGAACCGCATTCGACCGCCCAATCTACGAGTTTCAAGCTATACAATTCTTGATAGCAGATATGGCGATACAATTAGACGCAGCACGATTGTTAGTTTACAGAGCTTCCCAAAATGCCAGTCAGGGGCTTCCCTCGATGTACGAAACCTGCATGGGAAAATGTTTTGCCAATGAAATGGTCAAAGATGTCACAGACAAGGCAATGCAAGTATTTGGCGGTTACGGTTACAGCAAAGAACTCCAAATAGAACGAATGGTAAGAGATGCACGAGCATGGGGATTGGCCGGTGGGACACTTCAAATGCAGCGAATAGCTATAGCAAGTGCAATATTCGGACGCAGATTTAATCAGCGCAAGAATTGAGCAGCGGGTTTCGGTATCTCTCATCCATGGCCAGCTCGGGGCTGATGGAGTCAAAACAGGAGGCGAACGGGTCAAAAAAGATAATGGGGTAAGGGGGTAGGGTCATGACCATCGTAATCGTTTTCTTTTTATTGCTTCTTTTTCTCTACATCGGCATGCCTGTCGCCTTCGCATTGGGTATCAGTGGCATCATCGGTTTGTATCTTGCGACCGGTTTCGGCAGTGTTCTGGGTGTCATGAGCACGGTGCCATACAGGACCGCGGCCAACTATTCTCTCACAACAGTTCCCTTGTTCATTTTGATGGCTCAGCTGATCGGCAAATCGGGCATTGTCGAGGAGTGCTTCATTGCGGCCAGGAGGTGGGTTGAAAGGCTTCCTGGAGGCCTCGCAATCGCATGCGTATTTGCCTCCGCAGGCATGGCTGCTATGTCCGGATCGAGCACTGCTGCCGCTTCGAGTATGGCTACGATCACCATACCCGAAATGCGCAAGCATGGTTACAGCGACAAGGTTTCGGCAGGCATAGTAACCGTTGCTGGTACACTGGCGATCATGATACCGCCCAGCATAGGATTGATTCTTTATGGGCTGATCACCGAAAATTCGATCGGCCTACTGTTCATCGCTGCGGTTATTCCCGGTTTATTGACCGCGTTACTCTATTGCGCAGGCATTATCCTTTGGAAAAAGATGTCCCGGGACGCCATCCCCACAACCAACGAAATATCAACCTGGAGCATGCGCTGGCGCTCACTCAAGCCGCTGTGGGCCTTTATCGTTCTTGTTTTCAGCGTGTTAGGGTCGATGTATTTGGGTATAGCGACACCGACTGAAGCGGCAGCCATCGGGGCTTTCGGTGCCCTTGTACTCTCCATATTAAAAAAAAGGATGACTTGGGACGCCTTTTGGGCGGCAGTCGCAGGAACCATTCGTATAACCAGCATGATCTTCACGATCATTATAGGTGCAATGATATTTGGATATTTTCTGACGGTCACCCAGGCTACCCAGAACTTGATTCGTTGGCTGGGAAGCCTTAACGCCCCGGTTTGGTTGATATTTGGGGCGATTATACTTTTGTACCTTCTCTTAGGCCTGATCATGGATCAGGTGGCCATCTTGTTGATAACCCTGCCGCTTGTATATCCCTTGATCATAAACATGGGGTTCGATCCAATATGGTTTGGGATCATTTCCGTTAAATTAGGAGAAATCGGTCTTGTAACGCCCCCAATCGGCATGAACGCATATGTGGTCAGTGCATCGACCAATATTCCCCTCGACGTCGTGTTCAAAGGGACTGGAACCATGCTTTTATTTGAGGCGGTATCCTTAATATTACTTCTTGCTTTTCCCTGTTTGTCTTTGTGGCTGCCTTCCACCATGTAAAGGGAGGCAACAAATAACCTAAAAGGAGGAAAAAAATGAAGATTTCTCGGGTTATCTTATTTGTTACGGTCATTGTTCTCATTTTTACAGGGGTGGCAAATATATATGCGGCGGAGAGTTCCGTGGTGAAATTAAAATTGGCGGATACATTCCCCATAGGGCACCTTGGACAACAAATGGGCGAAAAATTTGTCAAGCGGGTAGATGAGCTCACCCAGGGAAATCTGATAATAGAATATTATCCTGCGGGGCAGATGGGCAAACTTCAGGATATGCTGAGTTTATGCGAGCACGACACCGTCGATATTGCATACGTCCCACCTTCGTTCTATAGCGGTCAAATACCTCTTCATACCGTAATGATACTTCCCTTCTGGACGACGGCGGTTGAGGGGACCAAAATTTACAGAGAAATGGTTAAAGAATGCCCGGAACTGACTGACGAACTCCTCAAGTACAATGTCCGTCCCCTGAATGTAACCGCAATAAGCCAGTATGATGTAGGAACGACCAATCGTCCCGTTCGATCCCCAGAGGACTTGAAAGGATTGCGATTGAAGTCATCGGGCGGGATCTTCGTAAATATTGCCAAACGGTACGGAATTAATCCGATCAGCGTTGCTTCTGCAGAGACCTACGAGGCGACCCGGCGCGGAATTGTCGATGGAACCATATTCTCTTATGCCAGCGTTCATGGCTATCGGCTCAATGAAATTCTTAAATATCATACACTCGGGTTGCGCATGGGAGGATTTCCCTCCTTATACGTGATTAACGCCAAAACGTGGGACGAATTGCCAGCGGATTACCGCGATGCAATGACCCGAGCGGGAAAGGAAGTCGCCGACTGGCTCGCTGAGAAGTGGGATGCACAACAAGAAGCTTTGGCCAAGAAGTACGAATCTGAAGGAATGCAAATTTACAGGATTCCCAAAGCGGATTTGGATAAATGGTTATCCCCTCTGGATGGAATAGAAAAAGAGTGGATCGAAATGCAAAAAGATCGGAATTTGCCGAGCCAAAAAATTTTTGAAGTTTATAAGCGCATCAGCGGAGAAGTCGTCAATAAGTAATCAATATGTAACAAAAACCAGGAGCAGTCATTGAATACCATTGAAAAGGCCATTCGAAAAGTAGAAGACATCTGTTTGGCCGGCAGCTGCATTGCCCTGATTTTAATCATGCTGATGCTGACCATCGATGTCATCCTCCGCAAGGTGTCGACCCTGTCGATCACCGGTGCCTATGAGATAACCGAAGAATACCTGATGGTTGCCGCCGTATTTCTATCCATCAGTTACGTCTATCGGATTGGCGGCCATGTCAAGGTAGAGTTATTCGAACGAACGATTCCAAATTTTTTGAGACCGATTCTAAACACGGTAAAAAACTTGGCGGCATTTGTCTTTTTCGCCCTCATTACGGCCATTGGATTTGGGACTGCCTGGAAGGCCTTTTTACATGGAGAGCTTTCCTCTGGAGCGCTGGTTTACCCAATAGCTCCAGCATTGTTCCTGGTGCCACTCGGAGCAGGGATCACCTGCCTGCGAATCTTACAAACAATGTACAGTCCTCATGATAAATAGCCCCAATATTGCTGAACCTCAGGTTCGGCGCACCGAAAAATAGAAAACCCCTCTCACCTGAACCTTCCAGCGGGTGAGAGGGAAAATCTTTATGCCATTATAGGGTGCTCATATGAGATTTGAATTTACACCTGAACAGGAAAAATTCAGAGAAGAGGTAAAGGCGTTTTTGGAAAAAGAACTGACCTCCGGAACCTTCGAGGTGCATTGCGGGCCACTTGTGGAAGGCCCATCGAGGGAATTTTCCAGGAAAATGGCCGAAAAAGGCTGGATCGGGCTGACCTGGCCAAAAAAATATGGCGGACAGGGACGCTCCTATGTCGATAAATTTATCCTGATGGAAGAACTTCTAAAGGTGCGTGCCCCAATCTCATATCACTTTGCTGCCGACCGACAGGTGGGGCCAGCGCTGATCAAATTCGGTTCTGAGTGGCAAAGAGAATTTTTCTTGCCAAGAATCATTAAAGCCAAAGGCGACATCAATTTTTGCCTGCTTTTCAGCGAACCCAACGCCGGCTCCGATTTGGTATCGGTAACCACCCGGGCTGAAAAGGACGGCGAATATTATGTCGTGAATGGACAGAAGGTATGGACATCCGGAGGGCACCAAGCAGCCTATGGCTGGCTACTGGCAAGAACCAGCTTCGACGAGAAAATACCACGACACGCTGCATGCAGTGAATTCATCTTCGACATGAAGGCTCCTGGCGTAACCGTAAGACCCATCGTGGACATGGTAGGCCGGCACAGCTTCAACGAGGTCTTTATCGATAATGTGCGGATCCACCAAAAATTTCTTGTCGGCAGCGAAAATGAGGGTTTCAAGCAAATCATGGCGCAGGTGGATCATGAGCGTGCTGGACTGGAAAGGCTGATGCAGAATTATCCGGTCTATCAAGACCTGATCAAGATATCGTGCACCGACCCACATTTAAAGAAAGACCCGGAATTTTATGCGTGGGTCAAAAACGCGATCGCCGATATTGAAATCGAGTACAATGTTGGAAGGCTGTTATGCTATTACACGGCTTGGCTCATCGATCAGGGTAAACAGCCTTCCAGTCAGGCAGCGTTGACAAAAGCTTTTTGTACCCAGTTGGAACAAAGAATCAATGATTTGGCCACCCAGGTGTTGGGGCCTTCCAGTTCGATCAAAGGCACGCCTAACTCGAAACCCCCTCTTTTCATCAACGACTTGTACGAAAGCTATTTGTGGGGCCCGAGCTATACACTTCAAGGGGGGTCGGTGGAAGTCCTGAAAAACATAGTGGCCCTTCGCGGGCTGAAGATGCCCCGGTAGACTGCATCACATGCACAAAGAGGATTATAATGGATTTTAGCATCAACAAAGAAACCCGGATGATTAAGGAAAGTGTACGCAAGTACCTTAGCCGCAAAGTTAACTACACCACTGTAACGGACATCATGTCTGGGGAGGACGGCTATTCCAAAGATATCTGGAAGGACATGTGCCAGCTGGGCTGGACCGGGCTTATTTATGATGAATGCTATGGTGGAACAAACGGCAATTTTTTCGAGCTGTTTACCATCTTTGAAGAAATCGGCCGCGTCCAATTACCCAGCCCTCTGTTCTGCAGCGTGTTGGTTTCAGCGCTTCTCATCTATGAAGGTGGAGATGAGTCGATAAAAATGAGCACCCTACCCCATTTGATCCGGGGCGAAACGATCTATACGAGCGCCCTGATGGATGAATTCGGGCAGTACGATTATAAATGGCCGTCTCTTGAGGCGAATCAAGATAACGATGTCATCGTCCTTAACGGAGCAAGAACGATGGTCCCCTATGCGGCAATCGCCGATGAAATAATAGTATGCGGCAATTTGCAAGGTAAAAACCCGACGCTTTTTAGAGTAGATCCACGAGCGGCTGGTGTAAGCCTTACCCTCTTGGAGACTCTATCCAACGAAAAACGCTACAAAGTGGATTTAAAGAATGTGAAGCTCTGTCGTAGTAAAATCATCGGGCAGATCGGCAGCGGCCATGATTACATTGGTTCCGTTTTTGATAAAGCTATTGTATGCAAATGCGCAGAAATGCTGGGCGGGCTTGAATATATCGTAGATGCCACGGTGGCTTATGCGAAGGACAGGCACCAGTTCGGAAAGCCGATCGGATCGCTCCAGGCAGTTCAACACCACTGTGCCACAATGGCCACCTATCTGGAAGGAAGCCGCATGATTACATGCCAGGCTGCATCGATGCTCTCAGAAGGAAAGCGCTGTCCCAAAGAGATCGCCATGGCCAAGGCTTACATCAGTCAAGCCTATAAAGCGTCGACATGGCTTTCGCACCAGATCCATGGAGGATTGGGATTCACCAGCGAGTATCCTATTCACTTGTATTATAAACACGCAAAAGTGGCCGAACTCGAATTCGGCAGTGGGTGGTTTCATAAACAAAAAGTTGCATCCTTGATGGGTTTTTGATTCATCCGCGCCGGATTACGTTCACCCGCATTTCCATCGTTGCAAAAAGGGAGGATACTTCACATGAGCGATCAGGACATACTTTTTTCGGTCTCCGACGGCATCGGTACTATTACGCTAAACCGTCCGGAAAAGAAGAACGCCTTTACCATGGACATGATCGACCGCTGGTCCCAAACGCTGCAACAGTGGCGCACCGCCAAAGAAGTTAAGGTCATCCTGTTGACCGGTGCCGGTAACGATTTTTGCAGCGGAGTGGATTTCACCTCCTCTGGACCCCAAATGAGCCCGGGGCCATATGAGATGAAAGGCTTGCTGTGGGACAGAATCCACCGAATCGCTTTCACCCTCGACGACATCGACAAGCCCGTGATTGCGGCTATGAAGGGTGTTGCCGTCGGAGCTGGTCTTGATATGGCTTTGATGTGCGATCTACGATTTGCCGCTTCTTCGGCGCGCTTTTCGGAAGGATATGTCAAAGTCGGTTTGGTGCCTGGTGACGGCGGTGCATATTACCTGCCACGGCTGGTGGGGGTATCCAAGGCGCTCGAGCTTCTGTGGACAGGCGATAGTATAGATGCGGCAGAAGCGTTACGCATCGGCATGATCAACCGCGTTTGTCCCGAAGATCGATTGATGGAAGAAACTTTAGATTTCGCCCGGAAACTGGCAGAGGGACCGGGAACAGTCATAAGGATGACAAAGCGTGCAACATATCAAAGCAGCCGGACGGATTTAAGGACCGCTCTCGACCTTATTTCCTCTCACATGGGCGTCGTCCGTGAAACCGAGGACAGTCGCAATACCTTTAAAAAAGCGACACAACGCTTTAAAAATCCCGGTAAAGCCGATTGACCATGCTGCGCATCGGCCGAGCACGGTGATACAGAGGATAAACGGGTATCGAGCAGATAGTCAGAACTTTCTGACAGTCTCTTTATGAAGGCAAACAAAGGAGCGGATATGAAAAACTCCAATTTTGTATTCGAAGAAAAAAAAGTTGGTACGAATAGTCTAAAGGTTTTTGCTGGCCGTCCCACCTCGGTTTATCAGATGTTCGCCAAGACAGTGAAAGAATACCCCGACAGGGAAGCCGTCAAATTCAATGAAACTGTTCTTACCTACGCTGTTCTGGCCGCAAGGGTAAACTCATTGGCCGCGCACCTCGCCGATACTTGCACCATCCATCAAGGCGAAAGAGTTGCCATTTTTCTTAAAAACGATGATGATTTCATTACGGCTTATCTGGCTATCTCGGCGACCGGCGCCGTTTCCGTCGTTCTTAATACGATGCTCAGCCCCGTGGAATTGAAATATCAAATCGATGTCACTAAACCTGCCTGCGTTATCGTCGATGACACCCTATGGAAAAGCGAACTCGATGTCCTCGTAGCGAAAACCATTACAAAGGCAGAGCTTGCTGAGATCTATGCCTCTAATGCTGAAACAAATTTTCCCCCGGTAGTCTGCAAAGAAGAGGATGTTCACACCATTCTTTTTACCTCAGGTACCACGGGCAAACCCAAAGGGGTTCAAATCCTCCACCGCAATTTGATTCACAGCGCCCTTCGCATGGCAAAATATACAGATATGCTGGGGGTGCATCCACCAGAGGGTAAAGGGATACGAACCGTAATCGCGGCGCCTTTGTTTCACGTTATGGCACTTCAAGAGCAGTTGCTCCCTGTCATCTACATGTCAGGCACCGCCGTTGTAGTTGACAAATTCAATGCTCTGTCCTTCCTAGACATTGTCGAAAAAGAGCAGACTGACCGAATTACGGGAAGTCCGGCCATGTATCGCCTAATCAGCTTGCATAAACACTTGAAGCCACACAATCTGGACTGTGTTCGTCTGGTAGGTTTTGGTGGTGCTCCCATGCCGCCCGATCTTATTGCTGAAATCCAAACCATTTTTCGCAATGCTAAGCTGCTCAACGGTTTTGGCTTGACCGAGGCTTCGGTGTGCACGGTCAATCTGGGCGATGAATGTGCGCAGCATCCAACCTCAATTGGTAAGGCCAGTCTTGGGTGTGAGGTCAAAATAGTCGATTTAGATCTAAAGGAGGTGGGACCCAGTCGAATAGGGGAAATCATGGTAAAAGGCCCCCATGTAACTGGAGGCTATTATAATGATCCTGAGACGACCGCAAAAAACTATCGAGATGGCTGCTTCTTAACCGGAGACTTGGGTAGCGTCGACAGCCAGGGATATATTTATATCAGCGGAAGAAATACGGAGATGATCAACAGGGGTGGAGAGAACGTCTATCCTGTGGAGATCGAGAATGTCATCTGCCTTTATCCCAAGGTGCTCGAAGTCGCTGCCTTTGGGGTGCCTGATGCGGTTATGGGGCAAAAAGTGGCAGTGGTGATCGTACCCGTTCCTGGTGCCCAGATTGAAGCCGAAGAAATCGTCAACTTCTGCCGTGACAAATTGGCCAAATACAAAGTTCCCGAATACATTGACATTATGAAAATGCTGCCGAGAAACCCCAACGGCAAGGTTATCAAAAAGCAGCTCCGACTCAATTTAGAAGCCAAATTGAATTCATAAAAGAGTTGAAGATAATATTACGCCTAAATGCAATCCGGTCTTTCCATCATCAGGCTATGTGATTTGTTGAGGAACCGCTATCTACGCTGAAAAATAGGAACCTGGCCCGGGGCGTCTAATCCGACCACTGGGCCATATCCCAATTCACATATAAGAATGCGGTTATCCACAAAACCCAAATAATAAAAATCTGGATTGGTCTTACCGTATCTGCCACAGGTGGTTGCTATATTGGCCTCAAATAAATCAAAGGAGGCCGCCTTGACAGACTCTACGAGCATAGGGGGATTTCCCCAATTCCGAAATCGAGTTTAACAACTCTTCAGCACCATCGAATCCTGTTACGAATATTTTAGCAGCGACTTGATTACACTGCTGTCCGAAATAAAACTGAAATGGCCTGGGCCGGTTGTCATTTCGAGTGGTTATAAGCACATGGTCTCATTTACATCAAACGGGTTATCGATTTTTTGATGGTGCTATGTAACACCCTTTAACAGTAGTAGATATTAGATAGGTCTGCTCGATTGTGTTAATTCAAAAAGTAAGATCTCCTTTTAGGATATTTAGCAAATGGGCATTCAAGATCGCAGGGAAAGAGAAAAGGAACAACGGCGAAATCAGATCATCGTGGCTGCCAGAAGGGTTTTTCATGAAAAAGGATTCACTAATGCGACGATAAAAAATATTGCGAATGAGGCTGAATTGGGTTTCGGTACGTTGTACCTCTACTTCAAGAACAAGGAAGAGTTATTCGCCGCACTTTCCTTGCGAGTCCTCCATTATTTAAATATGCGCATCACCCATGTTATAAATCAATGCAATTTAAGTAAGATGCAACAACTTGAGGCGCTGAAAGATGTACTGATCGATGTATATAATTATGACCCTTTGGTTACTATAAATATGTACCACCTGCAGTCCAGTGAGGTGCTAAAAAATCTTCCAGAGGATTTGCTCGATGAGACAAAAAATCTGGTGCGTTACTCAATTACGGCCATTGTCAAAATTTTCGAGGAAGGTATTGATGCTGGCCTGTTTATCAAAAAGAATCCCGTCGCATTGGCCGATATCTTTGGGTCTCTTTTTACCGGAATCGTCTTATTGGAAACGAGTAAAAATATTTTGGATGATAAAAAGGACCATTTGAAATCGACACTCGAAATTGCTTATGAGATTTTCAACCGGGGTATATTAGCGCAATCATCCTGAAATTTTTAGATCAGAAACAAACATTCCGGATATATATTTGATTACAGCCAGGGCAGGGCCGATGGGATCACAGTTTGTCACTTTAACGGTAGTGCATACGTATTCGTTTAGCTCGCAACAAATAAGATATACACAAAAAAGGGCCCGGGGCATCTAATCCCACCACCGGGCCATATCCCTTCTCACAGATTACGAACAACCATCCCTTTCTCAGTTCAACATCCCCAATATATTCCCGCCAACTCTCGACAGACGAAAACTCGATTCAGCCGCCAATCCCTCCATTTGCGCCGCCCTGGTATACGTGTTGACCACATGGAACATGGTCTCGCCTGCTTCCTGCGGCCAGGCCCACTCCACAGCATCCTTCTCGCCGCTGTTCAACGCAAACTGACGATTGAAGCTGGCCAGGGTTGATTCGGGATTATCCACGCGTGATTCCAACGATAACCGGAACTGTTCCCGCTGAGCACCCAACTCCAGCGACACTTTGTCCATCACGGCAGGAAACTCGCTCAAAATCTTGGTGCTCACATGCCGATAGGACGCGGAGACATCCGACTTGGCCACCAACCCGTTTGTACAGACCAGTCTCAACACGAACGCCGCAATGGACAATGATGCCAATCCTACTTCCGAGTTGGATATCGATATGCCCGGTTTGAATCGGTCGCCGTTGATGTCAAATGCCTTGGCACCATCGGGTATACTCAGCGACATAAACTCTGTATCCAGATGACATTGAACAGGGGTCTCGGGCTTATATCCCAAAGAGTCCAAACGCTCCATCACCTCGAAGTTGTCCACGGGAATATACTTGGTGGTAAATACCGCTCGCACCTCCTGTCCATCGAACCGGAACAGCAACTGGTCATTTTTCTCATGCTTGATCCAGTGATTCAAATTCATCGCCTGCACATCGGCAGGACATCGGGTCAAATAGGGATATGGGATTCCCAGACGATTGGATATGGATCGCTGCGCCACGGGTCTTAACGCATGGGGCTCTCCTGCAATGCGAACGATGTCCAAATTATCAAACGAGATGTCCGGCACGGCGATGTTCTGGTCGAAACAGTTTACCGACATGGCATCCACGCGGTCGAACACTTTGCCAAGGGTGGTCAAACTGGGTTTCATACGATTCTCCTTTAAAGGTTGATTTCCGGAAGATGCGCCTTTCACCACCTGGCGCATTAAATTTCCCCTGACGACTCTACAGGGTGCGTATCCATGCAAGCGGACGGGTGGCTTCCAGAAATAGGTTTCAATTATTGCTTACATGGTTGTCGAATATGTAACAGACATCAACGGGGCAGGACTTTGACCGGTGCGTTATTTGAAGAGGGTTTTGTGTTGGTTTTTTCAGGCCGAACAGGACGGATCTTTACGCTGCATTTGGTCGACTGTTTATCGTCTACTGTCTTTTTCTTAAATGCCCGAAACGGATAGGCCATTTTATTGACCTCCCTTCTCACGGTCGTCAGGCAGATATGGGGTGCCCAGATCGAACAGGGCCACGGTCACCGGCATGGAAATGGTCGGATAGAGCATCTCGATCTCTTTTTTGATCAGATCAGAGGTTGTGCCCAGTTGCGACTTTTTACTGCGTTGCCCCGTGAGCATCAACACGCCGGTATGGATTCGGCCCTGGTCGTATCCCACCTGAAGTCGGAACAACCCCTCTAAGATATACTCGTAACTGGCAAAATTGCCTTCAATGGCTACTTGCTTTTTCAATCCCTTGTACAGATAGCGCCGGCCTTGGAGGATCTGCCGGTTGGCCTCACACCAGCCCATCTCGTTTAAGGCAAAGCCGCTGATCTCTTTTTTGTACAGGGACCCGTACAGGCACTGCTCCAGATAATACATGGTCTGCATCACATCATCTTTCAGGTGCCTGGAGTGTAGAATTTGCTCTGCGCCCCTGAGATGCATTACTTCAACCGGCATCACAGCCTCCTTACAGTCGGTTTAATGGGAACGGTTATAAGGGTGGGGGAATGGAAGAGATCCGGTGATGAGGACGGGTTAAGCGGTTAATGAGATCGGTCTACAAGATGGTGGGAGTTTGAAGACCGTTTCTGATGAAAGGATCGTTTAAATCGTACAGGCAGATGCTCACCGGCATGGATAGGATCGGCTCCATGGCCCCCATGTCCTTTTCGATCAACACTTTCATGTCGGTGTCCTTGCAGATCCGGCTGCCCTGGGTCGACAGCATCAATATGCCCGCATCGATTTGCCCCTTGTCGTAGCCGAGCTGCAGGGTCATCAGTCCTTCGACGATATAATCGTAGGTGTCCAGACCGGCCTCGATGGCAACGCCGTGTTTGTATCCCAGGAAACGATAACGGCGCCCGGCAATGATATTCCAGACCGGTCCTTTGTACCAGCCCATCTCATCGAGGGCGGCCCTGAGCAAATCATTGCGCCTGAAAGCGCCATTTAAGCTGTTTAAGACATGGTTTACCGTCATGGTCACATCGGAGGCCATGGCCTTTTGCTCGAAAACCTTGTGCGCCTCTCGAAAATGAAACAGATGATACATCATAGCATTTGATCTCCTTTACTTTTTTGTTCGAATGTTTCGGGAAAATCACGCTGAAGAACTTCGGGGAAGGTTTATCGTTTTTACTTCTTTCCCAGGATCTCATCCAAAAAGATCGATTTTTTGGCGGCCTGGCCCAGATAGTTCAAAGGGTATGACAGAAAGAGCAAGCTCATGGCCCGGGAGATGGCCACAAAACAGATCCTGCGCTCTTCTTCAAGGTTCCCCTTTTTGCTGGGCATCAATCCCTCGACCAGTCCGATGACAAACACCACGGGAAACTCTAATCCCTTTGCTTTATGAACGGTCATCAAGCTCACTCCTTCCTTATCATCACCAACCGTTTCATCGGTGAAGCTGTCGGTATATTCAAGAAAGGCGCCAATGGTCGAATATCGGGTAGCTGCCAACTGGAGCTGATTGATGTTGGAGATCTTGATGTCATCGGGACTGGGGATATCTTCATCCACGACAAAACGATTATAGTCCCAGGTGGTGCGTATGTTCTGTATGACCTCTACTGGTTCAAGAGTCGGGGCACTTTCAATCAACGGGTCCATGAAGGTAACGAATGTTTTGATATTCTTCCGGACGAATGGCACATCGACGATCATGGACTTTAACCCCTGGTAGAGATGAATTCCCCGACGCCTGGAAAACTCTTTCAATTGGTCTTTGAGCTTGTTGCTCACATAACGAACCGGCACATTTAGGATATTCAAGAGCGCCTCGTCTGCTTCATCGCTGTCAGGGGCATGGATCACCCGTAGATAATCGAGCAGACACTTGACCTCGTGACGATCATAAAAGGTGCGGCCGCTTTGAATGTGATACGGGATTTTGTTTTGCAAAAAGGCCTCTTCCACATAGCGACTCTGGAAATTGGCTCGATACAACACGGCAATGTCGCTGTATTGATAACCACGGCGCTCGATAAGATCCACGATTTCGTTAACCACCCCCATCGCTTCGGTCTCTTCATTGGAAGCTTCGAGCACTACGATATCATCCCCATCGGGATTGTCGGTCTTTAATTCCTTGTGGATCTGCTTGACGTTGTGATGGATCAGGTTCTGGCAGGCACGAAGGATCTGGGGAGTGCTGCGATAATTCAAATCGAGGATGAACTGCTTTGCCTCCGGGAACATCGATTGAAAGTTTAAGATGTTGCCCACAGACGCTCCGGTAAATGAATAAATGGCCTGATGGTCGTCGCCGGCCACCCAAAAACTCGACGGACGAATCCCCTCTCTGATCAACAGGCGCAGGATCTCAAATTGTACCGGGTTGGTGTCCTGGAACTCATCGACCAGGATGCTGGTAAAGGTCTCCTGATATTTGGCCCGCACCTGATCGTTGTCCCTAAGCAGGTAGTAAGTTTCAAGAAGCAGGTCATCAAAATCAAGGAGCATTTTTTTACGCTTTTGATCATCGTAGGCCTGATAGACGTCTGCGATCTTTTGCATGGACCCATCGCCTTCAAACAGTGCCTTAAACTCTGTGGCATCGATGATGTTGTTTTTGGCCAGAGAAATTTCTCGAAGAACGGTCCCCACGGTCAAGTCCTTTACTTTCAGCGCCTGCATCACCTTTTTCATGAAGATCATCTGCTCTTTGCCAGATAAAATTTCAAACACCCGGCCTTCCATTCCCAAAAGGAGATGACAAAACGAATGGATGGTGGAAAGCTTGACCCGAGAGGATAGATCCCCCAGCACCGGCACCAATCTTGATCGCATTTCATCCGAGGCATTACGGGTAAAGGTCAGGCCCAGGATGTTTTCAGGGGCAATGCCGTATTCGGTGACAAGGATCCCGATCCTTTCCATCATGGTGCGTGTCTTTCCGCTTCCGGGCACTGCGATCACAGCGGCGATACCATCTTTAAAATTAGCTGCTTCCTGTTGTTTGGGATTGAGTTGTTCGCTCATGCGGCCTGATCCTCCGTTTCAAGGTTGCGAATGGTATTGATGGCCATCTTGATGCGGAAGCGCTTGGCCACCAGCTCATTGATCTGAGAACTGGTCTTGTCCTCCTGAATCAGTTTGGATAGCGCTTTGCCGTAATCTTTGTTCAGTTCCTGCAAAAACGCGATGACCGCATCGGGTGGATGGCGTCTGAGCAACAACTCCACGTTGACGATCTGATAAACCCGGTCACCGTCTGACTGTGTGAACGTTAAAAACGATTGAACATCATGTATTGCTCGCTTGGTCATACTCTTCTCCTTCCAGGTAATTGTCACAGGCCTGTTTATGGGCGCACCCTTTGCACTTCCAGCTGGTGTCATTGGCCACAAAGACCCCCTTGGTTATGCCTTCCCAGACCTGACCTGCTTTTTTGATCAGGCGCCGTTCATCGATCTCTGTACGGGTGGTCCAGTATTGTTCGAATTTGGGCGTTTTCGTCTTGATCAGGGTGTCGAATCGCAGCAGGATCTCATGATCGGCGTATCCATTTTGCTTGGCCGCGATCTGATACATGGTCAGCTGCTGGTTCTGGTCCACTTCGTCTTTTGAATAGGCCCGACCCGATGTTTTAAAGTCCGTAATGATGATGGTGCCGCAGCTGTCCTGTTCGACCAGGTCCATGGCCCCGATGATGGGAATATCGATACCGGGAAGAGTGAAACTGAACGCCTCTTCTATGGCCAGGATGGTGAAATCGTCATCGGGCAACTTGGTGTACCAGGCAGTCAGTAGATCTCTTCCAAACATCAATAGGGAGTTGTAATCGTTGCCGTCCGCATACCGGATATCATCTCGGCCCCTTGCCATATCCAGCCAGGTGAACACGAAAAACTCATGGACCTCTTTTAAAAGCATCCGATCGCCCATCATTTTTTCCAGGTAGAAATTTTCAAGCACCCGATGGATGCAGGTGCCAAACTCAAGGGCATCGGATTTAAACTCCATGGGCAGTTTGTCGATGCGGCCGAACTTATACAGCAGGGAGCACTCCACATATTCGTTGATACTCGATGCCGACAGGTGGGGTGATTGCCTAAGCTCACTTAAAAACATTATAAGTCACCTCCGTGCAGTCTCCCGATACGCAGGATGCTGCGTTTTTTTAACGTAAAAAGGGCGACAGGATCGTGTCCGACAAACGAGGCACAAATTCCTATCGCCCTTAGGGTGGGTATAAGTTTGATTCCCGGTCCTAACGCCACACATGCCCAGACCCATCGTGGGATTTGCCAGTTTCGATCCAAGACAAACGAGATGGGTTCTCAATCCTTTCATGAGCCGCAAGATCGCAACTGACTGTCCGGTTTGAATCTGGTCGTAGGTAGGGTAATGTTCAGGAACGAATCTGATCGATACCATCGATTAAGTTCGATACTGGGACAATACTGGTTTCATTCTGCGAATTACCCGGTTTCATTCTGGGAATCATCGGGATTTGGGAATCAAACTGATAACGGGATAACGGGAAGAGTTTCAATCTTATGCCGCCTGCTGCAGATTGCGGATAAAAGACGAGGCGTCCTTCGATGATAGGTTGTCGAGCGTGACCCCATAGGATTCTTCGACCATGCACTCGACCTCTTCCACGCTGATACCCCGACGTCGGGAAAGATTGAAGATCGCTCTTCTCTGGGCCTCACTCATTCCGGCAACGGCAGTACCCTTTGAAGCAGGGTTTGAAGAAGGCTCCTGTTGATTTTGGTTTTCATCGACAGGGGCTGCTTGCTCTGCGTCTGTTTTCGGTTGGTCATCTGCAGCAGCACTCTTTTTCGGCGCCTTTGCAGCAGCTTTTCTCGCCGGTTTGGATTGCGTTTTGGGTGGTTCATGATTTGCCCCTTCGTTGATGGCCTCATTGATGTCGGCAAGCTCTTCCAAGGCAGTCATCCCCACATTGGTATACGACCGCAGCGCTCTTGCAATGGCACGGGTACTGGCCATCCTGAGCAGATGTTTGGATACCTTGTTGGAACAATTGGCCGGATTGGCGTCTCCGATGTCCGAATACGTTTCACCGAGCTTGGACATCACGGTTGCCCGGCAGACGGCAAAGTTGCCATTGTCACTGGTGGGCATCTGGACGATCTCCACTTCGATACTGGAAATGCCTTTTTGATGTCCCAGATCGAGCAGGCCCGGATATTTGACGAACTCTTTACCCTCGATTTTGGTGATCCAGCGTTCATCGAGCTTGGGCGCTTGTCTTTCCAGAAATGTGGCCCCTTCGACCTGTTTTTGGGGAATGGCGTTGTATACGGCAAGGATATGCTTGCACTTGAAGTTGGGCTCTTTTTTCACGTTCTTGGCAAAATCCCCACAGGTACAGGTATCTCCCTCATCATCGATGGTCACATTGTAAAGTATCTTTCCCTCCCCGCTTTCCACAAAATATTGACCGTCATCGGTTTGAAGGACTTTCAACTGTTCGGATTTCTGGTTTCTCTTTTGGATCTCCTTGGCTGTCATGGTTCCTCCTGTTGAATTTATAAACGGTTGTATGAATCAGGTGAGACGATTATTCTGGGTGGTTCGAATCATCAAAGCCCCTGCCGTCCGTTTTGATGAATTCGATCGTATTGGCGATTACTTGAAACGAGCTTCGATTGACGCCCTCATCGGTCTCCCATTTTTGCTGGTCCAATGTGCCGATGATGGCTATCCTGGCGCCCTTGTGAAGATGACGCTCCGATATTTCTGCCAGTTTGTTAAAACAGGCGATCTTGATCCAGCCGGTCTTTTTCTTCGATGACCGAAATGCCAGGTTAAATGTGGCTACCGGGTCGCCCTCTGATCCATAGAACACTTCCGGATCGGCGCCCAGATTGCCGGTTAAAATGCATGAATTGAGCATAGCGATTACTCCTTCATTGATTTGGGTTGTGGGGTCATGTGCTTTGTTTGATGCGCAAGGCACAGTAGGCGAGCACGACGATGAACAAGATCCAGATGATCTCTTGGGGCAAGATGGACAGCACGAAGGCAACCGAGATGATTGCCAGGACCAGGACGACGAACCAGACCGAGAGCTTGTAAAAGTTCAATAGGCGTTCCTCCTTATTACGGTTGGGTGGAATTGAAAATGAAGTTGGGGTTATGGTTACAGTAATTTATATATATAGATGGTCGGGGATATGATGGATTTGAAGGGCGTGGGGATGGATGTTGTTAGGTAGGTGGACCCGAAATCTTTTTGAAAATGGGATTTCTAGAACTGTCGTAAGCGCATGTTTAAATCAGAAATCGACGGTTCTGGGGATGTGAAATGGGGAACTGTAGAACCGTTGATGGTTCCTTGGGAGAAATTGCAGATTGAATGTGGCCATCGGGTCGCCCTCATTGGAATAGAAAAATCTCGGGGTCGACGCCCAGGCTCCCGGCAAATATGCATGAAGTGAGCATGGATTTGCCTCCTTGGTTTGGTTGATAGATTGTGTGATGGGTGGGTTTAGTGGTCTGTTTATCAATCAGTCCAATGTTTGAGAACCAATAACGATATCTTCATTTCCACTGCTGTCCAAAATAAGACTGAAAGTGGCCTGGGCCGGTTTCAATTTCGGGTGGTTATAATGACAGGGCCTCATTTTCATGAACCAGGTTGCAGTTTTTTCAAAGATGCTGTCCAACACCCCTGAACGGTAGTAGATTTTGGACAGGCTTGGGAGTTATGGGAAGAACATCGAATTGACTGTCGATCCAATCCCATATTTCCCTGTAAGTAAAAAGGCTCCATCTTAAAAATGTCACCAGATTCGATAGGGACCAGTCAAACTTGGATTTGAACTGAAGGTACTTGATCAGCAGCATGGTGATCAATGCTGTCCAAATCTGGATGTAGAGGGCGTTTTCATTGGTACCAATGAAGGTTTTGACCTTCAGATTCTGCTTCAATGCTTTGAAAAACAGCTCGATCTGCCAACGATCCTTGTAAATCGCCGATATAGTGGTTGGCCCAAATTCAAGATGGTTGGTCAATAAAGCGATTTTACGGTTTTGCTCATTGTCCCAGACAACGACCGTGCGAAGGACGTGTGGACATTTTTTTCGGGCATAGTGACCATTGAACTGGATTAACTGATCGGCCAGGATGTTTCTATGCTGCGGTACACAGCGCTCTTCAACGACGGTATAGTCAGCATTGTCCTTTAAGCGGGTGACAAAGAATATATGGTTTTCGGTCCAGTGGGCAAACAGACTGTAGTCATTGTAACCTCTGTCCATGGCCACGATAGAGTATGGCGACAGGGGCACCTTGCGGGCGATGGTGACGTCGTGCTTTTTGCCATTTGAGATATAGGCATAGGTCGGCAGGTACCCATCATGATCGAGCAGCAGGTGCAGCTTGACTGCCCCCTTGGTGCGACGGAATTTGGCCCAAGGGAAAAGCGACAGACATAGGGATATGGTCGAACTGTCCAGCGATAGCAGCTTGTTCTTGAACTTGAAGCGATGTTTGCCTGTGCCGGCCAACTTGCACATATCAAGGGTCTGATAAAACAGGTCCTGAAACATCTGCCAGGGCCGATGGGCGTTGGCATAGGAAAGGGTCGACTTGTTGGGCGCCTTTTTTACCCCAAGATGCCGCAGTTTGCCCAGGCAGCACGACAAACCGCCGCATATTTCACGCAGACTCTTGGCTTGGCCAGTTGGCAAAATAGCATGGCTACAAAATGATCCCAGCTGTTAAAGCTCTTTGCATATCGTTCAGCTTTGTGGCGAAATACCAGACCATGAAATTGACCTCGGTGAAACAGAGCAACCAATTGACTAATTTGACTTCGTTAAGATAGTTGTTGCTATAACTTCAGGTAGTTACTCTATATGTTTGGTCTTGAAACGCACCCGACAGAAAGAACCGTAACCAAAGCCAAAGGAGAAAATCGGATGCCACCCCTCAGACGGCGCTCGCCCTGGTCGGCGGGCGCTTTTTTTCCTTCGTGAAAAGCTTCAGTCATCATTTCCAATCCTACCGTCACAACGTGTCGGAAAAAGTCCGTTAAAACGCGTGTGGGCTGCTGCAGGCCAGCACGCGCAAGAATATGGACCAGATGGAGGAAGTTGTACCGGGCTCCAAGTCCAGAAGCCTTCAGCAGCTTTTGACGCATAGCAAATGGGACGCGTGCGGTGTAATTGATCATGTGGCATCTGAGGTCGACAGGCTCATCGGTGACCGCCAGCGTACCGGATTGTTGATTGATGAAAGCAGCTTTGCCAAGCAAGGGCCGATGTCGGTAGGGGTATCCCGGCAATGTCTCGGGCGACATGGCAAGGTCAATAATGGTCAAGTTGCGGTGTTTGGCGTGCTGACCAAGGACCGGTTGGCGGTCCCGGTGGACGTCAGGCTGTATCTTCCCCAAAAGTGGACCGATGATCCTGAGCGATGTCAGAAGGCTGGGATCCCGGAAGTGGAGCGGGTCTTCCATACGAAGGAGCAACTCGCCCTTAAAATGGTTTCCCATGCCAGAAAAAACAGTCTGCGCTATGGCTGGGGCGTTGCCGATGCCGGTTACGGAAAGGGACCTGGCTTTTGCATCGAACTGGACAGGATGGGAGAATCCTTCGTTGTGGATCTTCATTCGGATTTTCCCGTGTATCTTCAAGACACCAAACCCTATATTCCTGAACGAAAAGACAAGCCAGGCCGCAATTTTACGCGCTTGCGCACCGATGCCACGAGTCTTGAAGCAAATACGGTGGTAGATCGGCTGAACCTTGGTGATCAGCCCGTACTGAAGCTTCGTGATACCACCCGTAGCTCGCTGAAGGTGAGGGCCCTGCAAATCCCTGTTTACGTCCGGGATGGCCAATCCAGCCAGGCCAATCGTTTCTTTCTTTTGGCTACACAGACTGCTGGCGCCACCGCGCAAACCAAGATATCGCTTTGCAATGCCCCCGAAACGATGGCGCTTGAAACGATCGCCTGGAGGCGGCTGCAGCGCTTTTGGGTTGAGAGGGCCTTTGAGGATGCCAAAAGCGAATGCGGCATGGCCGACTACCAAGTGCGCAAATGGAGCGCCTGGCACCATCACATGGCGCTGGTCATGATGACAATGCTTTTTATGCTCAGCGAGAAAATCCGTCAGAAAGATACCTATCCGCTATTGTCATGTTCAGACATTGAAGAGTTGTTGTCACGGTTTCTTCCTCGGCGCGACGTAAGTAAATCAGAAATCATCCGCCAGCTTGAGCACCGTCACCGCAAGCGCTGGTCTGCAATGCAGTCACACGCGCAAAGAAATGAGAAGTCGACTTAACAGCAAAATGGCGAGAATTTAAGCTAACGAAGTCAAACTAAACAGACCGGCATGTCGTACCATCAGGGTGCCTCCTTGTTGTTGGCTATCGGTTTTTTCTCGCAGCTAAACCATGCCTTACAAGGGGGCTTTTTTTCAATATTCTAGTGGATTACTTCATTTTAAATCCGTTTTGGGACAAGAGTTATGTACGCTGATTTTTACCCTTTAATGATTCGTGGAAGCACCATCTGATGTTGAGGGCAAATGGATTTAGGGTTCTGATAGACACAGGCGGAAAAAGCGGCCATGTATCGTCTGAGGGATCCCAAGTCCACAATTTCATCCACATACCCTACCTGGGCGCAGTATTGTGGCCGCGAAAATTCTTTATAATCTGAAACGATCTTGTTCATCTTGGCGATGACCGGTTTGAGGGGTTTTTGGCTGTCCTTTTCCTTGATCAGGCGCCTAGCGTACATGGCTACCGCCGCTGTTTCACCGTGCATCACGTACACCTCGATGGCGGCCGTGCCGATGCTGAAAGCATTAGTCGTATTGCCCTGGGGGCCGCCCATGAGATAGTGGGCCGCGGCTGAACCCTTTCTCAACAGAACCAGCATCTGGGGCACATCGCTGGATTCAATCGAGTAGATCAAGCTTTGACCAATTGCCAGCAATTCGGCCTTTTCAGCCTCGTCACCTACGTCGATCCCCGATGTGTCCTGGAACCAGATGATCGGGATTCTGTCTCTGGCGCACAGAATCACAAATTCGTTCATTTTAAGCATTCCCTGGCGGTACAGCTTGCCGCCCATGCCTGGATAATCCGCATACTCCGGATAGTCTTTGCCCAAATACCCCTGCCGGTTGCCGATACAGGCGACCAAATAACCATCCACCTTACACAGTCCGGTATAGATTTCCGGGCCGTAATCGGGTCTGAACTCCATATGCTCGCTGCTGTCCACCAAGCGGGCCAATACCTCATCAAAATCATATACTTTTTTCTGATCGATGGGTAAAAGCGTGTAGAGTTCATCTTCTGCGAATTTCGGTTCGGCCGGAGCGGCCACACGGAAAAATTCCGGATCATAGGCCGGTATCGTGCGCATGTAATTTTTCAGGCCGTCGAGAACCTCTTCTTCTTTGTCGTAAATATAGCGGAAAAAGCCGGTCTGGTCGTAATGGACTCGCGCGCTGCCCGGTGGGTTGCTTTTGATTTTACGGGTATTTTCAATCAGCTCTTCTACCGATTCGGTATCGAATCCGCCCTTGGGGGCCATGCCGCTGACAATGCCGGCGCCGCCGACTGCAATGTTGCAATTTTTGTGGGCAAAAAGCACGGTAGGACTGATGGCCTGGTAGCCGCCGCCGGCCGGGTTGGTGCCGAAAATGGCTGCAAGAACCGGAATCCCCATCTGGTTGAGTTGCGCGTGCCTGTAAAAAGGGGTACCCGCGCCGCGCCGGTTTGCATAAAATTTGTGCTGCTCGGACAATTTTGCCCCCGAACAGTTTACCAGCCACACCAGGGGTACATTGAGGCGTTTGGCCATATCGGTGACCCGTAAAATATTTTCAGATTGCCCGGAAAGCCAGGCGCCGGCCATGACTTTGTTGTCAAATCCGATAATGACCGCCCATTTGCCCGAAATGCGGCCGATCCCATCCACCACATTGGTGGTGCCCTCTTCGTTGTCCAAGGGATTGAACAACGTATGCAGAGGATGCCAGGTGCCCGGCTCGACAAGGTAGTTCAATCGCTGCCAGATTGTCATCTCGCCTCGGGCATTCACTTTTTCTTCCGACAATCCCAATTGCTTGATTCCTTCAGCCGCTGCGGCAATCTTTTTTTCCACTTCTTTGATTAATGATTCGTTTCCTTCGCCTCTTTTGATCTTGCCCTTTTTTAGTGCAGTGCCGAAATCCGCCATTTTTTCGAAATACGGTCTCATATACCAACCCCTTGCAGTAACCAGTCGTCTACTCGGTTTCGATGACGGCGAGCACGTCGTCCTCTTCGACATTATCTCCTATCTTGACATTGATCTGTCCAACGACACCGTCGCATGGCACAAAGATGGGCGTTTCCATTTTCATGGCCTCTATCACCATAGCTTCGTCATCCTCTTCGACCCTATCCCCGACACTGAAATTGACTTGTATGACCTTGCCCAACATTGGTGCTACCATTTGCTGCTGCATTTGCAAATCTCCCTTTCTTTTTCAAATTGACTTATTTTAGCATAGTAAGAAAAATACCGGCAGCCGTGACGGTTCCAATAACGCCGGCGACATTCGGCCCCATGGCGTACATTAACAGGTAATTTTTTTTGTCGGCCTTCTGCCCCATTTTGTGAACCACTCTGGCTGCCATGGGAACCGCGGAAACCCCGGCAGCACCAAGCAATGGATTGATCTTGGTCTTACTCAACAGGTTCATGCCCTTGGCAACAATGATCCCGGTGCCGGTGCTGGCGATAAAAGCGAACAGCCCCAAAACAAAGATAAAGATCACATCTTTTCTGAGAAAGTTCTGCGCATTCATGGTAGCACCTACCGGGAGTCCTAGGAAGATCGTCACGATGTTGAGAAGTTCGTTCTGCGCGGCCAGGTTGAGTCTTTCGACCACCTTACACTCCCGGAACAAATTGCCCACCATAAACATTGACATCAAAGGCGCCGAGGCCGGTACCAGCAGAACAATGACGAGTACACCAACCAGAGGGAATAATGTTTTCTCCAGCCGACCGACTTTGCGGGCCTTGGGCATCAAAATTTTTCTCTCTTTTTCGGTCGTTAGAATTTTCATGACCGGGGGCATGATGATTGGCACAAGCGCCATGTAGGAATAGGCAGCTACGGCACAAGTGCCCAGCATGTGCGGCGCCAGTTTCGAAGCCAAAAAAATGGTGGTCGGCCCGTCAGCCCCCCCGATAATACCGATCGTGGCAGCTTCTTGAAGTGAAAAACCCAGTAAAAGGTGAGCGGAAAAAAATGCGATATAAACCCCTATCTGAGCGCCGGCGCCTAAAAAAATCAGCGAAGGGCGAGCCAGCAGGGGGCCGAAATCGGTCAAGGCCCCCAGACCGAGAAAAATCAGCGGGGGAATAATCTCCCAGTGGATGCCATATTCGTAAAACTTCCACAGCAGCCCAGTATCTGGTGCCATTAGGCCGGCAAGTGGCAGATTGGCCACAATGATACCAAAGCCAATCGGCAACAGAAGCAACGGCTCATACGCCTTGGCGATGGCCAGATAGATCAGTATGAAACCAATCAGCCACATGAAAATCATGCCAGGGGTTAGGTACAAAAAGCCAGTGGTGTAAATTAGGGACGAAAATTCCTCGATCATTTTTCCACCTTTTTATCAAACCAACGAGTGACCACGACGGCCGTCAGCTGTATTGCCCCGTAGAGCAGCATCATGCCTATAAATACGCCTGCGGTACCGGCCACGAAAATGCCCAAAGCCTTGCCCATGATAGCGTCCCCTTTATTAAAGCCTACGATCCCATTTTTTAGCGATTGGCCTGTTTAACCCCAAGTTGATCCAGGGCGATGATCATTTTGCAGATGTTGGTGGAACCCTCCACCATGCTGTAGGTCGGCGCGTCGCGGTAATAACGCGCCACCGGGTATTCGGTGGAATATCCATAGGCCCCCAAGATGCGCATGGCAAAATTGGCACACTTGGTGGCGGTTTCCCCGGCGAAAAGTTTGGCCTGGGCCACATCGAGCCCGTTATTCAGATGCCCGTTGTCCTTGGCAACCGCGGCTTTGTATACCAGCAACCGCGCGGCTTCGATTTCGGTGGACATCTGCGCGATCAAATCCTGGTTCAGCTGGAAGGCGCCGATGGTTTGACCAAACTGCTTCCGGGTATTACAATATTTGATAGTTTCATCGAAACAGGCCTGAGCCAGTCCCACGCCACCGGCTGCAGCCGAAAGCCTCGTATGGTTGAGCGATCCGAAAAGAATCCGGGCCCCGTCACCGACCTTGCCCAGCAAGTTCTCCTTGGGGATTTTGACATTGTCGAAAAACAGTTCGCCGGTGGGCGAAGAGTGAGAGCCTAGCTTTTCCAGAATCGAAGTTTTGATGCCAGGTAAATTTTTTGGTTCGATGACGAAGGCCGATAGGCCCTTGGACCCTTTGGGCTTATCGGTATAGGCATAGCAGATCAATACGTCGGCCAAGTGGGCGTTGGAAATCCAAGTCTTGGAGCCATTGAGCAGAAAGCAGTCCGGCATTTCTTCGGCGGTGGTTTTCATGGACATGGTGTCCGAGCCGGCATCGGCCTCGGTGATGCCAAAACCACCTAAGTATTCGGCCGTGCACAGTTTTTTGATGTACTTTTGCTTCAGCGTTTCGCTGCCGTAGGTATAAATCGTATAGGCACACCCAAGCACTTGCATATTGACCTGCACCCGCAGGGAGCTCGATGCCTTGGCGATCTCTTCAGTGACCACCATCGCGGCAAGCCAACCCATGTCTTCACCGCCGTATTCTTCCGGAATAACTGTACCGAAAAAACCGAGTTCGCCCATGGGCCGGACAGCCTCTTCGTAAGGGAAATAATTATTTGTATCCCACTCATCGGCGTAGGGCGCAATTTTCTTTTTGGCAAACTCCGCTACAGCCTTTTTTAACATGCCCATCTCTTTTGAAAGACCGAATTCCATGGTGTTTCTCCTTTTCTTTTATGCTTTTTTGAAGATGTAGTTGAGCTGGCCATTGGACAGCTTTAAGACGACGGTGGAAATGACTATGCCGATTCTGCCCCCCGCGATATCCAGACCGCGCCGATTCGCCCGAAGATGGGAAAGTCTCAGTAATAGAGCAACACAATCCTGTAAGGCTGCTCCTTGTTAAATACGATCGGAGCAAATTTAAGCTTACAAAAAGATACCAACTTCCCACTGCCGGTCACCTCGCGCCATTTGATATTAGTGGACAGGCACTGGCAGCAATCGGCCCGCGGCGGGAAGTAGGTCTGGCCGCACGTCTTGCACTGGTTGGCCATTATTTTGCCATCTTCCGGATAATCGATACAATCGTTGACCCGGGTCGTTTTCGTAAAGCTGACGGTGCCAAATTTTCCGAATCACTCATCTTCCTCTTTATTGGGTTCGCTCATATCGCTCTCGAACTTATTGATGGCATAGGATCGTCACATTGCATAAAAATGCCTACGCCCCCAATATTTTTAACCAGTTAGATCTGCAGGTCTTCGACTTTCACGCCCAGGGAGCGTCAAGGATGTTGCCGCTGTCGGACAACAGTTCAGGTCACGTCCCAGCCGCCCCCCTTACGATCATTGGGGTCACGCTTGGCACAAATCGACCAGCCAGATTTCCACTGGGGGGTATGAATCATTACGGGGAGAAAGGAAAGTGATCAGAATGACAGCCTTCAAACTCTACACTTCTTACCTCACACTTCCTTAAATCATTCCCCAACTTCTGTACTCTTCCAGAATTTCCTCCGCACCACTGACAACTCCCTTGATGAAATCCCGCACGGTCGGCACGCTTTCGATCACCCCCGAGGATAGTGAATGCAATCCGCTATGCTGCATCTGATAGATCTTTTTGCTGTATTCCGTATCAGTGACGCTCTGCGCTACGATGGCGTCCTTGGTTTTCTGGGCGATACGAAACTCACGGGTGGCCATAAAGGCCGTACCCATGTAAACACCCGAGGCGCCCATGGCCAAGGCCGCCAGAAACCCGCGAGCATCGCCGATACCACCGGCAGCGATGATGGGAATGTCGAGTATTTTCTTCAGGTTGGTGATATTAATCAATGTAGTGTGTTGATCCGGGTGTTTGTGGCCCGTTCCTTCCAGACCGACGATTACGACAGCGTCAACGCTTTTGCGGACGACCGATAATGCATGTTTGAAGGTGGCGCTTTTATGGATCCAGACGCTCCCGGCGGCCTTGAATCGATGGCCGATGGCTGAGGCCTCGTACCCGGAGGTAAATACAATACGAACACTCTCCTGGAGTGCAATGCGAATGTACTCGGCATGATAATCGGCGTTGAACCTGGGCACCTTGGTCACTGTGAAGTTCACAGCCACAGGCTTGTCCGTCAGGCGGCGGGCCTTGCGGAGATCTTCTTGAAACTGATCCGGATCTTCATAGCAGGTCACGGTCAACACGCCCAGTCCGCCCGCCTGCGATACCGGCACGGCGATATCGGACATGCCTGTGCCCTTCCAGCCAAAGGCACCCTGGATTATCGGATATTGAATGCCGAGCATGCGGGTGAGGTCATTTTTGATTTTCACTTCGATCTCCTGCAGATGAAAATTGTACAGTGCGGACGATATGCTCTGCTGTTAGGGCCCTTCAAGAGAATATTGAAAACCGTCGGGCATCAGATCACGGATGAGGCTTTAGTCGATGAAAACCTCTGTTGCATTGAACAATTGGTCGTGCCTCAAGGCCAGTCAAAATTTACACTCCAGATCCGTTCGAGATCCACATTTTTAATCTTAAACCACCTAGTGATCGCCATCCAATAGTTCATAGATCTTTCTTTAGGATTGGTGGTCCGATCCGGCATCGGGTTCTGTGAGCCCTATGTAGCCAGTGGCCTCGGCGCTCGCAGGCACTGAAAGCACATCTCAGTGGCATCTCGTTATACGAGCGCGGGATTGCCATGGCTGAGTTAGAGCTGATCCTCGATACCGCCCAGTAACGCGTAGGCTTTTTCGGAGGTCGAGGATGATGATAGCGAAATCCTTGTAGGTTAGACCCGTGCCACCAAACTCCTCCAGAATAAGGGGTAGACCTGATTGAACGCTATCGACATAAGCCTTTTTTTTCGGCGAGTTCATCCGCGATTGGAGCATTCCTCTCCTCCTTCTCTGAATGGCACATTTTATGCTTACGGACGTCTGATATTTCTCACATGTACGTTTATCACCTTCCTCGATTTCGGCGCTTTAATCCCACTGTCGCAAGGATTCGGCTATCGAGTCGGCCTGGGTTAAAATACGTTGGATGATTTCTGAAGCAGGTAATACTTCACGGATCAACCCTGCACTTTGCCCGGCGGAATAGGCTGGGTAACTGGAGGCATCAGCATGAACATTCGAATCGGTGGCATTTTTCATTGGCGCCTCGTTAATTATGGTTTTGCTGCCATTGTCCTGAGACTCACATGCCTGCTGCACAAGCTTTTTTTTCAAGATCCGGCACCCGACGCCGGAAGCGTTCCTGAATACCCAGGTGTCGGTATCCCTAGCCATAACGACGGCCTGCTTGTAGTTAGCAGGAATTTCACATTCTGCGCACGATAGAAAGCGTGTGCCCATCTGGATGCCTAGTGCTCCAAGGGCAAATGCAGCCGCCATTCCCCGGCCATCGGCAATGCCGCCGGCCGCAATGACCGGTATTTGCACTGAGTCCACCACTTGAGGGACCAGAACCAGGGTGGACAACAAGTCCCTGCTCGCGATGCCACCCGATTCGCATCCTTCGGCCACCACGGCATCAACGCCGACCGCTTGGGCACTGAGTGCCTGCCGTACAGAGGCCACCACCTGAATAATTTTAGCGCCAGTGGCTTTTATACGGTCTACATGTTCCGCCGGGCTGCCGCCTGAGGTGACAAATATCTTTACCGACGCCCCAAGGGAGGCATCAATCAGCAGACCGGGGTCAGGCCCCCGCAACGGTATATTGACCCCAAATGGTTGGTCGGTCAGTGCGGCCGTTTTTTCGATTTCCGCCACCAGGTAGTCTGGCCGCATGCGGCCGGCACCCAGAATCCCCAGTCCTCCGGCTTTGCTAACCGACGCCGCCAGGCGTGCTTTCCCCGCGTACAGCATACCCCCGAGTATGATCGGGTACCTCATGCCGAATAGTTTGCACAAAGGATTGTTCAAGAACCTAAGGCTCGGCAGCGATTGTTTTTTCATTTTTCTTCCTTATTTTAAAAAATTTCAGCACTGCTGTTTGGTCCTGTTCCAATGGTAGACGCGTGAGACCGTCCTTAGCATCCGGAACCTGCTGATAGGCGGCTTCGAAGTGCAAATGAATGTAGATCTCAACCACTTCTTCAATATCCGTGGGACCAAACACATACCGTCGCGACAAAATTTTGCCATCGATGTTGACCGACAGTTTCCCCCTACAACGCAAAATTGCATTAAATAGAGGTGGGGTTTCACGCTTTTCCACAAAACCCCATTATTTCGGTTTCCCGCAGGTCACCGATCGACAGGGTGTCGTAAGCGTGCAGCAGTTGAACATCCTCAGGTCAAGTGCCTGAATGGATAGGCCTGTATCATGCACAAGGTGATCTGCCGACGTCGTATTCATGACTTTAGGCGCCCATAGTAAGCAAGGCAGCATCCAGTTAAACGTAAGCCCGCAGGTTATAATCTCGATAACGCCGCCTTGTGATAAAAGCATTTAAATGACGCTCGAACTTCTTAAACGTTTGATTTCGTCATCCAAGTACCCGAGAGTCTCAAGGATATCGATGGTGTGTTCCCCCAGCCCGGGTACATCTGCCGATGGGGAAGCCTGCTCAACGGGAGAGAATTTCACCGGGAAGCCAACCCGGACAGAGCGGCTGCCCTGGGAATCGGTCAAAATCTCTGCCATCCCGCGCGATTTGACATGCGGATCGTCCAAGACATCGCATGGGTCATGGACGGGTGTAACTGGCACATCAGCTACCTTGAGTAGATCGAGCCATTCGGAGCGGGTCTTGTGCAAAAAGACATTCTGTAAGGGCTGAATCAGTTCCTGACGCCGAAGTGCTCGTTCCAAAACGGGGATACCGCTCAAATCCGTCAAACCGAGCGCCTTGCACAAACGGTCCCAGAACCAGTCCTCGTGGGCGATCCCCAAAGCCAGAAGCTTACCGTCGGCTGTAGTGAACAGACCATAACCGGAATCACGCTGTTTCTGGGTTTTCCCGGTGTTAGCATATATGGACAAGTTGGTCCCCATCCAGGACAACAGGCCGTCCATCATGGATACGTCTACGTGACAACCTTTGCCGGTACAGTGACGTTGGTTCAGCGCAGCCAGGATGCCAATAGCCGCAAACATACCGGCAGATAGGTCGGCAATAGCTACCCCGGGCAGGATAGGTTGACCTTGGGCATCTTGCAGGTAGCGCAACATCCCCGAAAGGGCCATGTAATTGAGATCGTGGCCGGGCAGATCACTGTATGGGCCGTTCTGTCCGAACCCCGTTATAGAACAGTAGATTAGATGTGGATTGATCTGGCCCAGGGTAGGGTAATCGATGCCCAAACGGGATGCGACCCCGGGGCGAAATCCTTCAGTCACTACGTCACAATCCTTGATCAGGCGATACAGTATGTCTTTGCTCGCGGTCTGTTTAAGATCAAGCGTCAGACTCCTTTTACCTCGGTTAATCGGATTGAAAAACGCTGGCTGGCGTCTGGCGGGGTCGCCAATGTCAGGTCTTTCCACCTTGATGACTTTGGCCCCGAGCCCCGACAACAGCATCGAGCAATAGGGCCCCGGATATTGCAATGCCATCTCTAGAACTGTGATACCTTCTAATGCGCCTGCCATAAATCACCTTCCTTTGAGTACGGGTTCGCGTTTTACAAATGAATGCATTGGATTCCTCGATGCGTTGCTCCGAAACTGACGGGCAGTAAGACCGGTAGTAAATCGCCTATGTGAAGTCCAACTAAATGGCCGCATTGATCGCCCGTTTGGCGAGCTTGACTTCAAGGGGCGGATGTCCGATCATGCTGCAAGCGAGTGTTTAATTTCTCCCATCAATCGATCAACCGTGCGATTCTTTTGACCATGTTTTCGAGTATCTCGCCCAGTTCTATTTTCAGCTGAATACTCTACTCACTCATCTGTTCAGGGTTGATCAGGGCAAACCCTCAATGCATCTTCTCCATTTCATTCAGAAGAATATTTTGATTAATGGCGGATTGATAAGACATGATAACAACGCCGACCAACCCTCAGACCATAACTGTAGGTGTTACTGGTGATTTATTAACAAAGAAAATTCCTCTTTTTTTCCGACGTTCCAATGGCTCATCTCAACACTTCAGATTTTGGGTGCGCAGATCGAAAGTCTTAGTTTAAGTGATATAAAGCATTCATTCCAAGCAGAACAGTCTTGCTATGCTGAACCTTTTCGCTTGCATATTGATGAACGACCTGAATCATGCTGTAGCGGTTCGAGTCCTGAATGGAGACATCATTAAGGCCAACACTTTTTCCCGGTGGGTGCCACGATTCAACCCAAAATCCTTTTAAAAGCATATGGTCAATTCAGGCAAATGCGCTTTGCCCCAGCACTTCCCGGCCGACGATCAGCTTTTGAATTTGAGTGGTGCCGTCCGGAATAGTCAAAGTTCGCGCCTGTCGGTGATACTCCTCGATAGGGTAATCTCTGGTCAGACCATGATAGCCGTGGATCTGAATCGCATGGGAGGTGACTTGCACGGCTGCTTCAGTAGCGAAAAACTTGGCTATTGAGGAGGCCGTATTTTTTTCGATACCCTCATCGATCAAATTTAAAGCCCTAAAAGTCAACAGACGGGCGGCATCCTTTTGAGCAATCATATCGGCAATCATCTGATGGACCAACTGAGAGCACTCCACATCTTTTCCGGAGGACTGTCGATTCTTCACAAACTGGATGGATGCATCGATTGCAAGTTGCATCAGATGGATGGCCGTCAATGCCACGAAACATCGTGCGCGCTGAAAGGATTTCATGGTCGCATTCAAGCCCTTCCCGACGATGCCGAGTAAATTTTCTTTCGGAACCCTGCAGTTTACGAAGGTGAGTTCCCCCAAATGTCCATTTTCACCCAATACCGCTATGCTACGCGCCTCGAATGGCGATTGCGATTTGTCCACGATGATTCTGACCAGACCTCTTGCTCCCAATGAAGCGTCTACCGTGGCCAAAACGATAGCTATATCTGCTATAACGCCGTTAGTGATGAACACTTTTGATCCATTGAGAACGATATGATCCCCTGTCGGCTCGGCGGTAGTTTCGATCATTTTGGGGTTGGACCCCACGTTGGGTTCGGTGATGGCGGAACACCCGATCAACTCTGCATTCAGCAATCCCGGAAGGTATTTTTCCTGCTGTGCGCGGGTCCCCAGATTGGCAATCGCCTGGGCTGTGCCGGTGGAGATCATGATAATGCTGTTGATGGCCCGATCCAACTGTTCGTATACCAGTCCCCAAGTGATGTGGTCCATGCCGGCGCCGCCAATTTCCTTGGGAATGACATTGCCCATAATGCCCAAGGGGATCGTTTTTTTGAGCAGGCTTTGAATGGTCCCCTTCGAAAGGGTTTCCGTGGGTTCCTGTTCATTTAGAAAAGACCTAATTTCCCGCGCCATCAATATCTTTGTTTTCTGAACGAGAGCTTCTTGGTCATCGGTCAGTTTGAATTCCATGTCGTCATCCAGATGGTCGTGGTTCGAGTAATAGGGCAAGTCCGAGGTCGGACATGTTAGTTGGACCTAGTACCGTTCAGAAAGCCGCCAAGGCAGGGGTTCGCCAGAGAATTTTACCGGCAATGCGGGCCTCTGTCAGCACCGGAGAAACGTCGTTTATATCATCACTCTACCGTTTGAAGATGTGAACAGAGCATACCCCCCCTGCGCCCTGGGTATGTGTCAGGCCGACTCTCGGTCTTTCAACCTGCCGTTGGTCCGCCTGCCCACGGAGTTGCCAGACCACCTCGCACAATTGTGCGATTCCGGTCATGCCTAAAGGGTGCCCGCGCGATTGAAGCCCTCCGCTAGGGTTGATAGGAAGGTCGCCCCCGATTTCGGTTCGGCCCGCGTCCACCATCGGCCCGCCTTCACCAAGCGGACAAAACCCTAAGCTTTCGCAGTGTAAAATTTCACCTATAGTAAAGGCATCATGCAATTCGACAAAGTCGATGTCTTTCGGCAACATTCCAGCCATTTCGTAGGCCGCCTTGGCTGTGCGTGCCGTCAAATCGGATTCATCTCTGTATTTCTCTGTTTTCAATGCTGAACCAGCGACAAACACTTTAGGTTTGGAGTTGAACCGCCGCACCACTTTGGCCACGCACAGAACGACGGCGGCGGCACCATCGCTGGTTGGACAGCATTGCAGCAGCGTGATCGGGTCGCATATCATTTTTGAGCTCAATACTTCTTCTATGGTGAACTCCTTTTGATAGTGCGCGTATGGATTGAAGCACCCGTTGCGGTGATTCTTTACCGATACTTTTGCCATCTGTTCGACCGTTGTCCCATACTGGTGCATATGCTTGTTGGCTTTGAGCGCATATCGGGCCGGCATGATATGCAGCCCCAATTCACGCTCCAGGCTACCCTCTTCGGCAGCACCCCCCAGCACACCTCGGGTCATCTTCTCGACCCCTATGACGATGGCAGCATCATAAAGACCGTTGCCGATGGCGTAATATGCCTCTCGGATAGCGGTCGATCCGCTGGCGCAGGCGTTTTCCACATTGACGATGGGAATCCCTGTCAGACCTATTTTCTCGCAAATCGCCTCACCAACGGACACTCCCTGGCTGACATGGGAGGCGTAGGCTGCTTCGATGGCTTTCCAGGGGACACCGGCATCATCGAGCGCTTTCAGTGCAGCTTCCAAGGCAAGATCGGTGGCAAGCTTGTCGGGATATCGCCCGCACTTGTGCATGCCAACTCCGGCAACAACTACTTGGCGCATAATCTGCCTCCTTCCATTATCTCGAACATATGCACGATGATCTCTTCCCCGTCATCAGTCTCCCGCAACTTGCCAGGGACCACCCTGACCCGTAAACCAATGGTGACTTTTTCAAGATTACATTCGATCAAGTGGGAGGTAATTTCTACCCCATCATCCAGTCGGACGACCGCAATGATATATGGCACCGGTCCTTTCCATAATGGGGAAGTCTGCCGGACGATTGTGTAGGTGAGGATCGTGCCGTATGAACTTAGAAAAATCTTGTTCAAATGTCTGGTACTGCAGTTGGGACATATTGACCTTTGCGGGAAGTGTTTCTCGCCGCATGTAGTGCATCCACTGCCAAGTAACTTGAAATCCGTTTTTTGGTATCCGCCAAGGTCGTATAGGTTGTCCTTAATCGGTCGACGTCTTGATTCCCTCATCGCCTTCACCTTTAATCGTTTCATATCAGGGCAGAATAAAAAGCCGTTGGTCTGCATCCCTGCGTTCATTCCCAATCATGGGTTATCTGCCTTTAAATTGGGGTTTGCGCTTTTCAGTGAATGCTTTGAATCCTTCGATACGGTCCTCGGAGACCGAAAGCAGAGCAGCACAATAGGCCTCATAATCTAAGGCCGAGGCCAGATCCATTTGGATGCCGGCATTTACGGCTCGCTTGGCGAACTTGACCGATAACGGCGGGTTGGCGATCAATTTGAGCGCCATTTCTTTGGCCGTATCCAGGAGGCTCTCAACCGCAACAACTTTGTTCACCAGGTTGAGCCGATAGGCCTCCTGCGCGTCGATGAAGTCACCGGTATACAGCAGTTCCTTGGCCTTGGTAATACCAATGATTCTCGGTAGACGCTGGGTTCCGCCGGCCGCAGGGATGACACCTATCTTCACTTCGGGAACACCAAACCTGGCCGTTTCGGAGGCGATCCGTAAATCGCATACCAGTGCCAGCTCACATCCACCGCCTACCGCTACGCCGCTCACGGCGGCAATCACAGGCTTTTCAAAATTTTCGATCATGGAAAAAAATTGATGTGTCTTTTGTTGCTTGAAATAGATTTGTGGCTGAATCGCCACAATGCCTGATCGCTCTTTGATATCCGCACCCGCACTGAATGCTTTGGGACCTCCTGTCAGAATCACGACGACTACATCGTCGTCTTTTTCCATTTCTGCAAATACCTTTATCAACTCCTCACGCAATTTGAAGCTCAGTGCATTCAGCTGATCCGGCCGATTTAATGTAACAATGCCGATCTGCTGGTCCTTTTCATACATGATGGTCTCGTATCCCATTTTAACCCCTCCTATTTTTTTTTGTTGAACGTTATGTATTTTTGTACCCAATTCGGCGGTTCAATCAAAAAAACCTTTAACGGCCAAATTTAGGAATTTATCCTCTAAGAGTTCTATAAAATCCTAACACATGAAGTGGTGATCCAGATTCAACCAGTAATTACTTTGGGCCAGTTGAGTATTTTGGGCAATATCTTGCTTCGTGCATAACGGATACAGCATGATATGCTTTGTAGCAGTACCAGTAAAGACTATGATCGGCATCCTGCCGATCCTCGCAAAAAGATCAAACCAGGCGTATTCGATCGTCGCCAAGCGGCACGACCTTGATGAAGTCAACATTCAAATCGCTTAAGAGCCGGCAGCACGGAAACGGGTTCGTCGGTCATACTCAGTGCTCTTTAGCCTTGACAAAGCAAATCTTCGGAGATGCTCTTTCCCATAATTGCTGTTTCTCCTCTTTGAAATCAGTTCATGGTTGTACGCCCCTCACAAACGCGGGCCCCTCTACATGAGGCTGGGAAGCCAGAGCACGAGCTGCGGAAACATGATCAATAAGATGAGCGTGATGATATCGGCAATTAGGAAAGGAATAATGCCCCTGAACAGCTGGCCGAGCTCTAGATTACTGGTGGCCACCCCCTTAACCACGAATACATTGATACCGATTGGTGGCGTGATAAGCCCGATCTCAACCACCTTGACCAGTATAATGCCAAACCAGACTCCATCGATCCCCACCGATTCAATCACTGGATAAACGACGGGAATGGTGAGCGCGATCATCCCGACCGCATCCAAAACGCATCCTAGTGCCATATAGATCAAAAGGATAATGATCAAGATCACCATCGGCGAAGTATTCAGGCTACCCAAAAATTCGGCTATGTTGCTTGGTACTTTTGTGACGGCGATGAATTTTGCAAAAATGAAGGCCCCGAGAAGAATTATAAAAATCATGGCCGTAGCGTGAGAGGATGATTTCAAGGCATTAAAAAATCCAGATTTTTTCCACCCGACCTTCACCAAGGCTACCATCAACGAAGCAATCGAGCCAATCGCGCCCGCCTCGGAGGGGGTGAAAATGCCGGCGAAAAGACCGCCAACCATCACAAAAAAGATCACCGGGATGGGCCATATTCCCTTGAGAGAGCCCACCTTCTCCATCAGGGAGAATGATATTCGACCTGGCCCTTTTTCCGGATAGATGCCCAGGGTGATCCAAACCGTTATGGCAAACATTAAAACGGAAATGATTCCAGGTATGACTGCTGCTACAAGCAGTTTTCCGATTGAGAGTTCGGTCAGAATCCCATAGAAAACGAGCAAGGCGCTCGGGGGAATGAGGGCGGCCTGCGTGCCGGATGCGGCAATAGCACCGGCGGACAAGCCTGGGTCGTATTTGTGTTCGAGCAGGCGAGGCAATGCGAGCATAGTAAAGGTGGTCGCCGCAGCGATGCTCGACCCGCTGCAAGCACCGAAAAGGCCGACACTCACAGTGGTTGCTATCAACAACCCACCCCGAATATTTCCGAACCACTTGGAGGCGGACTCGAAAAGGTGGATTGCCACCCCGCTGTTGACGATGAACATTCCCATGAGAATGAATAACGGAAGAACGGCGAGTTCAAATTTGGCGGTGTGCGCCCAAGGAATGGTTTTCAAAACCGCCAGCGAATTTGGGCCCATGATATACCAGAGTCCGGCCAGACCGATTGCCCCCATCGAAAATGCGATGTGGACTTTTAAGAGAATAAGCCCTAGCATGATGATAAAACCGACAATACTCAAAATGGTCAGATCCATGGATTTGCTCCTTCATGACCGATTGGCCAAATGAATGCTGGCGGCAAAAATGCTTGACGATGATGGGTCCACCCTCTGTATGGCGGCAACTGCTCTTAGGCAGCTGTAAAATCTGCGCAAAGCTGCACCAGCGTCGATTATTTTTTTTTTGCCGAAGGCTGCTTCAGGTGAATCATGTTTTTTAACAAACCCAGCATGCATTGTATGAAAAATAGCGTCGCGCCAAAGGCCATACAGAATTTAGTGGGCCATGCGCGTATTCTTCTCAAGCCTGGTAAATATTGCCCTGCACTGAAAGCATCCAGAGCGAACCCCCAGAGAACCCATGCCATGAACCCCATCAAAATCAATCCGGCAAGAAAAGCCACGATCTCCAGGATGTTTTGCCAGACAGGGGACCAGTTCTCGGTCATAAATTCCACCCGGATGTGTTTGTTGTGGATTTCCGTGGCGGCCAGGGGCAGAAACACGAAAATGGGTATGAACAAGGTCACCAGGTCGGTGACTCCGATGATGGGATTGTTGAAGATGTAGCGAGCCACGACGTCAATACCGACGATGACCATAGTTAGCCCCAGCAGGGTGCCTGAAATGACCGACATGATTTCATTGAGCTGTTGCCAAAGTTTTTCCATTCGGTCCTCCGCAGTTCTCGACCGTGAAGCGGTGTTTTGCGTTGAATGAACAAAAACTACAGCTGCGACTGCATGCCCCGTCTTATCATCGGCGGTCGGCTTGGCTGCAGCTACTCACAGGTCCTGCAGACCTGATGTCCAACAGACTGCCTCGGATGGCCAGCATGCCAGCGCGGGAACTCGCTGGCATGCCGTTCGCCTATTCGTCAGGATTGTAAAAGGGACTTGAAACGAACTCATATGAACCCTTTCCAGACTATTCCTTCATAGGGTTGGAAACCAAAAATGCGTTACAGTATAAATCAAGCGCTTTTTTTGCAGGCATTCCCTTCTGCTCTTTTTCGTTTACCCATTTGGTCGCGTATGCTTTAAATTCTGATGAGTTGTCCATTTTGGTTTTCTCGGAAACGGGAAGATCAATGATTTCCAGACCCTTTTCCTTGAAGGTTTGAAGCGAACGCTCACGCTCTTCACCCATCCATTCGGCCTTGAGCATGGCCGCTTCCTTGCCAACTTGCATCAGGACTTTGCGGTCAGCGTCAGAAAGGCTGTTGTATTTGGGAAGATTGATGCACCAGTAAGCGATGCCGGGCTGGAATGAGGTCCGGGTAACATACTTCACGATCTCATGGATATTGTACCGTTTAGCGGTATCTGGAGAGTACTCCACGGCATCAATGATTCCCTTCTCAAGCGCGCTATACATTTCCGCGGCGCCGATGAATACCGGCGAAGCGCCCCACTCCTTCATAGCCAATTGCCGCCCTTCGCTGATGCCTCTGATTTTGACCCCATTGAAATCAGCAATTCCCCTGATCGGCTTCTTGGAGAAAACCCAAAACTCATCATAGTATATCAAACTGATAGGAACCATGTTGTTCTTCTTGAAATCCTCATAAAACAGTTCATCCCGCTCGAACATAGTGTAGAATTTTTTCATATACTCCACTGTGTTGGAGTCAGGGTTGAAGAGGCTTGCCGAGTGAGCCACACCAGCCAGTTCTCCGAAACCTTGATGGTATGATGAGGAGATCCACCCTACATCGGCCATGCCTGATTTAACAGCTTCGGCCATCTCCTTAAATTCGGCCAGCGAACCACCCCAGAAGACTTCGATAGAAACCCGGCCATCGGTCCGTTTTTCGAGCTCCTTTTTGATCCAATCAAAATGCTCGGGTTCGAATCCTCTTTTGGGTGATGGAGACGCCCATCGAAGTACTATCGTCCCCGAATATCCGGGAGTTGTGGAAACAAAAAATCCGATAACGCAAATAAACACAAAGATTACCTTCATAAAGTTCATTCTTTTCATTTTGCGTCCCCTTTATTTGTTGATAAACGCAAATTCTAAATTAATGCCGACGGGTTCCAGAAGGCCGTCAAGAACGGATATTGTCCAACCCGATCAAAGTGTCATCGTTTGAGGATGACAATGCCACTGTTTGGCCCTGCCCCCATAGCGTGCGCCAAACCGACCTTGGCGTTGGCGACTTGCCGGGGTCCGGCCTCATCCCGCAGTTGGTAATAAATTTCGATGATCTGCGCCAAACCCGTAGCCCCCAGTGGATGACCGCGCGACATTAAACCGCCGTCGGTGTTGACCGGCAGCCTGCCGTTTAAATCAAAATGCCCCTCACGCAGCAGATGGGGCGCTTCCCCCTTTCCACAAAAACCAAGTTCTTCCAGATCCCAGAGTTCTCCCGAAGACATCGTATCGTACGCCTGCACGACATCGACGTCCTTTGGGCCCAATCCAGCCATTTCAAAAGCCTTTTGGGCGGAATATTGAATCGTTTCCGGAGTTTTTATTTTAACACTGCCTCCGCCATACACATGGCCGTATGTACCGCTCGTCAGTATTGATGCCGCTATTGTAACCGTTTTAGCTTTATTTTTGAGTTTATCCCGACTGCATAGGATCACCGCCGAACCGCCGTCGGCCAGGGGGCATGCATTAAGTAGCCGCAGCGGCTTTGCGATCATTCGGGATTCCAGGACTTCTTCCAGGGTAACGGGTTTTTGCATTCGCGCTTTAGGATTTAGAACGCCGTTATTACGGTTTTTTACCGTAACCCTCGCAAAATCCTCTTCGGTTGCTCCGGTTTCCTCCATATATCGAACAGTCTGCATAGCATAGGCCGCCGGCTGGACATTAAATCCCATAAATCGCTGCCATTCCGGCCAAGAGGTGCTCTGTATGAACCCCCGGGGCATCTTTTCGAAACCGACGGCAATAGCGATGTCGTATACGCCTGCTGCAACCATCTGGTATGCCAACCGAAAGGCTGAACTGCTGCTAGAGCAAGCGTTTTCGACATTGACGATCGGAATCCCGGTCATGCCCACATTTTCGATCGTCTGGTGGCCTGACGCCGTACCGGAGTAAACACTCCCACAGAAAGCGGCTTCGATATCCGTCCACGCCATTCCTGCGCTATCCAGCGCATCCAAAATCGCCTCGCTTCCCAGGTCGTAGAATTCTTTGTAGGGACGATCATCCTTTTGACCATCATAGCTGTTGAATCTGGTTAGGCCTACGCCCGCAATGACAACTTCCCTGCCGTTTTTCATAGATCGCCTCCAATTTATGCTTTCGTTGGCCTGAACATATAGGCGATGACCTCGTTGCCCGCTTCGTCCTCATGCAATTTGGAAATAACCATTTCCACAGACATTCCGACGTGCAGGTCTTCGATGTCGCAGTCAGTGAATAGTGTTTCGATGCGAATACCTTCGGGCAGCTCAACGAAGCCGATGGCATACGGAACTTCTCCCTTATAATAAACAGGGGGCCGCTGCATGACGCAGGTGCAGCTATAAACTTTTCCCCGCTTACTGAATACCGCCTCTTCCAGCCGCCGAGATTGACAATAGGAACAAACACCGTTGTCTTTTTTAGGAAAGTACAATTCCCCGCAGGCTGAACATTTACTTCCGATCAGCCGTGGTCCATTGGGCGTGATCCGCCATAAATTATCACGTACTGGTATCTGCTGTTTATCTCCCATCGCGTGCTCCTTTCACAATTTAAAATAAGCCGCCGGCCGCGACGCTTCTACCTCGCTTAACTAACCATGGAGAACCCTCCGCTGACGCTAAGACATTGACCGGTAATAAACTGGCTCTTCGGTGAGGCCAAAAAAGCAACCGCATAGGCGGCATCATATGGTCGACCGATCCGTTTCAACCCCCTGCCAATCGGATAGACCTTCAGCATCTTGTTCAGAATCTCATCCGTTTCGGGCGTCGCATCGGGGTTCAAAATGGGTTTGGTGCCTTCATGAGCTGTTGCACCGATGGCAATACAGTTGACGTTGATAGCATAGCGGCCATTTTCTCGAGCAAGCGCTTTGGTAAAGCCCAGAATCCCGGCCTTCGCACCAGAGTAGACGGCCAGATTGGCTTCACCGGTTCGACCGGCCTCTGAAATGACGCTGACGATTTTCCCGCTTTCGCGTTCGATCATAGAACCCAGAACCGAATGGACACAATTCAAGCACCCATAAAGGTTCAGGTCGATCTGCTTTTTCCAAACCGCAGGATCCGAACCGGCAAATACAGTCCTTTTGACCGCGCCAGATCGGACCTCGTGAGGGATACCGGCATTGTTCACTAGGATATCTACCGGACCGAAGGTCTCCAACACCTTGGAGAAGATGCTTTTAACCTGCGCAAGATCGGTGATATCGGCAGCTGCACTCATCGCCTTTCCGCCGGCCTCTTTAATCGCCCGGACAACCGCATCGGCGCGTTCAGTAAAAAGATCGTTGACCGCCACGAGGGCGCCCTCGGATGCCAACACCTGCGCGATACCTTTGCCTACGCCCTGACCGGCACCCGTGATGAATGCTACCTTTCCTTCCAATTCAAGATCCATGAGCTCCTCCTATTCAATTGAATTTGGACACATCCAAAAATGCAAAAAGGTTCCATAGAAATTAGCACTTAGACAAATGCAGACATCCCCAACATTTCCCTTCCAATGACGAGCTTTTGTATTTGGGTCGTTCCGTCCGGAATGGTATAGATACGAGCATCCCTGAAAAATCTTTCGACCTGAAATTCTTCAGATAATCCATATGCCCCATGAATCTGAATAGCTTTAGAGGTCACCCGGACACCTGCTTCGGTTGCAAATGCTTTAGCCATTGAAGATTCTTTCACAGGCGTTTTGCCTTGGTCCATGAGATAGAAAGAATGGTAGGTCAAAAACCGAGCAGCTTCGATATCGATGGCCATATCTGCCAGCATTTCCTGAATGAGCTGGAATTTGCCAATGACTTTGCCAAATTGGGTCCTGCCTTTAGCATAACGTACAGCCGCATCCAGCGCAGCTTGAGAGATGCCAACGGAAGCGATCGCTGCATTCGAGCGGGCGAAGGTAAGGCCTTGGAGTGTACGCTTGAAACCTTCACCAGGTTCTGTCAACAAGTTTGCCTTGGGAACCCTACAGTCCTTGAATACCAATTCGGCTGTTGGGAAAGACTTTGCGCCCATTTTTTTGATCTCGCGTGCCTCGAAAGGCGATACGTCCCTTTCTACCAATAGGGTGAGTATTCCCTTTTGGCCTTTGGAGGGATCGACCGTGGCCACGACGACGACATAATCGGCAATAGTTCCGTTGGAAATCCACATTTTGGTGCCGTTGATGACGAATTCATCACCATCAAGAACGGCTTCTGTGGTTATTGAAGCTGCATTCGACCCGACATCCGGTTCGGTAATGGCCGTGCACGCTATTTTGTCTCCAGTCAACAAGCCCGGCAAAATTCGGTCTCGTAAAGCCGTGTTTTTGGTTTGGGCGATTCCGTGAGACGTAGAGGATGTGATACCGACTGTGCCTCCCAACCCTGCCCAAGTTTTCCTCAATTCTTCATGGATAATTGCCCAGTCGATATGGGACATTCCCGGTCCACCTAAGCGCTCGGGAACCAAGGTACCCACATAACCGAAAGGCTCAAGGTCCTTTAAGAAACGATGGGTTTCCGCCTTCGTCAACGGTCCCTTTCTATCTCTCTCATCGGCAAGTGGTGCGATCTTGTCGTTGAGATACTCCCTGACGCTTTTCTGGAGCATCTTTTGCTCCTTGGTTAACTCGAAATCCATTTCTCAATCCTTTCCTGAAATGTGGAAATTAGACCATGCGGGCCTTGTCTTTCCAGTATTGTTCCTTGAGCGACCGCCTGCTAATTTTACCGACTGCTGTCTTCGGTAAATCAGTAACAAACTCCACATATTTTGGTTTTTTAAAACTGGCCAGATGTTCGCGGCAAAATTCAACAATGTCTTCAGAGGTGGTTGACATGCCAGGTCGCAATGAAACCACCGCCTTTACAGACTCGCCCCAAACATCATCTGGCACGCCGAATACGACTGCTTCTAGCACCGCCGGATGCTCGTAAAGAACATCTTCCACCTCCTTGGGGTAGATATTAAATCCACCGCTAATAATCATATCGTTCTTTCTATCGACCAAATAAATGTATCCCTCATTGTCCTTGTACCCCATGTCCCTAGTATGCATCCATCCGTAACGGAACGCTTCCTCTGTAGCTTCCGGGTTTTCCCAATAACCCTGCATGTTCTGGTTTGATTGAATGACAATTTCTCCGATCTGCCCGGGAAGAAGGAGTTGACCTTTTTCATCCATAATACCAACTCGGGTAGCTATTGACTCTTTGCCGACGGACAACAATAGCTGTAAGGATCTTTCCGATCCGTCAAGCATATGGTCTTTCTTCGAAAGCAAAGTTACAGGCATGGACCCTTCGGTCAGACCGTAGCCCTGAAGAAAAATATCTCCGAATACTTCGATGGCCCTCTTGAGCACATCCGGCGAAATTGGTGAAGCGCCATATCTGATCGTCTTTAGACTGCTTGTGTCATAAGAAGTTATTCCAGGATAATTCAATAGCTTCACGACCATCGTTGGCACCACATAAAGTGTTGTCACCCGTTCTTTTTCGATTAGCGCCAGCAATTCGCCGGGATCGAATTGTGAAAGAATTATCACTTTGGCGCCCTTGATCATATGCGGAAGGACCATCGAACCTGATGCATGCGTGACCGGACCAGTCAAAACGATGGAATCGTCTTCCTGAATCGCAAAACCTGAAGTGATATTTAAAAGCATGGTTATATAATTACGATGGTTGTGGATCACACCTTTTGGTCTGCCCGTTGTTCCTGAAGTATACCGCAAGCTGCTGATGTCTTGTTCATCAATATCTATATGAGGTTCAGATGGAATTGCATCCGCCAGAATCTTTTCAAAATCCAAAAAATCATGCTCCGTCTCACCCATGACTTGAAGAATGTGTTGCATGTCTTTGAGCTTATTCCGGTTCGCTGCAATATCCTTAGCAAATTCACCCCCTACGAAGAGGGCTCTGCAGCCTGAATTCTGTAGGATGTAAAGTTGTTCCTGGATTGAGTTCCTTGCATTCAGGGGTACCAGCACAAGGCCTGCGCATTGAATACCAAAGAAGCACTCGATACATTGAGTGCAGTTGTGCAATAGCACGCCAACCCTATCACCTTTTTGCAGGCCCAGCTTCAACAGGGCATTGGAAACTCGAAAAATCCGTTCCACCGTTTCCTTTGCTGTAATACGGCGTTCAATATCAGCCAAAACGGTATTGTTTGGAAAGTAAAGCGCGATCTTGGTAATGTAATCTCTGATGTTCATGTGCACCTCCAATATTTAAATGGCAAAAATCAGACTGATTTCCTGTGCTTCTTTATCAAAGCATACCCGGTGTGTGCATTTTTCTCCTTTACCTGAAACGTTTAGATAGGTAATTATAAGGCCGGCTTTTTTAAGTTCATTTGTATACTTAGATTGGGATTTGAATTTTTGATTCTTGCAAGTAGATCGTTGGCACTGAAGAGAATGTGTTTTTCCATGAGCTCCCGTACAAGGGCAGGATTATTTTTAGTAATCGCATCCAAAATTTTAGCATGTACCGCTGTGCGTTCGGGGATCTCTATTGGAAGAGAAACCTTCACAAGCCAGTGTTTCACGATGCGAACATTGTCACGTATCAGTTTTAGAAGTCTTTTATTTCCACATGTCGTGTTAATAATTTTATGGAATTGCCAGTTATATTCTGCCCATAATTGAATATCCTGGAGAGCAAACATTTTTGAATCGTCCAGTAGACGCTGAAGCTCCGATATTTGAGTTTGCGTAACCCTTGTAGTGGCCAGATAGGCCGCAGAGCCTTCCAATATTGCCTCAAGGGTAAGGTTCTCCATCATTTCCTTATAGGATAACTCTGCAACGAAAGTCCCTTTGTGGGGGATACTGGTTACGATGCCTTTCAGAGTTAATTCTTTCAGTACTTCGCGAATTACGGTCCGGCTAACATTCATTTCATCAGCTAACTTTACTTCAACCAGTTGCTCGCGCGGCCAGTAATATCCAGAGTAAATCCTATCTCTGATGATGGTTTGTATTTCTGTTTTGTGCTTTGCCATCATTTCCTCCACTTCGTCTTGAATTCACATGAGAGTATTCTGTATGAAATTCTAGAAAAACATCGGCGGAAATTTTTTTGGAAAGCTTGCGATCATTTTTACATCATTTAGATATTTTGTTGGGTAAGAATGATAGAAGGTAAGATGATGGAAAAGCGCAGGATAGATACACAGTCCCACCTCTTTCTGCAATTTTGGAAAAGCTGCACCCTTTTGCATTTCAAAAAAGGCTGGATACTGATTCATTATTCATTCTCCATCCTGGGCATTACCGAACTTAATTATTTTCTAAATTGTATACAATCCAGAATGCAAGAACGTCAACAATTATTTTTCTCAATAGTTAACTCACTGTAATAAAAATATAATTCACGAAAGGATATTGTTCAGAATTTTTTGATGACCCAATCAGGCTAGTTTATTGATCATCCGGGCTAACTATCGGATTTAAGAATGTTCCATCCAGACAGGGTCCAATTTTGTGAGTTCGCTGCTAAAAATGCGTGGACAGGCAAAGAATGTGAAGAATGTTAACGCTGGCGTCTCGGAAATATTTCTATGCTAAAATTGTGAGCAGAACACCAACAGATGGCAAATAGGGTTCTTGTGGATTGACATCAAAAGCCCTTCGCGGTAGAAAAGAAGTCTATGGAAGGAAACTGCAGGATGACAAATCGGTGACAAGGTGTTTTTCCGACAACGACCTTAACGCTTTGGGGAAAAAAGATTATAATCTCATTGACATTCAACCGTTCCGAGATTTGCAAATTACAGGATTTGAATTCTGAATTCTCTTCAGCAAATCCCCCAGAGAGTCAATGATATGCTTTTCCATAAGTTCTCTTGCTGAAGAGGGATTCCTATTCTCAATCGCCCTTAGTATTTCACGGTGCGCATTATTTCTATTGGTTATTTCATCTGCCGTAGAAAGCTGAACGAACCAAAACCTAAGAAAACTGACATTATCTCGAATAATACCGATAAGTTTGCTGTTGCCACAACCTGCATTAATAAGCGTGTGAAATTGTCTATTGGCAAGCGACCAGGGTTTCGGATCCATCATTTTTTCACTACGATCCAAAATGTCATTTAACTCTCTAACTTCTGCGTCACCTAATTCAAGTGTAGCAAGGTAGGCAGCTGAACCTTCCAGCATTGCTTCAAGCTCAAGGAATTCCCTAATCTTCTCATATGAGATCTCGGCTACAAAAGCACCTTTATTCGGCTGAATGTAAATCAAATCTTTCGTTGCAAGCTCTCTAAGAACCTCGCGCACAATCGTTCTGCTAACCTTCATTTCATCGGCCAAAGCGGTTTCCACCAATTTCTCTCGTGGCCAGTAAAACCCAGAATATATTCTGTCCCGTATTGTCAAAAGTACTTGGTCTTTTTTTATCATTATAGTCCTCAAACTATGGCATTCTTAAAGCTAAAATTTATACTTAAAACAAAAATTGCAATGCATTGTCAATAATTTTGCTGAAATTGCAGCTGTTATCAGGTCGATTTTCAGGACCCGATGAAATTATCCCGATAGGTTTGGGTGAGGCAGGCCAAAAAATCAAAAGGCTGGTCCTTGCTAATGGCTCCGGTAGGGCAGACCGCAGCGCAGAGGTTGCAGTTGATGCAGGGGCTTTTCGCCAGAGGTTGACCATAAGCATCAAAGTCCCTGTTCACCAAAACGCTGAAGGCGGCTTCGCTGCAAGGCTCAATGGGCTTTCAGCTGGTCGGTTTTTTGTTTGACTTGTTGCAGCTCTTGAATTACTGAAATTTTCCAATCGTTCCAAGACCCTATTCTCAACGCCATCCGGAAAATCTACCAGTACCCTTCGACCTCTTTCAGTGATCTTAAAAGCGCCTCGTTTGATGTTCTCCAACAGGCCGGCCTGGCGCAGGTAGGTGACGGCACAAGCCACGCGGGTGTTGGCAATGGGCTGTTTGCCTGAAGGCAATTATACTTTGCGTTTATCGTCGGTCACGGCCGCTTCGTGGGGATACTCCATGACCAGGTTCTGGTTGAAGAAGCCGAAGGTCTGTTTGTTGGGGGTGGCGGTCAGGCCGATGAGAAAGGCATCGAAGTATTCGAGCACCTGGCGCCAGAGGTTGTAAATGGAGCGGTGGCACTCGTCGGTGATGATAAAATCAAAGGTCTCGATGGGGATGGCGGGGTTGTATTCGATGGGCGAGACTTCCTGGTAGACCTGTGTTCAAGGCCTTGGACGGGTTGTTCATCATCCTCTTCGGCCAGTTCCTGGTGTCGATGGGAATGCAAAAATGTACCAAAATCGGGAATGAAAAGTGTACCACCTCCCCCAACCGGTCATGGTAACATTCCCCTGCCGTAAAGGAGGGGGCGGCCATGATTACATGGGAGCGATTCATGGACATTTTGGCATTGCATCGTCAAGGGCTGAGCTTAAGGAGCATATCCGACAAGCTCGGCATTCACCGCAACACGGTGACCCGGTACGTCGCCCAGAGCCATCCCCCCAGGTACAACAAGGTCAAACGTAAGGAGTCGATTTTAACCCCCTATGTGCAGCTCATCGATGAGTGGCTGCAGCAGGACAACTACCGGGCCAGCTGGATCTATCATCAGATTCAAAACCTGGGATATGCCGGCAGCTACGACACCGTCAAAAACCATGTGCGCAAAGTCAAAGAGCGCTGCCGGCATCAAGCCTTCATCCGTTTCGAGACCGTTCCGGGCCTGCAGGGCCAGATGGATTGGGCCGATTTTCAGGTCACCGAACCTGCCGGCACCACCACGGTGTATCTGTTTCTTTTAGTGCTGGGTTTTTCCCGCGCCATGTATGCCGAGCTGGTTCCCAGCTGCACGTTGCAGCATTTTTTGGATGTGCATATCCGCGCGTTTCACTACCTGGGCGGGATCCCCCTGGAAGTGCTCTACGACATCATGAAGCAGGTGGTCATCGCCCGACATCACAAAAAAGCCATCTTCAACGTGGAGTTTGATCACTTTTGTCGCCACTACGGGTTCAAACCGGTGCTTTGCCCGCCGTACAGTCCGCATGTCAAAGGCAAGGTGGAACGTCCGGTGGATTACATCAGAGAAGCCTTCTGGCGCGGGTACCGCTTTACCAGTGTCGAGCAGGCCAACCGGGATCTGCTGGCCCGGTTGAGCCAGACGGCCAACCGCAGGGTGATGTGGTCTAATCCCAACGGACACCGAGTTAAGCGCAATTACCAACTGGGTCGGAAGGTATCAGTTCGAACCTGGCACGGAGACCAGCCGAAAAGCCTATTGGCGAGAATGGGCCATAATAGCTCGTCGGAGCAAATGGGCTTTTTCGACGGGTTCAAAGGGGCCGAATATATGATACAATCGGCCTCAATACGAAATGAGGTGTTGCGCCAATGAGTCAGAAACGACAACGCAAGGATTTTACCGACGAGTTCAAAAACGATGCCGTCCGACTGGTCACCGAACAGGGCTACAGGTGAAACGAAGTTGGCCGCCGAATGGACATCAATCATTACAACGTATCGTGTTGGGTACGGGAATACCGAAAAGGCTTGGATACCCCGCAGGGCGCCGGTTCGGACCAGAAGCTGAAGGCTGAGGTAAAGCGCTTGAGAAAAGAGAATAAACGCCTTTTGATGGAGCGCGAAATCTTAAAAAAAGCGACGGCCTTCTTTGCCAACGAGTCGAATTGAGATTCGATTTTATCCGGCAGCAAATGAAGGCCTATCCCGTATCGGTACTGTGTGCGGTCATGCGGGTGAGCCGGAGCGGATTTTACGACTATTTGAACCGATATGCAATTGGAGATGATGACCGGTCAGAAATATCATTAACATTCCGAATTAAAAAAATATTTAACCAAGACCGGGGCGTTGCGGTTCCCGCCGAATGGTAAAGCACCTGCGCGACGATGGCCATCAAATCGGCCGCTACAAAGTGCGCCGGATTGTGCGGCAACAGGGATTGAAAGCCAGGACGCCAAAGCGTTTTCGATAGCAAGCATTCATTTTCGGTGGCCGCCAATGTCCTTGACCGCAGGTTCGATGTCGATGCCCCCAACAAGGTGTGGACCGCAGACATCAGCTACGTTTGGACCTTTGAAGGCTGGCTGTATTTGGCCGTGGTGATGGATCTGTATTCCCGCCAGATCATCGGCTGGGCCATGAAGGATCGGATGAAAAAAAACTCGCAATAGATGCACTGGCCATGGCCTACTGGCAACGAAAACCACCGGCGGGGCTTTTGCACCATCCGGATCGCGGCAGTCAATACGCATGCTATCATTACCAAAAACAGCTAAAATCCTATGGGATGCGGGCGAGTATGAGCCGAAAGGGCAATTGCTGGGATAATGCCCCCACCGAGCGTTTCTTTAGATCCCGAAATCCGAGCGGCTAACCGCCTGCCGGTTTTTTACCCGCAATGATGCAAAAAATGAAATTCTGAACTAACTTACTTTCTACAATAGCGTCCGTCTTCATTCTGCCTTGGAGTATTTATCACCGATGGCATATTAGAAAGAACACTATTTAAAGGTTGCTTAATTTTGTGTCCGTTTTTCCTTGACCATTACAGTTTTATAATGAGCGTAAAGTTGTAAATCAAATAAGCACCAGACTGCATTTCTCAATTTTTAGTTATCTTCTGGTTTTCACAGGCAACTGGTAATTAACCACTCCTTTATGCATGCTTTTGATTAGGTCGCCGTTGATCGAAAGTGATTCGAGGTGGGCCATCACTTCTGTTATTGCCAACCGATGGTCTAAATCACTCAAGCTATGCCAAGAAATCATGTGGCCTTTTGAATACCATTCCATTTGGGTAGCCAGCTCAAACGGACTGACTGGTCCTTTACGCTTCGCAAAAAGTTGCAGGATTTGATTTTTACGCCTTTGATGGTGAGCGATAATCTGCTTTAATCTGTTTACAAATCCTTTGATAGGCGGACCATGCGCTGGAAGCACAAGTTCAACGTCTAAGGACAGAAGCGCCCTTAACGAGTTGAGGTATTCGTCTAAAGGGTTAGAGTCTGATTTAGGATAAAGGCCGACATGTGAGGTGATTCCCTGAAGAACATGATCGCCAGAAAATATGATTTTATGGGTCGTATCGTAGAGGCAAATGTGTCCAGGAGAGTGGCCGGGGGTCCAGATGATCTTAAAATTGAAACTGCCATGTTCAAGGATTTCGCCACCATCGTAGATAATATCTGGTATAGCGAATTCAATCAGCCTATCAAATCTTTCAGCAATTTTCTTAGGATCAGTTATATAGTGTTCCGCCACACCACCGGTCCGCAGCAGATCATTCGATTCTTTGACAAAGTTAGAAATGTTGCGATACCGCCGCATAACCATAATCTTTTCTTTGCGATGCATCTCCAGTTTTGCCCTGCAATGTCGTAATATCCTGGCGGCCATCCCGTAGTGATCTACATGGGCGTGGGTGATAACAATACGTGTGATGTCGCTTAACTGAACACCGATGTCCTTGAGCTGATTCAACAATGCTGCGAATGTATCTTCGGTATTCCAGCCGGTATCAATCAGCATGTAACCGGATGGGGACGCCAGCAGGTAGGCATTGACAAACCCCAAGGGAGATTCTGTGAGCGGTAATTTAAGGCGGTAGACACCTTGATAGGGAATAGTATATTTATAGTATTGCATGCTATTTTTTTCGAGAAAGAATGTGCTGTTTATATTAAACCGGCAATTCAAAGCACCAACTTAGAATTTTCTAAATTCGCATTTTATGCAGCTTTAGGCCACCATCAATTGGATATAAATAATTGCCGGGTTAATAGCACCGTGATCGCTCAATATTATAGTTTGGGTCTATCTACCAAATGAAGGTTTAGCAAATGCGACATCCTGAATTCCCCAGTTTCTTGTTCTCCGTAGATGGGAGCCAGAGCATCGCATGATCAATAGCAATAACATATTTACGATCGGGATCGGTTCCAGTTTGGTTTTAGCCTTGCCGGATTTTGTTCGTTTTTTTACTGGAGCACGGTTGTCCCAACGAAAGCTGAATTCGTTTAAGTAGCGCGATAAATGGTTGGCGCTAAGGAAGTGAAATACACCAATACGAGCTCTTTCAAAAAGGGATGAAAATGATTCAGCCGTATTGCAATGTACTTGGCCCCGGCTATACTCGCGTTGCGAATGGTTCACATGCGAGTGCGCTGAAAACTGCTGGCCAATGTGAAGATAGGATCGATGCTTATCGCTCATCAAATGGGCGCTTTTATCAACAAGTTGGTCAACTATCGGTTGCAATGTGGCTACCTTTTCATCTGAAACAGGAAGGGCCCGCACCGGGCCATGACGCTCAACGGCGATCATTACTCACTGTTTGGAGGTGCCTTTACCGCGTTTGTGTACGACGCCTGGCTTGGGTTGTGGTATGCCACCGACATATTTTTCATCCAGTTCTACAACCCCTTTAAGCAAGCCTGCGTCCGAACGGGTTGGGTCCATCATTTGCCGGATAACATGGCCCATCCGCCAGGCCGTTGGCTGCCGTACGCCAATTAGTCGGGCCAAGACCACCGAGGAGATACCTTTGCTCGAACTGACGATCAAATACATGGCCTGGATCCATTTTCGAAGCGGTAACTTGGTGCTGTGAAGGGCGGTTTTGGTTGTGACAGTAAATTGCCGTTTGCACCGTCTGCATTCATATTGATCTTGGATCGGGCCGTTTATTGTGATCTTTTATGAAACGTTAAAAGAACAATGAGGGCAAATCCCCCCCCCTCGGGCCAGCGCGCTGCTTCAAAAAACTTGCGACAAATGGTTTCATCTGAAAATTGGGCGTTTAATTGATCAATGTTCATAGGCCCCCCTCATGTTTTAGTTTTGAGGAGATCTTAACCCATGACTGTGACAGATACGGTCGCACTGGCCTTATTTTTTTAGATAGGCCCATTATAGTTCAATCTTATGTTTTTTTCGGAGTCCAAAAATATCGTGATAAGGACGAACTAAATTCAATCTGATAGAGACTACTTTTGATCTAAAGTATTGTCAACCCCTCCTTCAATCTACGCTGTGGTCGACACTCCAGACTGAGGTGGTATAGCCGAAATGGACACTCCGAAAAGCATGAGGTATAAACAATCATCTTTTTGGTGCGGTGGTCCCCAAAAACTGGACAATGTGCTAAGCTCTGGGTCACACCCTAAAAGGAGCTTTTCATGATCAAGAAACGCAAACAGTACAGTCCGGAATTCAAGGCGAAAGTGTTGCTTGTCGCCCTGAAACAACACGATAACCTGCGCGTGATAATTTGCAACCTCCCCAGAATAATATTCTATGTGAACAGGGGAGCGCTTTCATTCCGAAAAAACAGCATGCCTTACCACCATCTATTATCGATATGAATCTGCGCTCTCCTGGTGCACTATTTCACAATTCAACGAGACCTTTATCCCTCACTATTCCCATCATTGCATTCAGCCTGTGCCATTCTCATCTTCATCCGGCAGCATCTCAAACGGCAACTCAACCGTATACCAAGTTTGACCGCAACCACCATCATCGATCAAATGAATCACCCTGCGTCGCTTGACCATGATGCCCCTCCAGGGCACTTGTTCGTAATCTGATAAAACTCTTGTTTTTCCCACTTTATTACAGTGTGGACAGTACTTAATCGTCATCTCCGTTTCCTCCCGTCTTGTTGAATTTTCCATTTTTGAACGCTTCTAAATCCTGTAGGAATTTTTCAATGAGCACTTTTTTAGCGGCTGTCTCCTTCTGGTGCTTTTGCGATTTCGCTTCTTCCAGCATCTCGGCCAGATACCATTTCCAAAGTTCGATGGCGCCATTTACCATGTCGATCAATTGCTGCTTGGTGGTATCCGGGTCATCGACAAAAAACTCTGTCTTGTATTTTACAAAATCTTTGAGTTGCGCCTCTTGTGCAAGTATGTCGTTAACATTTTGAATCATGATCGTTCCTCCCTTCCATCGTTTTTAAGCGCCTGATCAATCAACTCCCGGATATACGCCGATACCGTGACTTCCAGATCGTCGGTGATGTTGACCAGTCGCTGATAGGTTTCCTCTGTGAGCATCACCCCGATATTGCGAGTATAAAATTTCTTTCGCATAACACTTTACCTCCTCAACTATATAATTTTATTAAATTTATATTTTGTTCTTATAAATTTTCGATGTCAGCCGATAGAATGATTCTAAGGGTTGCAGTTTTATTGACTGGAAGGCCAAAAACACTTTCGAAATGAAAAATCAGTGCTGCTCGGATGCGGGCCTTTAAATCAGTAATGGGGTGCGATGGTATCCATTAAAGGGGATCTGTAGTACTTGATGATCACTATATGATTCGCATTTTTGGCGAATTGCATCATTCTTATGCACAAGGATCTGTTTTTGATAACTCGATATTTGGATTTAAAAATGCGAAACGTTTGAGATGAAATTTGATATTTAAAGAAGATTATTACTTTAGAAAAGTAACCCAGTAATGGGGATCTTCCTTTGACCATTTTTTTATTTTTTTTTAGATACCTGTTTTTTGCTTTTAGATTGACTCATCGTCTCATCTGAAGACTATTAGCAATCTTTCTCTTTCACTTAACTTTCACTTGTTTTTAATCTCATCTTTTCCCTTCATCCTTAGAATAAAAAACAAAAAAAGGTTATAAAGTTCCTGGCTTTACCGACCCTACCACATTCTTTACTGACCCTACCATGTCCCTATGATTTGTCATTGCCACCAGCTGCAGATCTTCTAATCATATATTTCCGGGACTTGGGATCATCACCAATCTTATCGAATGTATCAATATATCCGAAATCGACCAGGGGCTGCAGTATATTGGTTTCAACTGTGTTTGCAAGATTCCACAAGTTGCTGTCGGTAAGACCTGCATATTCAGCGATGGTGGATAGATTGAATTCGTTCTTTTTAAAGTTGTGATAGACCAGCGCTTTTGGATTTCAGTGCGAAAATCCAGATCTATCAGTTGCGCGCCACAAATCCGCAGATGACGGATATCGAACCGGTTGTTTTTTCATATCCGAGCGCTTTTGAGCTCACCGGTCGACCAACCATCCCCTTATTCGCAATTAGAGTCTGTACTAAGGGCTTTCTCCCGGTTTTGAAAGGATTTCATAACAATCATCTGGAAAGGTTTCGTACCGCCAACTGCCTCCAATGAATCTTCTTTCTGGTTGTATACCTGCTATTTCCATCGCTTGAAGTATGTGGCAATCGCAATGGCAGTCACAACCATAATATTCATCGATCATCATCTTGACCTCTTCCCAGCTGTAATTGTGCTGCTTACAAAAATCTTTCATGTTGTCCAGCTGGTCGTCATGTTCAAAGGCGTGACCAACGCATGACCAAAATGGTGTAATTCCAGGCCGCTTTTTTAATACAAGCTTGATTTTTAAATACTTGTGAAGTTGACGTAAAAATTCTTCAAACTTGCTTTCAGGCATTAATGACCACCTTGTGAACACTCCAACCTTCGAAACCATTGTGTTTCTCCTTAGTATTATCGGTTCAGTTTCAATATTCTGTCTCCTGGGATCACTCCCATGAATCCCTTATCATAGGTTCCACGACCATCGGTATATCCGGCAATACTCCTTTGTATGCCTGTTCCAAGATGCTCTTTACCGTAACCGCCACAACAGCAGCGATATCTTCCTTTACCTCGACAATCACTTCATCATGAAGGATGTGAACGATGCTGGCATCCTGAACAGCAAGCCGTTTATCCAACTCAATCAACGCCAACTTGAATCCATCAGCGGCCGTTCCCTGAACCGGAAAATTGATCAACGAATTAACATTTGCATCCTTGCCAATCTTGAGAGTCCTTCCCAATGGTGTTGAGATTGTTCCAGCATCAAGAGCGGTTGTAACAACGTCATCCTGCCAGGCCTTCATCCCGGGAAACGCCATGTTGTATCGAAAAATCATCCCATGAACGTCATCCAGGTCATACCCGAATCCCAAACGAGTTAGGCTTTCATAGATTGAATAAGCTGACCGGCCATTATTCAAGCCCAAGACAATTTCCTTACCCAGTGCCCGAAGTTTGCTTGTTGCTAAACCGTTACCTATGATTGTCTTTGCCGTCTCCAGATAGATGTCATCCCCCTCTTTGAACAAATCTATTGCCGCCTGATCATTTGAAAGTCCTGCAATGACCCTGGCCTCCTGTTGGGAATAGTCTGCAACGATTAGTTTGTATCCCTCCCGTGCACGAAACAGCGACCTCATGACCCCATCCTTTTGCACCGTCTGCAATGGTCTATAAAAGCGTCCGGTTTTGGTATTCAGCTGATCGATTGAATCTCGTACACGATCATCTGCTCCAGTCATCGCCATGTACGATTCGACATCCCGGCGTTCATGTACCGGTTTCCAGTATTCAATAAGACCGGTAACTATTCTTTTGGCATCCTCGCTCAATACCCACCTCAAGGATTCCTCATCGATCTTAGCCAATGATTCCCCATATGTTGAATTCAAGTGTGTCTGGATTTTGGTTCGGTCATGCAAAGGGATATCAGGCGGGATCGATTTTTTCAGTTCATTTGCCAGGGCTTCAATTTTAACGATCAATTCATCGTGAAGTGCCAGCAATGCATCTACATCGATACCAATACCGGCAGACTCAATCTTGGCAGTAACCCAGAGCAATTGCATCTCAACGTCGAATACTCTCTCCAATCCACCAGATACGATCAACGGCTCCTGTCTACTCCAGATTTCAGCCAACCTATGTACTATAGCGCTTCGCTCCTGCCCTTCCGGAATATCATATCGACTTAAAACCGTTTTAAGTGACAAAGCCCGATACTCGACTTCACCATTGGCGATAAGCTTTTCTGCAATGACAACATCGATGATTTCACAGGAAGACAGCCCGCATGAGAGAAACGCCTTAGATAACATCTTTCCGTTGTTGGTAATAATCTTGATGCCAGCCCCTGAAAAGATCCCTTCAATGCGTGATCGAAACTGCGCTATTTCCCGATCCAGTCGTAACACTCGATGCTCTGATCCCCACCCGACAAAAGCCTTATTTTCATCCTCGGGGATATAAACTGAAACAAATCCCTCAGGAATGGGCTCGATTGGTTCCGAGCAAGCTTCTGTCGACTGATATGTATCAATATCAATCCTGCCGACAACTCCAAGATCATTGATATGTCTATAGAAGTCCCTGACTCGTTCAGGATTTCCTACACCGTCAACAGCATTACCACGAGCATGTGGAAGTTTAATTTTGAATTTCTCAAAGTGAGAATTTTGGTCTTTGAAGTGATTCAACAGCACCGACCATTGATTGGCGTTGGAAAGATGTAAAGTATCGTTGGTCCATTCGATCGATTGCTTTTGGATAATATTAACTAACCGAATATATAGATATTTATGTTTAAGTGAATTTTGGTTATATAATTCTATTAAAGCTAAAATTAACTTCATTTTATCATTTTCAGGTAAGTCGACATCAACTTTGAAGCGATTATATTTACCACTATCAATCTCTTCCCAACCAAACAAATGGCTGGTCATGCAATTACCTTCAAACTCAGGAATCATCTCTTTCACGTCATAGATTAATTTTGCCATATTGCTCTGGAATCGTTTGGCTATAGTCCTCTTTGATTTAACATAGACGTTAGCCAGAAATCCGATATCCTGATTCACAAATCCGAATTCTTCGATGAATGGTCTTAATCTTTGAATTGCCAATTCCTTCCAGTTATCGTTTCGGGATCTGTCGATTTCAACGTCTGGTTCCGGAAGCATAGATGGCCATCGATTTGCCGCCAGGATGATATCGACACTGGACTTATGGACTGGCCTGATCCTGTGAATGGATTGAACCAGATCCCACTGCATACAAGCCTCTGTCCAATCCATGCGTTTGTCGGCATCCTTTTCATAGGGAAATAAAATACAGGCATCCTGGGCAGCACTGTTCAGGTTCGGATAGGGTAGACCGATGACCAATACCGCTTCACAATCTTGATAGCTGTTGATTCCACGTGGACCGATGAAATGATAGCCCTTAAATTGTCGGGTTGGATCAATTTTACTCAGAATGTCCCGCACCCTTTTCTTGTTACGCATGTATGTGATCACCATGATCTGTTGCGCTTTGGTGTAGCTGAGCATTTCAACTAACAGCTTTTCGATATCGGTGTCCTTTGCATATTGCATTGTCTTTCGACTGGTGTTGATCTTGATGTGAACCCGATGGCTGTTCCAGGAAACATCTGCTCGTACCGTTTTCAATTTTCTACCGATCAACGCGCTGTATGCCTTAGCATCTCCAGTGGCATCGAGAATTTTAACGGGCGTGTCGTAATATCCAAGCCGGGTGATTCGTTTGGTGCTGTATTTCACCTCCCCGTTTTTGGCGATATGAACGAAGGAGAAGGTGCTGGGTGAGGTCAATCCATTGATCCATGCAACAGCATTCAGATCAACTCCCTGCCGGTACAAGTTGGTCCTGGACAGGTTATGGAGCGTTTTTGAAAGAGACGCCAGGCTGCCCGTAACATCTTCTTCGGTTTGGTTCATACGCTTGGCCAATAGCTCCATAAGGGTGGTTTCTTGATGGTTCGCGGTGGTAAGTTTCCGACTGTTGATGATCATCGAATGGGAGCCAGTATCGACCAATTGCGTGGAAATCTGCTGGATGATGTTGAGCAGCTGTTTGATTATTGCGGCATCCGTTCCATCGGTTACCTTCAAAAGGGACTTCATCTGCAGATCAGAGCAGGTGTCTTCGAGCATCAATCCTGCTTTTAGATTCTCATCAAGGACGATCAGGTCGGGGGTGGGGATTCGATCCTGCAGATATTGGAGCATGTGCAATGTGACAAAATACACGCCTGGTCCAAATTCGCGCCGCTGATTATAGTATTCGCAGTTGGTGTCACGATGTTCACAGCCGGTGCACAAGATCTCAGCCGGGGAGAACCCTTTCGAAGTGATATCCTTTAGCTCGGCAGCCCTTAAGCAGGTTTGTGCGCGTGGCTGCAGTAGATAGAAACCATCGCTCTTGCCCGCCAGCTCACATATTTTTTCATATGCCTCCTGTTGGAGTGCCCGATTGAAAGCAGCGTAGATAATTATTCGATCGTTGCCTATCTTTGAGATTGCATCCAGTGCCGCATGGGTCTTTCCGACGCCTGGTGTCATCACAATCAAAGCGTTATCGCCGCTATTCAATTCCCGGGCAATCATCTCGCGAGCATATTCAAGGCTTACATAATCAGTGGGAAGTGACAGATCAAAACCGCTTTGGGCACAGGAAAATTCAACTCTTGTGTTTTTAATACCGGCCCAGCGATGCAAGGGCATTCCATTATGGGCTTCACAATTAACATTGAAGCATCGCAGTTGATACCCTGGCGGATATGCCCTTGCATTGGCGGTAGACTTGCCACATACCGGACAGGCGAGCCCTCGAAAAGAAATCGCCTGCGCCTGGCCCCTATATTCAACATTCGAAACAACGCCATTTTCACTGAGCAACTCTTGCATTGTGGTTAATCCAATCGGCTCACTATTCTTGCGGATTTGGATATAGTCGAAAGGGTTAACGATGAAGTCGGCTGCGATTCGTTGGTACTGCTCGATTCGTTCTCCCAACGGACCAATCGACTTCAAATCTGAAATGATGGGGCCATTGACCAGCCATTGCACACACCCGATGACTTCATCAGGGTCGGGTCTGCCAGCGGTTACCTTTATATAATCCTCAAGAGTGAACGCAGATTGGGCCAACATGTTCTTGTCGATAATGGTGCTGTGGCCGTCTGTAAGGGGTTTTTCGGTTTGAAGGGGATCGCCCTTATATGCAAACACCTGGTGAGGAAAATCTAACTGCACGGACGGTCTAAGATCATGCAGATGGCGCATTGCGACTCGCATCCAATCGAGAAATGCCAGATATGCGGGGCGATTAAGAAGCAGATTGGAAATGGCCCTGAATCCGGTTCCCCCAGTTGCCAGGAGTTTGAAATAATCTGCTGCACCAAGATCGCTGATTATACTAAGAGTCATCTGCGCGAACTGAATGGCACTGATGGTCCTATCTGAGCCCTCCAGGTCATTGGCGCCATCGATATCAATGAGCGGTTGAAACAGTTCCTGGCCGTCGACGATCACTTTCCTGGCCAAGTAGACACCAAATGTACCCGCATAAATTTTTAAACGATTATTTCGAAGCAGATCTAAATAGCTATTCTTTTCTATAATAGTATATGGCTTCGGGTTGGTGAGTGTTGCTTTAGAAATTAGCTGCATGTCAGTGTCCTATCACTCCGTACCAACTGTCCGGCTTTTAGTTTTCAATCTTATCTCCACGGCATCTCTGACCCATTCGGCCATACTGATCTGTTGCTCGTCTGTAATCCGTTTAATCAGATCGAAGTGTTCCTGTGGCAGCGCCACACTAAGGGATTTTGAAAACTGACGTGTTCTCATACTGTTTCCTCCTTTTGAAATGATTTATGATGCAATGATGATTGCCTCATCATTTATTTGTTCTTAGAAATCGTAGGTGTCAGTTCGGGTTTGTAACTGAGGACAAAATCGGGTAGCGAAATGAAAAAAGGGCGACCCCTTATAGATCGCCCAAAAAATGTGCAGTAAGCTGCGTTTTTTCATTCGAATATGAATCCCTGTTCCATATGCTTCTGGTTGATCATCTCTTCAAGGAGAACGAAATAATGTAGATTGACCAACGCGCGGTTAAAATGCCGATCCTTTCCTAATAGGTCGTTTATATCCAGATCGAGTTCCCTGCCCAGATAATCTTCCAACCGTGGACGGAATGAATAATCCCTAATGTGAAACTTTGTCAATCGTTTTGGTGGCTTATCGTCCATTGAGATTTTGTCCAATTTGTTGTAACCCATTTTTTCAGGATTCCAGTAAAGTATTCTTCCCGATGTCCCTGCTCTATTCCATGTGGTTGAGTCAGCGGAATATACGGGAAGATAGGCAAGTTTTTCGTACCGCGTACATCCAAGGAAATGCACCCTTATCCCATTTCGGTGAAGCAAGTCTACAATATGCCTGAGTTCATCAAGTCCTGCACGTGCCAGTTCACCTGAACCTATCGCAACCAATTTATGGCCTCGATCGATGTATGTCTGTGTCTCCGGACCGTAGCAGTCATGAATTACCGGGACGGGGGAAAATCCGGCGTTTTCGAGAATAAGTTGATTATCGAAATTTCTCTCGAAACCCTCCTTGGAAAAATCTTCGTCAAAATTAAAATAAAAATCTACCTTGTCTGAAAAATGCTCAAGATAGGACTTGTAACCTTTAAAAGTGATGTTGTTTTGAAATTTTTTTAGATTGGAATTCAAGGTGTACGTTCCCGAATCCATGATTAGGCCGTCAATTGCGTTTCGGTATCTCAGCATAAAATTGCTATGATGAACATCTCGTTTCCCATACGAGATTAATGCGCAAAGCCGTTTGTTTGGATGCAATTGTTTGTACGCGAGGGCCACATTAGTTGTCAGATCTGAATGGTATATCTTCATGGGTACTGTTCCTTTCAAAAAGGCCCCCACATCCCTGTAGGGGCCTTTTGGTTTTAGTTGGCGGTTGAGAACATCATCTCAAGCTGGTCGAGTTTTTCTTTTAAATTGGCGATGACTTCAGCGTTGACCTGCCGAAGGTATTCCGCATCGCTTATGGCAGACTCCATTGCCTTGAGGAATCGATCGGTGGTCTTCTTGAATCCCTCTGCCTTGCGTTCCGGTGTCATGAGCGGCTCAGGTTTCCCGTCTGTCGCCATAATTTCCTTAAAACGCTCAATGGTATCGATCCCAGCGTTTTTGGCGACTTCAAGTTCTCGCAAATGAGTAGGCTCAATTTCCTTTCCGCCTCGGACAAAAGCGTCCACCATCTCTTTAGGAATATTGTCGATGCCAGCGCCGAGAAGTCTTTGGTAGCTAAGAGCGATGTCCGTTTCGATTTTGAGCTCCTGGGCGTCTGTTTCTTCGGTTGGATTGAAATGGATACCATTTCGCTCAATGAAGGCGCCGATGGGGTCATCCCTCTTCTTGTCAGCGTCGCTCAGTTGTCGAAGAATCTGAATTAGGCGTTCTTTCCCGAATACGGCATAGCGGATGATATTCGCGACTCCGGCCAGTCGCATGTAATCCTGAACCGATCTGAACTCCCTTGGATCGAAGTTCTGATGGAACCACTCAATCCATTTGGGGCCTTTAGTTTTCTTTACCAACTCCTTCATGATGTTGAAGAGCATACCTTGTCGGATTCGGTATTTTGTGATGGTACCGGCTAAACCACTTTCTACCATGTTGATCTGTAGTGTGTACCTGGTGGCCAGATCGACGGCCTCCTCGATTACCTTCTGTGGATCTTTGATGTCATCCTTGAGGCCTGAGTACTGGTCGCAGAAATTTCTTACTCGCCGCTCCAGCACCTTACTGCCGAGGACCTCCCCTTCGTCATCGGACACCTTCAGGTACACCTTGACCGCATCCGGCCATTTTCTAATGTGTTTCAGGTGCATTTCTTCGGGATTACGAGGGTCCTCGGTGACGTGTTCGGGAAGAGCATTGTTCGGTTCGCCCGCACATTGTTCGGTGCCCTGCTCCCCAATGGGATCGGGAGTTTCCTGGGGGACGTCCGTGCCGGTGGTCGGTGACTCGTCGCAGATAAAACCAGCGTCATTATCCATATCCATCACGTTTTCATTATTTTCCTGCGTAAAATCTTGCATTTTCGTTTTTCCTTTCCTGTGTTTTTTTAGTTTTGGCGCCGCTAAGCGCAGGACCTGCGTCTTTTTGTGGAGTCATCATAGTTTTCTCCTCGGTTGGGTAAATAGGTCATGGTTTTGAGAGTCTGACCGAAGACAGTATCGATTATTCTTTGCTACATTCGCATCACCTCCCTTTTGATTATCGGTACCGGTCATGTCGTTGATACATTCTTAATCGCCGTTTATGTTACTTGGATCGGCAGAGAGTTTTTTTCTTCGAGGGCCATTAATCGTTCTTCGAGTTGACCGATATGCATGGCGTAAGCCATGATCTTTTCGTTTTTCTTTTTGAGCAGTTCCTCCAGGTGCTCGATTTTATTTTGGAGCGATTTGAAATCATCTGGTGCCTTTTCAGAAGCTGCCTTGTCAGAGTCGCTTGCGGGCATTTCCTTTGCCTTTTTCGTTGACCCGATGTTTCTGGTGCTGATCTCCCATCCCGTGGTTCCGATTCTCGTTGCAGAAAACTGATAACCGTTATCAGTCAACTCCTTTCTGATCGAACTCACGAATGGTTGACTGACCCGGCACAATTTGGCGATATGGCGATCACTCCACCTTGCCCACTCTTTATCCTTGAGTAAGATCTCAACTGCCCGGCGTTTATCGGCGTTGGTTCTGCGGATGCCATGTGTTGCATTGGATTGTACGGCATGGAGTATGGCATCACGTTTCGTGCCATATTTTATTTCGCAGAGAATATCAGGCATCCCGGCATTGAAATGCGCTTGATATCGATGAAAACCATCTACCAGGAAGTAGTTTTCATTATCGACAAGGTATACTGTAACCGGTGGAAACTTCTCACCATTTTTTATGCTCTCCGAGTACTCTTCAATATAAACGGTATCCATTTTGACACGAGCTCGAATGGTCGAATCCACAACAATATTATCCAGCGTCAATCTTCTTTGGCTCCTATTGATGTTAAACAATTCTTGTCTGAACATATTCTTTTCTCCTTTTTTTAAATTTTACTGTTTGATTTGAATGACTTTTCAACAACTTCTGTGGTAGCCAAATTATGGTAAAATATTTTCGGCACTACTGTGGAATCACCTCCCTTTCGCTTAGCCTGGCCAGAACCATCTTCACTGACCTCTTTTTTCTGTTTGTTTCTCCGTTCGGTCTTTAAAGATGTATAAAAGGGAGGATGCTGGACATTTATTTGAAAAATTTTTTGAAATTTTTACGGCGGGCGAATTACAAACAACTAAAGGCTCTTATCTGTTGAGATAAGAGCCTTCAGGATGGAGATTCGGGAAATGTCAAACTATTGATACTTAGACCACAGACGGTCTCTGTTTAGTCGAATTGATAGGACCTAAAAACTTTCCCCAAACTTTCGCCAATTCATCTGAATTGAACTGAATTGAGATGAACTTAAATGGACTAAGACCAGATTGAAAGAAGCTATATGCTTTTGTAATTAATTAGAATAATGCAATTTTTTGATGGGCCGCAATTTTCATTCTCCGGGTTCGACTCCCGCCGCCTCCACCAAGCTTCAATCAACAACCCGCTTCTCCAGATCCATTCACAAGGAGGGCGGGATTTTTTTTGCCCTGTATTCAAGGGTATTTAGCGATTTTGATATTTTTCTGGCCGTTCTCCGCTCACCTTATTTTTTCAGTTTTCCAGCCTTCCATTCTCTGTTTGGTCCCTGATTCTCCGTTCTATTCGGACCTGGTCCGAAACGCGTCCGGAAAGCTATATCCTTGCTCATCAAGGGCTTACGTAAAATTGGCATTTTTGCTGGTTGTGTTAATTCTGCGTTCCGTGTTGAAATCGGACTTGTTTTCCAAACTTTTTCAAGCTCACCTTCCACCGACCGAGAAAGAATCGGAATCCAACCCGGATTTCCTGCCAAGATAATCTAGTAATTACAGTATATTTGTTAATTGAAACCTGCTGCTTTGATATTTCGTTCATTATTATTTATCGTACACTAACTATGAACATCAAAATTTATTGAACAAAATTGATACTTGCAGGCGCTGCAATACCCTGGACCTCTTGCTTTATGTTCAAAAATTTATTATGTTCACTATGCATGTACTATTATAAATATTGAACACCAGGGCACCCAGATGGAGAAGCAGACCAAGAATCTGATCAATAGAGCTGTGGAAACGCTTGCGCAAACCACCGGAATCAAAGTGGTGCACCAAGCAAATGCCACAAAACCTGAAAACGTTTACCCTTATGGTCTTGTCCGGATCGACTATAAGGATATGCACTGGGACTTTACTATACAGGCCAAGGAAAGGGTGACCCGCGCAACCGTGGCTATGGAGAAGGCGCAGCCGACGGCGCTTGCACGAGATCGCATTCTGGTCACAGAATATGTAACACCGCCGATGGCTGATTTGATCAGGACGATCGGTCTGTTTTTTATGGATACGGCCGGCAATGCATATATCAACAAGCCGCCGCTTTATATCTTCATCAAGGGTAACAAGCGCCCTGAAAACCTGAAACCTGCTCCCATTAAGCGTTTATTCAAGCCCGCCGGATTGAAGGTCGTATTTGCGCTGCTGAACAATCCCCAAATGGTCGATTGGCCTTATCGGCAGATCGCCACCGTGACGGACGTGGCCTTGGGAACGGTCGACTGGATTTTCGGGGACCTTAAAGAAATGGGGTTCCTCGTTGAAATAGGCGGACGCAAACGAAAGATCACCAACCCAGTGCCCCTGCTTAAAAGATGGGTGGAGGCCTATCCGGAGCAATTGCGCCCCAAGCTTGGCATCGAGCGGTTCAAGGCGGATGACCCCGATTGGTGGAAGAATGTCGATATCGCCGATTACAACGCCTGCTGGGGCGGTGAAGTGGCGGCCGCCAAACTCACCAGACAGCTGAAGCCTGAAAAAATCATCATCTACGCCCCTGAGCCGCCGGGAAAATTGATTATCGAAAAAAAACTGCGCAAAACCACCACCGGAGAAATAGAGATCCTAAAGCCCTTCTGGAAATTTGATCATAAGCTCATCAATTTAGGAATCGCACCACCGCTCCTGATCTATGCGGATCTGATGGCCACAGGTGACGACCGCAACATCGAAACGGCAGAAATCATTTATGACAACTATCTCGCACAACCTGATCGGCAAGATCGATGAAAACACCGTCGCCATTCTAACTGAGATCGACACAATCGCCCGGGAATTAAAGCTTGCCTTCTTCATTGTCGGCGCCACGGCACGGGATATCCTTCTGCAGCATGCCCATGGCATTCACCCGACCCGGGCCACGCTGGATATCGATATCGGCGTGTTTGTCTCTGATTGGGACCAGTTTCAAATTTTGAAAGAAACCCTTGTGCGCACGGGAAAGTTCAGTTCAACCAGGCAGGCACAACGCCTGCTCTACGATGACGAATTACCGTTAGATATTGTTCCGTTCGGCGGCGTTGCAGAAGATAACAGTTCGATCTCATGGCCGCCGGAGCACGCTATCGATATGAGCATCCTGGGTTTCCAGGAATGCTATCAGCAAGCCATTTCCGTGCTGGTGAGGGCCAAGCCCGATTTGGTCGTAAAGGTCGTCTCCCTGGCGGGCCTGGCGATATTGAAACTTGTGTCATGGGATAGCAGCAGTGAAAGACGCGGAAAGGATGCCGCCGACCTTTTGATCATCATCAAAAATTACATCGCGGCCGGCAACATCGATCGTTTCTTTGAAGAGGCTGATATTCTCAAAGCGGAGGACTCGGATTACGATCGATCATCGGCTCGTTTTCTGGGACGCGAAATGGCAAGAATGGCCGGCCAGGCAACTAAAGCCAAGCTGGCTGGCATACTGGAGAGAGAGGCTGCCTCATCGCAAGGCCACCAAATTGCGATGGATGTATTGAGGCGAGACACGTTTCAGAAAGAGTCCTATGAACAGGTTGTCGCGTATTTCAACGCACTGCTAAGAGGTCTTTTGGATTAAGCATCCCTTCATGCGCAGATATCACCAAAGCCGAGCAGGCTGCGCTGCTGCCTCCACTCCTCCGGGAAGGGCTTGGTTAGTTTGGCCAGCGAAAGTCCGTCGGGCTCCTCGCCGTTGATGATGGCCTCCACAATGTCCGGGGCCAGTGTGGTCAGTCTCAGAATACGGGACACATAAGAGCCGTCGACTTCGAGATTGCGGGCCAATTCGCTGATCGATTTGACCTGCCCGCTTTCGAGGATTTCCGCCCAGGAAAAGGCCCGCGCCAGGGCTTGGATAATGGCGACTTGGATCGGCTCCGCGGCGCCCGGGATTTGCCCGTCCAGGGCTTCCGGTGCGATGACCATTTTCCGGCCGCGCATGCGCCGGATCAGCATCGGGATGTGGACCTGCAGGTTGCCGTTCTCGGCGACGGTGATAGTGGGTTTGCATGTCATCGGTTAGCCCTCCTTTCGTTCACCTCACAGGCCAGTCCGGCCAGTTCGGCAATCAGGGTGGTCAGCCCATTGGTCTTGAGCTCCATGTCGATCCCCGTCTCGCGGATCTCGACTTTTTCCACCAGCAGGCGGATCAGCCGGTTGCGCTCCACCGGAAACAGGTCCTGCCAGAATGTCTCCACATTCTGGAATGCCTCGGAGACATCCTGCTCGGTAATGTTCACACCTTGATAAGCCTTGCATCGTAAGGCAACATGAGTCAGTTGCCTGGACAGATCCACCGCTCGGCGATTGACCGTGGCGAGCATCTCGTCCTTATTTGACTGATCGCTTCCGGGTTTCATCAATTCGAGCGCCTGCTGGCGGGTCTGTGACAGCTCCTCTTCGAGCTGGACCTTCTGCCGGATCAGCCTTTCCTTTTCCACGCTTTCGATTTCCCGGGCGGCAAAATAGGTCTTGGCCACCAGGGTCGGGGTCCGGAATACGGCGCTCAGCTGTTCGATGACCGCCTGTTCGATATCGCCTGCCGGGACGCGTTTGAGCGGGCAGCGGCTGGCCGTCCGCTTGGCGTCTTTTTCGCAGATGTAGTAGGTGTATTGGCGGTCATTCTTGCGAGTGTAGGTTGGCCCCATGGCACAGCCGCAGTGCCCGCAGCGGATGACGCCTTTGAGCGGTGCCACTATCCTGGTCCTGGCCATGGAGACCTTGACCGGTTTGTTGTCGGCCAGTACGGCCTGGACTTTGTCCCAGGTTTTCCGTTCGACAATCGCCTTATGCTCACCGGGATAGCTCTCATCCTTGTGGACGATCTCTCCGATGTAGGTCCGGTTGTTCAAGAGCCGATAAACGTGCCCGGTATTCCATTTCACCCCCTTGCGGACTCTGCCCTTTTTCGTGGTCCAGGATTTGGTTCGGTACCCTTGCTCGTTCAATTCCTGGCCCATCTTTTTGGCGGAGCCAAGCTGAATGAACCGCCGAAAAACGTATTGAACGACCTTTGCTTCCTCGGGGTTGACGATAAGTTTTTTGCTTTCACGGTCCACATCATACCCCAGGATGGGCGCGCCGCCGCAGTATTTGCCCCGCCGCTTGGCAGCCGCCACCTTGTCGCGGATACGTTCAGCGATGACCTCGCGCTCATACTGGGCAAAGGTCATCAGGACATTGAGCATCATGCGCCCGGTGGAATCCGTGGTGCTGATCTGCTGGGTGACCGAAACGAAACTCACGCCGGCCTCGTTGAACACCTCGATCATCTTTGTAAAGTCGAGCAGCGAGCGGGAGAGCCGGTCGATCTTATAAACCACGATGACATCGATTTTGCCGGCATCGATATCCGACAGGAGCCGCTGCAGGGCGGGACGCTCCATTGTCCCGCCGGAATATCCGCCGTCGTCGTAACGGTCCGGCAGCATCTTCCATCCTCGCAGTTTCTGGCTTTCGATATAGGCTTCGGCCGACTCGCGTTGTGCGTCCAGCGAGTTGAACTCCTGATCCAGTCCCTCCTCATGGCTCTTGCGCGTATAGATCGCGCAGCGCTGGGTCTTCTTGGTGCCGGAGACCGTGTGAGTGTTATCCAGCATTTTCGCTTCCTCGCTTTATCTTTCCATAGACCTTCTTCAGACCGAAGAAGACCTTTCCGTTCCAGCGGGTGCCCGTGATCTCGCGGGCCACCGCGCTCAGCGATTTGAAGATCCGGCCGTCGTATTCGAAACCTTCCGACCGAGCGATGACCTCGTAGCGCCGGTCGTTCCAGGTCCGCACCAGTCGCGTACCGGGCAGGATGGTTTCGTTGGTCTTGCGCTCTTCGGGGATGCGCCGGTTGACGGTCGCCACCGGATCGTTCAGCGCGGCCTGCCGCAGGTGGGTCTTCGCCTGCTCGGACAACCCGCCGTAAAAAAGCTCCTGGATACGGTAGGCCAGGCGCTTGATGAGAAACTGCTTCTTGTACTGAGGTGGCTCGCCGCCGTAAAGGTCCAGCCATTTTTCGCGAAGCTGATGCAGGCTCATGGATTGCAGCACCGCCATCTGCCGCAGGACCGAGTTGCGGGTCCGCTCCTGCGCTTTGCCGTCTCCGGCTTTGTCTCGTAACGCGTTCATTTCAACTCCCTATCAAGGTTTCCGGACGAGTTGTCATGCATGAACGCTCTGTTTCCGAGACAAATCAAGTCCTTCTCCGCTACTCGACGAAGATTCCTCAATAATTGTCAACGCATCAATATTGAGTGCTTTTCCAGCCTTCCTGCGAAGGACCGCCATGGCCAGAATCGAAGCTATCATTTGAAGCCGAGCCCCGCTCGAAAGCCGGTCCAGTTTGCTATCAGACTCAGGGGTAGGAGCCGGGTTCCAATGTTTTTGAAATTCAGGTGCATCCAAATCGAACCACCTCGGTTTGAAGACCGGCGGCCGGCCGGTGTGGATGCCGCGAAACTATAGGCGGTTGGGATGCGCGTTCGCTGGCACCCACAACCGCCTCAGCCCTGCTTCCGGTCAGTTGTCTGGATTCTAACTGCAGATCTGAACAAATTGTCCAGCATCATGGAGGGTTACATACCGATCATGGATGCAATCTGTCGGAAAAATTGTTAACCCTGATTGACCTCACATGTCATGTGGGATTGGTCCCGTCAGCGCAAGATGTGGGAGGCTTTCAAAGCAGAGAGGACGCCTAAAAAATTTAAAAAAATGTGACGTAGCCCACAGTCGGCTGTGACCGGATCTGTCAAAATGGTGTGTTAACCTATTTTGATGAAAAAACGACTGATGGGAGACGCTCATGCCGACATTCAATCTGCGCCGCTTTTCGAGACCGGAGATCCTGCGAAAAATCGACAAAAGACACCTGATCCTGTTCCTTCAACCCCATGCGGAATATTTTTCAATGCGCGGCATAGCGTTGCCGCCGCCTGATTCTGGAAACGGCCTCGATTACGAAGCATTGTCCATGGCGCTGGCCAACCCGGACCTATCCTCCAACCCGGAACTCTTCGACGCCCTGTTTCTGGTAGATGAATTATCGACGCCCGAAGCTTTCGATGCTGTCCAGGAGGCTATCCAGGGCCGCAAATTCGAAGAGGAAATTCCATCTGAATCGAGTCCGGCCGATCTGGCCGTCCGCGTTCATCTGCTGGATGCCGATATTCTTGACCGGGTTCACGCCCGGCAGGAAATGTGCCGATACCGCGCCTTTGTCTATTTTAAAGCGCATACCCGGTCCAACGGCGGCATCGATTTGCCCGGGCAAGAGCAAATCGCAACCATCGAGGCGGCGCTGAACCGGGGACTGGACCGAAAACGCCGCGGCAGGAACGCCAGGCTCATCCCTTTCAACGGCGACGACCATCTGTGGTTTCTGGTCCGCAGGGGCGCGGCCCTGAACCGCCAGGGCATCATCCTTGACGACGGCCAGAGCGACAGCCTCTATTACCGGCCGGAGCGCTACGACACGGTCGTTTACAGCCACAGCAAGAACGAAATCCGCATGAGCGTGAGAAACAACAGCAAATGGCTGCTCGAGCTTTACCGCGCCGAATTCGGAGTACATCTCTTTGGCAGCCGGGACTATTTCAAAGGCAAAAACAAATTCACCCTCGAGCCGCTCCGCCAGGACGGCAAGGCCTGTCTGGAGTGCGGGGACGTGGATGGCATCGATAAGGTGGTGCTCACCGAATACACCATTCTGTATGATCCCAACTTCGGCGAGTCGGTAACCCGCCGTGCCGACGACGTGTTCGGCCTGATGGAAGCAAGAGGACGCAGCTTCCCGCAAGGCGGAAGGCTGGTACGGGCCAAGTTCAAAATCAAATTCAGCGACGCCAAAACACCGCGCACCGTCACGATCAATGCGGGCAATCGTGCCGGCTTCAAGATCGATGACGACAGCATCGTCCTGGAGCAATGGCTGACCAACCGCGGCTTTATCACGGAGATCTATCATGCCTGAGAAGCGGTTCTGGCGGACGTTGGAGGATCTGCCCGGGCAGAAAGCCCCTTTGGCGGTCTGGCGCAATCGCCTCGGCGATTGGCCGCTCTTTGACCAGGTCCAGCGCAAATATCTCCTCGTCACCGGTCAGCGCGCGGCATCCTTGGAATGTCCGACCCCATGCTGCCACGCCTGCCCGCGCTGTGTTGTCGAGTACGGGCCGAACGATATTGAAGCCATATGTCCGGAACATGAAGCCCCTCTAATCAAAATAACCGACAAGGATTTGCTTTTCTATGTGTTAAAACAATCCGCGATCATGAAGGCGGTCTGCGATGCCATCGGAATCGAGTACAAGCCTTCGGCATCGGCTGGTTGCCATTCATTCTGGCGAGTAGGTGATTTTGTGCCGCCCCGTGGCGCTGGTGTTCCCGTCTATATGTCCATGCTGGAAGGCTCCAACGCACTGGATGGCGCAATGAAGAACCTCTGCCTCCTCCATTCTGATCCCATTGTACTGATAACGCCGACCCGGCGCTGGCTGTCCGTTGCGAGCGAACAGCTGTTGGAACAGCGCAAGTCGGTCTTCATGGCCATGGAGGAGGAGTTGGTATTTGCGGACAACAGAAACCTCAAACCCACAGACCCCAAGGGCTACCTGTTCCGGAAACTGCTACCGCAGGAACTTCGTACCACTCCCACTGATCCGCTCCCCCAAAATATTTTCAGGCAACACGGGGGCCGCTGGCAAATACGTTTCCAAGGTGGCGAAGCTGTTTTTATCAATAGGCAGAAGGGTGCCGAGTATCTTTCTGCTTTGCTGGCTTCACCTCATAAACCTATCTCTGTTTTGGATGTTTACAATAGCGGTATAATGGACGAGAAAGCTCGGATTGCGATGAAGGCAGGAGGTTTTGGATTAGCCGATGAGCGTTATTTGGAAGAATGTCGCAATCAAATAGGAGAACTTGATAGGGGTATAATGGAGGCCGAACAGTTCAATGATCCCGGACGAAGGGCGAGGCTTCAGCGGGAGAAAGATCAGCTTCTAAAACAGATGAAAGAGTTGATCACTCCAGGCGGGATATTACGAAAATCGAATGACCCCCTCAAAAAGCCCAGGGACGCAGTAAGCAAAGCTATCCGACGCACTATTATGGACATCAAAAGGGCAAAGATGAATAGATTAGCTGATCACATTGATAAATGGATGGTTTATGGTAACGAAATTATATATAGACCGCCCAAAGATACATACTGGGAGACTGCACCGATAAGCGAGTAGAGACTCTTAGTATTAATTCAATTCGATTCCAGATGGACGCGATCTAATGACAATTTCCAGTGGGAAGCATCAAACAATGTTTTTTTAATGCGCGCAAAGCACTCACCTACCTGAGTAGATGTAAGAACGATTAATGCATTCTCGGGTAGTTTTCGGTATTACTGTGCTGTGCGTTCACTCTCAGCTAATTCGACCCTGCTAAGTCGTCAGGCAAGAACTTCGTCTCAGCTAAATAGTTCCCTTGAGGAACTATCCCCTGTTCAAGTTGCTCAAGCCATTTAGACAAGACCATGACTTCACGGTGCATGCCGGCTTCTGTGCAGTATGCCATGCTTGTTTTTATCAAATTTTTCGCAGTCGAGAAGTCTCCTATACGAGCAGCTTCGAGGGAACGTACAATACCATAAAGACTCTCGTTTAGCCTGTCGAACTTCGCAATGAGGAGGTTATTTCTGGTCATATTATAGTAGGTGGGGTAAGCGGCAGTAACATACAATAGGCCAACTCTTAGAAAGTCTTCTCCTGCATCTCTTAGTCCGTTGACAAGATCCTCTAGATTCTGAAGCTGCATTCCGGCTGTCGCGTTAAGTCGGATACGCTCGCACCGAAGTTTATGATAGTGTGTAGTGTTCTTGGCCTTCGCGAGAGCATAAGGCTCATCGGGCCTATCAAATATCTGCACGGCTTCGTTTATGAATGCAATCGCCCTTGTATAATCTCCAGCTACTTCAGCGATTTGTGCGCGGCTTTGTGCATTAAAAGCTTGATCAATGGGGCGTAAGTTTTTTGTGTCAGCAGTGTTGAGCAATCCTTTCGCTGTGTCCAGGTAATTACGTCGCTCCTTGGGATCATTTGTAAATTCGGCCAAGCGCCTCGCTGTATTTGCAGCAGTTCGGTACATGTCGCCAACGGGTAAATCAGGAGGCGTTTCCGTCTGCCGTACTATTTTAAGAACATTTACGAATTCGCTAGTGGGGGCTACGCCATGTTCAATGGCCTTCTTGTAAATACCAGGGTAATAATGCGCAAATAGGGGTTCATCAGCCATGTGGTCTTTAAGATGCAAAGCGCGGGAATAAAGTTCCTCTGCAGCTTCTTTGGTTGGTTTTCTGTCAAGGGCATTATAGTCGATTGTAATTTGGCTTATCAGGTTCCGTTTCCACCTGGAGAGTGGGGACGCACGATTAACAAAAGAAAAAATCACTGGTCGGCTTTTCTGAATCAGTTCGAATCCAGCGTCAAAGACATTTTGGGCATCTGCATATTTTTTATAGGCGCCTCGCTCTGCTGGTGTTATGTCGTTGAGCTGTGATGTCAATTGCGGCAATTGGATATCAAGGTCGCCCTGAGGAAGACCACCAGTCGGCCTTGTAAGAAAGAATACAGCCGTGAATGCGGCAAAAGCACCTGCTGTGCGTAGCCAACCAATATCAACGACGACGGTGAAAGAGAAAAGAATACCGAGCATGACAGTGACGAAAAGAGCTGATGTTAAACGGAGGGGAATGGATGTAAAAGAGTAGCCTTCACGAATGAGGAGCGATCCAATCAATGAAATTATCCCGAGAAGGATCAACAGATGTGTGAAAGTCAATCGAAGAGTAGGATCAGTTAATGAGGGTTTTGGAACAGGAGACGAAGTTGTGCTTTGTAAAGCACTTGGGTCTAATCCTCGTTGACTGTCTTTTTTGTCCATTTGCACCTCCACCGTTCAAAAGTTACTACCATATGTAGAAGAGACGATAACGGTACGTACAAGTTTATATAAGGGAGTTGAAAATAATTGTTAACGCGGGGTTAGACTGAGCGCATTCGCGATATTAATTCTTCCATATCCAAAAAAAATGTTGTGTCCATCTTTATAAGGTATATTGCCTATTTTATCCGCTGAATTTTTGATGATGTCAAAAACATGCGCATTTTCTAAATTTGGGTTTGCGGAAAGGATCAAAGCCGCTAGACCGGCGACCTGGGGTGCTGCAAAAGAGGTCCCTCTAAAAAGGCGGTATCGAGCATGTTGCTGAAGATCTTGCATCGTATTTGCTGTCGAAGGTAGCGCCACCCCAGGTGCCGACACATCGGCTTCAGGGCCAAAAGATGATGACCAATCTTTCTCACCGTCTTGGCTATTCCGACTTTTAAACTCATCGAATTGATTAGTTGCGGTAACGGCAATAACATTGGGATGTTTTGCCGGAAAGTAAATAGGGCCACCATTATTCCCAGCTGCTGCGACTATTACGCAACCTCTTCCGCCTCGTCCGAGCTTTAAGGCATTGTTAATAATTGCTTCAAGGCCCTTCCAATGAGGAAGGGCAAAGCTCATACAGATAACATCAGCACGAAAATGCTTCCACGCCCAATGGATCGCGTAAAGAATGTGGTTGATGAAGTAACTTGGGTCCATACCATTAGGAGCGCTGCCACCGATCTTAATAGAAATCAGTGAACAGCCAGATCCAATTCCTCGTACGCCATCCGCACCAACTGGCCTTGCAGCCGCTAATCCCGCAACCGCCGTACCATGGTGATCCCAATAAGTAAGTTCCTGATAATAATCTCGATCAGTTGCATCAAAGCAATCTGTCCGAGCTATTGCGCTTGTTAAATCCACATGGTCGATATCCACGCCAGAATCAATGATGGCAATCCTGACTTTTGGACTGCCATAGAATCCAGAATCCCATGCTTCATAGGCCTGAGTTATGTTGAGTGCGTAGTTCAAAGGTGATATTTTGTCATGCCATTTGGGAGGCACAATTTCAGGTCCGAAATGTCTTTGTAATTGCGTACGAATCAACGCAAAGTCTGGTATGACCTCCTTTACCCATTCCTGATGTGTAAGGGCATCAATAGCTTCAATAGGATCGTTCTCCTGTGAAACGCGCAACACGGCAAAATTATTTCTTCTTTGTACTATTTTTAATCTCAATTTCCCAAATTGACTTGAATACTCTCTGATCGGAGCTACAGTTCGGACTATAAGCCTATCCGTAATAACGGCATACCCACCCCCGAATTTAAAAACTGGATCTACATGTGTGATGTCTTTAGCGTTAGATAAGGCCGTAATTGCTTTTTTTGACCAGTTCCCGCTGGTGCGTGCATCTTTACTTGCTTTCACTATAATATGGCTGGTTCCAGCAATTTCTATTCGGTGCTGAAAGGGTTGGCCGCCTGCTTCTCGCAGAAGATTATCTCGGTAACTTTTTTTTGCTTTTTTACCGAATCTAACTGCTATTGCGTTCTCTGCTATCCTACATCCTTCCAACCAGCGAGACGCAATATTTTGCCTCTCCTTAAAGCTTTCATTTACTTGCATGAGTCATCCATAATTTAATATTTTACTATTCCTGGGATTCGGCATTTTTCTTCTGCTGCTCCCACACGCCTGCCGCTGTCTCAGCAAGCTTGATCATATAATCAATGTAGTCTTTGTTATCTCGATCTCCTGGTTCGACCGCAACCGAACATTCATTGAATATAACTGCCCCTTTATATGGTAGTTTAATAGTTTCCACCCAACAGGGGTCAGGGATTTGGAAGGAACTCGTCCATTGTTTTTTAGTATGATCGTGGGTCATGTTCAATATCGCTGTTCTGCAACTCGGATATATGATTAGACCTTGTTTACCAATACTCTCTAAAAACTCTGCTAATTTGGTATCGTCCAAAATATGAATATCGATCGATGTCGAGCTTTTAGGTTGAATATCAAGAGTATATTTCCAACCTTTAGGGTTTTCTCCGATTCCATCTTTCTCGCTTAATTCAACTCTTTTATCTGTCAATTTACCGCTTTCAATTGCGGGCATCAAGTTAATCGTCCACGGTTCAAAAGATGCAATTGCCTCCTGAAATTCATCCCTTCCTTCTTTTTTTCGCTTATCCGAAGTGCTTGGAACCTCCATAAACAATAAGGGAAGGGCTGCTTTTATGAGAGACCCAGCCTGCTCAATCCGCTTTTCTGTTTTGTCTTCAACAGCCACTGTTAATTTTTCCGGCATCATAGTGTTCTTTATTGGCGTGTAATTTATTTTTGTCGAGTCGAAAAAAGTGTCTTTCTCGGCCATTAGAATTACCGGTTTATATGGATTGCGCAAAACCGCTCCTTTTAGACCGAATTCTTGGATGAAGTCCGGTGGCTTAGATTCTTTAATAGCAACCGGTGCGACATGAATATAAGCCGTCCATAACTGATACTTCATCGCTCCTGTATGATCTGGACCATGAGTTGGCTTCAAATTGAGTTTGGGAGAAGCACATCCAGAATTCAGCATAACAAATAGACCCGTGGTCAGTAGGGTGGTTTTTAGCTTTTTTTTCATGGCTGCTCCTTTCACGGCGTATTCATAAAGTGTTCGTGTTGAAGGCCTTGGATCGTTCAAACAGGGTTTCGACATTAAACGATGCGATTCGAACCATGGCACTAACTCCACAAGCAAACGAATCGGGTTTAAACAAAATCCGGGAATGATCGCCAATAGTTGGAACGGAAAAAAACTTAGAGCAGAAAGGATGAAGCACTATAGACTTCAACGAACCGAAAGCACAAGAAAATTTTGAAATAGCGGGCCTAAATAATGGCAATAACGGCCTGGGCACAAGACTGAGCAACAAAAATTAAAAAATTTTCCCGCGACGCCCAATGTCGTGGTTCGCGACGCCGGATGTCGCCCCTTCAGCTTTGAAGGCGCGATCCGGCGTTTCGTTTTGGTCGACAAGGATCGGCAACGGGTCGTGCCAGCAACCTCTTTATTCAGGAGTCCAGGCCATGACCCAATTCATCAAATCGGATCTCACACCTCCAAAGCAGCGGCTGATCGAACTGATGCAGGACATCAATTTTGGTCGCATCACCCACCTCCCGGTTCACGGCGGCGAACCGGAGCTCACCCCTGAAACGGTCATCGAGCGCGAGATCAAGCTGGGCGGAAACAACGGCCAGCGCACCGAAATCGACTGCGATGACTTTGCCCTCAAGCAAGAGGTCGTGGCCTTTTTCGAACAGCTCACTCGCATGGGCAACGGAACCATCCGCGAGCTTTCGATCAAGCACGGCCTGCCGTTTCTGATGCGCATCGAGGAACGGGCGGTCTGAATACGTAACGATCTGAACCCTTAGACACTGGACGACAAGCTGGACGCAAGGCGGAGGCTGTCGTGGGTGTCGCCGAGCCGAATATGGCAAACGGCGGCGTACCTGCGATCCTTCGCCTGCGCGACAGCTATGTCCCTGTAATCCGGCCCGGGCCGACACCCACGCGGTCCTCCTCCTCGCTCCGAGGAGGACCCGATGGAACACCGCAAGAATTCGTATGCCGGCATCGACAATTATGCCGCCAAACTGATCCGGATCAAGGCCCGCCAACTCGTGGGCAAAGCCGGATTCACCGAAAACGACCGCAACGATCTGGAACAGGAACTCATGATCGACCTGCTGCAGCGCATACGCCATTTTAACCCGGCCAAGGCCAAGAAGACCACCTTCATGACCCGCATCGTCGAACGGCACATGGCCACCCTTCTAGAAGCCCGCAATGCCCGCTGCCGGAACTGGCGCCTATGCCTGGAATCGCTCAACGCGTGCCGCGAAAACGAGAAGGGCGACACCATCGAGCTGATCGATCTGATCGACGGTGACGGCAACCTTGGTGACCCCGATAGGGAACCCCGGCAAGCATCGGTGACCGACCTCCGCATGGATATGCAGCGGGTGATCGAGGCTCTGCCGACGGACTTGCGGGATCTGTGCGACCGGTTGCGTGAAAGCAACATGGCCGAGATCGCCCGGGAACTGGGCGTTGCCCGAACCACCCTCTACGACAAGTTGACCAGGATCCGTGAGGTGTTTCGAAAGGCCGGACTGGACGACTGCTTTTGATCACCGACGGATCGGCACCGGTCCCGGTAAGTAAGCAGCGTGCCGAATAAAACGGCCGTCCGGGGCCTCGGTCACCTGACCATCAAATCGAGAGGAGCATTGCCATGAACCAAGAGACCTATAAGTACCGATTCGACCAGGAGACGGTCCCGGCCCGGGATATGGAAGACACTTTCATGCTGGCGCTGCTGGCCGTCGAAAGCCTGCACAGCCGCCCGCGCGTGCGCATGGAGGTGGGGTTCGTCATCGACAAGCCCAACCGCACCTGCATCATCAACGCGGTCACCCCGGTCGGCCGTGACCTGGCCCGGATATTCACGGGCTTTGCCACTTGCGAATACGGCGAACGCGCAATGCGCATCGAGCGTATCGCGCCGTCCGGCTGCGCCTGCGCATCCAAAGGCAAAACCGCCGCCCCGAAACAATCCATGGAGGCGGCGATATGAGCGGGCTGACCACAACCACCTATTCCATGTGGCGGCTTTTCCGCAACTGCCGCATGGCCTGCAAGTGGCGCTACATCGACGAGCTGGTGCCGCTCACCCGCAACCCCAACCTGTACTTCGGTTCTGTGATCCATGAATGCCTGGAGCTCTGGCACGGGCACCGGGATCTTGCCAAGGTCATCGAGCACATCGATCGCACCTACGCGAACCGGGCGCAGAACGCCGACCAGAAGGCCGACTGGCACCTGGCCACGGCCATGATGAAGGCTTACGCCGGACACTATGCGGTCGAGGACTTCGAAGTCGTCGCTCTGGAAAAGACCTTTGAAGGTCCCATCGTCAACCCTGAAACAGGCGCCGCATCGCGCAGCTTCGTGCTGGCCGGCAAGGTGGACGGTATCGTGAAACAAGACGGGCAATATTTCCTGCTCGAACACAAGACCGCCTCACAGATCGACGCCGGGTATCTTGAGCGGCTGTGGACCGATTTTCAAATCATCCTCTACGCCTGGTACATCGAGCGCACCCTGGGCATCACCATCGCCGGCATCATCTACAACGTGCTGGTCAAGGCCCGGCTACGCCAGGGCCAGGGCGAGACCGAGGCCGAATATGAGGCCCGCCGGGACGAGTTGATCGCCAAGTCCAAGACCGGCAAAACCAGCGCCAAGCGCAAGATGCCCGAAGACGATGATGCCTTCCAGGCCCGGTTGCGGGAAAAGTACACCGAGCCGGGGATGTTCCATCGCGAGATGCTCTTTTTATCCCGCGACCAGTTCGCCGAACTGCAGGCAGAATTGTGGGAGCTGACCAAGGCCATGCTCGACGCCCGCCGGCGCGGCACCTTCTACCGCAACACCGGCTTTTGTTTCCAGTACGGGCGCCCGTGCGCCTACTTTCCGCTGTGCCGCAGCGGCGGCAATCCCAATGTCATCGAAAACCATTACGAACGAGTCGCCCCGCACGAAGAACTGCGGGACGGGACCGGTGAAGACGCCGGCCCGGTGTTTTAGACCCCCAACCATAAGGAGAAAAGAAGATGCTTCCCAAAACCAAGACCAAACCCAAGAACCTGCTTTCCGACCTGACCGCCCTGGTGTTCGGGCCGAGCAAGATCGGAAAATCGACCTGGTGCTCCAAGGCCGAAAGCGCCCTTTTCCTGGCCACCGAACCGGGTCTCAACGCCCTGGAGGTGTTCCAGTCACCCATCACCTGCTGGGATGACCTGCTGCAGGCCTGCGCCGAGATCGCCGAAGGCAAGCACGATTTCAAGACCATCGTCATCGACACGGTGGATAACGCCTACAAGATGTGCGCGGATTATGTCTGCAAGAAGTTCAAGATCGAGCACGAGTCAGACCTGGGCTACGGCAAAGGCTATGCGCTCATCAACAACGAGTTCCAGCGCGTGCTCAACAAGCTGGCCTTTTTGCCCTATGGCCTGATCCTGATCTCCCACTCCCAGGAAAAAGAGATCGAAACCCGCACGGGCAAGCACACCCGCATCGTGCCCACGCTGCCCGACAAGGCCCGCAAGCTCGTCACCGGCCTGGTAGACTTGATCCTGTTCTGCGACCTGGAGATGAAACCCGGCGAAGACGGCAAACCCTCCTGGCAGCGGGTGATGCGCACCAAACCCAGCCCCAACTACGATGCAGGCGATCGCACCGGGCGCCGGCCCGAAATAATCCCCCTGGATTTTCCAACCTTCATCAAGGCTTTTACCAACACGGCAGCCGGAACCGCGGCGGGTGCCGCCCGGCCCAAGTCGGAGCCGACCGCCAATGCGGCGGCGAAATCTTAAAGCATAAGGAGTACGAATCATGGAAAACTATGGCAATCCAAACATGGACAACCTCGATCTGGCCCAGTTCGATGATGCTTTCGAAGCCGCCGAAGTCGAAGAGCGCGATTTCGACGCCGTCCCCGACGGCAAGTACCAAGTCAACGTGGAACGGGTGGAACTCACCCGCGCCCAGACCTCGGGCAATCCCATGCTCAAGTGGACCCTGCGTATCTTTGCCCCCACCCACAAAGGACGCATGCTGTGGCGCAACAACGTGATGGCCAGCGCCGAAAACATCAAGTGGCTCAAGCAGGACCTGTACACCTGCGGCCTGCAGCTTTCCAAGCTATCGGACTTTCCCGGCTATCTGGAACAGCTTTTGAACGTCAAGCTGGAGGTGACCAAGCGCACCCGCGGTGAAAACGAGAACATCTACTTCAACCGACGCATCGTCCTGGCCGACGACCCCGAGATGCCGGGTGGGGCCATGGAAGACATGATCCCGTTCTGATCATGGACCGGATCACAGTCGTCGTAGACTCGAGAGAGCAAGAGCCATACAGCTTCGATCCTGAAAAGATTGCTGCCATACGCAAGGCGCTGCCGACCGGGGATTACTCCCTGGCCGGCCTGGAGAACCGGGTCGCGGTGGAGCGAAAGTCCCTGGCGGACTTCGTTACCACCGTGATCCGGGGCCGCAAGCGGTTCCACCGCGAACTGCAGAAGCTTTCTATCTTCGAAGCAGCTTGCGTAGTGGTCGAGTGCAACTTCCGCGATCTGGTGGACGGCCGCTACCGCAGCGATGCCCATCCGCATGCGCTGATCGCAACGGTCGCCTCCATTGTCGTCGACTTCGGTGTTCCCGTCTTTTTCTGTTCGGACCGGCAGGCCGCCTGCCGCTTTGTTGAAGAGTACCTGACACGTTTTCACCGGAGGATCGCGAAATGTCAAAGCATACCAAAACCCCGGCGCGACTCCGGGGAAGAATAGAACGCGTTTACTACGCCGGCCCCAAGTTCTCCGCCGGCAGATTGCTCACACCCACCGGCGAAGAGATCCAGTTCGCCGGCAACCTGTTCGCCCGCGAAAACCAGCCGGTAGTTCTGCTCGGATCATGAGCCACCCATCCCAAGTACGGCCGCCAGTTCAAGGTCGAGGGCATGGAGTATGACCTCGAGCTGGATCCGGAAGGGCTGATCCATTACCTGGCCAACCATCCGCAGATCAAGGGCATCGGTCCGGCCAAGGCCAGGATCATGGTCGAAAAGTTCGGTGATGCTTTCGAGCAGACCCTGATCGATGACCCGGAAAGCATCGCCCGGGCCGTGCGCCTTCCTGAAGATGCGGCCCACCGCCTGCGGGAGGAATGGCTCAAGAACCGCAGCGTCAATACCGTTTTGGCCTGGCTGTCGGCCTTCGGCCTGACCCATCACCAGGTGACCACCATGGTGGAAAAGCTGGGCGGCAACTGCCTGGATGTCCTCAAGCAGGACCCCTATATCCTCATCCGCGAGATCCGCGGCTTCGGCTTTAAAAAGGTCGACAAGATCGCCCGCAAGCTCGGCACGCCCAAGGACCATCAGCCGCGCATCCGGGCCGGTTTGCAGTACTGCGTGCGCGAGGCCCTGGATAACGGCCATTGCTGGATCGAATACGAAGACCTGGTGGATCAGGCCAACCTGCTGCTGGTCATGGACGCCCTGGACAGTCGCATCCGCATCGAAAAGGCCCTGGACGAACTGATCGATGAAAAGCTGCTGGCCTGCGACTCCCATGGCGGGCGGTTCGTGGTAGCCCTGCCGGAGATCATCCGCATGGAAAGCGAACTGGCTGAACTGTTCGGACGTGCGCATGAGGTCAACCCGCATTTCAAGTCGGTCAAGAACCTCGACGCCCTGATTCAAAGATGCGCCGCCACCCTCAACGAAAAACAACTCGAGGCGGTGCGCTCGGCCCTTGGGCATTCCATCAGCCTGATCAGTGGCGGCGCCGGTTCGGGCAAAAGCTTCACCGTTTCGGTGATCAACGCCATCTGCGAAGAGTGCGACCTTCAAGTGGTGCTTGCCGCACCGACCGGCAAGGCCGCCAAGCGCCTGGAAGAAGTCAGCGGCCGCAGCGGAACCACCATCCACCGCCTATTGGGCTACGACGGCAAATCATTTGCCAGGGACCGGGAAAACCCGCTGGACGCCGACATTCTCATCGTGGACGAGTTTTCCATGGTGGACGTGCCCCTGGCCTGGCAGCTGTTCGAGGCCGTGGATCTATCGCGCACGGCCGTGGTGCTGGTCGGAGACCACAACCAGCTGCCGCCGGTCGGCCCGGGCAACATCCTGCGCGACCTGATCGCAAGCCGCGCCGTGGCCACCGTGGTCCTGGATAAGGTCGTGCGCCAGGCCGGTGTTTTAAAGGAGAACTGCACCTCCGTTCTCAAAGGCGAGGTGCGCAAGACCAGCGAGACCTCGGCCGGAGGCTGCCGCGACTGGTATCTGGTGGACCAGTTCACCGATCCCATGGCCGCCCGGACCTTTCTGATAGAGCTGTTCGAAACGCGCCTGGAGACCCTTGGCTTTAACATCATCAAGGATGTCCAGGTGCTCACGCCCACCCACAAGGGACCGCTGGGCACAAAGGAGCTCAACGAGGCGCTGCAGAGATTGATCCAGAAAAAGCTCTGGAACGTGGAGGTGCCGCCAATACAACCCGGCCGGCGCCCACCGCTTTTCAAGCACGACAAGGTGATCCAGACCCGCAACAATTACGATCTGGACGTAATGAACGGGGCCATCGGCCAGGTTGTGGATGTCCTGGCCAACGGCACGCTGGTCATAGATTTTGACGGCATGCCGGTTCAGATAGCCAAGGGTTCGCCGGATCTGCAGGACCTGCAGCTTGCCTACACGTTGACAATTCATAAGACGCAGGGCTCGGAGTTCCCTTGTGCCGTGGTAGTAATTCACAAATCACACTCTTTCATGCATCACCGCAACCTGCTCTACACCGGTGTGACCCGTGCCCGGCGCACGGCTATCGTGCTGGGCGATCACTGGGGGATTCACAATTGCGCCAAACGCTGCCAGGTGGATGACCGCCGGACCTTCCTGGCCCTGTTTCTCGAAGGCACGCAGGGCGCCAAGGCAACGGGGGCCGGCGGTGCATGAACGCAGTGGATAATGTCCGTGAATACTACCGGCTGATCACCGAACTGGACATCGGCGAGGTCGCACGCCAGCTGCTCCCGGGAAGAATCATCCAGGAGACCCCGCAGCGGCTGATGTGCGACTGCCCCAACCACCAGAGCCAGTCGCACCGCTCCCTGCACGTCATGCTCGACAAGCAGGGCTGGTATTGCTTTGGCTGTGGGGTCGGCGGCGATGTGCTGCAGCTGGTCGAATTCATCCAGTCGGCTACGGTCACCGCCGGACAGACAGGACCGATGCCGGACTCCCACCGACAGGCACGCGACTTTCTGGCCGAAAAGGCCGGCCTGCCAGCGTTGTCTCGCTATGGCTTGACCCAGGAAGGCCTTGAAAGAACCGAAGCGGACCGCGCTTTCGAGGTCCGGGTTAAGGACGCGTTGACCGCCTTGGCCCGGTTCTATCACGCTCGCTTGAAGGATTCGCCGCAAGTCCTTGAGTGGCTCAAATCCAAATACGCCATCAGCGATGAAACCATCGACGATCTTTTGATCGGTTATGCCGACAATGCGCCCGGTGTGGTTGCCGCGTTGACCACCGGTGACAATGCTTTTTCCAAACGGGAGCTGGCGGCCACCGGCGCTTTCAGGCCCACCAGCCAGGACGGGCTGAACCCCTTTTTCGATAAGAGGATCATCTTTCCCTATTGGAGCCGGGGCCGCGTCGTCTTTACGATCGGCCGCAAGACGCCCTGGACGCCCGAGGCCGGCTGGGAACAGGGCAAATACAAAAAGCTGCCGGTTTTTGACGAGCATAATCGCCCTTACATCGCCCGCTTTATCAACAATGCGGTGCTCTACAATGAGGACTGCCTGCTCGCCAAACCCGGCCGGGTCATCATCACAGAGGGGGTTACCGATTGTATCGCTCTCATGCAGCAGGGACTGCCCGCCGTCTCGCCGGTCACCGTGCGCATCCGTGATGCTGACTGGGAGCGGCTGATCCCCAAACTGCGCGGCGTCGACACCGTTTACATCTGCCAGGACAACGAGATCTCCCAGGCCGGGCTCAAGGGCGCCCTGCAGACGGCCCGCACCCTGGCCGAACACAAGATCGACACCCGGCTGGTTACTTTGCCGCTTCCGGAGGCCCAGCTTGAGGCCCGCAGGCAGCTCAGCGAACAGTTCGGCGTGACGGCCAGCGTCGGTCCCAGGGAGCTGGCCAACCTGCTAAAAAGCCGACCAGCCGAGGATCTGAAAGCGGCCGAGGCCCTGCTGTCCGCCGCCAAGATCGATGTCAACGACTTCTTTGCTTCCGCACACACGCTGGAGGAGTTCGAAAAGCTTCTCGAACAGGCGCGCGCCCCGATCGAGTTCGCCATCGACAGCCTGCCGACGGACAAGGATCAACGGGACATCGACCAGGTTTTGGAACCGGTCCTGTGGGAGATCGCCAAGAGCTCACCGCTCGAACAGGCCAGGTTGTTGAAGGTTCTGCAAACAAAACTCGGCAAGGACCAGGTGTCCGTCACGGCCTTGCGCGAACAGATCAAATCCCTCCAGCGCAAGGCCCAGGAAGCGGGAAAACGCAACCGGCGCGAGGAACGTGTGCGGGCCAAGCGCTCCAGCAATGCACCGGCCGGATCCTGCCGTGCCCGCATCGAAGAAGTGTTGATCGAAACCGAACTCGAGGACGGCGCCGCCGATTACACCCGGGCCGCCGAGGCCGCCTACGACTGGTTCTCCGCTAACGGTGCTATGTTCTTTCGCACCCGCCAAGGAGAGCCGATCATGTGCTTTGAAAGCGCCATCTACTGGATGGACAGCGGTGATCGCGGCCGCAAGCGTCTTTATTCGGCCATCCTATACAAGCACACGGGCATGGTGCCGACCAGCAGCGGCGGTCGCACATTTTTCGAGGTGCTGGCCAGCCTGGCGACCAACCGGGGCCGCGAACGCGATCATTTCTCCTGGTTGCACACCGACATCAACCGCCAGACCGTCTGGTTCAACCTCAACAACGATGCGCACCAGATTGCCAAGATCACTCCCGACGGCGTTGAGATCATGGCCAACGGCAACAATGCCGACGGCGTGATCCTGACCGATTCGCGCAAGATGCAGCCGATCTGCTTTTTGCCGGATGCCGATCCGGCCCAGGCCGACCGCCTGCTGGCCGAGCTGATCTTAAACAACCTGACCTGCGGCCCGGGCGAGCGACTCCTGGTCCTGGCCTGGCTGTGCTGCTTTTTGCTGATGGATTTTAGCAGCACCAAACCCATGACCCGCTTCGAAGGTCCCGCCGGATCGGGCAAGACCACCGCCAGCAAACTGATTTCAACGCTGCTCTACGGCAGTCCCCAGCATAAAAAGTCAACCGATGCCGCCAATTACACCGACGGGTCCCAGAATCCGCTCATCGTGCTGGACAACATCGAGGTCAAACAGATGACCGACGAACTTACGGCCTTCATGCTGACCAGTATCACGGGGGTGGCCCGTGAGAAACGTCGGGGCGGAACCGATTCTGAAACCGTGACCGAACAGACCAAGTGCCTGATCAACACCACCGGCATCGAGCCGCTGTGCGGTGATCTGGCCGAAATTTTGTCCCGGACCTTCACCATCGATTTCGATGTGTCCCACCAGAACTCTTGCTGTTTTCTGGAAGCCAAGGTGATCGCCGACATCCAGGCCCACCGCGATCTGATCCTTTCAGTGATCATCAAGCGCACCTCCATGGTGCTGGACCTGATGCGGCAGGAAAAACAAAAGCGGGTCATGGAACTGATCCACGCATCGCTTGGCGGTCACGATAAGCGGCGCTGCAATGAATACCTGAGCCTGATGTACCTCATGATGCTGGCCGGCGGCACCCAGGAAGAGATCAACGCCGGGCTGGAAAGCCTGAACGCTGATTTTACCGGGTGGCTAAACACCCTCAATACGACCAGCCGCGAGACGGCCCGCATATCGAATCCGATCGCGTCAGCGCTGCACACGCTTTTCGTTGCCTATGCCAAGGCGCTAAAGCTTGATGAAAAGGCCCTCTACAGTGACGATGACCGGGCCAACTATGTATCCGGATTCATCGAGCGCTACCAGGTGGAATTTCAAACCTCAAATGCAATGGAGCCGCTATTTGCCGGGAGGCTGTTTTCGGCCTTGAAACGCATCACCAAGGATTTCGGGCTGAATTTCGGATTCAAGGACGCCGGCCAGCTTGCCAAACGGCTGGTCAACGATCAGCAACTGCTTGCCGATATCGGCTTTAACATCGATCGACAATTCAGCAGCCACGGAAAAACCTACCTGTATCGCATTGGGCGACACCAATAATTCTATTGAAACTCATTCAAGATAGCCATTTGCCCTTGATATTTCAGGATTGGGAAACAGCCCCATTCCTGTTTTGAGACTCCCAAAGCCAAGTTTACGATAGAAATCCTGCTTTCCCGGGGCAGAGTAAATCAATACGGGCGCGCCTTCTGGCAACTTTTCTAAGAGCGCATTCATTATGGATTTTCCAATACCCTCATTTTGGAATTTTGGATGCACGACCACATCATAGATTGCTGATTGATATTGACCATCTGAGATGGCACGGCCAAAGCCCACTATGGCGTCATCAAGGAACACAGAACATACTGTGTAACTATTTTCGGCTGCGACTTTCAATTTTTCGGGGTCGCGTGTTCCGAGTGGAGCAAGTCTGAATACTTCACACAATGCCGCCCAATCTATATTCTTGGTTCCATATTTTATAGAAAATTTCATTGATGCCTCAAGCATCGATCAAATATTCAGTCTTTATGGACCTGAGATACTGCCAATGCGTTTTGCGAATACGCTTAGTACGAACATCCATACAACAATTCTCGCACAACAATGCTAACTCGTGACAGTAGTCTTGTCCCGGCTCTATTTTTGCCTGGCAGATACTGCAAGATGGCTGGGTATTCATCACTATTTGCTGTGAGGAAAAGTTGTCATCCATTTGGATCAATTCCCTTGAAGCCAGGAGGCCAACGTCGCTCCCAGCATAGCAATACATTCCATATCCAGATAACAAGCGGCGCTTTTCTGAAACAGCAAGGTACACTGGGCCTCAAAATCTTCATCAGCGTCATTGAATAACAGGAAAAGAGGCACCCGGGGCAGGGCCTGGAACCGAAAAGCAAACTGGCATGCGACTTCCGTTTGGAATGGCCTGCCGCCCAATTCCAGGCATTTCTTTTCAAGATTGGCAAGCCCGCCTTCAAAATGCCGGGCAATGGGAAGCTCCGCCGTATTTTTAAACCCTCCTATATAGGGTGCTGCATCCTTGAAATCCTTGTAGGTCACCAGCGATTCGTCATTATCCGGCCGCTCGGGGCACAAGAGAATATATTTGCACAGAATGACACTCGTCGCATGGCTTGGCGCCGGCCCCAACTCGTCGGCAATCTTGTCGACGCTGATCACAAACTGTTTGTGAAAAAATGGGATCCGATATTGGCCGGCTTCTATGGCAACCCCCAGGATCTTGCCGATATTGGCTGTGTTGTCCATCGTGGCTATCTGCAGGAGATAGTCCTCTATGATTTTATTGAAAACAGGTGCTTTTTGCGTCATTTTCAAACCTCGTTCATTCTTAAACATCACAGGTCATCAGCCTGGCACGCTGCCGTGCCGCAAGGCCAGCTTCTCAAACATGCGGGTTATCCCAGTGCCCAAGGCATATATTCCTTCGATACCCAGGTTGTCCTCGGCGCTAGCGTCGAAGAACAGGTTGAGGTCGGACCCCATACCTTCTTCCTCGTGCCAGTAGCAGATCAACAGCGGGACCAATGGAAGGGGATGAAGGGCCAAGGCCACATCCGACTGGTAGTGGTTATCAACCGATTGACCGTTGAAGATGTCCACCAGATCGGCAAATAGATCCGTATACGAATCGGCAATTTTTTTCATCGGCTTTTCGCATCGCTGGCCGAACAAACGGTACCAGTCCTTGCCGCTGGGCAGCTCCCGCAACGGCACCCATTCGCCTTTAACCGGGGCACCTTTGCAATACAGGATGTAGTTGAGGATAGGAATTGTGATCCAGGGATGGACGTGTATATCCGTATAAATTTTTCCGGCGGCGTCCACACCGAAGTCTTTGCCCATGATTTTGAAAACCAGCTTGGTCCCGTCATAAGCGGCGTCAATCTTTTGCGCAACGTCCGCAAAGTCGATTTTCATGAGTTTAACGCGCAATTCAGCCAACTGCTGTTCAATATCCAGTTCGTTGTTGATCTGCTTATTCGGTTGACTACCATACATCTGGGCTATCTCCTGGGCAACCTGCGGGCAGTCGGATAGCGGCCGGTCGCCTTTAAAGACAGCGGCGGCAAAGGCCATACAGGTCTTTTCGTTGCATTTGCGGCAGTTGCTCTTTTCAAGCAGCTTTAGAATATCCATCAGGGATTTGAATTGAAGCATATGGCATCTTCCTTTCTGAATTCGCAATGATCATAAAATACCATGTGCCCTTTGAAATCCCCCAAATGGGGGATTCACTTGTTTTTTCATCAGAAATCAATTGCCTTTGGCAATTGGATTTCCTATGATTTCTTCATTCCAAAGATCTGCTTAAGATGCAATTGCCGGAAGTCGATGCCGGGAATTAACCCTTCACAAATCAGGAAAGGTCAATGTTGATGGTTTCGTAAAAAGTCGTTAAGTTCAACCGCTTGAAATAATGCGATTATTTATAAAATACTTCTTGCCAATTCGCTGCTGCTGTGATAATGAAATATCATAATATCAAACCCTTATAGGTACTTTCGCATGATTCGCTTCAATGGTCACAAACAGCAGCAGATATT
>Ga0209164_1000413_pt1 | contig 105998 bp, 111 predicted proteins | sample MTBNYHSulfiMetaG_FD_187458 | JGI IMG/M metagenome (GOLD analysis project Ga0209164, IMG submission 187458) | Enrichment culture microbial communities from rom New York Harbor, USA that are MTBE-degrading - MTBE-NYH (New York Harbor Sulfidogenic)... | ecosystem: Environmental > Aquatic > Marine...
TGCCCATGAAGTCCTCCACCTGTTGGGTACAGCCTGCTGTATGATTGTTTTTTTGGCGATTAACAATAATACCAGCAAGTTGACCTCAGGTGAAGGACTTTTTTTATTTCGGATCGCTCAGGTTAGGTGTAAATACGCGACGAAGAAAAGGAGAAAAGGAATGGCCAAGGCCCCCAAGCAACGAACAAGGATCGGGGGATGCTATTCCTTTTTTTTTGAGGAGTGTCCCCCATCGGTGGTGATGGTGGGGCTTTTTTGTTTTGAGCTGGGGCATGGGATGAGTCTTGATTGATCTTGATGGAAGGGGAAATTGCCCGAATCAACCTTCAATATCAACTGATTAGGACAAATTGACTTGATTGATAATAGGTTACAAGTATTCGGAATTATACAAAATCTGAATACTTGCTTAAATGGTTCGGCACCACAACCAGCAACAGGAGGGATTCTCATGACAAATCGCACCAAGATCACTGCTGCATGCTTGGTCTGCCTTGCTATCGGCTACTTTGTCGGACGCGAGCACGTCAAATATCAAATGCGCACTGGCATGCAAGACGCGGTCAAAGAATTTCAAACAGGCTTGTCCGCCGCATTTGGCGGGGGCGGGCCACAGAAGCAGAAAAACGAACCAAAAACACCCGTAAGTGAACAGCCGATCATTGCCGGTCTGATCAAGAAAGGATTCAGTCCGAATGACATCTATAACGGCAAATACGAAGAAGAAGTGACTATCGCCGTCAACTTTGACAATAAGACAGGAAAAGCAATTCGGGCTTTTGATGGCGTTCTTGAATTTACGGACTTGCTTGACAATCGAATTATTGCTTCCCGCGTTGAGATTAATGAGCCAATCGCATCAGGATCCTCTCTCAGCTGGGAAGGCGCACTCAAATACAATCAGTTCATGAACGCCCACAAGCGTCTACGCTTAGAGCCAAAAGAGAATCTTAAGGTTGCATTCCATGCCGGAAAGATTCTCTTCGCGGATGGCACCACAAAAGAATACGAGTGAGTGGTGCCTAACCACATTAAGCTTGCTCCTTGCGGTCGCCGGACCTCGCAGTCGCTCGGTCGCTTATGTGAAGGTTCGTGCGGCGCTTCACCCGATTGGCTTTTCGCTCTTGGATCATATTATAGTAGCGGGCGCTGGTATCTTCAGTTTGGCGGAAGCTGGACTTATGGTCCAATTGAACCTTGAGTGTCTGGCATCAGGGAACAATCAGGGTATCAAATAGGGGCATTTTATGACGCCGAAAGAACGCGAAGAAGCAATGGTTACAGACCAATGATCGATCAACGCACACTCGAGGATTGGCTGAACTCTACCAATGCCCGCTATCGAGCAGATGAGATACCGCTCCGACAACGGCCATTTAGGGCACTCAGCGATTTTCAGCGCGAATTCAAGTGGTTGTTCATGCTGGACTCGCCCATAGCCAAATCAATCCTGGACTGGTTCGACAAGCACAGTGCTCCTGGATCGCACGCTATTGGTTCCATGTTTACTGGCGCCTTCTACTTTGACCTCTACTTCTGGCCTTTGCACATCCCCATTGGATTCGGGACGTTTTCGATTAACGCATTAGATTGCTTGGAGACAATGCCGGAGGCTGTTAAAGAGCACCTTGCAAAAAACCAGAAAGACTCCAGCAACCTGGCCCTTTACTGGGTTGATTGCTGTGACTATGCCTATGGACTTGACGAACTTCAAAAGACGAACAAGCTCGGTTCAAAGGCATTGACCTTCTTGAATAACGGCGATCGAGAACTGCATGGCGCGGTCGCACAACTCCTGTCGTCGAAACCAAACACGAAGGCCATCCTATCCTTGCGAATGGCCTGCGAGATATTCCTTAAGGCCCTCCTGGTTCAGGAGAAAAATCTTACCGACAAACAACTAAAGGGTCTCAGTCACAAGATCAAAGACATCGCTGCTGATTGCCACTTTGCTACGGGTGTTCCGGAGTTTGACACCGTTGCGACTTCGGCGAGCGTGTTTCCTGATGTATCTGAACGGTACGACGGAGACGAGCGGAAATTGTCTGAAGTATGGAACGCACTCTGTATTACGCAAGTTGCGGCGACCGCCGTCGTTCGGTACTACATAGATCGAGACATGCGCTCGCAGGTTTTTCCGAGCAAGGGCGGTTAGGATTGGCAGGGCTATCGGGACAAAGAGTAGCCTCACGGCCGCTCCCAGCAGTAGGTCCGTATCGATGGGACCTAAGATTGCCCGAATGGCCCTTGCCCTTCAATATCAACTCATCAGGGCAAATTGACTTGATAATAAATGGTTGGGCACTATAAAACATGAATAAAGCAAAACAACGTAGAGTTCGGCTAAGAGATCCAGACCTTAAACGGTTATGGGCTCTTTCCGCTGGTCGCTGCAACAAGCCCGACTGTCGCGAAGTCCTGCTGATAGACCCCACAGAGTTCGATGAGGCAGTGGTCATGGGCGAACAAGCTCACATTGCTCCTCATGGGAACGGCGGACCTCGACGCATCAGCGAAGTCGCCCAGGGTGAGCGCGATACCTACGACAACATCATCCTGCTCTGCCCTAACCACCATCGTGGGCCAGTGGACGGGCAACCTAACACCTACACCGAGGAGCTTCTCCACCAATGGAAAGATGATCATGAGGCGTGGGTAAGGGACACCCTGACGCAGGCCATCCCTAGGCTACAGTTCGATGACCTCCAGGCCGTAGCGGAGCGCCTGGCCGAGGCTGAACCGGTAGAATCTACGCCGTTGGCCGATATCGATATCCCGGATAAGATGAAGGCAAACGACCTTACGGCTGCAACCAAGGCTTGCCTTGTGATGGCCGTTGCCGGGGCAAAAGAGGCCCAGCGGTACATCAACTACACAGAACCGGCCAGGCCCAAGTTCGGTAGGAAGCTCAGGTCCACCTTCATGGCCCAGTACCACCAAGGAGTGGCCAACGGGTTGGAGGGCGATGACCTTTTCTGGCACCTTTACTCCTTCGCCGCTGGGCCAGACACGCGCGACCCCAAGGCCATGGCTTCAGGTGTTGCCATCTTCGGCTATCTATTCACAACCTGTGAGGTTTTCGACGCGCCATGATACTTCCGAACAAACACCTACTTAGTCGGGACAGCCTCATCGGTGTTGGCGGTCTTCTGCTTACCAAGATCGGTCCGGGTGGCACAACCGTATCCAAACTCTGGGAAGGGGTTCGTGATCGTCGCGAGGTCGGCACCTACGACCGCTTCATCCTGGCCTTGGATACCCTGTATCTGCTCGGCTACATCGACTTAGAGGACGGGATGCTTGCCATTCGGGAGCGTGTAGCATGATCATATCCGTCACTGCAAATAAAGACACCTTTAAGTCCGTGGCCTTCCAACCCGGCCTCAACCTCATCCTTGCCGAGCGGGCCGAGGGCTCAACTGACCAGGACTCCCGCAATGCGGTAGGCAAGACCACTCTCCTCCATATCGTCCACCACTGCCTAGGGGCCAACCTTAGCGATCACCTTCGTAAGTCCATGCTTCGAGAGGAAGCTTGGGAGTTCACTCTCGATGTGATGACACCGTCGGGACCCATCTCGATCACCCGTGGCATCGTGAACGACCGGGTGGCCAAAGTCAGCGGTGTAACGCTACCCCGGCACCTTGAGCCGGAACCAGTGGGCGATGGCTTACAGCAGATTAGCATCCAGGCGCTTAACGCCTGGCTGGGCCAGCAGTGGTTTGGTCTGCCAGTGGACAAGCCCAGCAAGTATTGCCCTACCTTCCGCAACCTTATCAGTTACTTCGCTCGCCGCGAATTCGAGGTGGCCCCCTATCAGTTCATGTCCCGCCAACTCGCATGGGACCGCGATGTCCATAATGCCTACCTCCTCGGTCTCGATTGGCAGCCATTCACAGACCTCAAACTGCTCGACGATCGCAAAGCTGTCCTGCGGACAGTGAAAAAGAGCATCAAGGACGGCGTGCTCCGAGGGCCGCAAGGTGATCCTGCGGCGATGGAGTCGCGGCGAGTTCGGCTCGACCAAGAAATCGGAGAGCTCGCACGCCAACTCCACGACTTCAAAGTCCATCCGGACTACCGTGAGATCGAAGAACAGGCCACTGCTCTGACCGCTGAACTTCGCAAGAAGCGCAACAACGGTTTCCGGCTTAGGACCACGCTGCGCCACTACGAGGAGAGCCTCGAATCGGAAATCGCCCCCGCTGAGGGCTCTGTTGTGGGCCTGTTTCAAGCCGCCCAGGCAGAACTGCCAGACGAGATCAAGCAGACCATTGAGCAAGTAGAAGCCTTTCATCAACATGTCATCCGCAACCGGGCCGAGTTCCTTCGGGAAGAGTGCTTGAGCCTCCAAGCCCAGATCGCCGCGAACGAATCTGAAGAAGAACGTATCGGCGAAGATAGGGCCAAGGCCCTCAGCATCATAGACAGCTTTCGTGCCCTCGACGATTACAACCAACTACACGAGCGCCTGTCCGATCTCCGGCACGAGCGTGACAAGCTGGTCGAAGCACTCCGCCAGCGCCGAGAGATCGACAACACCGATGATGAGATCGCCACTGAGCGGCGGCAGGTGATTAGCCATGGTCGGCGGGCTCATGAAGAGCGAGAAGCTGTCCGTGCTCAGGCGATCGAATTCTTTAATAGCAACAGCCGTGCGCTCTACGGTGAAGGAAGCCACGGGGCCTTGGAGATAGCCTTCACCACCAGAGGCAGCTTCTCTTTCCACGTGGACATTCAGGGTGAGGGGAGCCAAGGCATAGAGAAGATGAAGATCTTCTGCTTCGACCTCATGCTGGCTCAACTTTGGGCTAATCGGGACACAACTCCAGGCTTCGTCTTCCATGACAGCCACATCTTCGATGGTGTGGACGACCGTCAGAAGGCTGCCGCCCTCCGCCTCGCGGCTCAACAGGCCGAGGAACATGGCTTCCAGTACATTTGTTCTTTTAACAGCAATGACCTGCCCAGTCAGGACTTGCTTAGGGAGCTAAACCTAACGGCTCACACAAGGTTGACCCTCACCGACGATGGCCCCCAAGGCAAGCTCCTCGGTCGCGATTTTTGAGATAGTGAAACGCCCCATGAGACCGCAAGTATGGACTTAATGGAAATGATTCCTTGGTCCTGGATTGTTTAGAAATGGGCGAAAGCTGGCCAGACGAGAATAAACCATGATGGTGCATAAAAAATCTGGGACTTACGATTAGGAACCCCGTAGTTCCAGCGTTTGCGGATAGTTTAGGATTTTTCAGGAATTCACCATTGGTGAAGTCCAGAATCTGAAAATAGAAACGATATAGATACATTAAAAACTATAAGTTAAATCCAGTTGTTAAAAAATTTTATGCAATATTAGGGTAAAGGCCCATCGGGACAGGGAGTAGCCTCACGCTCGCCCCCAGCAGCATATTTGTATCGAGGGGAGGCAAAATTGCCCGAATCCAAATTCAATATCATCTTTTAGGGCAAATGGGACTGATAATAAACGTTAAGGATGATTGGAGAAGCTGTGACAGATGTCTACCCCTTCAAGGTTGGAACTCAGTACACGCGGCAAGATGTGTTCGACATTCTTGGGATCTCGGATCCGGGTGGTGGCAATTGGTACACCGGTTACAACTCGCACCGCGATGACTGGTTCATCTTCTGTGGTGTCGGGACAGCGGGCAGAACTGGTCACGACTACAACAACCATTTCCACGGCGACGAGCTAGTTTGGTACGGAAAGACAGGATCCCGTCTGGAACATCCGTCGATTCAAGACCTCATCAAACCGTCGACCAAGGTCTATATCTTTTATCGCGAAGAGAACCGCAGCCCCTTCACCTTCGCTGGGCTTGGGCGAGCAAAGCAGACGAAGAATGTTTCCCCCGTTAAAATAGTCTGGTCATTTCCGACCGACCCAGCGGCTCACCCAGAAATCCTCCCCGAGGAGATCGTTGAGCCGGAGAAGATATCGGAAGGCGCAAAGAAATCGGTTACTGTTAATGTGTACGAGCGTGATCCCAACGCCCGGCGGAAATGTATCAAACATTGGGGCGTCGCGTGCGTCGTCTGCGGGTTTGACTTCGTGAGTCAGTATGGGCCATTGGGAGAAGGTTTCATTCACGTCCACCATCTCAAGCCCTTGGCGGAAGTCGGCGAGAAGTACGAACTCGATCCCATCAATGATCTGCGCCCGGTGTGCCCTAACTGCCACGCGATGCTGCACCGGTCTTTGCCGGCACTCCGAATCGATACACTCCAGGCACTGCTCAGAGCATCCAAATGAACCATATCGGGACAAAGAATAGCCTCACGGCTGCCCCCAGCAACAGATTTGTATCGATGGGGGCAAAATTACTCGAGTCCACATTCAATATCAACTGGTCAGGGCAAATTGACCTGAGAATAGGTTGCCAGTATTCGGAATTGTACCAACTCCGAATACTCGCTTAAATGGTTAGCACTCACCTCCTCGCCGAAAAGGAGAGATTACATGGGTAAAAAAGAATACGATGAAGGTTACAGGAAGGGGTCTTTTGATGCTGAAAATGAAAGGGGTAACAGAAATACAACTGACTTTCTTTCTCCTGTTTTAGGCGAAACTGATAAAGAAAGGGGATACGAAGATGGGTACAAAGAACACAAGAAATAGAGCCAATTAATTGAGCTAAATCTTTGCGGCAGGTGAGTGCTAACAAAGCCGCTGGAACAAACCGCGTGAAGATAGCGGTTTATTCGTAAAGGCCGTGCAATCTCGAAAATTATTCAGGCCGTTGCTCACCGGCGACGTTAGGAATCGTTATAACCATATAAAATTAGGAGATGAAATGGGGCTATGAACTTTTGTAGAAACTACAACCGCCGCTATAAGTCTTGCTGGCAAATTTGCTGAGTTAGTTAAGCAAACTGAGCAGCAAGGGCGTAAAAGTAGACTAAGTGATATGATTCTTGATTTAAAAAAAATGGCTGTCATCATGTGTCGCGATTTCAACGATGAACTGAAAGAAATTAACTCCGATTTTTTTACATCTGGTATTGATGTTGGAAAGTCGGTCAATCAATTAAATGAAGAACTTAGTTGGTATAACTTTTTGACAAAATTAAAAATAAAATCCTATGAAAAAAAATTTAGATCTATCCATGATAGGTTATGGAATTTTATTGATGATGCTGCCGCAGTGGCAATTTGCTCTGATAACAAAGAACCATTAGGGCACGCTTTTCGATCAGCGACTGAGCGAACTAAGGAATTAAGAGATATTCTAAATCCAGAAATCCCGCTAAATGAAATTTTTGACAAAATGTTAATTATGGTGCGTGAAATATATGAACAGTTGCAAGGTGGTCAAATGGAAGTATATGCTTAATGATGTAGCCGGGTTTTCTCTCCCCCAGCCCCCACACCACCACCAAACCGACGGGTCATGTATCCGGCGCCTCGGATGATCAGCCAAGATAGGGTCCATCGCCATTTAATGAATTGAAAAAACGATGAAAATAAAGTCTCAGAAGCACTCACCGCTCAAAGCAAAACCGCTCCGAAATCCAGGACAATCACTGGATGATCAGATACATAATATCATTTCCGAGGATCTGACTTCGTACATAGCGTGTGCCATTTTCATGATCCCTGTAGCCATTTATGATTGGTATCGCTGGTACAACCCAAAGCCAATCAATCCATGGTTGACAACGATAACTGCATTCATCTTTTTAACCGTTTTCGCTTATAAATGGATCACCCTGAGAAGAAAAATAAAACGACTCAGGATGGCCAGGGACGGGGAAAAAGCCGTAGGCCAATACCTTGAAGGGCTCAGAGAGAAGGGTTACAAAGTCCTGCACGATATTGTGTCGGATTCATTCAACATCGATCATATCGTCATCTGCACCAAAGGGATCTTTTTGATCGACACAAAAACGATCAGCAAAAAGGACAAGGACGATCAGATTACTTTTGACGGAAAAACTGTTCTGATCAACGGCTACAAACCAGATCGGGATCCGGTTCGTCAGGTAACGGCTTTGTCTTCGTGGTTAAAGGAAAAAATTTGCGAAATCACTGGGAAGGAGATGTTCATCCGGCCGGTCGTTGCCTTCCCCGGATGGTTTGTAAAAATGGATTTGAAATACCAAACCAACGTCTGGGTTCTGTCAGCGAAAGCCCTTCCAGGATTCATTGAGAAGCAGCCGGATATCCTTGAGTCACCGATGGTGCATCTTATTACATCTCATCTTACGAGGTACATTCGAACCTTGTAAGAATTTTTGCCCCTTTTCTGTTCCCAGGAAGGGGCAACTCCCGGTTTCTAAAACAGGTTGCACCGCAGCTTAGTCAGCGTAGACGGGGATGCGCCAGGCTTTCAGACCGTAGTCTTTTGCCCAAAGGCGTTCCCCATCGCGGCCAGTCCGCCAGGCACGGAAAATGTACCGGACAGGCTTGCGATGCTCGATGCGGTCGTTATGATCCATATCGAGATCCTCATAGCTGGGGTGGGTTTTTAGCTTGACAGGAAGGGCGAATGATGAATAATGTTGATTTAGGATGATTTTCATCAGACGCAGCGGTCCCCATTCTGCGACATGCAGAACTGATTACCAAATTATTTCAACACCCCATGGTTGCCCAATTTGGTCCGCTGTAAAGTAAAGGGGGCGCATCGGCAAATGCGTCCCTTTGCTTTTTAGATCTCTATGCTTAAAGTCTTTTTCCTCGACCTAATAAATGCTGGGTTCACTCCAAAAATCTCAGATAGTTCATGTTCTGAATATCCTTTTTGGCATACTGGGAGAAATGTCCGTGCAGGCATCAAGATTGAACCAGCAAATCTCCAGGCCTGCCACTCCGGATTCATATAAATTTTTATCTCCTGCTCTCGATAAACACGAAGCTTATGGTCTTTTCTGTGTATCGAACGCAATAACTCCCTCTTTATCCGGTAATCCCTGACATGCATTACTGCATGCCCAGACTCATGCGCCATGGTTGACCGGCAAAAACTTTCTGAAGACCTATCTTCTGCGAGTTCAAGAGATATCACACATTCCATGCTCTCCGAATCTGTGTATCCGTATATTCCATCCTCCAGCGAACGGTAGTCGGGTTTGACTCCGGTGATTTCTTCCAGATAACAGTCAAAAAATCTTTCGATATCAAATCGTTCAGCCCTACAAAGCGCACTCGGCTGAACATCTTTAATTATCGAAAGCGCGAGATTATCGATATCAATCTTCTTTCTGGGATTGGCAGGCACCAGGCGTCGTGGCAATTAAGAATCCTCCTCAAATTCTCGTAACGCTTCAAGAAGTTTATCTAACGCAGCATCCTTTTTGTCTTCAGGAAGGTTTTCGGCTCTGAGCAAAACGGTCGATAGTTTAGGGTTCATCCTCAAGGTCTGCGGCATTGATGTTTTTATCTGTTTTCTTATCATTTTGGCCAATTTCACAAGTGAACCGTCTTCAATCCCTAAAAAATCCTCAATGCGGCTGACCGTTTCCAAATCCGGTGGTCGCTTACGATTGTGCTCGATATCGGAAATGTACCCTATCGATTTTCCAACATGCTCTCCGACCTCTCGTAGGGTTGCTTTCCTGGATTTTCTGGCTTTTTTTAGGGCCTCGCCAAAGTTTTCCATCGCGCCCCCTTTCTATACACACTTTCCTCCTCGTTGAGATTGGTTTTACGCTGAGCATTGGCGTAACAATGAATTGAATATAACACAATGTTTCCAATATGCAATACCTTTTTACGCTTTTTTCGGCGTAAATCATGTTTTTTTTTAACGTCCTGAAAATAAATGATTTAAAATTGTTGGTATCCCGCGAAGGTTGTTGTGGAAAGGTTTTACTGTGAGAATCTTTTACCCTTGACACACCCAAATTATTTTTTTACCCTGACTCCGCCACACCAAAGCCCCGCCCATTCGGAGAGATCCAATGGGCATCAAACAAATCAAATACGAATCTCTCCCGGTCGTCGTAGACGTTGACGGCTTGGCGGATTATCTCCATATCTCCAAAGACACTGTCCTGAAAATATGGCGCAAATTTCCGTATTTTTTCATAAGCAACGGTAATACTGCAAAATCAGCGCGTTTTATCATTTCTGACGTGGTCCGATACCTGCGTCAAAACGGAGAAAATTATGGGGATATGGAAGGTAGAGACGGGCCGCTATGCGGGCCTGTGGACGTACAAGTTTCAGTACCAGGGGCGCCAGTACAAAAAGCGGGGATTCAAGACTCGAAGGGACGCCGAAAAGGCAAGAAACGAGCATCGGCAGGAACTTCAGGCCCCGAAAACGACAAATATGGCATTCTCAGAGCTGTGTAACGCTTATCTGGATTTTTGCCAGGGGCGCCTGCGGGACAACACGATCCGGCAGAAAGCATTCGTGTATCGCTCCTTGGTAGGCTTCATCGGGGAAGATTTCCGGTGTGACAACCTGCCCAAAGTAACTCTCGCTGAATACCTTGCCAGGCGCCGGCAGGAAAAGGGGAGCAAGGCCGCAAACAGGGATCTGCGGGATTTGAAAGCGCTGTATAGTTGGGCGCTGAAATGGGGCCTGTGTCCCTTGAATCCCGTCGCCCTTATCGAGCCATATCCGGAGGAGAGAACGGCCAAATACGTGCCGCCTCTTGAGGATTTTAACAGGGTCCTAATGGCCGCACAGGGCGATGATCGGGACCTACTTCTTGCTCTGTACCATACCGCCGGACGACGCGGGGAGATTTTGGAAAGACTGACTTGGGAGGACATCAATTTCGAAAATCGGTATATTCGCCTATCAACACGGAAACGGAAGGGCGGCAATCTGGAATGGCGCACGCTGCCGATGAACGAAACGCTTTATAGTGTTCTTTGGCGCCGCTGGAATAACCGGGATAAAAACAGTCCATATGTGTTCACGTCGCGAAAAACAGGGGGCCGGTATTCCCGGGAAGGAAAAAAAGGGTTGATGCGTGTGCTGTGCCGGCGGGCCGGCGTCAAGGAATTCACGTTTCACGCGATCCGCCATTTGGTGGCATCAATTTTGAGCGACAGTCACAAAGCCAGCCCGAGACAGATTCAATCGTTCCTGGGGCACCAGCGGATTGACACAACGGAAAATTATCTGCACGAGATCCGGCCGATGGATGATGTAGCTGCGGTGTTGGATGGAGGGGAAAATGATTTTGAACCCAAGGCTTGGGCAGCCGTTGATGGTTAGGCGGAGACAGGCCGAAAAACCACCTTGTCGCTATCATTGGCGGGCTGGAAGTTGTCGTTTCATGCAGGAATTTGTGGCGGTAAAAAACCAAAGCCGTCCCAAAAGCCGTCCCAAAATTTTTTGCCAACTAAAAAGCCCGGCTCAAAGAACCGGGCTAAGTATTTGGAATGGCGGAGAGAGAGGGATTCGAACCCTCGGTGCAGCTTTAAACCGCACACTCGCTTAGCAGGCGAGCGCCTTCAGCCGACTCGGCCATCTCTCCATTGATTTGATGGGCAGTTCCATGTGGCGGAGGGAGTAGGATTCGAACCCACGGAGCTTTGACGCTCAACGGTTTTCAAGACCGCCGCCTTCAACCACTCGGCCATCCCTCCCATATCTCCCTTGTGGAGCAAATTCTATTAACATCTTATCGGGGTTGGGTCAATAGCTTTTTGGTCGTCTTGGCATTCAGGAGGCGGTTTCGGTCTGTCATGCTGTGGCACGCCCTTGACGTTCGGCATGCTGCGGAACATTGGCGATTCAAAACTTGACTTCGCCCCAAAAGCGGGTATCTTGGCCTCGATCGCGGTATCTTGTGTGTTGACACCGGGCCCGATTTATGATTTCCCAAGCCATTCAAAACCATCGACCCCATGTCGATCCCAGGGCGCCGGAAGAGGGGCTCGTCGTGGATAGAGATAAGGATACTCAAGGAGAAAATCGATGAAACAAAAATATGTCATCATCAAGGACGACGAAAAAAATGCGCTGCTGCTTCAGGAGCACGCTGAGCTCGACAAGGAGTTGCTTTCCCTGCTCTGCGAGGAGACCTATGCCGGAGACTTGATCGCCGAGGCCGTCGGCCTTGGCAAGGAGGTTCTCATGGCCCGGCTTCGAACCCGGAACATGTATCCCCCCTCCATTTACATGGACCAGATCGCCCAGCAGGTCATGGAGTTGTACGCTACGGAAGGGGCGTCGTCCACCGAGGTCATCTTCGACGATGTCGAGCTGATCGTGAAGGACCGGGAAGAGGCTGAGGCCCTTGCTATGGAGGAGGATTCGACGGATTTGGACGATCTTCTGGACGACGACGACGATGAAAATATAGACGATGATTTTGGTGATGACGACGGCATCAACATCAGCTCCAACGCCAGCCTCAAGATTGCGGACGACGATTCCCTGGATATCGACGACGACGCCTGAATCCGCCGCGGAATTCGAGGCGGCGTCCATGGATCAGTGGAGAATCTGGCTGAGAAAGAGCTGGGTACGCTCGTGCTGCGGGTTACTGAAAAAGGACTCGGGCTCATTTTCCTCTACAATCCGGCCTTCATCCATGAAAAGGACCCGGTGGGCGACGCTTTTGGCGAACCCCATCTCATGGGTCACGACGATCATGGTCATCCCCTCCCGGGCCAGGTTGATCATGACGTCCAGCACCTCCTTGACCATCTCGGGATCAAGGGCGGAGGTGGGCTCGTCGAAGAGCATCACCTTGGGCTTCATGCAGAGGCTCCGGGCCACGGCCACCCGCTGCTGTTGACCGCCCGAGAGCTGGCCCGGATATTTCCGGGCCTGCTCGGCGATACGGACCTTTTCGAGAAAGAACATGGCCGTCTCCTCGGCCTCCTTCCGGGGGACCTTTCGGACCCACATGGGGCCAAGCGTCAGGTTTTCCAGGATGGTCAGGTGGGGAAACAGGTTGAAGTGCTGGAAGATCATCCCCACTTCCTCCCGAATCTTCTCGATATTCTTCAGGTTGTTGGTCAGTTCGATACCGTCGACGATGATCTTGCCCCGCTGGTGCTCCTCCAGCCGATTGATGCAGCGGATCATGGTCGACTTCCCCGAGCCCGACGGACCGCAGACCACAATCCGTTCGGTGGGGTTGACCCTCAGGTTGATATCCTTCAAGACATGGAACTCTCCGAACCATTTGTGCATACCGATGATCTCGATGATCGGTTTTCGGGCTTCGACGGCCTCTTGGGGGGCGTCCGCGGGGCTATGGGTGTCGCTTGGGCTCATAAGGCACGCTTCTCTCCATAAAAGTTTTGGATTTCTACGTCAGATGCTCAGGTCCTTTTCCAGCCGGCGGCTCCAGTCGGACATGAAAAAACAGCTGACAAAGTAGATGACCGCCAGAAAGATGTAGGCTTCGGTGGAAAAGCCCATCCATTTGGGGTTGGACAGGGTGGCCTGGGTCGTCTTCAGGATGTCGTAAAGGGCGATGATCACGACGAGGGAGGTGTCCTTGAAGGCGGAGATCAGGATGCTTACCGTCGGCGGAATGACGATCTTGAGCGCCTGGGGCAGCACGACGAGGCGCATGGTCTGAAAATAGGTGAGCCCCAGGGAGTCGGCGGCTTCGAACTGCCCTTTGGGGACAGCCTGGAGTCCGCCTCGGACAACCTCCGCGATATAGGCCGCGGTGAAAAGGATGATAGCCGCCTGTGCCCTCACAATCTTGTTCACTGTGACGCCCTCGGGCAAAAACAGCGGGAAAATGACCGATGACATGAACAGGAGGCTGATGAGGGGCACGCCCCGGATCAGTTCGATGTAGATGATGCAGAGGGCCTTGATGGCCGGCATCCGGGACTGCCGCCCGAGGGCCAGGATGACGCCAAGGGGGTAGGCGGCGGTAAGGCCGAAGATTGCCAGGACCAGGGTGAGGGGAAGCCCCCCCCACTGGGTGCTTTCCACCGTCGTCAATCCTATAAAACCGCCCCGCATCAGAGTCCACATCACCAGCAGCGCCGCTGCCCAGGCCCAAAGCAGGGACCGGTGCCACCAGGTTCGGTTGCGGGTGACGAGGAGCATGACCACGAGGAGAATGATGGCCGCAAGAGGTCGCCATTGCTCGCTGGGGGGATAGAATCCGAAGAGGATGAAGCGGATATTGGCCGTGATGATCGACCAGCAGGCCCCGCCGGACGCGTGACACTCGGCGCTGCTCGATGTCCAGAGGCTGTCGATGAAGGCCCACTTCACGAAGGGGGGGACGATCTTGTAGAGCCCGGCCAGGACCAGCAGCGTCAGGATCGAATTGAACCAGGAATTGAAAAGGTTGGCGCGGATCCAGCCGATGAGGCCGATGCTGGTGACCGGAGGCTTGATTTCCGGATAGGCCGGTTTCGTTGAATGAGCGGTCATCTTTCCACCAATTTGACTTTCTTGTTGTACCAGTTCATGAAGGCCGAGGTCGTGAGGCTGAAAAAGAGATAGACGGCCATGATCATGGCGATGCCCTCGATGGCCTGGCCGGTCTGGTTGATGGTCGTGTTGGCGACCGAGACGAAATCCGGGTAGCCGATGGCCACCGCAAGGGAGCTGTTCTTGGTCAGGTTGAGCATCTGGCTCGTCAGGGGCGGAACAATTACCCGGAGGGCCTGGGGCAGAATCACCAGCTGGAGAATCTTGCCCGGCCGAAGCCCCAGGGACATGGCGGCCTCGGTCTGGCCGTGGCTTACCGATTGAATGCCGGCGCGGACGATCTCCGCCACGAAGGCAGCGGTGTAGAGGACCAGCCCCAGGAGAAGGGCGGCGAATTCAGGGGAGAAGTTGATGCCGCCCACGAAATTGAAGCCCCGCAGCTCGGGAACGTCCATGGCCGTGGGCGCGCCCCCTGTAACCCAGGCGAGGACCGGCAGCGCCAGTAAAAGGGCGACGGACGTCCGGAAGACGGGAAATATCCGGCCGGTCTCTTCCTGGCGCTTGCGAGCCCATCGCCGAAGAATCCATATGGCGACGCATCCCGCCGCGAAGGCGACGAGCATCCCGATATGAGCCGGATGGGATTCGGGCACACCCATTACCATGCCGCGATTGCTGAGGAAGACCCCGGAAAAGGGGTTGACGGCCTGACGGGGCGACGGGAGAATCTCGTAAAAAATGGCGTACCAGAAGAAGAGCTGCAACAGGACGGGGATGTCCTGAAGAACCTCCGTGTAAATGGCTGCCGTCCGGGAGACCAGCCAGTTGCTCGAGAGCCGGGCGATGCCCACGATAGTGCCCAGGACGACCGTCAGGATGATGCCGATAACAGCGACCTTCAGGGTGTTGAGCACGCCCGCCAGAAGCGCGCGGGCATACGTGTCGGCGGCGGAATAGGAGATGAGGGATTCGCCGATCTCAAAGGCGGCTTCCTTGCCGAAAAAGCCGAAGCCGGTGGCGATGTTCTGGCGTTCCAGATTGGTCAGGGTGTTGGTGAACAGGTAGTAACCGACCAGGATGACGACGGCCAGGGCCAGGGCCTGGTAAAATACGGCCAACCTGTCGGGGTCATGCCAAAAAGAGGTTTTTGCCTCTGATGTCTGCGATATGGAGGGGACTTGTTGCTGCATGGCGATCTTCCGTGATAACGGGTCGGAGGCTTCGGGAGACGAAGCCGACGGTATGGCGGTTTCGAGGCGCATCGGCCCGCCGGCAAAGGGGTGATGCCGCCCGCCGGCGGGCCGGGGGCGGCGCGCTTGTCCTATTTGAAGGGCGGTGCGTACATGAGTCCGCCGTTGGTCCACAGGGCGTTCAACCCCCGCTCCAGGCCGAGGGGGGTGTTGATGCCGACGTTCCGCTCGAAAACCTCGCCGTAGTTGCCCACCTGCTTGATGATGTTATAGGCGAATTTTTCGTCAAGACCCAGGGCCGCGCCGTTGCCCTCGGTCACGCCCAGAAAGCGCTGGATAACGGGATCGGTGCTTTTCAGCATCTCGTCCACGTTGGCGGTGGTGATCCCCAGCTCCTCGGCGTTGATCATGGCCAGGACGGCATAGTCGACAATGTCCCGCCACTGGTCGTCGCCGTGGCGAACCGTGGGCGCCAGGGGTTCTTTGGAGATCACATCGGGGAGGATGATATAATCGGCGGGATTGGGGGCCACCGCCCGAATTCCAGCCAGCTGGGAGGCGTCGGAGGTCAGGCAGTCGCAGCGTCCGGCGAAGAAGGCTTTGGCCAGTTCGGCATTCTGCTCGATGACAACGGGCTTCCAGTTCAGTTTTTTGGATCGGAAGAAGTCGGCGGCGTTTTGTTCGGTGGTGGTGCCCGGAAGGACGCAGACGGTGGCGCCGCCCAACTCCGCGGCGCTCTTGACGCCGAGTTTTTTGGAGATCATGAAGGTCTGGCCGTCATAGTAGTTGACCGTGGCAAAATTGAGCCCCAACTGGGTGTCCCGGGTCAGGGTCCGGGTGGCGTTGCGGCAGAGCACGTCGATCTCTCCAGACTGAAGGGCGGTGAAGCGTTGAACGGCAGTGAGGGGAATGAATTTCACCTTGCCGGCATCCCCGAATACCGCGGCGGCGACAGCCCGTCCGGTGTCGACGTCCAGGCCTTCCCACCGGCCCTTTTCATCGGGTTTGCCAAACCCGAAGAGGCTGCCGTTGACACCCACCGCGACGAATCCCTTCTTTTTGACTGCGTCCAGGGTCTCGCCCGCAAAGAGGTCCGCGGAGACAAGCATCGTCGCTGCCAGGAATAAAGCCGTCAATACCGTCGTTCGTCGTTTCATGTAAAATTCCTCCTTCTTGGGTTAACAGGGTTAATAGTCGGATCTTATTTTTGAAGCACGTTATCACAAGTGAATATGATTTAGCAAGTAAAAGGAAAAGTTACATACAGGAGCCCCTGGGTGCTACAGCTCCTCGGGGGTGAAGGCGACCACGTCGTCGATGCGCTCGGCGCCGGAAAGGAGCATAACCAGCCGGTCGAGGCCCAGGGCGTTTCCTGCCGCCGGCGGCATGCGAGCGAGGGCGTCGAGGAAGCGTTTCGGCGACGGATAGGGACGGCGGCCGTCCGCGGATCGTCGGGCCGCTTCCGCCGCAAATCGTTGCCGCTGCTCCAAGGGGTCGGTCAACTCCGTGAAGGCGTTGCACATCTCCAGGCCGTTGATATAGAGTTCAGAGCGCTCGGCCACGGATGGATCGTCGGGCTTCAGCCGGGCCAGTGCGCCGCACCGGGCGGGGTAGTCATAGAGGAAGAGCGGTTTGTCCACCCCCAGGCGGGGCTCGATGACGCACCCGATCATCTCGTCGAACCGGTCGCGGGCGAGGGCGTCTTTCAGGGAGACGGGGCTGTAGCGATCGAAGGCCTCCCGGACGGTCATCCGGTGCCAGGGCAGTGTGAGGTCGACACTGGTTCCCATCCAGTCGATTCGGTCGCCGCGGCCGGTGTTTCGGGCGGCGAACCGGATGAGGGCTTCGGTGTGCGACATCATCTCCCGGTAGGTCCACCCCGCGGCATACCACTCCAGTATGGTGAATTCCGGGAGGTGACGGTCTCCCCGCTCCTTGTCCCGGGCGCACCGGCAGATCTGGAAGATGCGCGGGTATCCGGCGGCCAGAAGCCGCTTCATGCAGAGCTCGGGGGAGGTGTGAATAAACCAGCCGTCCGCGGGGACCGCCTCGATATGGGCTTCGGGGGCCGGGGCGGGGATTCGCCACGGCGTCTCCACCTCGAGAAAATCGGTTTCGACAAAGAAACGGCGCACAGTTTGAAGGATCTCGGCCCTCAGGCGGAGGTTGTCCCGGATGGCGGACTGGCGAAACAGCATCGTCCGATCCGGGCCTACAGCTCCCGTTTCAGGTAGCGGTCCTTTTGGCGGTCCTGCAGCAGTGCCAGGTCGAAGGTTCTGGGATCCGCCGATTCGTACCATTGATAGGCCGTCTCGCGGCACGCCGCGCACCCTTTGATGGGAAGGTGAACGGCCAGGGCCCGCTTGCGGCCGTCCGACGATGTGTCGATGGACCAGCAGCCGCCGCACGCCTCGCAGATTCGAACGGTTTCCTCCTGCTTCTCCAGGATGTTGTCGGTGTCGTAGAAAATGGTCCGTCGCCGTCGGTCGAAGGTTTTGCCGGCCTGAAGTTCCTTCCGGGTTTCGTCCCGCCGGTTCCACGCGGTCATGACCTTGTCGCCCAGGCGCCGGATGTACTCCGTCACGTCGCGGCCCTGCCGGATGCCGTCCGGATCGTAGTCGGGCTCCCTGACCCCGCTGTAATCGAGGCCGGCCATGGCCAGGATGATCCCTACGTTCATGTAAGGCAGGGCGCTCTCGATGGAGTAGCCGCCCTCCAGCACGGCGATGTCGGGTTTCAGGAGCTCCGTGAGCCGGGCGTACCCCTTGGCCGAGAAGTTCATGTTGGTTAGGGGGTCGGCGTAGTGGTTGTCCTGTCCTGCCGAGTTAATGATGATGTCCGGTTTGAAATCCGCCAGAATGGGCAGCACCATATCTTCGATGGTGTAAATGAAGCCTTCCTCGGAGGTATTGGGCGGCAAGGGAATGTTGACCGTCAAACCCGCGGCGTTGGGTCCTCCGAGTTCGTTGAGGAAGCCTGATCCCGGGTAGAGGGTCCGGCCGTCCTGGTGGAGGGAAATGAACAGGACGTCGGGGTCGTGCCAGTAAATGTCTTGGGTGCCGTCGCCGTGGTGGCAGTCGGTGTCGACGATGGCGACCCGCTCGACGTTGTAGGCCGTCCGAAGATACTCCACCATCATCGCCTCGATGTTAATGTTGCAGAAGCCCCGGGAACCGTGGACCACGCGCATGGCATGGTGTCCCGGCGGACGGACCAGGGCAAAGCCCCGTTCGACCTGTTTGTCCATGACGGCCATGCCGATGGTCTTCGCCCCGCCGGCGCTGATGAAATGGGATTCGGTGGTGACCTGCCACTCGTCGGGAACACAGAAGTGGGCCCGCTGAATGTCCCGGATGGTGGCGATGTCCGGCTTGTATTCGACGATGCCGTCGATGTCCAGGAGTCCTTCCTCGAGCACCTGATCCTGGGTGTAGAGGAGGCGTTCCTCCCGCTCCGGATGATTGGGGCTGATGGCCCAGTCAAAGGCCGGAAAGAACACTAGCCCGGTTTTATGTTTGGCGCAAAGCATGTAATCCTCCGGAGATGGTGATGGGGTTCAGGGTTGGTGAAGATGCTTCAGGCATTGGACAGAAGCCGATCGATGATGGTTTTGTAGCCGTGGATGAGTCCCGGTTTGACCTGGACCTTGACCCGGATGTTGCGGCCGGCGGTGTAGAATCCGCGGACCATATTGAACTGGAGGTCCTCGGTGACCTCCATTTCCAGGTCCCGGGTGTCGGCCCCGATCCTGACGGCCTTGTCTCTCAGCAGCACGAAGGCCTTCTCGACGGCCATCTCCTTGGAAAAATTGCGGTTCACCGGTTCTGAAAAGTCTTCCTCCGGCGCGGAGACGATCTCCTGCTGGGTGTCGGCGAAGAGGGTGACTTCGCAGGTGGTGCGGGCCAGGGCCGCGCCGATGGCGTTAGCCACGGACCAGTGGGGTACGACCCGGGCGTCGAAGTCCGAGAGGGTTCGGAGACGGTCGGCGAATTCAGGGGCCGGGCCGCCCAGGACCAGGATCTGTGTGGGGCGGACCTGAAGTCCTTCCTGAAGCTCATGGACGGTGTAAACCGGCTTGCTGTTGATGGCGTCGATCATGTGTCCGGCCTGTGACAGAATGACGTTGCAGGCCTCGTCGAAGATCCGATCGGCGGCGGCCTCGACGGAGATTCCCAGTGCCTGGGCGATGGGTGCGATGCCCGCTGTCGACGCTGCCAGTCCCTCCCCTTTCTGGATCCCGAGCACGAAGAAGGCGTCGGTGGGGGTGGGCACCTTTCCGCCGTAAGCCATGGCAGGCCCCTCTCGGTCGGGACCGACGGTGAGAATGCCGTCCTGAAGCCGCACAGCAGAATCGCCGCCGATGCCGATGGATCGGGTTTCGAGAGAGCGGATCAACGTCTGAATCCGTTTTTGATTCTGGCTCAGGGTGATTCCCACGGGATCGAGCAGAGGCGCCCGGCCCACCAGGATCGCCATGTCGGTGGTGGTACCGCCGATGTCCAGCACCAGCGTCTCGTCGGTTTCCGAAGCGAAGGCGATGGCGCCCATGACGCTGGCCGAGGGGCCTGACAGGATTGTTTCGCCCGGAAAATCAAGGGATGCCTCGAAGCTCATGGTGCCGCCGTCGGCCTTCAGGAGGTGGATGGGGATCATGAGGCCCTTCTGTTCGAGAGACTGCTTGACCGCCGCGAAGAACTTCTTGTGAATCGGTCGGATGGTCGTGTTGAGAAAGGTGGTGGCGATGCGGCGAGGGAAATTGAGGTTCCCCGAGACGTGGTGGCCCAGAAAGATTTTTCCGAAATCGTCCTTGATCGCATGGTAGACGGCCAGTTCATGGGCGGGGTTTCTGACGGAGAATTTGCCGACGATGCCGACGTTCCGGATGCCCTCATTTTTCAGGATTTCGGCGATTTCGCGGATTTGATCCGGATTTACCGGCGCCACCTCACGGCCCCTGTGATCGATGGAACCGGCGATGCTGTAATAGTGCCGATTGGTTCGAAAGTGTTCCGGATCGATCCCCGGACCGCCCGAAACGATCATGCCCACTTCGGGATACTTCCCCTGAACAATGGCATTGGTGGTGAGGGTGGTGCTGAGCACGGCGCGGCTGATCTTATCCGGTTCGATTCCCTCCACGATGCGTTCGATACCTGCAAGTACGGTGCTGAACAAGTCTTCCGGATTGGTGCGGACCTTGTATTCGCGGATCAGCCCTTCTTCCCCCATCAGTACGACATCTGTATGCGTTCCCCCGACATCCAGTCCTATGATCATGATATTTCCTTGAGTGTTTTCCTGAAGTGTATGGGTTGACGGTTGGGTCTCCCTGGGCGCATCCAAGGGGGCACGGGAAAAGCGTTTGAAAAATTTCAAAAAACTGTTTCCAATCCCCACAGTTCATTCTTTCCGTCAATGAAATGACTCATTCGCGTCATCCCGCTGCCGATAAGGTTCTGAAATCCCGACCCCGGGGGACCGAGGGCGCCACCTTGAAGATGACTATGGATAGAGGTGAACAACAAATTTATTTTAGCGGAAAGAGGGATAATTGTCAATATGATGAACGAGAGGCGACGTCGGTCCCATCCCGACGGCGGATATCCTTAGAGGGCCCTTGATGCTTTCGTCTCGTCGGTTTTTTTATTTGCCTTATCATCTTTCGGAGTATATGTTAACACCTTCGCAAAAAGCGCTAAATCCGCGTGAAACCTGAGCGGTTCCCCGACATGACCAACCCTTGAAAGTCGATGGTCGAGCCGGACGGCAGAGTGTTAAAAAAGAAACAATAACGATAGGTTGAATTAATGAAGCTAGGAATCATCGGGCTCCCCGGGTCGGGCAAGTCAACCGTTTTCGACGCGCTCACCCAGAATGCCGCGGAAAGCGGCCATCGGACGGAGGACCGCATCGGCACCATACGCGTACCCGACGTCCGGGTGGATGTGCTCAGTCGTATGTACCAGCCCCGAAAGACCATTTTCGCCCGGGTGGAATATTTCCTGCCGGGGAAGACCGGCCATGACAAGAAAAAGGATCCGAATCTCTGGACTCCCGTCAGGGACTGTGACGCCCTGATCCATGTCGTCCGAAATTTCCGGGCTTACGGCATGGAGGCGCCCACCCCCCATGCGGACCTCGCGACCCTCGACGAGGAGATGGTGCTGGCCGATCTCATGGTGGTGGAAAAGCGTCTGGAACGGATCGAGCTGGATCGGAAGCGGGGCAAACCGTCGGATCCCGAGGAACTCTCTCTGTTGAGTCGATGCCGGGAACGTCTGGAGGCGGAAACGCCCCTTCGCGGCGATCCGGAGTTGGCCCGGGCGCCTCAACTCCGGGGGTTTGCGTTCGTTTCCGCCAAACCCCTGCTGGTGCTGTTCAATAACGAAGACGAGGACGATGCGCTCCCCGAGGGCGGCAAGGACGCCCCGGACGCGGCAGAGGCCATGGTCATCCGGGGAAAGCTGGAGCAGGAGCTTGCCCAGATGACCGAGGCCGAGGCACGGGAATTCCTGGAGGAATTCGAGATCACGGCGCCGGCCACGGACCGGGTCGTCACCCGCTCCTACGCGCTGCTCGGCCTGATCTCCTTTTTCACCGTCGGAGACGACGAGGTGCGGGCGTGGACGATCCGACGGGAGACGCCGGCGGTGGACGCGGCCGAGGTGATCCATTCGGACATCAAAAAAGGGTTCATCCGGGCCGAGGTTCTGGCCTATGACGACCTCATGGCCGCAGGTTCCTATGCCGAGGCCCGCAAGCAGGGAACGGTCCGACTCGAAGGGAAAACCTATCTCGTTCAGGACGGCGATATCATCCATTTTCGCTTCAACGTCTGATCCCCCGGACCGAACCCATGGCCGTTCAAGGGATTTCCCGGAAAAATCTGCAGTTGGCACGCCAGATCGGGATCGCGTTTTCGAGTCGCCTGCTGATCAATACCTCCCGGCGGTTCATCTATCCCTTCGCGCCGGCGCTGAGCCGGGGGCTTGGCGTGCCCCTCACCGCGTTCACCACCATTATCGCCCTCAACCAGTTCGCCGGTTTTCTGAGTCTGATCTTCGGTCCTCTCGCCGACCGCTGGGGGCATCGGTCCGTGATGCTCCTGGGCCTGGGCGTTCTTGGGACCGGGATGCTGGCCGGCGGCCTGTTTCCGTCCTACTGGCCCGTTTTCGCGGCACTCGTGCTGACCGGGGCGGCCAAAAGCATATTTGATCCCGCCATCCTTGCCTTTGCCGGAACCCGAGTACCTTATGAACGACGGGGGCTTGCGGTGGGCCTTCTCGAAATGAGCTGGGCTGGAAGCTCGCTTCTGGGCATCCCCCTCATGGGCGTTCTGATGGATCATTGGGGCTGGCGCGCGCCGTTTTTCGTTCTCGGCGGCTGCAGCCTGGCGTGCATGGCGCTTCTGGCGCGCTGGATTCCGAAGAGCGGCATCCGGAGGATGACCCACGGCGGTCCGGCCGGATTTGCGGTCGCCCTGAAGCGACTGGCCGGGGAACGGACGGCCCTGGGCGGCATGCTCTTCGTCTTTGGCGTCAGCATGGCCAACGACAACCTTTTCGTGGTTTACGGCGTCTGGCTCGAAAAGAGCTTCGGGTTGAGCCTTCTGGCCATCGGGTTCGCCACCACGGTCATCGGCGCTGCCGAGCTTTTGGGAGAGGGGTTTATCGCGACCCTTTCGGACCGGCTGGGCCTCAAGCGATCCGTCATCCTGGGCGGCATCCTGTCGGGGCTCAGCTACGCGCTCCTGCCGATGATGGATGCCGGACTCCCCCTGGCTTTGACCGGACTGTTCCTGGTTTTTCTGATGGGGGAGTTCACCATCGTGGGCTCCATATCCTTCTTTACCGAAATCCTGCCCGAGGCCCGCGGCACCATGATGGCGGGCTATTTCGTCGCGGCCAGCATGGGGCGGGTCATCGGGGCGCTCATGGGCGGCCCCCTCTGGCTGGCGGGAGGGATCTGGGCCGTGGCCGGTGCATCGGTCCTGACGAGCGCCGCCGGCCTGGCCGGCCTGATCTGGGGCGCCCGACACTTCCGCCGGTAACCCGGACCTTTCAGTGTGGTGAGGCTGAAGGCTGAAGGCTGAAGACTGAAGACTAAAGGCTGAAGACTAAAGGCTAAAGGCGTACGCCTATAATCACATAAAACCCTAAAACCCTAACACCCTAAAACCCTCATGAAAGCCGGAAGTTGAGCAACGACACCATAGTATGATATAGATTAACGTGAATGGTGATGTGCATGCCCCGGTGTCGGGCGGGAACGGCTCAATTCCCCCTTCAGCCTTCAGCCTTTACCATCTATCGCTTGTGCGGCCGCGGCCGTAAGGAGGTGTCGAATGAACATTAGAAAAGCCGCCTTTGCGGGATCCTGGTACCCTGAAACCCCAGAGGCCTGTGAACGGGAAATTCGAGCTTTCCTGGAAGAAGGCACCGAATCGGATTTGACGGGCAGGGTTTTCGTGGGGGGGATCGTGCCCCATGCGGGCTGGTATTTCTCGGGAAGCATCGCCTGCAGGGTCATTCACGCGCTCAGCCTCTCGTCCCCGCCGGACGTGATCGCCGTATTCGGCATGCACCTTCATCCGGGATCCCCGCTGTACATGATGCCCGAAGGAGCGTGGGAAACGCCTTTCGGCGCACTGCCGGTCGCGTCAGATCTGGCCGCCGCTCTTTCGGAGCGCTTTTGCTTCACCATCGAAACGCCGACCCGATTCACGCCGGACAATACCATCGAGTTGCAACTTCCCTTCATTAAATACTTTTTCAGGGATGTCCGGGTAATTGCCATGGGCGTGCCCCCCGCCAAAACCACGCCGGCGGTGGCCGAGGCTCTGGTGTCGCTGGCCCGGGAAACCGGCCTCTCCCTCAAGGTCGTCGGTTCCACTGATCTGACCCATTACGGCATGAATTACGGGTTTACGCCGAAAGGCGCCGGCCCGGCGGCCCTGCGATGGGTTATCGGCGAAAACGACCGGCGATTCATCGAGGCGGTTCTGGCTATGGACCCGCAGGGGATCATCCGGGAGGGGGTCGGTCATCACAATGCCTGCTGTTCGGGCGCCGCGGCCTCCGCCGTGGCGGCGGCAAAAGCCCTGGGGGCGCGTCGGGGGGAAGCCCTGGCCTATGCCACCAGCCATGACAAGCATCCCGGGGAGAGCTTTGTGGGGTACGTGGGCGTCGTTTTTGAATGAAACCGCTCAAAACCTTCCATAACCTGTCCCCGGGCAAGCAGGAGCGGATCACCCGCGTCGCCGTGGAGGAGTTCAGTGAAAAAGGGTACGCCGGTGCCAGCATCAACGCCATGGTTCGGCGGTTGGGCATTGCCAAGGGGTCGATATTTCAATATTTCGGTGATAAGAAAGGCCTCTTTCTCTTTGCCTTCAATACGGCCATGGAGCGGGTCAAGGATTATCTGAGGACGGTCCGGGACCAGACCGCGTCCGAGGATCTCTTCACCGCTCTGGAGGCGACCCTGACGGCAGGCGTGATCTTCATGGAAAGACATCCAGTGATCTATCGCCTCTACATCAAGGCGATGTTCGAGGACGACATCCCGTTTCGAAGCGAGATCCTTCGCTCCCTCCGGGAATACAGCTTCAAATATTTTCGATCCCTCCTGGAGAGGGCCCGGGCTCGGGGAGAACTTCGCCGGGATATCGACCTGGACAAGGCCGCCTTTGTCCTGGACGCCCTCATGGACCGTTTTCTGATCAGCCGGACCGTGCCCCATCTGGATGCGGGACTCGGAATTAACGGATGCAGCCCGGAGGAGGCCCGGCGATGGATTGCTCAGATCACGGACATCGTCCGTCTCGGGATCGATAGCCGGTAATGTCGACATCCGCATATGTGTTGATCGTTGCCGCCGTCGACGAAGAGTTGGCGGGGCTTCGGCGGCGGATGAACGCCTGGACGACGGATGAAATCGGTCTTCACCCTGTCGTTTGTGGATGGCTTCTTGGCGTGCCAATTCGGCTGATGGTCACCGGACCGGGCATGGCCAACACGGTTCAGGCCTTGACCGCCGTGCTGGAGCGCATACCGCCGTGCCTCATTGTTCTGACCGGATGTGCCGGGGCTTTCCGGCAATCGGGTCTCGGCATCGGAGACATCGGCGTAGCCGATGAGGAGATCGACGCTCATCTGGGCCTCGAACCGATGCGGGCCGGGGATCCGCCGGAAGCGTTGCCTTTTCCGGTTATCACCGTGGACGGCGTCCCCGTGAACGGCCGGTACCCACTCTCCCGGTGGTGGGCCAAAACAGCCATGGACGCATTGCTGCGGGCAACAGAGGAGGTGTCCGGATCGAGCCCCGCCGAGATCAGGGTGATGCGCGGCCCTTTTCTGACCGTGTCCACGATTACGGCCACGGACCGTGGAGCGGAAGCCCACTATCGGCACCACGGCGCCTGTATGGAGGCCATGGAGGGGGCCGGTGCGGCCCACGTCGCCTGCCGGTACGGTGTGGACCTTATGGAGGTTCGGGCCGCCAGCAATCTTGTCGGACGGCGCCGCCGCGATGCCTGGAATCTCGATCTGGCGTTCGAGCGCGCGACATGGGCTGTTCTGACGATCCTGGACCGTTGTGGTCCTCTTATGCTGGAGAAGATGCCATGACCCAAACCCTCTCACTGGGGTATTCGACCTGTCCCAATGATACCTTTCTTTTTCATGCTCTTGCCCACGGCAAAATCGATTGTCGCGGCCTGGCGTTCGAGATTTGTCTCGCGGACGTTGAGCAGCTGAACCGCTACGCCGAGGTCGGCCGCCTGGACGTGACCAAGCTCTCCTTTGCGGCCATGGGCCATCTGCGCGAGCGTTACGCTCTCCTCGGGAGCGGTTCGGCCCTGGGGAGGGGTTGCGGTCCCCTCGTCGTCGCGAAACCGGGCTTCGATCCGTCACGACTGGGCCGGACCCCCATCGCGGTCCCCGGTATGCGGACCACCGCGGCCATGCTTCTGGGACTCTATCTCTCCGGAACACCGGCATGCATCCCCATGAATTTCGACCGGATCATGCCGGCGGTCTCCCGGGGGGAATACGAGGCGGGGGTCATCATTCATGAAGGCCGTTTCACGTTCCAGGATTACGGCCTTGTCCAACTGGTGGATCTGGGGCGATGGTGGGAGGAGGACACCGGACTGCCCATTCCCCTGGGCGGCATCGCCGTGCGCCGGGATCTGGGTCCGGACATCGCGCGATGCGTCGAGGCGGCCATCCGGGACAGCGTCGCCTACGCCTTTGACCACCCCGAGGAATCCAGCACTTATGTTCGTGCCCATGCCCAGGAGATGGCGCCGGATGTGATCCGGCAACACATTGCGCTTTATGTCAACCCGTTCACCCTTGATCTGGGGGAGGACGGGCTTGCCGCCGTCGACGCGCTTTTTCGGCGGGGAGAGGCCGCCGGGTTGCTGCCTGCCATCCCGGGCCGGGCTGAAGACTGAAGATGCGTGTTCAGCCTCACGGAAAGTTGAGAATGTTGTTGAAAAAGTTCCGTTATACAGGTATATACAATAAATTTAGGTGAGGACAGGCGGGCGCATGCCCGGCCGGCGCGAGGGTTGCAAGGCCGATGCGCTCTCCGGCGCGGTCGGTTTTCCATAGCGACCTGGGCTTATGTTTCACGGAGTCAAGCCGCCGCCTGGATCGTGGAAGTGCTGAATAAGAAGATTGTCCCACCCCGGGATCAGGACTCTTGGCCCGGATTGTGTTCCGGAGCATGCATCAAACCCTCCGCGGCATATCGACATCTGCATCAACGTCCGGCAAGACGGGCGGACCCGCTCCTAATCCATTCAACCGACAGACGGTTTATTTGATATCATCATGAAAATGGACGCATTGATAGCCCTTGAAGACGGACGGACGTTTCCCTGCGCGTCCTTTACCGGTCCCGGGGAGACCTGGGGCGAACTGGTATTCAACACGGGGATGACCGGATACCAGGAAGTGTTGACCGATCCCTCCTATCGGGGGCAGATCGTAACCATGACCTACCCCTTGATCGGGAATTACGGGGTCAATCCAGAGGATGTGGAATCCGACCGCATCCAGGTGGCTGGATTCATCGTTCGGGAGTACCAGGCCTTTCCGAGCAATTTCCGGGCCACCGGCACTTTGGCCGATTACCTGAGATCCCAGGGGATCATGGGCATCGACGATCTTGACACCCGCGCCCTCACCCGGCATATCCGCAACGCCGGCGCCATGCGGGCCGTGATCTCCACCCAGGACCTCGATCCCGCATCCTTGGTCCGCAGGGCGAGGGAGACGCCGAGCCTGGTGGGGCGGGATCTGGTCCGGGAGGTCTCCACCCGGGTCCCGTACCGCTGGATTGGGGGAGAGCGGATCCCCGTCGGGGAGGATGCGGCTCTGGATGGGACCTTGTGGCGGGAAAAAGGAACAAAATTTTCCGTGGTCGCCTTTGATTTCGGCATTAAATACAATATCCTCCGATGCCTTGCCGCAGCGGGCTCCGAGATCGTTGTCGTGCCGGCGTCGACAGGTGCGGCGGTCGTCAGGACCATGGCGCCCGACGGTATTTTTCTCTCCAACGGCCCCGGGGACCCGGAACCGGTGACCTATGCCGTCGAGACGATCCGATCCCTTCTGGGATATCGTCCCCTGTTCGGCATCTGCCTGGGACAGCAACTCCTGGGGCTTGCCCTGGGTGGGCGCACTTTCAAACTCAAGTTTGGTCACCGGGGCGCCAACCAGCCGGTCAAGAACCTGGATACCGGGCGGATCGAGATTACCTCCCAGAACCACGGCTTTTCCGTCGATACGGCAAGCCTGAGCGCAGACGAGATCGAGGTCAGCCACGTGAACCTGAACGACCAGACCCTGGAAGGCTTTCGTCATCGGTCCTACCCGGCGTTTTCGGTGCAGTATCATCCCGAGGCGTCGCCGGGCCCACACGATTCGCGTTATCTGTTTGAAACCTTTTCGAAGATGATGGCCGCGGCATGAGGCCGGCCCATGAATGCCGAAAGTTGGAGACGTCACATTCACGTGAACAGAGGAGTTGAAAAATGAAAACGAACCCGACGGGCCGATGGTGCCTCCTGGGGGCAATGTTGATGATGTGCCTTTTTCTGATATCCTGCAACAAGGTCAATCGCGCCAATTTCGAAAGGATTCAGGAGGGCATGAGCATGGCGGAGGTGGTCGAAATCCTCGGAGAACCTGACGACGCTTCCCAGATCGACCTCAGCTTTGTGGCAGGGGCGGCCGCCAAATGGGAGGATGAAAAGACCGGCCGGAAAATCAGTGTGCAATTTCTGAACGGGAAGGTCAAGTTCAAACAGTTCGAGGATATGGAGCGATAAGATTCCCCCGGACCTCGACAGCCGTCTCGAAGGGCCGGGCGGAGCGATTGCCGGGGCCGCGCCGATACGGAAGAGAAGGAAGCTGACGGAAGAGATGCCAAAACGAACGGATATCCAGAAAATACTGATCATCGGCGCCGGACCGATCATCATCAGCCAGGCGTGCGAGTTTGACTACTCCGGCACCCAGGCCTGCAAGGCCTTGCGGGAAGAAGGCTACGAGGTCATCCTGGTCAACAGCAACCCGGCGACCATCATGACCGACCCGGAAACGGCGCATCGCACCTATATCGAGCCGGTGATCCCCGAGGTTGTTGCCCGAATCATCGAGCATGAAAGGCCGGACGCCCTTCTGCCGACATTGGGCGGACAGACCGGGCTCAACACGGCCATCGGCGTGTTCCGGATGGGGGTCCTCGAACGCTATGGCGTGGAGATGATCGGCGCCAGCGTGGATGCCATCAACAAGGCCGAGGACCGGGACCTTTTCCGAAAAGCCATGAACAACATCGGGCTCCGCATCCCCAGAAGCGGCATTGCCAACTGTATGGCCGATGTCTGCGCCATCGTCGAGCAGATCGGATTTCCCATCATTATCCGTCCGGCTTTCACGCTGGGGGGGACCGGCGGCGGGGTGGCCTACAATCCGGAGGAACTGGATTTTTACGCCAAGGCGGGTCTGGACGCCAGCCTCATCAGCCAAGTCATGCTCGAGGAATCGGTCCTGGGCTGGAAGGAATACGAACTGGAGGTCATGCGGGACAAGAGCGACAACGTCGTTATCATTTGCTCCATCGAAAATCTGGATCCCATGGGCATCCACACGGGGGACAGCATCACGGTGGCTCCGATCCAGACCCTGACGGACCGGGAATATCAGATGCTCCGGAATGCCGCCATCGACATCATGCGGGAGATCGGCGTGGATACGGGAGGCTCGAACGTCCAGTTCGCCGTCAACCCCAAAACCGGAGAGATGATCGTGGTCGAGATGAACCCCCGGGTTTCCCGGAGCTCGGCTCTGGCCTCCAAAGCCACCGGCTATCCCATCGCCAAGATCGCGGCCAAGCTGGCCGTGGGCTATACCCTGGACGAACTGCCTAACGACATTACCGGCGGTACCGCGGCTTCCTTCGAGCCCACCCTCGATTACTGCGTGATCAAGATTCCCCGGTGGACCTTTGAGAAATTTCCCGAGACCCGTGACTATCTCACGACGGCCATGAAGTCGGTGGGTGAGACCATGTCCATCGGGCGAAACTTCAAGGAGGCTTTTCAAAAAGCGGTCCGTTCGCTGGAAATCGGACGACAGGGTCTGGGGGCCGACGGGAAGGATGTCGTGGATCTGGAGGGTCGCTTTCCAACTCGTGAGGCGATCGAAAAAAACCTTGCCACCCCCAACTCCCAGCGACTCTTCTATCTGCGATACGCTTTTTTGAGCGGCCTGTCCGTCGAGGATGTTCAGCGGCTGACCGGCATCGACCCCTGGTTCCTTCATCAGATCCGCCAGATCGTGGAACTTGAAGAAACCCTTCGGTCGGCAGAAGACGCCCCGGGCAAATACTGTCTCGATCCGTCGCTTCTCCGCAAGGCTAAGTCGTGGGGCTTCTCGGACATCCAGTTGGCATATCTCACGCGGCGGACGGAAAGAGACATCGAACGCGAGCGGAAAGCGGCGGGTATCCGTCCGGTTTACAAGCTGGTTGACACTTGTGCGGCCGAGTTCAAGGCCGCGACGCCCTACTATTATTCCACCTACGAGACGGAGAACGAAGCCCGGGTTTCCGATCGGAAAAAGGTCGTCATTCTGGGTGGGGGGCCTAACCGAATCGGCCAGGGGATCGAATTCGACTACTGCTGCGTGCACGCCTCCTTTGCCCTTCGGGAGATGGGGGTCGAGAGCATCATGGTCAACAGCAACCCCGAAACCGTCAGCACCGACTACGACACCTCGGACAAGCTCTATTTCGAACCCCTGACCCGTGAGGACGTCCTTCACATCGTCGAGACGGAACAACCCTTTGGCGTCATCGTCCAGTTCGGCGGACAGACCCCCCTGAACCTGGCCGTGCCTCTGGCCGAGGCCGGCGTGCCCATTCTGGGGACCCAGCCGGCGAGCATCGATCTCGCCGAGGACCGGGAACTTTTTCAGGCCATGCTGAACCGTCTCGGGCTGAAACAACCGGCCAACGGCACTGCCGTTAACGTTGCCGAGGCCCGCCGGGTGGCGGGGGAGATCGGTTATCCGGTGATGGTTCGCCCATCGTATGTCCTGGGCGGCAGGGCCATGAAGATCGTTTACACCCCTGAAGAATTGGAAGGTTTCACCCGGTTAGCCATCCTCGCGTCTCCCGGACATCCGATCCTGATCGATAAATTTCTCGAGAACGCGGTGGAGGTGGACGTCGATGCGTTGTCCGACGGACGGCGGACCTTCATCGGCGGTATCATGGAGCATATCGAGGCCGCCGGGGTTCATTCCGGCGATTCGGCCTGCGTGCTGCCGCCTCAGGGCATTGAAAAAGCGCTGATTGCCGAAATCGCCGAGGCCACCCGGGCCATGGCGGCGGCGCTGAACGTGGTGGGGTTGATGAATGTTCAGTATGCCATAAGAGAGGGGCGGCTTTACGTGATCGAGGTCAACCCTCGGGCGTCGAGGACGGTGCCCTTCGTCAGCAAGGCGACGGGCATCCCCCTGGCCAAGATGGCCACCCGGGTGATGATGGGCATGACCCTCGACGAACTCGAACTGGGCCCTGAATCGGTCCCCGACCATATCTCCGTCAAGGAAGCGGTGCTGCCCTTCGATCGGTTCCCCGACGTGGACACCCTGCTCGGCCCAGAGATGAAATCGACGGGCGAGGTGATGGGCATCGACACGAAATTCGGTTATGCCTACGCCAAGGCCCAACTGGGGGCCGGTCAGCGAATGCCGATGGAGGGAACGGTATTTGTCAGCGTTCAGGACCGGGACAAGGCCGCCGTTCTTCCCATATCGGCCCGGTTCCACGAGATCGGCTTCGGAATCCTGGCCACCGACGGTACCGCCCGCTTCCTTTCGGCCCACGGGGTTCCCAACATCCGCATCAACAAGGTGTCGGAGGGGCGGCCCCATGTCGTCGACGCCGTCAAGAACGGCGAGATCCAATTCGTCATCAACACGGGCACCGGAGACAAAACCCGACGGGACGGATACCAAATTCGCCGGGCGGCCGTCAAGTTCGCCATTCCCTACGCCACGACCATTGCCGGCGCCGATGCCATGTGCCGGGGGATTGCGGCCTTGAAGGAGAACCGGATATCCGTCAAGGCGCTTCAGGATTACATGATGGAAACAGCATAACCTAAAAAATATCACTCAATGTTCGACTTTCATAGGACGGCGCCGGGAGGATACGGCCCGCGCCCCGCGAAATTTCGTTCAAGTGCCGCTAAAGCTTGCTCCGGGCGGCCCGGGAACTCGCTGGCGCTCAAACAGTCCGGGTCGCTGATCCGCCACGGCGCTTAAGCGGCACTAAAACTCACCGCTGAAGGGGCGCAGGCCGTATCCTCCCGGCACCTTTATCCGGTCAGCATCATGAAAGTTGAAAATATCAATTATTCCTCCCGAGACAAGGTTTCGGGGAAAGCATTTCGGACAAATATGATAGATGAAAAACCGCGTGAATCATGTGGCCTTTTTGGCATTCATCACCACCCGGAAGCGGCCAAGCTGAGCTATTTCGGGCTTTATGCGCTTCAACACCGGGGGCAGGAGAGTGCCGGCATCGCCGTGGTCAGGGACAACACCATCGCCTCCCACAAGGGGATGGGGCTGGTGTCGGACGTCTTCAAAAACACCCATTTCGAGGAACTTTACGGGGTGACGGCCGTGGGACACGTCCGCTATTCCACCACCGGCAGTTCCATCCTCTCCAATGCCCAACCGTTTGTCGTACACCACCGGAACAAGTCTTACGCGGTGGCCCACAACGGCAACCTGGTCAACGCCCACAGCCTGAAGCGGGAGTTGGAGGAGTCCGGCTCCATCTTCCAGACCACCATGGACAGCGAGGCCTTTCTTCATTTCCTGGTGAGCAACCTCAAATACGGATTCGAACAGGCCCTGATTTACACGGTTTCCCGACTGAAGGGGGCCTTTTCGTTCATCCTGATGACCAGCCAGGGAGAACTGGTGGGCATCAAGGACCCCAACGGCTTCCGGCCGCTCTGTCTCGGCAAGCTGAACGGGAGCTATGTCCTCGCGTCGGAGTCGTGCGCCCTGGATCTGGTCCAGGCGGAGTTCATCCGGGAACTCGATCCCGGCGAGATCGTCATCATCCGCGACAACGGTATCAAGAGTCTGAGGACGCCCACCCCCAAGACCAGCCATTTCTGCATCTTTGAGTTCATCTATTTCGCGAGGCCCGATAGCACCATCTCCGGCATGAACGTCTATCAGGTGCGAAAGGCCCACGGCCGCCGTCTGGCCAGGGAGGCCCCCGTAAATGCGGACCTGGTCATGCCGTTTCCCGATTCGGGAACCTATGCCGCTTTAGGCTACTCCGAGGAGTCGGGCATTCCCTTTGAGATGGGGATGATCCGCAATCATTACGTGGGACGGACATTCATCCAGCCGACCCAGAGCATGCGCGATTTCGGCGTTCGGGTGAAGCTCAACCCGGTCAAGGAGCTGCTGAAGGGGAAGGACATCATTATTATCGAGGATTCCATCATCCGCGGCACCACGGTTCGAACCCGGGTCCGGGCGCTCCGGGAGATCGGGGTCAAGCGGATCCACATGCGCGTCAGCGGCCCGCCACATCGATTCCCCTGCCATTACGGCATCGACTTCTCCACAAAAGGGGAACTGATCGCCGCCAGCAAGTCGGTTCAAGAGTTGAGCGACTTTCTGGGGCTGGACAGCCTTCATTACCTGAGTTTGCGGGGCCTTTTGGAATCCACGGGCATCGATAATCCCGAAGACTATTTCTGCAAGGCCTGTTTCGACGGGTGCTACCCGGTCCATTTCGACGAGGATCTCTCCAAGAGCTGCCTCGAGACCCGGTGAAGGGAGCCCCGAGATGAAACGCACCGTCGCCTTTTCCCGGAATGCCGTCAACGTTTTCTTCCATGTCCTGACGGCATGCAACCTCAAGTGCCGGCATTGCTACATCAATCCGGAGCAGCACGGACGGAACCGGCTGCCTTCGGACGTTATCGGCACGTGGCTGTCGGCCTTTTCGGAAAAGGCCGAATCGGCCAACGTGATCTTCCTTGGAGGAGAGCCGACGCTTCACCCGGAGCTTCCGACTGCGGTTCGCAAGGCCAGATCCCTGGGATATCAATCAGTGACCATCGACACCAACGGCTACCTTTTTCACGACATCCTCGACCGGGTGACCCCGGACGAGGTTGATTTCTTCAGCTTCAGCCTGGACGGCGCTACCCGAAAGACCAATGACGCTATCCGGGGGGAGGGTGTGTACGACGCCTGCACGTCGGGGATCCGGAGAGCCCGGAAACGGGGATTTAACGTGAGCCTCATCTACACCGTGAGTGCTGCCAACATTCATGAACTCGATCGGATGGTGACGCTGCTGGAGGATCTGGGCATCGACCGCTTCTTTATTCAGGTGATCGGCATCCGGGGGAAGTCCGCGAGCCTGGACGGCGCCCTTCAGGTGCCGCGAGAGAGATGGCTCTCGGTGGTGCCGGCGGCTGCAGAGCGGGTCGCCGAAGGGGGCATCACCGTCACCTACCCCAAGGTCTTCCTGGGGCCGGACGATCCCTTCGAATGCGCGGGCCTCTGCGCGGAAAATTATTTCATTTTCCCCAACGGCAGAGTCTACCGGTGCCCCATATGCGAGGACTTCCCTTACCACTCCCTGGCGTTTGAAAACAACCAGCTGACGGTGACGTCCCGGTTGAACGAGGCTGATTTTTTTCAGCTGAGAATTCCCGAAGGGTGTGTGATGAACCGGTTGATCCAGCCGGACAATCTCGCCTATGGAGGGGACGGCAGGCCCCTCTATCAGGTGGCCTGCTGTATGCTCAAGGAGGAGATTCGGAAGGGATGATGCGAAAACGTCGAATCGACGTTTTCGCAGGATCGGTTCAACGGACTATAAAGGGTGTGGGGCAATGTTATTGGTCCTCGGCTTTCGTGTCGGCCGGGGCTGATTTGGGGACCGCGGGACATGCCGGGATCCAAACACTTTGCAGGTTTTCATAGCCGGTCTTGTAAATCTTTCCACAATCCATGACGGCGTCGCCGATTTTCTCGGCAGCCCAGGCGGTCTGGTCCCAGAACTGCCCAACCAGTTTTTCGGTGCGATTCTGGATGATATCCACGGCGTTCAGGGTATTTTTGAAAGCGGTCTCTTGAATCTTCGTCCACTGCTTAAGCATCTGGGTCGGATCTGTCGGATGGATCATTTTTTTTCTCTTTCCCTTTCGTGTCGGCTTCGGGTTTGGATACGGGTTCCTCTGTGCTGAAATATCGGCCGAAATCGGCCATCATCTTTTGAAACATCTCTCCTTGGTTTCTGGCGATATCCTGGAGTGGGGCGGAGGTATTCGCGGCCGCCTCTTTCTGATCCTCCAGAAGCATCCGGAGATGCCGGATGGTCTCTTCCTGGTCGTTGCATTTCGCTTTCAGCTTCTCGTATTTTTTCACCAGCGCCAGATGCTCTTTCCTGGAGACGACCCCGGAAAAGGCGAGGTAATCCTGAAAGGATTTCTGAAAATCCTTCAAGGCTTCGGCCCATACCTTTTGAGGGTCTTCATTTTTTTTGGAGATTTTGTCAAGGCCGTAGAGTTTCCGGAAAACGGCGATCATTTCTTCAAAGCCGGACCCCGGAGAGGTCGACCCGGGGGAGGCGGTGATCCCGGGAAAGCCCAGCTTCAGCCATCGCATCAGCTCATCGGTCTGCTTTTTGCTTCTGGCGGCGTTCAGCAACAGATTGCCCCAGAATTCCAGAAATTTTTCATCCATGATCGATCCTTGATTTGCTCCGGTGCTCGCCGTCTCAGGTTATGCCGGGTCTGATAGCTCCAGGTCCAGATGAAATCGCACGGGGCCGCGGTAATTCTTGTCTCCAAAGCGGGAATGGAGGGCACAGGCTGATTTGGGGTCCGACCAGGAGGTCGCGATGGCCACGTGGCCCTTGGGAAAGGCGGATATCTCCGCCTCGATATAATCGATGGGGGCAAGTGCCGTCTCCTTTTCCACGAGGTCGTCACGTTCGCCATAGCAGATCAGCCATTTGATCCCTTTTTCCTGAAGGTATCTAAAGTTGAGAGATCGGCCGAAAAGTTTGACGGGGAGGGTGCCATCCGGTGTGATCGGCGTGTTGTAAGAAGCGAAGCTCATGGCGGTTATTGCAAGCGGCAGATCGCTTCGTTCGTTTTGGAGCCAGTAGTTCAGGGCCGCAGCGGTCTTACTCACCTTGACGGGCTGTCCGTTCGGAGAACTCAGCATCATCAAATCCCTTAGAAAGGCGACTACCGGGGCTTCGGACTCGATACTCTTCAGCTTGTAAACCCATCCCATCAGGTTGCCGTCGGCAACCTTGTTGCCGTTGGAAAGGGTTCTGGTGCCATAGGCCAGGTCGTTGAACCGATTCGGCAGATCGCTCAGGAAGCTCTTAAGTCCGCGGCTGCGGGTACCGTCCATGGGAGAGACGCAGGTGATCAGTGCATCCACGAGGCCCTCGAGCCGACCTGAAAGGATGTTGCACACCCCCGAAAAGCCTCCCTGACAGTAACCGTTAAGAGTGACCGGCTTGCCATGGCGTGCCATGATTTTCTCACAAAAGAGCCTTGTATCTTCTGTATCGTCCTCGCCGGTCATTATTTGGAGGGCCGGGGTCGTTTGGATATCCTTCATGATGCGAATATACGTAGGAATCCCTTGGTTGGCAAAGCAGTGTGTGTAGCTCTTGTTTTCGCCGGGCAGGAAGGCGAGAATGTTCGCCCCCAACACAAAAGGCGGGAGAATGAGCACGGGTTTTCCATCCTCGCGCACCGACACAGAAGGGTCTGTAGGCAGGATCTGGTAAAGGACGAAGCGGTCGGTCTCCGCGAACCTGAGGTCGCTGCCTCGCTCGAAATGGAAACCGTATTCCGATGCAATATTCCGGATCGCTTCGGGGTAGATTTCGGTAATTGCGCGAATCATCCGGGAATGGCGGTCGGTGTATTCCTCCATAGGGTTCCCGTCGAGACCGAAAATAGTGTTGACAAGAGCAGTGACGGCCTTCGGCATTTCCTGCTTGAGATACGCGTTCATCATCTCCATGCTGGCGGCAAGGCCCTTGCTGGAGAGGTCCAGGTTGAACGAAAGGAGGTTTGTGTAGGCCTGAAACGTTTCAAGGGGCGAGGTCATGAAAAGCTTGTCCTGCTCTACTTGCCTGAAATAGTGGGTCGAAATCAGGAACGGAATCATGAAATCGTTGAGATACTTGGCGTAGCCGGCGTAGTAGTTCTGCAGCGCGGTCAAGTGGTTGGTGACGGCATTGACGTGGGACATCATCTTGTCGACAACGTCACTGTCACGGCAGTTGTTCCATATGCGCTTCTCCGTAGCCATCTTACCGGTACTCCTATGGTGTCGTGCCATGCATGACGCCGTTTTCGAGGCGTCATGCACCTGACGCTTATTCCGCGTCGGAAAAATAGGCTTCGACCTTCTTGAAATTTTCGTCAACGGCCTCTTTAAACTTGGCGCGACCCTCTTTATAGGCATCGATCCATTTCTTAACGGCGGCCTTTCCTTCATCTGGAAGAAAGACGGCCTGTTCCAGGAAGGCACTCATCATTTTTTCGCCCTGCTCCTGAAGGGTCGACATCGCGTTGAAGGAGTTGTCGAAGGTCGTTTTTTGAAAATCGATCATCTGTTTGAACACTTTCTTTTGATCCATCATGTTATATTTTCCTTATCGTAATGGTGGGTTGGAGAAAAGGGCTATTTTGTACTATAGAGCGTTTCAAGCTTCACGAATCCGTCATCAACGGTTTTTTTGATATGATCTCGGGTTGTTTTGCCCATCGCCACGGCATCGTCGATCATTTTTTTGCCGTCTTCAGGCAAAAACGGCATCTGCTTGAAGAGCATGTCGTTCATTTTGGCCGTTTGGTTCTGGATTCGGCAGGCGGCTTCATACGCATTGTCGAAAAGGGTTTTTTGGAATGTCAACATTTGCTTGAGCGGGGTCAGGGGGTCCATTTCTTTCTCCTCATTGTTGGGGTTGCAGGGATCATAAAAATGCCGCAAATTAAATCTATAATAGCGTTCCAGTTTCTTTTGTCAAGCGGAAATATTGCAGTGCACAAATACATCTGGAAGGTTTTTGTTCTGGAATAAAGATAGAAATATATTGACTTTATTAAAATTTACTATGTAGAGTGAAGGATATCAGAAAAGAGCGTATTGCAGTGAAGCATTGATGGAGAAGGCGTTATGAGTGAAGAGGAAAAAATTATCTTAAAGAAATATCCCAATCGAAGACTTTATGACACCCGAAACAGTACCTATGTCACCCTCGATGACGTCACAGGCCTGATTCGAAGCGGCCACCAAGTGGAGGTCATCGACCTGAAAACCGATCAAGACGTAACGGCGTTCATCCTGACCCAGATTCTAATGGAGCAGGCGAAAAAAAACAACAAATTGCTCCCGGAATCGCTTCTCTATTTGATCATCCGGTTCGGGGAAAATGTTCTCAGCGATTATTTCGAGAAATATTTAGAGCAAAGTATCCATAATTATCTGTACTACAAAAAGAACATGGAAGAACAATTCAAACGATGTCTCGAGTTGGGCATCGATCTTTCAGGTATCGCCGAGAAGACGATGAAGCAGATGACGCCTTTTCCCCCAGCTTCCGAATCCTCCCAGACGACGGCGCCGGAGAACCGGAAGGGGTGATCCTCTTGTATCGGGCGTGATTGTGTTGTATCTTTATTCATTAATCATTTATTCATCCTTGGACTTTCGACAGAACGGATGAAGACTCATGGCTGTATGGGGATAAGCACTCTCCTGTATCTCGGCTGCACCCCTTAATCCTTTGACGTAATCCCTCAATGTAACTGCGTGGGTGTGAGCCACCCCCCTGAAATCAAATGCTCCTGAAAGTCGAAAGTTAGATTCCTTATATATTTAGGGCGTTGTCACGCGGTAATCTGCCGTAAACCCAACAGAACAATGGAGTGCATGCATGGATGGACACAGCAAGGATTCGACAGGCACTGAACCCCTCGTGGGAGAATGGATGAAACAGTTTATGGCGTTCTGGGAGAGCATAGCCAGGACCGGCGCCGAGGCGTTTGTACCGAACGGCATGCCCGGAAAGACCCAACAAGAGAAGATCCGAAAGCATTGGGAGACCGGGGGGAAAATGTTTCAGGCGATGGCAGCCTTTCTGAACAAACCCGAAACCATCGAAGGGATACTCAAAGGACTGGACACGGCCCCCGATTTGTTGTCCGAATTGGTCCGTCAGTCATGGGAGGGGTATTTCGATCTTCAGCGTCAGTGGCTGGAACGGGCAGTGAAGATGGGCAGTGAAACCCAGGCCTACAGCTTTGAAGACATTGATCAGGACACTTTCAAATTCATTCGGGAGATGTACGAAAAGGAATTTCGGAAATTTGTGCAGATCCCACAATTGGGATTGACCCGTATTCATCAAGAAAAATTTAACCAGATGATTGATCGCCACAATCTATTTCAGACAGCGCTCGGTGAGTTCATCTACATTTTTTATGTTCCTATTGAAAAAACGACGGCGGTTATGCAGGAGAAACTGGAGTCTATGGCCGAAACAGGGGAGATCCATGACGAGTTCAAGGCCTATTACAACATGTGGATCAAAATACTCGAGGGGCACTACATGACCCTCCTCAAATCCCCTGAATACACCCAGGTCATGGACAATACCATCGAGGCGCTCGTCAAGTACAAGACGGCTCGGGAAGATTTTCTCTGTGACATGCTCCAAAATTTTCCCATCCCCACCTATCGTGATATGGATGCCCTGTACAAGGATTTTTATGTGCTGAAAAAAAAAATCAGGGAAATTTCCAGAAAATTGGACAGTCACTTGTCTGAAGAACCGATCTCGGAAAGCAAATAACCATTGCCGAAAGGAGGGTTTTTATGAGCCAGCCGAAAATCGCCGTCGATCTGATCCTGAAGACGCTGACGGAGAGTACCGAACAGGTCAAGACCCGGGCTCAGAAGGCCTCAGAGGTGCTTCTGGGGCCTCTTGAAACCGACCTGGCCGTCACCCCCTACGAGGTGGTCTACGAGGAGGACCGGGTGAAGCTGAAGCATTACATGCCCGAGAAGGTCACCCACAAGATCCCCCTTTTGGTGGTGTACGCCCTTATCAACCGGGAGACGGTGCTCGACCTGCAGCCGGGCCGGAGCGTGGTCCGAACCTTCCTCGACAAGGGCATCGAGGTCTACATGGTCGACTGGGGCTACCCCACTCGTAAGGACCGCTACATCACCATTGACGACCACGTGAACGGTTACATGGACAACATCGTCGACGTGATCCGTGAGCGGCACGGTCTTGCCCAGATCAACCTCATGGGCATTTGCATGGGCGGCGCCTTTTCCGTGATGTATTCGGCCCTTCACCCGGAAAAGATCAAGAATCTCGTCACCACCGTTACCCCCACCCATTTCGACATCGACACCGGGCTCCTCAACATCTGGATGCGGCAGACCCGGGCCCTCGAGATAGGCGACGTCTATGGCAACATGCCGAGCGACGTCATGAACCTGGGGTTTCTGCTGCTCAACCCCGCCCGCCTCATCCTCGACAAGTATGTGGGCTTCCTCGAGAACATGGACAAGCGGGATTTTGTGGAAAACTTCGTCCGGATGGAGAAGTGGATCTTCGACAGTCCCGACGTCCCCGCGGCCACCTTCCGGCAATTCATCGAGGACTGCTACCAGAAAAATCTCCTGATCCAGAGCCGGATGGAATTGGGAGGCCATCGGGTGGACCTCAAAAGGATCACCATGCCGCTCCTCAACATTTATGGCAAGTTCGATCATCTGGTGCCGCCGGAGGCTTGCGAGCGCCTGACCCGCGCGGTGGGGAGCGAGGACACCGAGGATATCTGCCTCAACACGGGCCACATCGGCATCTATGTCAGCGGCAAGTATCAGGCGGAGTTTGCTCCCAAAATCGCGGCGTGGCTCAAAGCCAGGGAGGACCACGGAGAAAAGACCGTTGGGCGAGAGAGTACCGACGCCTCGGCCGCAGAGAAAGGAAAAGCGGCGTCGGCGGGCCAAAAGGCTTCGATAACGGCCGAGCTCCGTCGGCCCTCCAGACAAAAAAATCGGGAAAAAACCGTTTCTGGGAAGGGGAAAACCCCGGGCAAGGAGAAGGCGACAGCGTCCGATGTAACATCCGCACCCACTGGGAGGCGCCGTCCTAAACGCCCGTGATCGGGCAGGCCCGAAAAAAACAGAAAGGAAAACCCCTTTGGTAACATGTACAACACGCACTGACGGGGATAAGGAGACACTGAATGACTGTTAGCAAAGATTATTTCAAGACCTTCTGCAAGATCAGTAAGGCCTTCGGGTCGACACTGAAGCGGGATGAACTGCTTGACCTGATTGTGGCAAGTGCCATCGAGACCATGGATGCCAAGGCAGCTAGCCTTTTCCTGGAAGACAAAAAAAAGGATGTGTTCATATCGGTATGTCAGAGAGGCCTCTCTGAAAGCTATCTTCACTCGGATCCCTACCGCATGCAGAAGATGAGTGACGAGTTGAGGAAAAACGGCTACCTTGCCTTCGAGGACGTCGCCACGGACGAACGTATCCAGAACCGCCAAGCCAAGATCGATGAAGGCATTGCCTCGATCCTGGTGGTGCCGGTAAGGACCGAGGGGAAAAACATCGGGGTTCTTTCCCTCTACACCGGCGACGCCAGACACTTTTCACAGGATGAAATCGAATTTCTGGGGGCACTGGCCGAGCAGGGCGGGGTTGCCATCCAGAATTCGCGCCTGCTCAGGCGGATCACCCGGAACAACTACCTTTTCCACGACCTCGCCGACAGCATTAATTCCACGAACCTGGACATCAAGAAGATTCTTCACATCATGACGGCCGATATTGCGGAGGCCTTCGAGATGAAAGGGGTCATTATCCGGCTGTTGAACAAAGACACGGATACGCTTGACATCGTTGCCAGCTACGGCTTCAGCGAGGAATTTCTCAACAAGGGGCCGGTCCATGCGGACAAAAGCATAACCCAGGCCCTTAAGGGGGACACCGTGGTCATCCAGAACGCCGCCAACGACGAACGGATCGAGTATAAGGACGCCATGAAAAAGGAAGGGATCGTCTCGATGCTCGTGGTGCCAATCCAGTCGGGGGACGAGATCATAGGGGTGATGCGTCTTTGCAGCGAAGAAGAGCGGGAGTTCAGCGAAGACATGATCGTCCTGGTGGAGGCTCTGGCCCATCAGGGGGGCATTGCCATTCAGAATGCCTCGCTCTATCTGTCGTTGCAGGAGGACAAAAGTAATCTGGAGAAGGACATCTGGAGCCACCGGTCATGGTTTTAGGAAATTCGGCCGATATGCCAATGCGATGACGGGAAGGTCGACGATAGCGTGTCCACGACAAGAGAAAGGAGAAGACGATGACGGGAAAGACCATCGGTGAGATCCGGATCGGCGATATTGCCGAATTCGCGAAGACCGTTTCAGAGACGGATATTTATCTGTATGCCGGCATTACCGGGGATTTCAATCCGGCCCACGTTAATGCCGCATACGCGGAGAAAACCTTTTTCAAAACCCGGATTGCCCATGGCATGCTCACGGCCGGATTCGTCTCCACCATTCTGGGTACGTTCCTGCCCGGCCCGGGAACCATTTACCTCAAGCAGGATCTGAGGTTTCTGGCACCTGTGCACATCGGCGACACCATCACGGCCCGGGTGGAGGTCACTGGAAAAATGGACGATAAGAACAAGGTCACTTTCAGAACCACCTGCACCAACCAGGACGGCACCATGGTTCTCGACGGAGAAGCGTTGGTGAGCCCCCCCAAGGCGCCGCGATAATGGTTTTCGACCTTTCGGAGGGGCGGCGTGTGGGGGCTGCTCCTCCCCCTCGCCGGGGGCTTTCCCGTTAAATCAATTTACCGAAAAATCGATCAAGATGCCCGATTCAGGTTGAAGCAGGCGTGCAGCGAAAAATGGCATCCCGTTCGATCAACTCGCCTTTTGGATACGCAGCCGACATATCTTCAGCAAAACGGATTTTGTATCGGTTTTTACTACGAAAAACGGCCCTGTGCGTCATGCGCGTCATAATTGCGCTTGTGTCAGTGAGCCTCGGCCCAGTTTTTCCCGATATCGATATTGACTTTCAGGGGAACCTTCAAATCCGGCCAGACATTCTCCATGGTTTCCCGGACCAGATCTCGGACCAGATCCAGTTCGTCGGGAGCCACCTCGAAGACGAGTTCGTCGTGAACGGTGAGCAGCATGGCGGATTCGAGTTTTTTTTCCTTGAATACGGCGTCAATCCGGATCATGGCCAGCTTGATCAGGTCCGCGGCCGTACCTTGTATCGGTGTATTGACGGCGGTTCTTTCGGCGAATCCCCGAAGATTCCGGTTGGTGCTGCGGATTTCGGGGATCTGACGGATGCGGCCCAGAAGCGTGCTGGTCATGCCCGTTTTTTCAGCGGTTTCGACGGCATTGTCGATAAAGGTTTTGACGCCTTTGTACCGGGCGAAATAGTGGTCGATGTAGGTTTGTGCCATTTTGCGGCTGATGCCCAGTTCCTTCGACAGGCTGAAGGCCCCCATGCCGTAAATGATGCCGAAGTTGATCGTTTTGGCCTGGCGCCGCAGTTCGGGGGTAATCATCTGTGGAAAGACCTGGAAGATCTCGGCGGCTGTCCGGCTGTGGATGTCCTCTTCCGCCACAAATGCCTGGATGAGACCTTCGTCGCCGGAATAGTGAGCCAACAGGCGCAGCTCGATCTGGGAGTAGTCGGCCGCCAGCAGTACCCACCCTTTTCGGGGGATGAAGGCTTTCCGGATCTCGATGCCCTCCTCGCCGCGGATGGGGATGTTCTGGAGGTTGGGCTCGGAGCTGCTGAGGCGTCCGGTGGCGGTTACGGTCTGGTTGTAGGAGGTGTGGATTCTGCCGGTCTTGGGATGGATCATCTCCACCAGCGCATCGGCGTAGGTCGATTTCAATTTTGCCAGGGTGCGATGCTTCAGGATCAGCGCCGGAAGTTCGTGCCGTTCGGCCAGGGACGTCAACACCTCCACATCCGTGGAATATCCAGTCTTCTTCTTGGTTTTCTTCTGGACCGGCAATTTGAGTTTCTGGAAAAGGATCTCGCCCAGCTGTTGGGGGGAGCTGATGTTGAAGCGTTCTCCGGCCAGCGCGTAGATTTCATCCTCGAGGGTGTCGAGCTGGTCTTGGAAACGCTTGGAAAGTGCGATCAGTTTTTCCCGATCGACGCAGATCCCCCGCATCTCCATGTCTTTCAGGACGGGAATGAGGGGCATCTCCACGGTTTCCATCAGCCGGACCAGGCCGAGGGATTTCAGTTTTTCGTTCAGAAGGGCGTATGCGGCCAGGGTCAGATCCGCATCCTCGCAGGCATAGGGAACGGCCTTTTCGATGAGAACTTCCTCGAAGCCCACCTGGGATTTGCCCTTGCCGGCAACCTCTTCGTAGGTGGTGGTCTTGTGATCGAGATAATCGAGGGCGATGCGGTCGAGGCTGTGGGCACGCTTGGACGGCTCGATGAGGTATGAAGCCACCATGGTGTCGAAGGATACGCCTGTAAGGCGAATGCCGGATCGATTCAGCACTGTCCAGTCATACTTGATGTTTTGTCCGATCTTCTGAATGTCCGGGTTTTCGAGGACTGGCCGAAGCGCTCCGATGACCTGTTTCAAAGGAATCTGGCGGGGTACGCCAAGGTATCGGTGGCCCACGGGGATGTAGAAGGCCTCATTTTCTTTCAGCGCAAAGGAAAGTCCCACCAGTTCGGCCCGCATGGGGTCGAGGGCCGTGGTTTCGGTATCCAGGGCAAAACGTTGGCTTTCGCCGAGACGCCTGGCAAGATCGCCCAGGGCATTTTCATCGAGAACGGCGACATAGGATTTGGGCGACGCCGCCTCGACGTCCGCATAGGTCCGATGAAGCTCCTGGAATTCCAACTCCTTAAAGAGCGCGGACAGGGCCTTCAGGTCGGGTTCGGCGCGTTTGAGGGCCGCAGGCTCGAGGCGGACCGGCGCATCGGTCCGGATGGCGACGAGATCTCGGCTGAGATAGGCCTGGTCCTTGAATTTAACCAGGTTTTCATGCTGCTTTTTTCGGGTGACGGCGTCGATGTCGCGGTAGAGGCCGTCCATGGAGCCGAAACTCTTGATCAGGTCCAGCGCCGTCTTGGGGCCAATACCCGGAACGCCGGGGATGTTGTCCGAGGTGTCTCCCGAGAGCCCCATCACGTCGATCAGCTGCGACGGTTCGAGTCCGAATTTTTTCCGGAGCGCCGAAAGATCGGTGAAAACGTCCTTCATGGGGTCCCAGACGGCGGTGTTTTCGGTGACGAGCTGAAGGAAATCCTTGTCGCCGGTGACGATGATCACGGTGAATCCGGCCGCCTCCCCCCGGCGGGCCAAGGTGCCGATGAGATCGTCTGCCTCGTATCCCTCCACCTCGAGCAGGGGAATCCGGAAACCCCGGACGATGGCTTTGATGTACGGCAGCTGCACTGCCAGGTTTTCCGGCATGGGCGGCCGGTTGGCCTTGTAGTCCGCGTAGATTTCGTTCCTGAATGTGGGGCCTTTCATGTCGAAGCATACGGCCATGTAATGGGGATCCTTTTCCGCCATCATTTTCGTCAGGATTCTGGTGAATCCGAAGGCGGCGTTGGTGGGAAGCCCCCCGGCGTTGGTCAATCCGCTTCGGATGGCGTGGAACGCTCGATAGACGTAGGCGCTGCCGTCGATGAGGTAGAGTGTGGGGCGATGGATCATGGCATCTCCTTCAGGGGGGCGGCATCACGTTTCATGGAGCGGCGGCATGGGTTTAATGTTGACATGCTTCCCTTCCTGACTTAATTTTTCGGTCACTGTATTCGAGCGGGTACGCTTCGGATATCATCAGGGTTTTTATGTATCATCAACCGGCGTGAACGACAAGCGTAAGGGGCGGAGCGGATTGGGAAACGGCGAAATTCTGACGGAATATCGGCAGATCCGGATCGTGCTGGAAGGCGCGACGACCATCGCGGTTCTGGGGGTCAGCCCGAAATCGGATCGGGACTCCCATCGGGTGGCCCGATACCTGAAGGATGCCGGCTACCGTATCCTGCCGGTGAGGCCGGCACAGAAAGAAATCCTGGGCGAAAAGGCATACCGGTGTCTGGACGACATTGATACGCCTGTCGACGTTGTGGACGCATTTCGCACCCCGGCACAGATTACGGATCACGTACCCGAGATCATTCGCCTCCGCCCCAGGGTCTTCTGGATGCAACTGGGCATCGAAAATCATCGAGCGGCGAAGGTGTTGACGGCAGCGGGGATCGACGTGGTCATGAACCGATGCATCAAGACGGATCATGAAAACCTCTTCAAAAAGAACATCATCGTTTAAGGCGCGGCGAAGGCTTTTTCGCGATGTCGCCTGCCATTGTTGCGACAATAACGCCGCGTTTAATTGGCAATGCCGATGCGGTTTCGCCATATGCCAGTCGTGCATGGCCGAAAACGTATGGGGTATGTCCTGCAACGGTATCACTTGGCAATGCCCCGACTGTGGAGAGTATAACGGCTTCGGCAATCAATAAATCTGACGGTTCCGCAAAAAATCCGATCTCGGCGTTACGCACATCAAGAACCGATTAGAGGCGGAGGACCGATTATGAAACGGAGGAAATACGCCAATGGCCTTTGAAACCAAGGAGGATGTTTTTGAGCGGGTGATCCGCCAAAAACGCCCCCTCTGCAAATACTGCCATCAGGAGATGAGCCTGTGGGAGGCACCGGAAATCCTTATCGACGACGGTCTGGGATGGGGCTCCCCCTACATGTTCGTCTGCTTCAACGACGCGTGCCGGCTCTATGTCCAGGGATGGGACAATATCCGAGAGAATTACGGTCGGACGGCCTCCTATCGCTGCATCTGTTATCCGGGAACCGAGACTTATGAGTGCATGTCCGTCTACGGTCCCCAGGGCGGTCGCGGTCAGATCATCGACGCGGCGGCCCTGGAAAGGCAAAAGGAGATCGAGGTCAAGATCGATAGGGGCCTTGCCCGCATCGACGACTGTGTCGCCGTGGGGGACGGGGAGACGATCCTGAGCATCCTGTTGGATGCCCTGGAGCCGATTCGTGTCCGGATGAGCGCGGCGGCGGTCATCGGAGATCTTGCCGGCATCGAAGCCATCGAACCCTTGAGAAACCAGAAATTCGGAAACGCTGTTCTTCAGAAACACGTGACGGCGGCCATCGACCAAATCCATGAACACCACTTCACCCGTGAATGCCCTTTTTGCGCCGAAATCATCAAGAAGCGTGCTGTCGTGTGCAAGCACTGCGGCCGGGACCTCACGGCCTAGGCGAGGAAACGGCGCACCAACCCGGCCCTGATAGGCCGAAAGCATCCGCGCTGGACACCGGCGGCGCCTCACCCAGGGATACCGATTCATGTTCAAAATTTATCTGAAGCTGCTGTTGACGGCGTTTTTCTGGGGAGGAACCTTTGTGGCCGGTCGGATGCTTTCCGGCCGCATTTCTCCCTGCTCCGTCGCTTTTCTTCGCTTTACCGTGGCCGCCATCGTTCTCTTCCTGCTGACCTGGCGGATGGAGGGGCGATTGCCCATGGTGGAGCGGCGCCAGATTCTGCCGCTGTTCCTGCTGGGAATGACCGGCGTCTTCTCCTATAACATCTTTTTCTTCAAGGGACTCGAGCTCATCAGCGCCGGTCGCGCAGCCCTTATCATCGCGTTGAACCCCATATTCATTACGATATGCGCGGCCGTGTTTTTCAAGGAACGATTGTCCCTCCTCAAGGTGATCGGCATCCTTTTGTCGGTTGCCGGCGCCATGATCGTGATCTCCCGGGGAAATCCCGGGGCGCTCGTCACGGCGGGCCTCGGCCTGGGCGAGGTCTATATCCTGGGCTGCGTATTGAGCTGGGTCGCCTTTTCCATCATCGGCAAAATGATCCTCTCCGGCGTGACGCCTCTCGTCTCAGTGACTTACTCCGCCGCCTTGGGGGCTGCGGCCCTCTTCGTTCCCGCCTATTTCGAGGGGGTGACCCGTCATCTCCCGGATTACACCGCAGTGGTCTGGTTCAACGTGATCTACCTGGGCGTCTTCGGCACCGTGATCGGCTTTATCTGGTACTATGAGGGGATCAAGGCCATCGGACCGACCCGGGCCGGTGTGTTTATCAACTTCGTGCCGGTCAGCGCCATCATTCTGGCCTTTTTTATCCTGGGCGAACCCGCGACCCTGTCGCTTCTCGTGGGGGCGGTCCTCGTCATCGGGGGTGTTTACATGACCCACGCGGGGCGGCCGGCAAGACGGCCGGCGTCCGTCTCCTCCTGACGCTCCCGGGCCTGCCGGTCTTCGGCTGCGGCAAGACAAGGGATCAGAGCAGGGGGATCAGTTTTTCCACCAGCAACCGATTGATCTCCGGGGTCTTGAGAGAGATGCGGATGAACCGTTCCGAAAGCCCCTCGAAGTTGCCGCAGTTTCGGATGAGGATCCGCTCCCGGGCCAGGGCGCTGCAAACCGCTTCCGCCGTGCGGCCTTCCGAGAGGCGTGCGAGCAAGAACGACGTGCAGCTGGGAAACACCTCTATGTTCCGGTGTCGCCCAAGCCGATCCGTCATCTCCCAACGCTCCCGATCCAGAAGTCGCCGGCTTTTTTCGATGAAGGGGTCGATCTCGTCCCGACGCGCCATCAGGTATGTCACGGCCAGGTTTGCCAGGCTGTTGACGCTCCAGGGCAGGTAATACCGCTTCATGCTTTCCGCGACATCGGGGGGAGCCGCCAGAAAACCGATCCTCAGGCCGGGGACACGGAAGATTTTGGACATGGAATGGAGCACCATGACGTTGGAAAGATCGGAGCGGATCAAAGTATGGTCATCGCCGCCAGTCGCGAAGGGGAGGTAGGATTCGTCGATGATGAACCGGGTGTCGGGATGTCGCCGGCACAGGTCGACGATCTCGTCTCCCGGTATCAGGCGACCCGTGGGGTTGTTGGGGTTGCAGATGAACATTGTGTCAGCCTGGTGGGCGGCATCGGAAAGCGCCCCCATGTCGGGTGCGAACCGCCGTGAGGCATCGGCGACCACATGGCCAAAGGAGACCTCGTGCATCCTGCAGGCGTCGGCATAATCGGCATAGGTGGGGGCCGCGATCATGACCCGTCGGCTTTTGAGGGCCAGGGGGAGGGTGTGAATCAGCTGGGTGGTGCCGTTGCCGGGCACGACCCGCGCGGATTGGATGCCGAACTGGGCGGAAAAAGCTCGGACGGCGGATTCCGCTGCCGCCTCCGGCAGGGCGGTGATGACCTGGAGGCGCTCCCGCAGGTGGTCTGTCAGGCCCGGGGGCGGGCCGAAGGGATTGACGTTGCTGCTCATGTCGGCGATATCCGAGGGCCGGCAACCCAACTCCGTCGCCAGCTGGTAGATGTTTCCGCCGTGCCCGTTGATCATAACGCACCTCCTGCCGCGGCCGCTGCAAAGAGCGCCGCCTCCATAATTTCCGTCATGGCGCCCAGCATGTCTCCCGTGATGCATCCCATGCGTCGCCGGTAGAACTGCAGGACGGCGACGACCACCGCGATGAAAACAACCGTCACCGCAAGCCCCTGGAAACCGGCAAGAGCCGAGAGTCCGATGGGGATGGACAGGCCCCAGAAATCTCCAAAGGTGAGCGGTTTCCGGAACAGGGCATGACCGGTACCCCCATCCGGCCTGCCATAGGACAGGAACCGAAAACCGAACAGCATGCTGCCTCGGGCATAGGCAGGGATAATGAGAAGGAAGAGTGCCCTGTGGCGATCCATGTCGGCAATGGCGCCCCATTTGACCGCCAGGGCCGAGATCACGGTGACGAGGGCCATGGCGCCGATGCGGCTGTCTTTCATGATCCGGAGGGCTTTGTCCCGGGGGCGGTTGCCGTAGAGCCCGTCGGCCGTGTCGCCCAGGCCGTCGATGTGGAAGGCGCCGGTGATCCAGATCAGGAAAACGCCGTCCAGGATCGCGGTCATGTTTCGGGACCAGAGCTGTGAGGCGGCGTGATCAAAGGCGGCCAGGAGTGCCCCGATGAGAAGGCCCACTATCGGAAAGAACGGGATCATACCGACAGGTTCGAAGGTTCCGGGCCTCCCGACGGGAAGCCGTGTGATGAATTGGATGGCGGATATGAGGTTTTTCATCTTCCGTTCAGGGATTCCTTTTCCGATCATTGAAAGTCTTTGGTTCTGGGATGCCGGGTATGGGTGTCGCTCCGATAGGGCGCAATCCGGGGTCGGGATTTCTCAAGGCATGGCGGATTCCGTTTTTTTGATGATCACGGGGATGCCCGCCACCGTCCAGACAACCTCGTCCGCGCAGGCCGCGACGCGTTGGTTCACGATGCCCATGACGTCACGGAATCGCCGAGCTAGAGGATTTTCCGGGACGATGCCGGCGCCCACCTCGTTGGAGACCAGAATGAGAGGGCAGGACGCATCATCGAGAGCATCCGTCAGATCCCGGACATATCGGTCGATCCGATCGGATGTCTCCGGGGTCAGCAACAGATTTGTGGTCCACAAGGTCAGGCAGTCCACCAGAACGACGTTCGCCGTCTTTCCGGCGTCGGCAACGGCCTCTGGCAGCGCGACAGGGGCTTCGACCGTATGCCAGCTTCGATCCCGGTCGTTCTGGTGCCGGATGATCCGGTCTTTCATTTCATCGTCGTAAGGGATGCAGGTGGCAATGTAGATCCTCCGGGTCTGCGCCGCCGCCTCGGCCAGACTCTGGGCATGGCGACTTTTGCCGCTTCGACATCCGCCCACAACGAAGGTGATTTTTTTCAATTACGATCTCCTCGATTCCGGGTTGAACATTCACTGGAAGGCCTCTTACCACTTTGGCGTTGGAAAATCAAAACGGTTGGGAAGAAAATTTTCGGGGACGGCGAGGGAGGTCAAGGAAAGCATTGGTGTTTCTTGACGGCGAGAGCCGTGGGAGTGCCCGGAAAAGTCTCGTGGGTATCCGGGGAGAATGACGAGGGGGCAGGGGCGGCGCCCCTGAAGCCTCAAAACAAGAACCCGGCCGAGTCACCGGCCGGGTTCTTGTTACTGACGCTCCTGCCTCGATTTGGAAAAACGCTATCCGATCTTTTGTTCAATCGAAGAGACGTAGCTCTCGAACATGCCTTGCCGATCCGCTTCGGTCATGTGATCCCGAAGACGGGTCATGGCGAGGTTGATCGCCGCATCCACCAGCTTGTCCTTGAAGGTTTTTTTCGCCGCCAGGATATAACCGCCGACCTTCTGCTCGGCCAGAGACATCATGAATTCGCTTTCCCGCTCGGCGTCGGCGATCAAATCCTGCCGTCGTTTTTCGCCCATGCGGACGATCGCCTCCTTCAGCTCGGCAAAGCGGGCATCGCTCTCCACCATGGCTTTGCGGGCCTCGTTGATTTTTTCGGTGACCAGGGCCTTCTGATTTTCTAAATCCTTGATCTCCGCTGCGATCTCATCCCGGCGCATCCTCAGAAATCCCATCAGGGGCTTCTTGCCAAACTTCACCACGACAAAGGAGAGGATGCCGAAGTTGACCCAGAGCATCACCATATCATAGGTCTTGCGCCAATTCTCGTTTCCCTCCTCGGCGAATGCATCACCTCCGAACAAATGAAGGCATGCCGCCGTACCGGCAAGGACAACAATCCACAGGCTCAGAAATTTCCACTTGTTTTTCATGAAGATAATCTCCGGTTCAGCACCTTTTCCATGATATGAACGGCCAAATATTCGGATTCGGCCTCAAGGCGCTTTTGGGCTTCCTTGAGCTGTGCTTCGACTTGCTTCTCCGTTTTATGCCTCAGTTCAGCAATGGCGGAAACGGCCTTCAGGTGAATGCTTTCGGCTGTTTCACTTCCTTCGTGCTCTAACTTCGCGCTGATGTTGTACGCCTCTATCTTGACGACTTTCTCCCGTTGTCTCAGATCCGTCAGGATGTTCTCCACCTCATTTTCCGTATCCTTGATCCCCTGGTCGAGGCCTTGGATAAAGTTGTCCCGCTCGGTCATGGTCGTTTTCAGCGGCCGGAACATGATGCGGTTGATAATGAACAGGAAGATCAGAAACGAGATCAACTGGGCGAACAGAGTTTCATTGATGCTGATTAAAGCGATATTGCTGACGATTTGCATTATTATCTTCCATGTCTGATGATGATAAAACTAAACGACGAAAAGAAGCAACAGCGCAATGACAAGAGAATAAATTCCCGTTGATTCCGTAACGGCTTGGCCGACAAGCATGGTCCGCGTCAGAAGTCCGGCTTCCTTCGGATTCTTTCCGATGGCCTCACACGCCTTGGCAGCCGCCATTCCTTCGCCGACACCAGGTCCGATTGCACCCAGTCCCATACAAATTCCCGCGCCGAGAAAAGCTGCCGATCTGATGATATCTACGCCTTCGATTGCCATGTTGATCAAATCCTCCCATTTTAGGATTAAATGAAGTATAATAATAAATTGCCTGTAATGACCATGGACGCTCTATACGACAAAGATCAGAATCAGTGCGATGACCAGGGAATAGATGCCGGTGGATTCGGAGACCGCCTGTCCCACGAGCATGGAACGGGTCAATATCGCCACCTCGTTCGGACTTCGCGCCATCCACCGAACCGCGCCTTCGCCGGTGAAACCCTCTCCGATTCCCGGACCAACGGCGCCGAGCCCCATACACAATCCGGCCGCGACCAAGGCCATGCAGGGTGCCATCGACGTTGCCGGCTCAAAGGTCTTGAAGAGCAGTATCACGGCGATCAGAAGACCGTAAATCGCGGTGGTTTCGGCAACGGCCATTCCCAGGAGCATGCCGTTGGTGACAGGTGCCCTGCTGAGCGGCTGCCGTGCAACCCCCTCGCATCCGGCTCTTGCGACGAATCCCTCTCCAATACCGGAGCCGATGGCACCTAGCCCCGCCGCAAGACCGGCTCCGATGACAGCTGCCCAGGTCGGAGAAAACGGACGGGTAAAAAAATCCGCATACAGCAGGATCAGGGATGTGACCAATGCATAAATCGCCGATGTCTGCGTAACCGCCGATCCGATCAGCATGGTGGTGGTCAGTTGATCCGATATAGCCGGCTGACGGGAAATGCCGAAACACGCTTCGCCCGCCGGATATCCGGCCCCGATACCGGAGCCGATGGCGCCCAGTCCCATGCAAACGCCTGCAGAGATGAGGATGTACACCGATAGCGTTTCTGCCCGGTGCTCGGTGAACAGCAATATCATGGCCACCACCAGCGCGAAGATGGCTGCTGATTCCGCTACCGCCTGTCCCACCAGCATGTTCTTGAAAATGTTTCCGGCGGAGTCGGGATTTCTGGAGAGGGCGGCGTTTGCTTGTGCGGCCGTATACCCTTCTCCGATGGCGGCCCCGACGGCCCCAAAACCCATCGACAGACCACTTCCAATAAAAGCCGAGACCTTTACCCAAGTTGCGATGTCATATGTCATGGCTATTTAACCTGTACTGAGATGTAAACAACGGTGAGCATTGTGAAAACGAACGCCTGAATGGTGCCCACGAAAAGGCCGAAAAAGGCATTCAGAAGCGGCGGGAAAATGATGCTGTATGTTAAGTACGAGACAACCAGAATGATGATGGATCCCCCCATGATGTTGCCGAACAAACGGAAGGATATCGACACCACCTTGGCCAGTTCTCCGATGACGTTCAGCGGCATCATGAAAAAGATCGGCTGGAAATATTCCTTGACATATTCCTTGACCCCCTTTGTTTTGATCCCGGCGTAGTGGGCGATGACAAATCCCATCAACCCCAGACTCAAGGGGGTGTTCAGGTCTTTTGTCGGCTCCTCGAGGTTCGGGATGATGCCAAACCAGTTGGAGAGGACCAGAAACATGAAGAGCGCGCAGATCAGTGGGGCATAAGTCTTGGCTTTCTCCTTGCCCAGCGCATCTTCCGTCAGTCCATACAGATGCATGACAAATAACTCTCCCACGGACTGCAACGGTCCCGGCAGCCGGCTTCGCTTTCGAGACGCCAGAAAACCAAAGAGAAGCAGGCTGCTGATGACGAGCCACGTCATGACCATCACCTCGAGGTTGAACGTCATGTCGTGTCCGAAAAACGGAACGATCAACTGGTGTATCCTACCTAATTCTTCCATAAATCACTTCCTCTAAGATGACCCCTGTCCGGTTGAAGAAAAAATGAAGGACGAAATATGATCGATGAGAATCATCATCTGGACCATGAACAGTCCGATGACGACGGCAAGCAGATTGAAGCCTTCCGATTTGATGCCGACAACCAGGGGGACGGCCATCAATCCAAAGCGCAGTAGAATGGATCCCAGGGTAAAACCAAGAGATTTGATTTGGGAGGATTGAAGGATTCGGCGCGGGAGGGATTCGCCGATGAGGATAAAATTGACGATGCTGGCAAGGGTGCCGATAATGAGACCTTTGGCAAAAGGTTTTTGAGCGGCAAAGATGAAAGCAAGGGCGATGAGAATGGCGGCTACCAGCGCTCTGGAGCAGTACGTTTTTTGGGTTTGTCGCACGGTATTCATTCCCGGTTTTTTGTCTCTCTGTCTTTTTCCTGCCCCATCAGATCCATAATCTGGCGATAGGCCACATTTCCACCGCCGATGATGCCCAGCAAAATGAAAATGGTTACAAAGATACCTCGAGTTCCCAGCCATTTGTCGATGTACCAACCGACAAAAAAACAGAAAATGATACAGCCCGCCATTGTAAGACCGAGCTGCATAATAATTTGTAGGTTTTCAGCCCAGTCCCGATTTTTGTTATAGTTGAAAAATTTCTTTGCCGTTGTCGTCCTCCAGTGGATAAATTTTGCCGTATGTACCCCCCAATAAAGGCCGGAGCTACACATTCATATTAAATCCAGTTTAAATTCGGTTTCGGGATGGCCTATAACAGATGAAGATCCATCGTGTCAAGGTATGAATTTGTTCCCGGATCTGCTTTCCTGGATTACCTGGCATTGCGTCGGGCCCGATTCGTTGATCCGCGAAGTAGGCTTTTCGTAAACTGACGCCCTTTATTATATTTTTTCGGAAATTAGTTGCCGTTGTCGCTTTTCGATACCTTAAAGCGATTCTGGAAGACGCCGGGAAAAAATGTTTGTAATATACGCCAAGGCATCATAATATCTTCAAATACGGCCGTACTCCCTTGACATGACCGCAGGCAATGATGATGCTTACCCGAAAAGGGCCGACGGCCATTTCCATTCTCCCTGGTTTTCGAAATTTGAGTTGAACCGTCGAATTTAGTAGGTGCCGCCGGACCATTATGGATTTATAGCGTACAGGTATTTTGGATTCCATGAAACTCTCCGCCATTGAAAGGCTTCGTCGTTTCTACAAACAATTTTCGGGCGTCGATCAGGTACTAATCCTGATCAACGCCGACCCGGACGCCATCGCCGGCGCCATGGCCGTCAAGCGCCTTCTGTGGCGGAAGGTGGCCGGTGTCACCATTTCGAACATCAACGTAATCAAACGGCCCGACAATGTGGCCATGGTTCGGTTGCTTGAGGTGAGCTTAGTCCATATCGAGGATATCAAGGACCCTCAACGCTTCAGCCGCGTCGTTCTTGTGGATTCCCAGCCCGCCCATAACGATGCCTTTCAACGATTCAATGTCGACGTGGTCATCGATCACCACCCCAAAACGGAAATGGATGTGAAGTACGCGGATGTGCGACCCGATTACGGCGCCAGTGCCACCATCGTGACCGAATATCTGCGTGCCGCTAGAATCAAGCCTTCAGTCAGGTTGGCGACGGGGCTTTTCCACGCCATCAAGACCGACACCCGGAATTTCGAACGCCAGACGGTCATGGAGGACATCCGCGCGTTTCAATTCCTGTTCCGATACGCCAACACCACGCTGGCTCGGAAGATCGAACAGGCCGACCTTCGGATAGACTTTTTGAAATACTTCAAGATCGCCATCGAGACCATGAGAATCCACCGCGGGCGGGTCTTTGTTCACCTGGGAGCCGTGGCAACCCCCGACGTCTGTGTGCTGATCGCCGATTTCTTCATGCGGGTGAATCCTGTCACGTGGAGCATCGTCTCAGGGATCTGTGACGGAATCCTGGTATTGATTTTCAGAAACGACGGTATCCGGAAGAACGCGGGGCGGGTGGCCAAGACGAGCTTCTGTCAGCTGGGATCGGCGGGGGGACATAAGAGCATGGCTCGGGCCGAAATTCCAGTCGGGTCGATTGCCGGTATGGTCGACATCAATAACGACCGGAAAGTGCTCCACTGGGTGATCGATCGGATCGAAAAAAAGCATCCGACATCCCAGAGTTGCCGGAAAGGTGCTGAAAACTTTGGAGGCATCACGCCATGAGCAGCGGATTCATGGCGGTCGTTCGTTCCGAGGGGGACATCGGCGCGACGCCTTCTGATTCCCGGCACGGAGGAGAGGCATGACGATCCCGATGGGAGACCTGTCGGTGGTCGTTCTGGGGTCCGGAACCTGCGTGCCGTCCCTGCGGCGAAGCGCCTGTTCGATTTTCATGGAAACCGGCGACGGGAAACTGCTTTTCGATATCGGGCCGGGAACCATGCGGCGGCTGCTGGAGATCGACGTCGAAATTTTCGACGTAACCCACATCTTCCTGAGCCACTTTCATCCCGACCACACCGGAGAGCTTGTTCCGTTTCTCTTCGCGAACAAATATCCTGACGGCTCCAGGCGAAGCACCCCGCTGGTCCTGGCGGGCGGCAGGGGAATTCAGGCCTTTTTCGATGGACTTTTGAACGTTTATGGGCATTGGATCGCGTTGCCGCCGGACGGCTTCAGGATCATTGAATTCGACACCGATGGCCCGGACGTTCGATCGTTCGAGGCTTTTCGGGTGGACACGGCGCCGACGGAGCACAACCCGGAGAGCGTCGCCTTCCGGATTACCGCCGCCGGAGGGCGCTCGGCCGTATACTCCGGCGATACCGATTACAGCGACGCCCTGATCCGGCTGGCCCACGAGGCGGACCTGTTGATCTGTGAGGCCGCCGTGCCGGATGCCATGAAGATCGCTAAACACCTGACACCCGCCCTGGCCGGAGAAATCGCCAGGCGGGCGGAGGTGAAACGATTGATGCTGACCCATTTCTACCCCCCATGCGAGGGGGCGGACATCCGGGGGGAATGCCGTAAATCCTTTTCAGGACCGCTTCTGCTGGCGGAAGACCTGATGCGGGTGGACTGGTAGGCGGCTGCAACCGATGCGAAGCTATCCGGTAAACCTCCATGTCCAGGATCGTTTCTGCGTGGTTGTGGGCGGGGGCGAAGTCGGCACCCGCAAGGCCCTCCGACTGATGCGCTGCGGCGCCCGGGTCACGGTGATCAGCCCCGCGACGACGCCGGTCCTCAAATCCGTCATCGACAGCGGGGACGTTCGCTGGCTTCCGCGGGCGTTTCGCAGCGGCGACCTGATCGTTCAACCCGATACGGCGTCGAAGCCTTCGCCGGAAGGGACTGAAGGGCTATTGCCCGTCCCCGGAGCGGTCTTTATGGTCATCGCCGCTACGGACCAGGCGCCCGTCAACGCAGCGGTCCTGGCGGAGGCACGGCGGACCGGTATCCTTTGCAGTGTTGCGGACCAGCCCGAAACGGGCGATTTCACCCTCCCGGCGATGGTTTCCCGAGGTGATCTGATCGTCACGGTCTCGACGTCGGGCAAGAGTCCGGCCTTGGCCCGACGTCTGCGGAAGGACCTGGAGGCGCAACTGGGCGAGGAATACGACGTCGCGCTGAGGCTTTTGGGTGCCCTTCGAAGGAAACTCCTGCGGGAGGGTCACGACCCGGACGCCCACAAGGTTCAATTCAGGCGGGTGATCGACGGCGGACTGATCTCGCTGATCCGGGAGGAGCGGTTTAGAGAGGTCGACCAATTGCTGATGGAGTCCCTGGGCGAGGGGTATACCTTTGAATCCTTGATGAAGGCGGCATTACGACCATGATGGATGCGATGAGTCTGCTCGTTACCGTGACGATGGTGTTTTACATCCTGAGCACGATGGGATATTTCGGTTATCTGTTTCTGCAGCGGGAGTTCTGGCAGAAACTCGGATATGGTCTGTTGGGGGCGGGGTTTTTCTGTCACAGCCTACTGCTCGGATACGCCTTTGTCCACTTCGGATCCCTGCCGGCCCACAATCTTCACCAGACGCTTCTGCTGGTCGGGTGGGCCGTCACGGGTTTTTTTCTGGTGTTTCAGTACCGGTTTCAGGTGAAAGTGATGGGGATCTATGCCGCTCCCCTGGCGGCGTTCGTGATGATTGTATCCTCACGGCTGCCCGTCGAACCGGCTCAGGTCCAGGCCCATTTCCGAAGTTTCTGGCTCATTTTTCACGTCGTTATCATTCTCCTGGGCGAGGCGGCTTTTGCCATGGCCTGCGGGGTGGGAATCCTCTACCTCGTTCAGGAATATGCCATCAAAAACAAAAAGCGGGGTTTTTTCTACCGTCGTCTTCCTTCTCTCGAACTGCTTGACACCACCGGCTATGCGTGTATTGTTTTTGGGTTCACGCTGCTCACCGTGGGGTTGATCGGCGGGTTCCTTTACGCTAAAACCGTCTGGGGACGGTTCTGGAGCGGGGATCCCAAGGAGATCTGGTCCGGAATCATGTGGCTTTTTTACGCCGCATTGCTTCACGAACGGCTGACCGTGGGATGGCGGGGACGGAAATCGGCGATCATGTCCATCGTCGGATTTGTGGTGCTGCTGTTTACATTTTTGGGTGTTAACGTGTTTTTAAAGGGACATCATGGAGAATTTACGCAATGGTAAGCCGCGCCGTTCAACCGCAGGCCTTTGACAAAGGGAGGGCGGCCATGGACGACAAGCAGACCGCGGATCTCAAAGCGATGCAGTCGAGGCATTCCGATGCGGCATCGGCGCTTTGCTGTCTGGAGTGCGACAAGGAGAACCCTCGACTCGACATCGTGCTTCTGGGGCTCAACCACAAGACCGCCGAGGTAGCGCTCAGGGAGTGCCTGGGATTTTCCGACGTCGAAGCCGATACGGCACTTCGTCATTTTCAGGCGCTGCCGGTCATTCGGGAGGTTTTTCTGCTGTCGACGTGCAACCGCGTCGAGATCCTCATGGCCACCCCGGATGCGCCTGCCGCGGTGGCGGCGGCCAAAAACTACCTCAGTGAATCCAAGCAGCTCGCCGTGGCCGACTTCGAATCCGCCCTCTATGTTCATCAGGGCGACGCGGCCGTCCGTCACATTTTCAGGGTGGCCGCCAGCCTTGATTCGATGGTGATCGGAGAGCCGCAGATCCTGGGTCAGATCAAGGCGGCCTACCGCAACGCCGTCCAGAAAAAGACCTCCGGGGTCATCTTGAACCGTTTGCTGCACAAGACCTTCTTCGTCGCCAAACGGGTTCGAACCGAAACCGGCATCGGCGATCACGCGGTCTCCATCAGCTATGCGGCCATCGAGCTCGGCCGGAAGATCTTCGGCGATCTCGAAAACAGGAAGGTGTTGTTGGTGGGGGCCGGAGAGATGGCCGAACTGGCCGTGGAACATCTCATCCGGCACCGGGCCGGAAAAATTTTCGTCGCCAACCGGACCTTCGAAAGAGGCGTGGCCCTGGCCGACCGGTTTCACGGCAAGGCTATCCGGTTTGAGGAGATCACCGATGCCCTCCGCGACGTGGATATTATCATCAGTTCCACCGGATCCCCGGGTTTCATTCTGCGTCGGGAGCAGATCAAACAGGTGCTTCGCCCGCGCCGGAATCGCCCGTTGTTTTTCATCGATATCGCCGTTCCGCGGGATATCGACCCGGAGATCAACCGCCTTTCCAATGTTTACGTTTACGACATCGACGATCTCAAGGACGTCATCGAAGAAAATGTCGAAGACCGAAACCGGGAGGCCCGACGCGCCGAGGGGATCATCGAGGAGACGGTCATCAAATTCAGGCAATGGTATGAAGTATTGGATATCGTGCCGACCATCGTAGGGCTTCGGGAGAAATTTTACGGCATTGCCGAGGCCGAGATCCGAAAGACGTTGAGCCAGTCCCTCGCTCATCTTTCCGCGGAGGACGGCCAGGCCATTCGCCGCATGATCAATGCCCTGGTCAACAAGGTTCTTCATGATCCCACCCTTTTTTTAAAGCGAAACGGATGTTTTGGGGAGAACTCGATTTATTTGGATGTCACCCGCAAACTTTTCAAACTCGATGAGGAAGACCTATGAAAACGATCGCCTTTCTGTTCCCCGGCCAAGGGTCTCAAAGCGTGGGCATGGGGAAGGATGTATTCGAGGAATATGATTTTGTGAGAGAACGGTTTCATATCGCCGAGACCATCACGGGGCTGCCGATATCCACACTCTGCTTTGATGGACCTATGGCAGCCCTGACGGAGACGGTCAATCTTCAGCCTGCGGTGACAACGGTGAACCTCGCGTTTCTCGATGTTCTCAAACGGGAGGGAGTGATACCCCACGTCTCGGCCGGACACAGCCTCGGCGAGTTCAGTGCCCTTTGCGCGGCGGGTATTGTCTCCGAGGAAGACACCCTCCGGATGGTTTTCCGGCGAGGGGAGCTGATGCACCGGGAGGCGACGCGTCACCAAGGGGCCATGTCCGCCGTCATCGGGCTGTCTATTGATGCGGTTCGGGATCTCGTAGCCCAGGTGACGGACGAGATCGTCGCCGTTGCCAACCACAACGCGGAAAAGCAGATCGTCATCACCGGTTCGCCCGATGCAGTCAAAAAGGTATCCGCGTTGGCCACCGCCCAAGGTGGGAAAGCGATTCCGCTCAAGGTCAGCGGCGCATGGCACAGCCGATTGATTCAGGGGGCCGAGGCCGAGTTTCGTGGTTTTCTCGACACCGTTGTTTTTCATCCGCCGAAGAGCCCGGTAATCCACAACGTCACGGCCAACCGGATGACCGATCCCGACCGGATTCGAGACCTCATGGTCGCGCAGCTGTGCAGTCCAGTCCGATGGTACGATTCCGTTCTCAGGCTGATGGCGGAAAATGTAGCGATATTCGTGGAGATCGGTCCCGGCAACGTCCTGACCGGGCTGATAAAAAAGATTCTGCCGAAGGACTATCCCTGCGAGATCTATAATGTCAATGACATGAAAGGCCTCGAGACTTTTCTGAGGGCGGCGGGCTGACGTTTCAGGAATCTAAATCCGAAGATGGGTCCCGGGATGGATCGGGGGGGAACTTAAAAAAACGAACCCCCTCCTCCTTGAGTGTCTTTTCTTCATCGGAGGTGCTGACCCCTCTGATGTTTCTGGGTTCGACGGCACCATAATGGATTTTGAGGGCCTCTTTGGCAAAGTCACACCCCACGTTCTCGAAATTCTTGTTAACAAATTCCATCAGCTTTCGGCCGAGTTTCGTCGCATCCTCCCCGGAAGCCGATGGCTCATGCGTGGGCCGGGAGGATTTGACGGCAAAGGCGGAAGGGACTTTTGTGACGACCTTGTCCTTGCAGACCGGGCAGGAAACCAGCGCCGCTTTCATCTGTTTTTCATACGACCGGCTGTCTTTGAACCATCCTTCGAAAAGATGCCCCCGGGAACATTGAAGATCATATACAATCATCTATGATTACCTCTCGTTACATGATTGTGTGCTGTAGGGCTTCAATTACCATAACGGTTGATATTTTCAAAGAGTTTATTGACGGGGTGTTTTTTTTTGGCGTATGTATAGACCCTTCAATGCTCCTGCTCCGACAGACGTTGGATTTTAACCGATAGACTTATGGAGATGGCTTGCGGATGAAAAAAATTTTAACGATCGGAATATGTCTTTTGGTGTTTTCAACGGCCGCGCAGGCTGAGAAAATGTATGTCAACGACACCATTCGGATCACGATTCGAACCGGTCCGGGGATCAACTATAAGGTCATCGGGGAAGCGGAATCCGGCCAGACGATGGATGTCCAAGAGGTCAAGGAGGGATGGAGTCGGGTCATTCTTTCGGACGGCCGAGAAGGGTGGGTGCTTGCCCGGTTTCTCACCCGGAACTCCCCCAGGAAGAGACAGCTCAGCGCCCTTCAAGAGGCTCACGACAAGCTCGCTGCCGAGGTGGATATCCTGAAACAGGAGAATGATCGGCTGAAGGAAGAAAACCAGAGGCTCGATCTTTTGTCGGGGGAGAGCCGCCGGGCCTTGGCGGAAATAACCCATTCCTACGATGCTCTCAAAACAGAATCCAAGGATTTTCTGAAGGTTAAGGCGGCATATGAGACCGCTGCTGACCGCTTGGCGGCGCAAAAGGCGGCGACGGACCAGGTAAAGGCACGGATGGAAAACCAGGAGTGGCAAAAAAATGCCGTTTTTTTTGTCGGTGGTGGCGTTCTGGTGCTGCTGGGTTTTTTTATCGGGGCCTTGAGCCGGAGCGGCAGCCGGCGGAAATCATCCCTTTTGTAGAAACTCAACTCGACTTTCAGGACCCGGTGATGCCGGAGGTCGCCTCGAGACCCACGCAGTTGTTTCAGGGGCTTAAGCTGAAGGATTAAATGGTGTGGCCGCGCAAACGGGGGACTGTTGTACCTTTTCGATCTTGATCCTTCAGCCTTTTCCGATCAGCACCGCGAAAGTCTGATATTGAAACTGAAAGGAATTCTGTTTCCGCCGGAGGTTTCCGGATGGGCGCCGTGCGTTGACATCCGGGAATTTGGAATTACTTTAGTTCAGTGTTTATACAGGGGCTTATTTTGCATTTAGACATCAATTACGAGGTCAGGAATCAGGATGTTCGATGACGACAAAACGGGATTACTATGAAATCTTAGGCGTAAGCCGGGATGCGAGTGACAGTGAGATCAAGATCAAATATCGCAAACTCGCTATGAAGTTCCATCCGGACCGAAATCCGGACGACAAGGCCGCGGAAGAAAAATTCAAGGAGGCAGCGGAAGCCTACGAGGTGCTTCGAGATCCCCAGAAACGGAGCATATACGATCAATACGGTCATCAGGGCCTGGAAGGGCAGGGCTTTTCCGGCTTCGGCGGTTTTGATGATATCTTCTCCAGTTTTGGGGATATTTTTGAGGATTTTTTCGGGTTTGGATCGAGTCGGCGTTCAAGCAGCCGATCGCGCCGGGGCAACGACCTTCGCTACGATATGAAGCTCTCCTTCATGGAGGCTGCCTTTGGCGCGGAGACGCAGATCGATGTCGAAAAACTGGCTAACTGCCCGAGCTGTGGGGGGAGCGGATGTGCATCGGGTTCTCAACCCGAAGCCTGCCCCCACTGCGGCGGTTCTGGTCAAATCTCCCGCTCGCAAGGCTTCTTCACGGTACGGACAACGTGCCCGAACTGCCGGGGCAACGGTCGGATCATCACCCATCCCTGTGAAAATTGTCGGGGCGGCGGCAAGGTGCGGGTCACCAAAAAGGTGGCCGTGAAGATACCTGCCGGGGTGGACAACGGTTCACGGCTGCGGCTGAGCGGCGAAGGGGGGCCGGGAGAGAATGGCGGCCCGCCGGGTGATCTCTATGTTTTCATCCACGTCAATCCCCATGAATTTTTTGAGCGGCACAATGCTGTCGACGTGGTCTGTCAAATCCCTATTTCCTTCATCCAGGCGGCCCTGGGTGACAAGGTCAAGGTGCCCACGCTCCAGGGAGAGAAGATCTTGGCGATTCCCAAGGGAACCCAGCCCGGCGAGGTTTTCCGGTTTCACGGTGAGGGCATTCCTTCCCTGAAAAACGGTCGGCGTGGGGATCAGATCATTCAGGTGGATGTCAAGACACCGACAAACCTGACCCGGAAGCAGGAGGCCCTTTTACGGGACTTTGCCAAACTCGAAGAAGGAAAATTTACCAACAAACTGAAAAATATCCTGAAGGGAAGCCAGGTCGGGGCGGCAAGATAACCGGGGGATATGGAGCATCACATGTTTGAGTTGAAGATTCTGACCCGTTTTTCCGCCGCCCACCAACTCAGGATGGTGGGGCAGAAGTGTGAAAATCTCCACGGGCACAACTGGAAGATTGAGGTCTGTGTCGGCGGCGAGCATCTGAACGAGGCCGGCGTTCTAATGGACTTCGGGGACGTCAAGCGGCATGTCTCCGCCATCATCCAGGAAATTGATCATAAATTTCTCAACGAACTGGAATTCTTTCAGCGCGTGGAACAACCTTCCTCCGAAAGGATTGCCGTTTACATCGCCCAGGAGTTGCAGAAGCGGCTCAATACGCCGGGCGTGAGGGTCACCCGGGTCAGCGCCTGGGAGTCTGATGATGCCTGCGCGACCTATATTCTCCCCTGAACGACGTTCATCCGAACCCGCCCCGATCAACTCGCCGTTGTGACGGGCGGGTATTTTCATTCGCTCCGCATGATCGTTTGCTATTCTTGGGAGCCCTATCCAGATGGGTCCGGGGAAGTTTGCGGGGTTGCCTCCACGGAAAAGCGATCAGGTGGCCCGCCATTGGCGGACAAGCTCGTCTCGGGTGACGACGGCCGTGACGTCCGGAATGTATTTCCGAATGTTTTCAAGGCCCCCTTCCTGTCGGTCGACGAGGATAACGGTTTTCACGACTTCCAGCCCTTCGCTTCGCGCCCTTTCGATCGCCTTGATGGTGGACCCCCCGGTGGTGGCGACGTCGTCGATGATGGCCACCCGCTCCCCTACCGCCATGTCTCCCTCAATCCATCGGATGATGCCGTGGTCCTTTTGTTCCTTGCGAATGGAAAAGGCCTTGATGGGCTGCCGGTTGAGGCCGGAGGCGAACGCCGCTGCAACGGCGATGGGATCCGCCCCGAAGGTGAGCCCTCCGATACCCGTAACGCCAGCATCCTTGACGGTATCGAAGACGAGGTGGCCGATCAGGAACATCCCCCGGGGATCCATCGTCGTAGGCTTGCAGTTGACGTAGAAGCTGCTCAATCGACCGGATACCAGTTTGAATATGGGTTCCTCACTGTATTTAAAGGATTTTCGGCACAGGATTTCAATCAATTCATGTTTCATTGGAAAGTTTACCTTGTTCGACGGTAGGGATCGAACCGACGGGGGATCGGATCGATCGTTGAATAACATCTTGATTTTAGCGTCTTCATCAGATAAAAAAAGCCTCCACTGATGTGGAAGAAGCGTAATAATGGGATACAGTGGAGGCTTGGTGCGAGGAAAACTGGAAACAGCACTCCCCGAGCATGCCCACCCCCATACCAGTTAACATCGCAAGGGTCAATTCAAAAGCACCAGACCGGACCGGAGAGGATCCGCCTTGATGGCTTACTTATCGAAAAGCGCCATCATCCAGATGTATCGCGTCACTAAGCGCTATGGCGCCAAGAACGCGCTTGTAGACATTACCCTGGATGTTGCCGACAACGAGTTCCTCTTCCTCAGTGGACCCAGCGGGGCCGGGAAAACGACACTCCTGAAACTGCTTTACCTGGGTGAAACGGTGTCGGAAGGCCAGATCATTGTGGACGGTCTGAATCTGTCCCGGATCTCCAGAAGGCGAGTGCCATTCCTTCGGCGGAAATTCGGCATCATTTTCCAGGATTACAAACTGATTCCGACCAAGAGTGTTTACGACAACGTGGCCTTGGTCGTTGAAGCGGTGGGCGTGGAGCGCCGCGCCATCAAGAAGATGGTCAACAGCCTCCTCAGGACGGTGAAAATGGAGGACCGCAGCCGAGCCTTTCCCCCCAGCCTCTCCGGAGGGGAGCAACAGCGGGTGGCTGTCGCTCGCGCCATTGCTGGAAATCCAAAGATCATCGTTGCCGACGAGCCGACGGGAAGTCTTGATACTGAATCGGCACGGGTCATTTTGAATCTTCTCAAGCTTTATCATCGGCGAGGGGGGACAGTGATCATCGCGACCCATGACACGGAACTGATTCGAAACACGGGCGGCCGGGTGATCCTTCTCAGCGGCGGCTATCTTGAAGTATCAACCGTCATTCCGAAGCAGCGACCATGATTTATTTTGCCAAGAAAGTGATCAAGGATCTGAAAGGTAATCTTTTCCTCAATGCCGTTACCCTGACGACCATCGCCTTGTCTGTTCTGATCTTCAGCGCCTTCAACCTTTTTTTTCTCAATGCCGGCGCCTTGGTGAACCGATGGGTCGAGGACACCCGGATCATGGTTTACCTGAAGACGGATCTGTCGGCGGAAGCCGCCGCAGGGCTGGGAGAGGCCATAGCGGCCATTCCCGATGTGAGAGAGGTCGAGTTCGTGTCTCGAAAGCAGGCGATAGAACGCTTTCGAGGTCAACTGGGAGATCAGGCGTCCCTGTTGGACGGCATAACGGAGAACCCGCTACCTGACAGCTATGAGGTCCTCGTGGGGGTGCGTTCCTGGAACTGGGACCATATCGACCCTATTGCGGAAAAAATCCGGGTGATGAAAGGGGTGGAGGAAGTCGAATACGGTCGGGAATGGATAGGGCGATTTGTCAATATCCTGAACCTGTTTCGATTGACCCTTTACGGCATGGGCGGCCTGTTTTTTATGGCGGTGGTCTTTTTTGTGGCCAATACCATCCGGCTTGTTCTCTATTCCCGGCGGGAAGAGATCGAAATTATGCGGTTGGTCGGTGCCTCGGAGCGATTTATCAAATATCCCTTCTATGCCCAAAGTCTGTTTCTGGGAGGTCTGGGTGGCTTGGTGGGCATCGGTGTGTTGTTTGAACTCTATCGACTGTTGATTGCCAATGTGGGAAAGGTCATGGTATCGACGTTTTTCGAGATGCGCTTTCTTCCGGTCGAGAACCTTTTCATCATTCTTTCGGGAAGCGCGTTTGTCGGGTGGCTGGGATGCTATATCTCCCTCAGAAAGTTCTTGCGCTCCTGACCGCGTCAGGACTCTTGCCGGCGGTTGCCCTTGCCGCTTTCGTCGTCCTTTCCGTTGGACATATTCCGGTCTATGGGGAGGGGGGGCAGCCACGGAAACTGGAGCGCCTCAAGGAGCGCCGGGGCGAAACCCAACGGAAGATCGACGAGAGTCAAAAAGAGATTCGAACCTTCAGCCAAGAGGAAAAGGACATCATTGACAGCCTGAACGAGATTGATCTGTCCATCGACGCTGCGCGCAAGCGCATGGCAGAGCTGAAAAAGGAGTTGCAGACGCTGGAGGATGAAATTTTAGCGGTTCTGGCAAAGTCCGAGGGCGCAAAAGCTGCACTTCATGCCCGGGAGGCGCATGCAGCCGAAAGAATGGTCAGCCTCTACAAGCTCAACCGCCTCGGTCAGATGCACGTCCTGGCCGGAGCCGATTCCCTTACGGATTTTCTGAGGCGAAGAAACGCACTGGCCCGTATTTTGGAAGAAGACCGGGTGGTCCTGGCGGATTACAAGGCACGCAGGACGATCCTTGCCGAGTTGAGCGATCGGTTGAACCGACAAAAATCTCGGCGGGCGGCCGTGAAGGAAACCCATCGTCTGGAACTGGCGAAAACGGAGCGCCGACGAAACCATAGGGCGTCTTTATTGGGGGAGATTCGCGACCGGAAGGCGTTAGGGGAGGCGACCCTGGCATCCCTGCGGCGGCAGGCTGAAGAGTTGGATAAAAAGATCGCATCCTTATGGATCGAAAAACCGAAAAAAGAACCGTTGACCCACGACACGGGGGTGGCCTTCGCTCGTTTAAAGGGCTTGCTTAAGCTACCGGTTGAGGGTAAAATCATCAGCTCTTTCGGGCCGTACCGGAATAAAGAATTCGGTGTAATGAATTTCCAGAGTGGTATCGACATCCAAGCCAATAGAGGTGCGCCCATCCATTCGGTCCATCAAGGGCGCGTGATTTTTTCGAATTGGTTCAAAGGGTACGGCAACATGATCATCATCGACCACGAGGATCATTACTACACACTTTATGCGCACGCCGAAGAGCTCTTCAAACGGAAGGGGGACTCTGTCCATGCGGACGAGGTGATCGGAACGGTCGGCGACAGTGGCGCCATCGGCGGTCCCATCCTTCATTTTGAATTACGCCATCATGGAAAACCGGTCGACCCCATGACGTGGTTGAACACAGGATAACACAAAGGAGTCAATCAATGCCTCGATACACCAAGCGGTATGCCAAACGATGTCTCGTCATCTTCGTCATGTTCTTTTCGTGGCTTGGATCGGTGGGATTCTCGGAGCTGTCGGCCGGCGACGAAGAGACCTACAAGGGGCTCAAAATATTTTCGGACGTCATCGACCTTATCGAAAAAAACTATGTCGATCCCGTCGACAGCAAGGACCTGATCCAAAAGGCCATTCAGGGAATGGTGAGCAGCTTGGACCCTCATTCCCAGCTGCTTCCTCCGGAGGCGTTCGAGGAGCTTCAGATCGATACCCGGGGGGAATTTGGCGGTATCGGTATCGTAATCACCATGCAGAAGGGCCTCCTGATGGTGATCTCCCCCATCGAAGGGACGCCTGCGTACAAGGCCGGGATTCGAGCCGGAGACGTCATTATCAAGGTCGACGGCGAGTCGACAAAAGATATGATGCTCTGGGAGGCGGTCAAAAAGATGCGGGGTCCCAAGGGAGAATCGGTGTCCATAACTATTTTTCGGGAAGGGCAGGCGAATCCGATGGATTTTACGTTGGTCAGAGACATCATTCCCATCGAAAGCGTTCGCCACTTGGTGCTTCAGCCGGGATTCGGTTATATCCGCATCACCAATTTCCAGGAAAATACCACCGGGGATCTCACTGCCGCCCTGAATGATCTGGAACGGGAAAAAACGCCTATGAAAGGCTTGGTTTTAGATTTGAGAGACAATCCCGGCGGGCTTCTTAACGAGGCCGTGGACGTATCAGACGTTTTCCTCGAAAAAGGCAATATCGTCTCCATCAAGGGCCGCCTCGAAAAACATACCAAGACCTTTGACGCCAAGCCCAATCGATCTCGGCATGAGTATCCCATCGTCGTCCTGATCAACGGCGGCAGCGCCAGCGCCTCCGAGATTGTCGCGGGCGCGCTGCAGGACCACCACCGAGCAGTGATCCTCGGGACCACTTCCTTTGGCAAGGGGTCCGTCCAGACCGTCGAGTCCCTTCGGGATGGTTACGGTCTAAAATTTACCATTGCCAGATACTACACGCCCAGCGGGCGATCCATTCAGGCCCAGGGCATTGTGCCCGACATCGAGGTCAGGGAGCGGTTGATCGCGGAGGATACGGTGGCGGAAGGCGAACGGATGCTGAAGGAGAGAGATCTTAAGAACCATTTGGACGCCGAACCCTTTCCGGACGTGTCGATACCCTTCCCTACCGACAAAGAGAAAAAGGAGAAGGAATCTGGCAAAGAACAGAATACCGAGAACCGATACGGACCGCTGGATCTCAAAGGACTTCAAACTGATAACCAGGTTATGCGGGCTCTTGAAATCCTGAAAGGCTACCAGATCCTGACGGAAGTCCATGGATAGGTTGTCTATGTTGTTTGGGGATCCGGGCAGCGTTTTCGAGCCCGGCTTAGTGGGTCGGGCTGAAGGTGATCCCCAAGAGGGGACCCCTTTGGCCCGTTTTTTTGGAAAAGCGCCGACCGGCGTGCTTGATTGGATTTTCCCTGGGAATAGACCTTCTCGGTTACCGAACGGTGTTTCGTTCAGCGTCATTGTGAATACTCCGGGCGAATACTCCGGGCGAATACTCCGGATTTTTTTCTTTACTACAACATCACTCATGGTTATGTTAAATAGTTATCTATAAACTCAACTTTCGATTTTCGTGATCTTGACTGGAAAGCATTTGAAGACTGAAGGCCGAAAACCGAAGGGGCATACCGTTTCTCGCAAGGGCACCCCTTAAGCCTTCCGCCTGAATCCCTAATGTAACTTTGCAGGGCACGGACCACCATGCGACATTACCGACTTATAACGTCGAAAGGTGAATATAAAAAAGCATGGCAGCAACGGGGACCAACCATATTCCGCGGAGCGAACTATGAAAGATGAAACTATTGAGTATTTCAGGGAATTTCTAACCCTTCGGCTCCAGGAACTTCTGAACCGTGCAGACAATACCGTGACTGGGATGACGCATCAGAAAGAGAATTTTCCGGATCCGACAGATCGTGCGTCCCTCGAGTCCGATCGCAATTTCATGCTTCGCATTCGCGACAGGGAGAACAAGCTTATCAAAAAGATAAAGAAAGCCTTGGATCGAATAGAGGACGGTTCATTCGGAATCTGTGAAAGCTGCGGAGAGGATATCTCCATCGAGCGTCTCAAAGCCCGGCCTGTGACCACCCTGTGTATCGAGTGTAAGACCCGACAAGAGGCTAGGGAGAAAGCACTTGGACTTTAGGGGTGACGTCATGGTGGATCTTCATATTCACTCTACGGCCTCCGACGGCACCTACACGCCTACAGCGCTTATCTCACGGGCCGATGAGATCGGATTGAAAGCCATCGCCATCACGGACCACGATACCGTGGCCGGTGCGAGAGAAGCGGCGGAGGCAGGTATCCCCGCCTCAATGCACTTTTTCACGGGGGTGGAGATCAGTGCGGCATTTCCCCGGTTCTATCCATGCCGCGGCAGTTTTCACATGCTGGGTTACGGTATACGCCTTGACGATCCAGCGATGGAAACGGCCCTGACTCTGCTCCGGAATGCTCGCGGGAACCGGAACCCCGACATGATCGATCGGCTGCGCGATCTCGGAATGGACATCTCCATGGAGGAACTCCTTGCCGATGCGGGAAATGTTCAGGTGGGGAGACCCCATATCGCTAGATTGATGATCCGCAAAGGATACGTCAAGACCCTTGACGAGGCCTTCGATCGGTATATTGGAACCGGCCGGCCGGCCTATGTCGACAAGTACCGCATCGAGTGTGGAACGGCAATCGATCTTATCCGTAATGCCGGGGGTATCGCGGTGCTGGCCCATCCGGGCGTTTTGCCCCCTATAGAGGGCATCGGCTTCGAGGACTTGGTGCGCGGATTGACTGCCATGGGACTCGGCGGTATCGAGGTTTATTATCCATCGCATTCCTCGGCGAAGACGGCCTTGTATCGGAAGACGGCTGAGCGTTTCGGTCTGATCGCGACGGGAGGCACCGACTACCATGGCGCCATCTCGCCGGGCATCGAGCTGGGCATCGGCGACGGGACCTTCTCGGTCCCACATGACGTTTACGAAAGACTGTCTGAGCTGTTGGGGCGGGTCTGCTGAGAAACGCTGTCGCCTGAAAGATGATGGAATTGTCAAAACTCGAACACAAGATATCCTATCGGTTCAAGAAGAGAGATCTGCTTGAGGAAGCCTGCCGCCACAGTTCTTTTGTCAACGAACAGCCGGAAACGCACATTCCGGGAGCTGCCATGAGAGACAATGAGCGCCTGGAGTTTTTGGGGGATGCGGTCCTTAACCTGGTGGTGGGGCATATGCTGATGGATCGCTATCCCGAGATGCCCGAAGGGGATCTTTCCCGAATGCGCGCTCATCTTGTCAACGAATCGGAGCTGGCGAGCGTGGCCAAGGAGATCAGCCTTGGAGATTTTCTCCTGTTGGGTAAAGGCGAGGTCCAAAGCAACGGCCGGGAAAAGAAATCGATTTTAGCTGACGCTTTCGAGGCGATCATCGCAGCCATATACCTGGACGGGGGATTCGACGCCGCTTTCCACTTTGTGCAAGGGCGTTTTTCCGCAAGGGTTCTGGGTACGGCTGCACCGGTGTCGACAGCCGACTACAAGAGCCGTCTTCAGGAGATTGTTCAGACGACCCACAAGGCGATGCCGACCTATCAAGTAATTGGGGAAAGTGGTCCGGACCACGATAAAACCTTTGCCGTCAGGATCACGGTCTGCGACCTGGAGGCCGAGGGTGTCGGCAAGAGCAAAAAAACGGCCGAACAGGATGCGGCGCGCCGGGCCTTGAAATTGCTGGAAAACTGTTGTCCCTCAAGATGATGTCAGGGAACACCGATCGTCTGTCCGTGCCCAAAAAACCTTTCATCATTCCGGTGTTTCTTCCCCACGCTGGGTGCCCTCACCGGTGTGCCTTTTGCAATCAGTCGGATATCACCCGGTCATCGGGCTCTATTTTATCACCCGAAACGGTCGGTTCGCGTATTGCGACATTTCTGAGCTACAAGGGCAGCGGTCGGGGCGAGGTCCAGGTCGCCTTTTACGGTGGAAATTTTCTCGGCCTTCCCTTCTCTGAAATCCGGCGAATGCTTGCGGCGACTGAACCGTTTGTCCGTGACGGTTCCGTAGACGGCATTCGATGTTCGACCCGTCCCGATACGATAACCGCTGATCGTCTCGACCTGCTGTCGACAATTCCTGTCGGAGCTGTCGAGCTTGGCGTTCAGTCCATGAATGACCGCGTATTGGCGCGAGTCCATCGGGGACACACCGCAGCGGATACCCGGACGGCTGTATGGCGGCTGAAGTCTCGCGGCCTGAAGGTTGGCCTTCAAACGATGGTCGGCCTGCCGGGGGACACTCCTGAAATCGCCATGGAAACCGCCCGGGCGATCGCTGATCTCGCGCCGGACTTCGTCCGGATTTATCCCACGGTGGTGCTGAAAAACAGTCTTCTGGCCCACTGGCACCGCAACGGCAGGTATGTTCCGCTCTCCATTGACGAGGCAGTATCCCTCGTCGCCCGCCTCCATGTCTTTTTTGCCCGGCATCGGATCCCGGTGATCCGTATGGGGCTTCAGGCCTCATCGGCTCTGGATGACGCCGAAACGGTCGTGGCTGGTCCCTATCACCCCGCCTTCGGCCATCTGGTTCTGTCGAAGCTTTTTTTGTCGTGCGCCATGAGGCTTTTGGACAGGGCGGAGGTGCCTTCGACCGCACTCGTCATCCACGTGCATCCCCGAAATATTTCTAAGATGCGGGGCCTTGGGAACAAGAATGTTGAAATTTTAAAAGAAATGTTTCATATTGATCAATTAGGGATCGTCCCCGACTCCGCCATGGCAATGACCTCCGTCAGGGTGATTCAAGCCGGCATCAGCAACGAGGGATCCATCAACGATGAAGGGGCGGGGCAACGACGCGTTATTTCCGGAATTTAGTCGGATCTGGAGGGATGTCATGTCAGAAAACAACAGTTATGATCTGGTGATTGTCGGCGGAGGACCAGGGGGACTTTCGGCTGGGATTTACGCCATGCGCGCGGCCCTGAAAACGGTTCTTGTGGAGAAGGGGCTTGCCGGTGGACAAGTGACCATGTCGGACGAGGTGGAAAATTATCCCGGATTTTCCCATATCAGTGGTGCGGAGCTCTCCATGAAATTTGCCGACCATGCCAAGGCTTGCGACCTGGAAATGGCCTCTGACGAGGTGACAGCTGTCGAGCCGGGTCTGGAGCACCACACGGTCCGGCTGTTATCAGGAAAGGTACTGAAGAGCCACGCCGTGATTCTCGCCACTGGCGGAACGCCTCGAAAACTTGATATCCCCGGGGAGGACGATTACTATGGCAAGGGCGTTTCCTACTGCGCCGTCTGCGATGGATTTTTCTTCAGAAACAAAACCGTCGTTGTCGTGGGTGGGGGGGATACGGCCGCGGAGGAAGCGCTTTATCTGGCCAAAATTGCCAAAAAGGTTTACATCGCCCACCGTCGGGATACATTCCGGGCCAGCATGATCCTCCAGCAGCGGATCGAGGCCGATTGCAATATTGAAGTTCTCTGGAATACGGTTCTGACGCAGATCAACGCCGACGCCTCGGGGGTTCGCGGCGTCGGGCTCAAAGACACTCGAACGGGAGAGATGCGCGCTATGGATGTAGACGGCGTGTTTATCTTTATCGGGTTCGACCCCAACAATGACCTCGTGCCGGCGGGTGTGAAAAAGAACGCCGACGGCTATGTCGTCACTGATGGCAAATGTGAAACCCAGATTCCAGGTATTTTTGTCATCGGCGATCTCCGGGAAAAGTATGCCCGTCAGATCGTTGTTTCGGCGGCGGACGGCTGCGTCGCTGCCTTGGCGGCAGCCCATTTCATCGAGGCGCGACGTTCCGTCTCGGATACCTGTGAAATCCCGGCGGACCTGCTCGAGTGACGTGAAGATATTTCCCAGATAACGGGTTGAACCCGAACGTTGGAATTCCTGTGGCTGGATGATTTGCATTTGACATCCCATCGGCGGCTCATTATGATTCTTTTTATCATGTCAACGAACGCCAAAACCCCGATGACGGCGTGCCGCGAAGTGTCGGGTTTCCGTCTTCGATCCTCCCGACAACACTCTTGCAAGACGAGGATGCGTGATGCTCATATACGATGATATCTATTCCTGGGAGGGGTGGGGTGGGCGATTGAGGCTCGGCAGCGGCCAATGTCGGATGAGAATATTCGATCTCGACAAGGGCGGCGGGAGACGGATTGCCCATATGAAGCCTATCATTGTTGTTGTATCGGATATTCCCCGCGAACCTTCTTGGACTCCGAACCAGATGTCGGTCAAGAGTTGCGCCAGCCACATCGCCACCAAGGTGGTGCGGGAATTTGGTATCGATCCCGACAGGATGGTCTGGGTCGAACACTATGAAGCGCCCTCTCAAGACGAGAAGATTCGCTATCCCAGCGGGGAGCGCTTCGACGAAGCCGTGTTCATCTGGCGGGAGGAAGGAGCGCTTCAGGGAGGATGGAAACCCCTGTCTCCTGCGCTGACGGACTTGGTCAGGAAACTGTTGGCGGATGCCGCCGACCCAACGGAAAGAGAGGCGTGATATGGAAGAGCGTAGCGGTATTGTGACCATGAAAGGAAATCCCGTAACTCTCCTGGGAAGGGCGATCAAGGTGGGCGACCCTGCCCCGGATGTCGAACTGACGGCCAAGGATCTTTCGTCCGTCAAGCTTTCCGTTTACAGGGGGAAGGTCGGTATCATCTCTTCGGTGCCTTCCCTCGACACGCCCGTATGCGACATGGAGACGCGTCGCTTCAACACGGAAGCTGCGGCCTTGGGTGAGGACGTGGCGATACTTACTGTCAGCATGGACCTTCCCTTTGCCCAGAGTCGCTGGTGCGGCGCCGCTGGCGTCGATCGGGTGGTGACCCTCTCGGACCACCGGACCGCGGAGTTCGGTCTGGCCTACGGTGTCCTGATCAAGGGCATCCGGCTTCTGGCCAGGGCTGTTTTCGTCGTGGACCGGGAAGGGGTGATCCGCTATGTCGAGACTGTGGGCGAGATCGCCAATGAACCGGATTATGCGGCGATCGTTGCCGCTGTCAAGAAACTGGTATGACAGGATAAACCGGATCAACGGTGCCGTCACGGCGTATCAACTCGTCAGGGGGGAGAAAAATCATGAGACGATGGGAGGGATGGTTTGCGATGATCGCCGTGGTGTTCCTGGCCGTTCCGGCCATGGCCGTCATGACCGTGAAGCTGGGGGTGGTGACCAAACCCGGCTCCGCCCAGAACATTGCCGCCGAAAAATTCAAGGCTCTGGTGGAAGAGCGCACCAACGGCGAGGTGACGGTGAAAGTCTTCCACAGCGCGTCCCTGGGAAACGAGACGGAGATTCTGCAGCAGATTCAGATGGGTACGGTGGAGATGGGGGTGATCACCAGCGGTGTCTTCGATACCTTCGACCCTATCGTCCGGGTCATCGATTATCCGTTTCTGTTCAGGAACGATGCCCAGGCCGACGCCGTTCTGGACGGTCCTCTGGGAGCCGAGATATTGACGGAACTCAAGGCATCCGGTTTCAAGGGACTCGGTTTCTCGGAGAACGGCTTCAGGAACCTCACCAACAGCAAGCGGCCGGTCAGGACCGCTACCGATGTTTCCGGACTCAAGATCCGGGTCATGGACTCCGCCCTCCACAACGCGATCTGGCAATCCATGGGCGCCAATCCCACCCCCATGCCCTGGCCCATCTACACTGAACTGGAGCAGGGGGTCATTGACGGACAGGAGAATCCCCTTTGGGTTCTGGAGGTCTACCGGTTTCATGAGATTCAGAAATACCTGACCCTGACCCGCCATGTCTACTCGCCCCATATCGCCGTGGCGTTTCTCTCCTGGTGGAACCGCCTGGCGCCCGAGATGCAGACCCTGCTGCAGACCGCCATGAAGGAAGCCGCCGTTTTCCAGCGGGCGGACAATCGGGCCAGGGACGCCGATCGTCTCCGGATGCTCGAGGAGGAGGGGATGCAGATCGAGAAGCATCCGGACATCGCCTCTTTTCGGGAAAAGACGGCCGGTCTGAGTGAGATGGACCTCTATCAGGCCCCCCGGGTGAAATCCCTTCTGATCAGGATGCTGGCGGCAACCCGATGACGGCAGGGTGGCTCCTTCATTGGCGGTGATGCCGCCATGAATCTGCTCGAAGCCATGAGCTGGCGCCTGAACCGATGCGTCGAGGGGTGCCTGGCCGTTATGGGGTTAGGCATGGCCTTCCTCGTTGCGGCTCAGGTCTTTTTCCGATACACGTTGAATCAGTCCCTATTCTGGTCGGAGGAACTGGCGCGGTACCTCCTGGTCTGGCTGACCTTTATGGGTGCCTCCTCGGCCTATCGCCGAGGTATGCACCCGGGAGTTGACATCCTGTATGCCTGGATGAGACCGGGTTTTCGGAAGGCAGCCGTCATTATCGCCCATGGAGCTTCCATGCTCCTTTTTGGGGTGATGATCGTGTTCGGCTGCCGGTTTGCCTATTTTGTCCGCCTTCAGATTTCTCCGGCCCTCTTTCTGCCTAAATGGACCCTCTTCGCCGTCATTCCCCTGAGCGGGGCCATCCTCATGGTCCATGCCTTGGCGCGTCTATCCGGAGACGTTGAGACCCGGGCATCCGAATGACCGCTCAACTCCTCATTCTGTCCCTTTTGTTTCTTTTTGTCATCAATACCCCGATTGCCGTGGCTATCGGGGTATCGTCCATCATCGCCATCCTCGTGCAGGGGGATGTTTCACTCATGATGGTCGTTCAGCGGATGTTCGGCGGAACGGATTCCTTCCATCTCATGGCGGTACCGCTCTTTATGTATGCAGGAGTGATCATGGAGGCGGGGGGCATCAGCCAACGGATCATCGATTTCGCCAACGCTCTCGTGGGATGGCTTCCCGGGGGGCTTGCGGCGGTGGCCGTGGTGTCGGCCATGTTTTTTGCGGGGATATCGGGATCGGCGGCGGCCGATGCGGCGGCCGTGGGTGCGGTCATGATACCGGCCATGAAGAAATCGGGCTACGATTCGGATTTCGCCGCGGCGGTTCAGGCCTCGGGCGGCGCGATCGGTGTCGTGATTCCCCCCTCGATTCCCATGATCGTCTTCGGATTCCTGACCGGTGCCTCCATCAGCCAGCTTTTTGCAGCGGGTATTCTGCCGGGGGTACTTATCGGTGTTTCCCTGATTGTCGTTGCCGCGCTGATTTCGCACCAACGGGGATACGGCGCCACCTCCAGGTTCTCTTTGGCCGAGATCCTGCGAACCTTTCGGCGGGCCATTCTGGCTCTGGGGACGCCCCTGATCATCCTGGGGGGGATCCTCCTCGGTATTTTCACCGCAACGGAATCCGCCGCCGTTGCTGTAGTTTACGCCCTGTTCGTGGGGATGGTCGTTTACCGAAAGATCCGACCCCGGGATCTCTTCACGCTTTTTCGGGACGGTTCGCTCACTGCATCCATCGTGATGTTCATCATTGCCGCCGCATCCGTTTTCAGCTGGATCGCCGCCATTGAGGAGATCCCGGCGCGCCTTTCGTCAGGTCTCCTCTCCGTAACAAACGACCCGGTGCTCCTGCTCCTGCTGATCAATCTGGTGTTGCTCGTGGCCGGGACGTTCGTTGAGACAACGGCGGCCCTGATCCTGCTGGTGCCCATGATCACGGCCATGCTGCCCGACCTCGGCGTCGACCTTGTCCATCTGGGGGCCATTGTGGTCACCAATCTGGCCATCGGCATGCTGACGCCTCCCATGGGGATATGTCTGATCGTTTCGGGATCCATATCGGGGGACGCCATCACAGCCGTCAGTCGGCGGGTACTGCCGTTCCTGGCAATTCTGATCGCCGATCTGATGGTCATCACCTTTTTCCCGCCGCTCACCATGTGGCTGTCCGGACTCGTTACGAAGTAGCCGTTCCGTCCCGATGCATCTCCAAGCTCAGGTTGAAGGCGTGCCGTCGTGACCAGTGGTGTGTCTTATCCCCTTTGGTCTTTCGCCTTTCCCCGGGTCCAGATGGCTGTCGACCGCAAGATAGTCCCGGACATACTCCCGGACAGCCTCCTCCAGGGGCATGCAAACATGGGTACAACCGGCCTCGTGGAGCCGTGACAGATCCGCGCAGGTGTGGTACTGGTATTTTCCTCTGAGGGATTCGGGCATGGGAATGTATTCGATGTTCACCGGCTTTCCGACGGCGGAAAACAGGGCACGTGCCAGGTCGTTCCAGGATCGGGTCGTCCCCGTGCCGATATTGAAGATACCGTTAACCTCGGGATGATCGAGAAAAAAGAGGGTTATGGCCGCGGCGTCGGCCACATAGATGAAGTCCCGGACCTGCTCGCCGTCTCCATAATCCCTTCGATAAGACTTGAAAAGTCGAATCCTGCCGTCGTCTCGGACGCCGGGATAGGCTTTGTTGACGACGCTCCGCATATCTCCCTTGTGGTATTCGTTGGGGCCGTATACGTTGAAGTATTTGAGGCCGACTATGTGGCCCAGCCAGCCCTTGCGCTGGGCCAGAAGGTCGAAGAGATGCTTCGAATAGCCGTACATGTTGAGGGGGCGGAGCCGGTGGAGGGCCGCCGCGTCATCTTTGTAGCCCTGTTCTCCCGCACCGTAGGTTGCCGCGCTGGAGGCATAGATGAATCGGCAATTCCGGTGGGTGGTCTGCCATTGGGCGATGCGGGCCGTGTAGCGATAGTTGTTCTCCATAAGAAAATCGGCGTTGCGCTCGGTGGTGGACGAGCAGGCGCCCATGTGGAAAACTGCTCGGATATTGTTTCCGAAGGTGTTTTTTTCGAGTTTGTCGATGAAGTCGCTACGGTCGAGGTAGTCAAGATACCTCAGGGGAACCAGGTTCTTCCATTTTTCCGATTCACCCAGATGGTCGACGATGAGAAGGTCGTCGATTCCCCGGCGGTTGAGCCGGCAGGCAATGGCGCTTCCGATGAATCCAGCGCCGCCGGTGATAACGATCATGATGTCATCCTTTTGTTAAAGGGTTACATGGATAGGCTGAAGGCTGAAAGGGGGGTATCACAAGCGTGGCTGGTTGTGTCCCTTCAGCCGTACCTTCAGCGTTAGGCAGGGGTTTAGGCTGAAGGGATGGGTCTGCGGCAAGCGAGGCTGTGTACCCCCCTTAAGTATAGTCTCATTTGGCGGAGAGATGGGCCACGGCCTTTTCCAAACCGTCGATGGAGAGCTCAAACATGGGAAAAATCCCGGCGATCATGGTGATGGTACGGGTGTAGCCCCACATTCTTTCCGGAACCGGATTGAGCCACACCGATCGGGGAAAGGTCTCGGCCAGGAACCGGAGCTGTTCGATGCTTGGCTTCCCACTCCGTTCTTCCAAATGAATCGATCCGTCGGCGGTCATGAGTTCGTAAGGGGCCATGCTTGCATCCCCGACGACGATAAAACGGGTCTCCGAATCGAACCGGGAAAAATCCGCCACACGTTGGGGCTTTTGGTACCGGGTCGGGTCGGACCAGACGTTGTCATAAATGGAGTTGTGAAAAAAATAGGTCGAGAGTTCCTTGAACTGGGCCCGGGCATAGTTGAAGAGGGTCTGCACCACCGGAATGTAGGAATCCATGGACCACCCACCGTTGTCGATCGCCAGGATGACCTTGAGACGGTCTCTGAGGCTCTGTTCGAACACGATCTCGATCTCGCCCGCGTTTTTCATGGTCTGGTAGAGGGTCTCGTCCATATTGACCTGATCCTTGGGGCCCGACGGCACCAGATTACGGAGCCGTTTCAAGGCCTCACCGATCATGGCCTGGGTCAGGGGACCTTCCAGGGAGTAATCCTTGTACCGGCGGTCCATGGCCACTTTTATGGCGGACCGGCTTCGGGAGGTGCCGCCCACTCGCATGCCGCCGGGGTGGTATCCCGAATGGCCGACCGGAGATGTGCCGCTGGTGCCAATCCACTTGCCACCGCCGTGATGCGTCCCCTTCTGCTCCTTGAGTCGTTCCTTGAAGTATTCGATCAGTTCGTCGGCAGAGAGCCGGTTCAATGTCGACTCATCCTCGCCAAAGGACCTGGCCAGTTCCAGAGGGTTCTTCAGCCACTGCTCAAGGAGGAGTTGGGCCGCTTCGTCGAGATCGAAGTCTTCGGTATCGGTTAGATCTGTGCCCTTGAAGTGATGGGCAAAGACTTGATCGAAGATATCGAAATAGCGTTCACTCTTGACCAGAATCGCCCGAGAGGCGGTATAGAAGTCGTTCAGGGAAAGGATCAATCCGCCAGCGAGCGCCTTGTGCAGGGTAAGGAACGCCGTGGGACTGGCGGGAATCCCGGAACGCCTCAGCAGATAAAAGAAATCGATGAACATGAGCGCCCTAAAATAGTTTTCGACGGCTGGTGAAGTTGAGAGCCTGCTGGTAGTCTCCGCTTTTCTTGAACAAAATACCCAGGTAGGGGACATCGCCCTTCTGAAGCTTTTTCGGAGTGAAGTCCGGATCCGCCTTGAGTGCCCGGATCCAGTTGATGAGTTCCCGGGTCGCCGGCTTTTTCTCGACGGCATCCAGCTCCCGCAAGCCATAAAAGGCGGTGACGGCCCCCTCCAGGAGGTTCTCCTCGAGTCCAGGAAAATGCACCGAGATGATCTTACGCATCATCTTTGGGTCCGGAAAGGCGATGTGGTGGAAATTGCACCGCCCCAGAAACGGATCGGACAAGTCCTTCTTGGCGTTGGAGGTAATGATGATGACCGGCCGGTGGCGGGCCTGAACGGTCTTGTCAATCTCCATGATGTCGAAGGTCATCTGGTCGAGGACATCGAGCATATCGTCCTGGAAGTCTGTGTCGGCCTTGTCGATCTCGTCGATAAGGAGGACTGTTCGCCGTTCGGCCATGAAGGCCTGACCGATCTTGCCCATGGTGATGTACTCCTCGATGTTGCTGACGTCTCGTCGGGAGTCTCCGAAACGGCTGTCGTTGAGCCGGGTGAGGGTGTCGTACTGGTAGAGGGCGTGCACCAGCTTCATGCTCGATTTGACGTTCAGGACGATGAGCGGCATGTGGAGGCTCTCGGCGATGGCGTGGGCGAGCATGGTCTTGCCTGTTCCGGGCTCGCCTTTCAGCAAGAGGGGCATCTCGAGTGCCATGGAAATGTTGACGATGCTCGCCAGTTCATCATCCAATACATAGCGGTTGGCACCGCTGAATTTAAGTCCGTTGTCTGTCATCGATTCACCTCGATTCCTCTTAATCGTCTGGAAGCCGCGCGTGTTAATTCGAGGACGCGGACGGCATGTTCACGGCTCAGGGAGCCGGTGCCGCAGCTTGGCGTAATGAGGGTCTGGGACAGGATGCGTTCCCGGTCGAAGCCCAGTTTCTGGATCTGGGCGGCTTGGTCTTCCCACCGAGCCGCAAGGGTATCATCGGTTTCGTTCGCCACGGCCTCGCTGGTGGGGACGATTCCCCAGGCGATGATCCGTCCCGCCTCTAGAAATCGTCGGATGGCATCCCTATAAAGGATGAAACGGTCGAAATAGGTGTAGGCGTCGAAATTGATGATATCGATCGGTGTGTCGATAATGAGTTCCCACTCGGTATTGGCGCAGACGTGAATGCCAGCGAGGCCGCCTTCGGCGTGGACGGCGTCGATGACCTCACCTAAAGCCGCGGCCACGTCCGCCCTGGAGATACTGATGAATTCCGACGATCCGAATCCGGCCAGAGCCGGTTCGTCGATGAACAGGATGACGGGTCGGCCGAAGCGGGAGAGCTGCTGGGTCTGCCACCGGGCGTTTTCGGCCAGGAGTTTGATGGCGGCGTCCCGGACGGATTCGTCGTAAAATACGGCCCGTCCGGCTTGATCCTTGACGGCGGTGGTGAAAGTAATGGGGCCGGTGACCTGACCCTTTAGGGCGACGGGCGGCGTTCTCAGGACCGCGACATGGTCCATGAAGACATAGAAGCCCCGGGCCATCTCCGACGTCAAGGCAAATCGTGACCCATTGAGGGCTGCGCCGCCGTCGGTGACAGCCAGATAATCTTCGTAAAAATCGGCAAGGTCGGCGGCAAAATTCTCGGCGGACGTGTTGATGCACGTTCGGCCTTTCACTGTCGCGAGTCCCGGAAGCCCCGGCATGAACTGGGCAATCATTCCTTCCTTGGGAAAGATCGGCAATTGCACCCAGAGGGGGATTTCGGGCGTGTGGCGAAATACCAGGCGGGCTGCCGCTTCGTGGTCGTCCAGAGGAAGGCTGCCGATGAGCACCGGAAGTCCCCCCGGCCGGAATGTTTCTTCCATGGTTTCTGTCACCTTTCTGTCGTTTTTACTCGCAAAGCGACGGTGTCGCTCTTTTATTAAATCCATTAAGATTAACATCCGATCGGAGATTTGACAATATAGAATAATTGACACCCGACAAGGGCGGTGGTATGTTTTGAATGTGTAGCGGATACATGGCCGGTTTGCCATGAATAATTTTTGCCGGGTGAGGTTATGATGGCCGATATCATCTCTCTGGAAAACAAGTTCCAGGAGGCGCGGGAAAAGAAGATGGCCGCTGACCGAAAGCGCAAGCTTCAGGCCGTCCGGGCCGTCCTGCAGGAGGCCAAGGGGATTCTCACCTGCGAAAAATGTCATCAGGAACTTGATGACGAGGCGGCACATCGGGAGCGTGATCTCAGGGTACCGTATGTTTTCTGCGACAGTTGCGCGGAGGAATATGTCGACTATATCGAACGGCTCCAGGGGAGAGGCGATCAGACCTGCTACTGGCGCAACCGTCAATGGTTCGATGTTTGGCGGCGGTGGATCGATTACCGGGGCACCATTGACACCTATCTGCAGTCGAAGGAATTCAGGCAGCTTCTGGAGGAACTGAAACAGGTCGGGCCTTTTGAATAGGAGGAGTTATCTATGTTTGGAATTGGCATGCCGGAACTTATTGTTATCCTGGTGATTATCCTGATTATATTCGGCGCCGGCAAATTGCCGGAAATCGGTGCCGGGATGGGAAAGGCCATTCGCAATTTTAAATCTGCCACATCCGAATCCGGCAAAAAAGAGGACGAACCGGAAAAACTCGAGGACAAGAACAACCCGTCCTGATCCCCTCGCTGAAACATCTTTTCCGTTCAATACAGTGTAATGAGAGCCGGTTGAAGCCGGAAGGCTGCAAAGGCGTGCTCGCGGCAAACGGCGTTATCATCCTCTTACGGGGTCAGGGTGACGAACGTGCGTAGTGGGGTATCAGCGACCGATCTGCGGATCGGTCGCTTTTTTTTCCGGCGATTTACGGAAGACGGGGAGCGGTCAGGCGTCGATGTGTGCTGGCCGCCATTCCGTCGCTAGTTTGGTCCACACCCGTACCCGCGGGTATCGATGGGGCAGTTTTGGGAATCGATGCCGATAAGTTCGACGCCCCTCAGGTTTTCCTGTGGCAGGCATCATCGAATAGCCTATCTTGGCCAGCATGGCCACTGAAAGGTTTCTGACGCCGATCGTCTATTCCCCTAGATAGGCTTTCCGAATTTCCGGGTTGTGCATCAGGGTTTCGGCCCGATCCTCCATGATGATTCGGCCGGTTTCCAGCACATAGCCTCGCTGGGCTGTCTGAAGGGCCAGGTTGGCGTTCTGCTCCACCAGAAGGATTGTGGTGCTCTGGGTTCTGTTGATGTCATTGATGATGTCGAAGATTTTCTGAACGACCAGAGGCGCTAGCCCCAGCGAAGGCTCGTCGAGGAGCAGTACCTGGGGCCGACTCATCAGTGCCCGTCCGATGGCGAGCATCTGCTGCTCTCCACCTGAAAGAGTTCCACCGTGCTGGCGTCGTCGGTCCTTGAGAATGGGGAAGAGGCCGTAGACCGTATCAAGGTCTTTTTCGATCTCCTCGGTGTCGTGCCGGTAAAAAGCGCCCAGGGCGAGATTCTCGTCAACGGTGAGACGCGGGAAGATTCGCCGGCCTTCAGGCACCTGGCAGAGTCCCATGGGCGGGAGCTTTTCGGGAGGCATGCCTTGGATTGCCTGGCCTTTGAAATAGATCTCCCCCCGGTCTATGGGCAGTACGCCGCAGATGGCCATGAGGGTGGTCGATTTTCCGGCGCCGTTGGCGCCGATCATGGCGACGATCTCCCCCGGAAACACCTGGATGGAGATCCCCTTGAGGGCCTGAATCCGACCGTAGCTCGTTACGATATCGTTGAGTTGCAGTATCGGTTCCACGATGTGTTATCCCTCCCTGTCCTCGGATCGTGTGCCCATCCTTTTGGCGGGAATCAGGCCGGCGGGCCGGAACAGCATCATCACCACCATCGCCAGACCGAAGGCCAGCATGCGATAGGTTTCAAATTCCCGGAAGACCTCCGGCAGGATGATCAGGGCGGCCGCCCCCAGCATGATGCCGGGAATGGAGGCCATCCCTCCCAGAACGACCATGCTCAACACCATGGCCGACTCGATGAACGTGAAGCTTTCCGGACTGACGAAACGCATTCGGGCGCAGAAAAACGCCCCGGCCAGTCCTGCGAAAAGCGCTCCCATGGCGTAGGCCAGCAGCTTCAGGATGAAGGTGTTGACACCCATCAGCTCCGCGGCGGTCTCATCTTCCCGGATCGATTCCCAGGCCCTTCCGATCCGGGAATGGTTGAGTCGTCGGACGGCGGTGATCGTCAGGATCGCCAGGGCCAGGGCGATATAATAGAGGTATTGCAGTTTTTTGATGTAAAGGAGTTCAAAACTGAAACCAGCCTCGAAACTCGGGACATAGAGGGACGGCGGTTTGATGCCGAGAAGTCCGTTGGGGCCGTTGGTCAGGGTCATCCAGTTGTTGAGAATGATGCGAACGATTTCACCAAAACCCAGGGTTACAATGGCCAGGTAGTCGCCCCGCATTCGGAGGGTCGGGTAGCCGATGATGCACCCGGCGATGCAGGCGAGGGTCGCTGCGATGGGCAGGCAGATCCAGAAGGAGAGGCCGTAATGGAGGTTGAGCAGGGCGTAGGTGTAGGCCCCCACCCCGTAAAAGGCGATGTAGCCGAGATCGAGCATGCCGGCAAGTCCCACGACAATGTTGAGTCCCAGCCCCAGACAGATGTAGATCAGTACGTTTGTGGCCACGTCCTGGGCGTACCGGCCGGTGAAAACGGGATAGAGGCAGGCCGCCACCAATAATGCTCCGATCCATACCCATATGGGAACGGCGCCGATGAGTCGGGACGCCTTTTCCCGAGGCGCCGACAGAGCATTGCCGACGGGCCGGAGAAGGCCGCTTTTGTTCAGCATGTAGATCAGAAGACAGATGAAGGAGCCGGCGGCGATGTAAAGCCAGGTGGTGAACGTTCTGTCGAAGGAGAGGGTTCCGTCCGGGTGGATGCCGAGAAGCGGCCACAGGAGCCCCAGGAGCCACAAGAGGCCGATGACATAGTTTTTCAGGGTTTTCTTATACTCGTGTATCATCGATATTTTCGCCCATGATTCCCGTTGGCTTGAAGTAAAGCACAGCGATCAGAATGATAAAGGCAAACACGTCCTTGTACTGACCGGAGATGTAGCCCGCACCGAAAATTTCCACCATCCCGATGATGAGCCCGCCCAGCATGGCGCCCGTGATGTTGCCGATCCCTCCCAGCACGGCAGCGGCAAAAGCCTTGATACCGGGCAGAAATCCCATGTCGTAGCGCACGGACCCGTAATAGAGGCCTACCATGACCCCGGCGGCGGCCGCGAGCCCCGCGCCGATGGCAAAGGTAAGGGATATGATTCGGTTGCTGCTGATGGAGACCAGAGAGGACATGATCTTGTCTTGGGCTGTGGCCCGCATGGCGATACCAATCTTGGTCCTGAAGACCAGCAGGTTGAGCGCGATCAGCAACACTACTGTCATGGCCAGGATCATGATGCGCAGATAACTGATGGTGACCCCTCCCAAATGAAATCCGCCCTGGAAAAGTTCGCTGGGGTAGGCCTTGTCGTAGACACCTTGTGTCAGCATCAGCGCGTTGCTGAGAAAAATGGACATACCCAGGGCCGAGAGAAGCACTGCCAGCCTCGGTTGACTGCGCAGCGGCTTGTAGGCCACTTTTTCGATGCCGACGGCGAGAAAGGCGCAGTATCCCATGGTCAGGAGAAAGGCGGCGGTCAGGCAGAGGATGGGATGGGTTTCCAGATATCCCCGGCCCGTGAAATAGCCGAGGAGAATCACGCCTACATATCCCCCCGCGGCAAAGAACTCGCCGTGGGCAAAATTGATCAGCTGGATCACGCCGTATACCATGGTGTACCCAAGAGCGATCAGCGCATACAGCCCTCCCAGGGTGATGCCGTTAATCAGCTGCTGAAAAAAATAGTCCATAGGTTCGCTTTTCAAACTCGATTTAGGGTGAAGAATGAACCGGCGGCCGCTCCGCCGAATGGCAGCGGTGCGGCCCCGTTGACGCGCTTTTTATTTGAGCAGCCCTTTTTGGGGGTCCCAGTAGGGGATAAATTTGCCGTTTTCAATCTTGAAGGCGATGTAGGTGGATCCCGAATCGCCGTTTTCCCTGAACTTGATGCGTTTGGATGCGCCGTTGAAATCCATCTTCATGATTTCGGCCTTGAGCTTGGCGGGATCGGTGGAACCGGCGGTCTTGATGGCCTTGAGGAGAACCGTCGCGGCATCATAGGCATAGGTGGCATAGGCGGCGATGGGCCCGTACTTGGGAACATAGATGCTTTCGAAAGCCTTGTACTCCGGGGTGTTGGGGTCGGTGTACCCATAGGTAAGGTAGATGCCTTCGGCGGCTTCCTTGGCCACTTCCATGAATTTTGGCTGGAACATGGCGTCCTGGGTCACGATCGTGGACACAACCCCCATGCGCTTAGCCTGAATTGCCATGAGGGCGCCGGGTGAGTATCCCTGGAGGGACATGTAAAGGATGTCGGCGTTGATGTCCTTGGCCTTGGTCAGCACCGCCGAGAAATCCTTGTCACCCTGGTTCACGTGATCGTGGCCCAGCACCTCGATGCCGATGTTTTTGCAGGCCTTCTCGACGCCGTCGGCCAGCCCCTGGCTGTAGGTGGTCTTGTCGTCGATGATGAAGATGGTCTTGGCGCCCAGGGACTCTTTCATGAATCTGGCCGACGCGGGAGCCTGGTCGTCATCTCGTCCGCAGAGCCGGAACATATAGGGAAGACCGCGGTCCGTCACCATTTCGTTGGTTGAGGCAGGGGTCAGCATGGGGATGTCTTCCTCGGCCAGCGTCTCCGATGCGGGGATGGTGGAGGATGAGCAGTAGGCCCCGATGACGCCGACGACCTCCAGGTTGATCAGCTTGTTGGCGGCGGCGACCGCCTGTTTCGGGTCACAGGCCGTATCCTGGGCGAAGAGCTCGATTTTGTCGTATCCGGGGATGCCTCCTTCCTTTTCGAAAACCTCGATGGCAGTTAGAACACCATTCTTGATGTCCGTTCCGTCCGAGGCATACGGCCCGGTCAGAGGACTCATGGAGCCGATTTTCAGGGTTTTCGCAGCAGCGCCGCTTAGGATAAACGGTACCAAAACACATCCCCATACCAGTGCCTTCAACAGATTCTTCTTCATTCTCGATACCCTCCTTGGTGATTGTTGAGCGTTTAGGGTGTTGCCGGTTGACCCAGGTACGCTTCGATCACCTTGGGGTTCTTCTGAATTTCTTCAGGTCTCCCCTCTGCGATCTTCACGCCGCGGTCAACGCAAACGATGCGGGTGCAGACCCCCATCACAACCTTCATATCATGTTCGACCAAAAGCACGTCGATGTCCAGGTCGGATATGCGCGCGATGTCCTTCATCAACTCGGAACTCTCGGATGGATTCATCCCGGCGGCGGGCTCGTCCAGGAGCAGCACCTTGGGATCCGAGGCCAGAGCCCGAGCGATCTCGAGGCGGCGCTGCAGGCCGTAGGGCAGGTTTTCAGCCGCCGTGTCGGCAAATTTGTCCACCCCCATGAAGGCCAGGGCGGTCTTGGCGCGTGCCATGATGGCCTTCTCTTCCGCCCGTTGGGAAGGGGTTTTGAAGATGGCGCCGACGACCCCTTTTTGGGATCGGCAGTGTCGAGCGACCATGGCGTTTTCCGCCGCCGTCATTTTGGAAAAGAGCCGAATATTCTGGAAGGTCCTGGCGATACCCATGGAAAAGATTTCGTGGGGCCTGCGGCCGAGGATGCTTTCGCCATTGAACCGGACATCACCGTACGTCGGCCGGTAGACACCGGTCAGTACGTTGAAAACCGTGGTTTTCCCGGCACCATTGGGGCCGATGAGGCCGACGATTTCCCCGGCCTTGATATCGAAGCTCAACTCCGAGAGCGCCTTGAGCCCGCCGAACTTGACGGTGATGTTCTGCATTTCTAAGTGTGCCATGGTATCCGCTGTTTTCCTGGTTTGCCCGGTTTGGGCGGTTTCATGGGTTCAGGGTGTTGCTCATGGCCTGCTGCCTTTGTGACGGTTATGTCGGGTCTTCGTGTCTCTCGGGTCGGCCCGCCTCCGGGTGTCGTTCCATGTAACTGTTGAAGCGGCGTACATGCGCTTGCAACAGCTTGCGAGCCCTTTTTCTGTCTTTCTGCTCGATAGCTGCCGCGACATCATAGAGGTCCGACAGGTTTTCTTCCATCTCCCGGGTCGCCATGATCAGATAGCGTTTGAAGAAAAGGTTGATGTTGTCATGAACGGTCCTTAGAATACTGATGTAAATGGGATTTCGAGTCATATGGGCGAAGAGAAGATGAATTTTCTTATCCACCTCGAGAAAGGCTTCGAGTTTTTCATCTCCGCCGGCGGCATATCTGGCAGCCTCCTCTAGTAAATTGCGGAGCGTGACAAGGTCGATCTCTTCGGCCCGGCTCGCGGCCAGCTCGACCACATCCCCCTCGAACCGCTCCCGGAATTCCGCCAATTGACCGAGAGAGACCTGTTGAGAACGAATCAGAAGGCCCAGGCTCTGGGAGATCTGGTCGGAGGAAACGGCCTTGACCACGGCACCTCCGCCGGTGCCTAGCCGGATTTCAATGAGACCTTTCTGCTCGAGAACCCGCAAAGCCTCCCGGAGGGTACTGCGGCTGGTCTTCAGCATCTCCTTGAGATCGCGCTCCGCCGGAAGCCGATCTCCGGCCTTGAGACGACCTTGGAGGATGGCCTCCTCGATCTGCTCCACCACATCCTCGAAAATTCTGCTTTGTCTGGCTTCTCTGAAAAGCGGTTCCATGCGTTTCTCGCGGCGTACGGTTAGCTGTTCGTACTGTTTTACCGATGAACGCGTTTTGTGTTTTTGTCAATGGTCAGACCATTTACTATGACTATCAACATGCTGTCAAGCGTTTTTTTTTACTCGGAAACCGGCTTAAATTGTCGTCCTGTGAAACCGCTTTCTGCTGTCATGGAAAGTGGACTGCGGCTAGACGATCAGCCCCAAGTCCACGCCCCGGTGTCGGCAGGCGGCGGCAAAATCCTCGGGATAGTGGCCGTTGATCCACCGGAGCTGGGCCTCGGTGAAGGAGCCCGGAGAATAGGGCAGTTTGGGTAGGAAGCAGTACAGAAGCCGTTGCCCGACGTCGGCGTTGTCAAAGCGCTTGGCAGCTTCGATGGTGGTGATCATTCTAGCGCCAAGACGTTCGAGCACGGTGACGGCGATCCACATGGCCCGGTCGAGAGAGTCCCGCACGGCAGTCTCGGCCTCGAGAATATTTCCCACCGGCGTTGCGGTCATGAGCTGAAGTTCCCACTGGGAGGTCTGTGCCTTGGGGACGAAGAGCAAGACCTGCGAATCTTCATAGACGACGAGGCGTGGGTCACGATCTTTTCGGCTGTCCACCCGTTGGTTGTTTCGGATCGCCCGGAGGTAGGCCGAAAAAAAATCGGTGCGGTAGCGCCGCCTGAACCGGGCGGTGAAATCGGCGATGAGATCTCCGAAGGCAAAGGTGTCTGGAGTTTCATCTCCGACGATCTGTGGGCGAACGCCTTCGGGCACCTCAACCTTGGAAAAGGTTTTCGGGATCAGGGCGTACTGTTGATGGATCTGCTGATGGGAGGCATGAAGGCGGTAGCCGCTGGGGGAAAAATCGAATCCGAAATTCCATCCCCACAAGGTGGCGGAAAAATCGAGGTGTTTTGCATTTCCGCCGGCGGAAACGGCATGTATGAGCGCTGTTCTCAATTGCTCCAGTTCCTGGACCGACAGGAGTTTGCGATGGCCCGGGACGGGGATTTCGAGTTCATTGGCAATCCTGGCGAAGGTTCGCTGGTAATAGAGATGACGCATTCCCCGGATATCCGTTTCTGAAAGATCCTTGATTCGGTATCGTACGGCGTCGTCGGCCATGTTGGCGGCGTAATGGCCCCAGGGGATGTAGCTGTTCCGGCGCAGATATTCAAAAACGTGACTTTTTCCGTCGTCGTTTCGAAATTCCCCCATGATTTCGCTTGAGCCCTGAACGCCGGGGCGAAGAACCATTACCTCCCGGTAGTCCTCGGGAAGATGGATATTGTTGGCCAGCACCTCGCATAGCGTGTGATCCTTGATTCCGGGCTTGAAATTCCCCCGTGGGGTTCTTTCATACCGCAGGCCGACGGGACGTCGGCTCTCGGGGTCCCGTTCGAATTCACAGTAGTGATCGGCGATGCGCTCCAGGTCGCGGGGATCCGTGGTATTGGCGGCCAGCGCCAGAAGCAGGGGTCTGGGAAGCAGGTGAAACAAAGCGTCGATTCGGGAAGGGTCAGGGCATTTGTCCAGCCATTTTTCGAGGGTGCCGGTGAGGGAAACCTCTGGCCGTTCCGGGAGAGCTATGGCCAAAGGGTTTTCGGCGATCCGGTCGGCGCTGGGCTTGATAATGAAAGTGGCGCCGCGGAACGGAAAGGGATTGGCGATTTCATAGATGACGTCTGCTCGGGGTTCGGTCACGCCGTCGGGGGGGACATTGGCGGTGTTTTTCACTTCAGTGCCGTCTTCGCAGGTCCCCAAGGTACGGAGAGGGTCGGTTTCGCGAAAATTTCCAACATGGAAGCCCGGTTCGTGAATGCCGACGACAAAACAGCCGTCGGGAGTGACACAGGATTTCAGGTTCATGGCACTGTTCCTTATTTTGATGATGGAGCTCCGTGGACGACGGATGAAAGGAAAAACCAGCTTCCCCTTAGCATATTTCCGTCTTCAGTCAAGGGGGGCTTTTTTCATCGGCGGAAATCTGATTTTCCATATGTGAATTTGTATCGAAATTTGCTATGTTCGTTCTTAACTTTTGGTTTTCGTTATGGTGACCGGAGGGTAACTGAAGGCCGAAGGGATATAAAGGCCCCGCTTGCCGGGGATGCCGCCCCTTGAGCTTTAAGCCTTTGGTCTTTCATGAGGGATAGCAGTTTTGCGTATAAAACGGGCGATGGGCACAAGGAACGGGGCATTGAGCATTTCGGAGAGGGAGGAGATCTTATGCTGGTGAAAAACTGGATGAGCCGGCGGCTGATCACCGTCGACTTAGATGCCGCCATGGCGGATGCCGTCAAATTGATGAAAACGAACGACATTCATTTTCTCCCGGTTCTCGATGGGGAAAAGCTTTCCGGCGTTATTACCGACAGGGACCTCAAAAGGGCCTCCGCATCCGATGCCACGGCTCTGGAGATGTATGAACTTATCTACCTCCTGTCCAAGATCAGGGTGCGCGACATCATGACCCGGAAGGTCATTACACTGGCGCCGGAGACAACGGTGGAGGAGGCCGCGGAGGTCCTTCTGAAGCAGAAGATCTCAGGTGCTCCGGTGATGGACGACGCGGGGACGCTCCTGGGAGTCGTCACTAAAAGCGATCTTTTCAGGATGCTGATTTCCCTTACAGGGTTGCCGAACCGGGGGATTCAATTCGCTCTCAAGGTCAAAAATCGACCAGGGGTGATTCCGGAGTTGATGGCGATCTTCGGAGAATATGACGGTCAACTCGTCAACGTTCTCATTTCCCACAAACCGACGACCGATCAGAAATTTATCAAGGTCTATTTTCGGATTTTCGGCCTCGATCGTTCCAAACTGGATGCCTTGAAGGCGGATCTCAGGGAAAAGGCGACACTGCTCTATCTTGTGGATTATTTCGAAAACAGGCGGGAAATTTACGATGCTGAAGACAACTGAAGGATGTCGAGCATCATCCTTCAGTCCCAAACCCGATACATAGGAGTTGTACAATGAAAACGGCCTTGACCATTGCCGGTTCGGATTCCTCCGGCGGGGCCGGCATCCAGGCAGACCTCAAAACCTTTCAATCGCTTGGTGTCTACGGGATGAGCGCCATCACGGCGGTCACCGTTCAAAATACGCGGAAAGTCTATGATGTGCAGGAAATGACACCCGAGATTGTCCAGGGCCAGATTCGATGCCTGTTCGACGACATCGATATTCATGCCGTCAAGATTGGGATGGTATCGAGTATTCTCCTCATTCAGGCCGTGGCCGAGGCACTGACGGCCGTATCGCCCCCGTCCGTCGTCCTGGATCCGGTGATGATTTCCAAAAGTGGTTACCGCCTGTTGAAGGCGGACGCCCAGGCGGCTCTTGTCGCCCATTTATTTCCCTTGGCGGAGGTGGTCACGCCCAATATTTACGAGGCCGAAGCTTTGGTGGGAACGTCCATCCGGACCGTCGACGGGATGAAGGTGGCGGCTAAGAGGATCCTGGCCCTGGGTGCAAAAAAGGTGGTGGTTAAGGGAGGACATCTCGGGGATGCCAACGCCACGGACGTCATCTATGACGGCCGGGAATTCCGTTCGCTGGAGAGCCGCTGGATCGAAACGAAAAACACCCATGGCACCGGGTGTACCTTTTCGTCGGCGGTGGCCGCTCATCTGGCGTTGGGTTTTGGATTTTTCGAGGCCGTGACCCGGGCCAAAACCTATGTCACGGGCGCCATCGCGCATGCTCTTGCCATCGGGAAAGGGCACGGCCCCACGCATCATTTTCACGATCTTTACGCCCGGGCGGGGATGTCGGAATAGCGGTCTAACCCCATGGAATGGAGATAGACCACTGGTTTTGATGAATCCGGGGCTACCAGCCCCAGGTCAGGTACTCGTGGATGGAGTCTGCCGCCTTCCGGCCGGCCCCCATGGCCAGGATCACCGTTGCGGCGCCGGTGACGATGTCGCCGCCGGCCCAGACCCCTCGTTTGGTGGTCTTGCCGGTCTCGGGATCGGCCGCGATGTAGCCCCATCGGTTCAACGTCATATCCTCGGTGGATTGGGTGAGCAGGGGATTGGCTCCCGATCCCACTGCCACGATCACCAGGTCGCAGGCCATTTCGAAATTGGAGCCCGATATGGGAACGGGCCGGCGCCGGCCGGAGTCATCGGGTTCTCCCAGTTCCATTTTGAGGCATTCCATGCCGGTCAGCCGGCCCTGGTCGTTGCCTAAATATTGGACGGGATTGGTGAGCAGGAAAAACTCGATGCACTCCTCCTCGGCGTGGTGAATCTCGGCGGTTCTGGCGGGCATCTCGTCCCGCGATCTTCTGTAGACGATCTTCACGCTGTCTGCCCCCAGCCGCATGGCGGTCCGGGCCGCGTCCATGGCGACGTTGCCGGCGCCCAGGACGACCACGTTTTTCCCCATGGGGATGGGGGTGTCGACCTCGGGAAACTTGTAGGCCTTCATGAGGTTGGCCCGGGTCAGGTACTCATTGGCGGAAAGAATGCCGATGAGGTTCTCGCCCGGGATGTTCATGAAGCGGGGCAGGCCGGCGCCTACGCCGACATATACGGCATCGTAGCCTTCCTGGAAGAGTTCGTCCACGGTGACGGTCCTGCCCACCACCATGTTGCAGGAAACGTGAACCCCCAGCCGCTCGAGAAAATCGACCTCGTGGGCCACGATGGCCTTGGGCAGGCGGAATTCCGGGATCCCGTAGACCAGGACGCCGCCGGGCTTGTGAAAGGCCTCCATGACGGTCACCTCATGACCCTTGACGATGAGGTCGCCGGCAACCGTGAGGCCCGAGGGGCCCGAACCGACCACCGCGACCTTTTTGCCGGTGGAAGCTTTGCGCGGCGGCAGCTCCCCGGTGTTGTTTTCCCGCGCCCAGTCCGCGGCGAATCGTTCCAGGTTGCCGATGGCCACGGGAGCGCCTTTCTTGTTCAGGACGCATCGTCCCTCGCACTGGATCTCCTGGGGGCAGACCCTGCCGCAGACCGCGGGAAGGCTGTTCTTGGTCCAGAGATTCCGGATCGCGCCCTTGAAATCGCCTTCGGCGATCCGCGCGATAAATCCGGGAATATCCACATTGACGGGACATCCCTCCACGCAGCTTGGCTTTTTGCATTGCAGGCAGCGACTCGCTTCGATCACGGCGGTTTCGGCGGTATAGCCCGTGGGCACCTCCGCAAAGTTTCTTCTCCGAATTTCAGGGACCTGCTCCGGCATTGCCTGCCTGGAAACCGTTTCTTTTTTACCTTGTTTTTCCGACATGTGTTGCTCCTATTGCTCCATTCTGCAGAAATCGTTATAGCAGCGCCGTTCGTCCTCGGTATATGCCTGTAGGCGCTTCATGAGTTCGTCATAATCAACCTCGTGGCCGTCGAACTCCGGTCCGTCGACACAGGCGAATCGGGTCTCTCCGCCGACGGTGACGCGACAGCCGCCGCACATGCCTGTTCCGTCGACCATTATGGGGTTGAGGCTTACCAGCGTTGGGACATTGTATTCCTGCGTGATTCTGGAGACGAATTTCATCATGGGGACCGGACCGATAGCCACCACCTGCTTCACATCCTCCTTTTCCAGGATCTCCTTCAGGGCTTCGGTAACGAATCCTGGGCGGCCGTAGGAGCCGTCATCTGTGCAGACGTGCAGTTCATGGGATGCTGACTTCATCTTGTCCTCGAGGATCAGAAGGTCCCGGTTCCGAGCGCCGATGATGCCGATGACGCGGTTGCCGATCTCCTTGAGTGCCCGGGTGATGGGGTGCAGCACGGCGATGCCCGTTCCGCCCCCGACACAGACCACCGTACCCTGTTTTTCCAGATGAGTGGCTTTCCCCAGAGGGCCGATGACGTCCTGATAACCGTCCCCCACGTTGAGGGTCTTGAACAGGGCCGTACTTTTGCCGACGACCATGTAGATGATCGTGATGGTGCCTTTCTCCCGATCGGTGTCGGCCATGGTGAGGGGGATCCGTTCGCCCTCTTCGTTGGCCTTGATAATGACGAACTGTCCCGGTTTGGCTTTCCGGGCGATGAGGGGCGCGGCGATTTCATTCAGAATCACCGTGCCGCCGGCCATTTCTTCTCGCTTTACAATTTCAAACATCTTGAAAAATACCTCCAGATCGGGGTTTCCCGTTTCGTCCTCAGCCGGTGGTGCCGCGTGAAGCCGGTGTCGGTGCCGCGATCCGGTTGAGCGCTTGGGCGGGAAAAACATGGGTGTTGGGGCCCAATGCGAGTGAAAAATTATGAGAATGCCCAAAAAAATATCGAAATACTCATCTTATCAGCGTATTATGTGGTCAATGTATTGTATGGCCACTATAACCGCATGATATCATTAGAGATGAGTATTTCGAGTTGAAAAAATTATTGCCAAAAAATTTAACAACTGCAAAAAAAAATAAAAGTCGATAGAGATCCATTGCGGGAAAGAGAGTGTCTCGATGAAACTGTTCGACAGCCATTGTCATCTGAACGATAAAAGCTATGTCAAAGATATTGACCAAGTACTTGACCGCATGGTAGACGCCGGCGTCGGCGCAGCCATGCTGGTGGGCGTCAACCGGGAAGACTCGGAAAAGGCGGTCCGGCTCGCCGTCTCCAGGTCCCTCCTCTATGCCTCGGTAGGTGTTCACCCCCATGACGCCGAAACCTGCTCCGAGGAGACGCTTACGGCGTTGAGAACCCTTGCTGCACACCCCAAGGTCCGCGCTTGGGGTGAGATCGGGCTCGATTTCAACCGGATGTTCTCGCCGAGGGACATCCAGGAGCTCTGGTTTCTCCGGCAACTCGAGACGGCGGATGATCTGGATCTGCCAGTGATTTTTCACGAAAGAGATTCCGGAGGACGTTTTTTGGAGATCCTGAAGGCCACCCACGGAGCGCGACGACAGGGAGTGGTCCACTGTTTCAGCGGCAACCGGAGGGAACTTTCTGCCTACCTGGATATGGGCTATCATATCGGGATTACGGGTATTCTCACTATCCGGCAACGCGGAGCCGAACTGAGGGCTTTGGCCCCCGCCATACCGCTGGACCGGCTTCTGATCGAAACCGACGCTCCTTACCTGACGCCCGCGCCCCAAAAGAACCGGACCCGCCGAAACGAACCTGCATTCATGGTCTCAACTCTCCTGAAATTGGCCGAGATTCGGGGCGAAAGCCCGGAGGTTCTTGCGATGGCCACATGGAACAACGCCTGCCGTCTCTTCGGCATACCCCTGGAGCCGTGAGAGAGGGCTGGCGTGGCACTGCGGTTTATTCTTCGTCTCCCTGACTCATTTCGGTGATTCGGCATTCCGGATCGCTCATGCAGGGCGCGCCCTCGATCCGCATGACGGTGATGCCGTTTCGGATGCGTTCGACAATGAAGCGCTTGCTGCAGACGTCGCAACGGTTGTAAACCGGAGCATAATCCACTGCGGGTTTAAGGGTGACGAACGCCCCGCAATAGGGGCATCGATGTGTGCTCTCGGCTTCCGGGGATTTGAGATCCGTGACGATATAGGTTTTCATGGCGTTCCTCCGTTCAGGGGCTAGGGTTTTTGAGCACGACCGAACTTGCCGGATGCCATCCGTAATACCGGGGCAACGGATTTGATGTCGATAAGGAACAGACGATGGGCCCGGGAGGGGTGAGTTCCCGGGCCATCGTTGTAGGAGGTAAGGCAAATCTGTATTCGCCCCGTATCTAAATATCCAAGCAATTTATGTGCCTGATAAATGGTTTGGCCGTCGCCGTGACCTGAAATAAAAACGAAACCACCTGGAAAAGGTTTGTCCGCTTGACGGCGAGGCCGTGCCGGGGACAGCTGACGGGCGACTAAATCCCCCGGGCGCGATACTAATTTCGTCTTGAAATGGATTGCCATCGACAATCTCCGGTGACGAAGTGTTTAATTGTCAAATTTACAAGTGTTAAATAGTTAAATGTTTTAACGGTAGCTAACGCAGCAATCTTTCCCCCAGAGACTGGGGCTGAAGACTGAAGGGGAATAAGCATTCCGGTCGTCACAGGCGCACCCCTATATCCTTTAGCCTTCTGCCTCAATTCCCAACCCGGCCTTCGTTATGGTGACCGGAAAGCAGTGCCGGCAGGTGCGGCGGAGCCCCTACAGCGGCATTTGAACGAAACCGCACTGAGCGTGGGTTGTTTTCGGCCTCGCCTTCAAGAAAAAAAATCTTCGGTCTGATTATTGCTTCCGAGCAGCGAAAGATGGATTCAAACCGGTTTTATGGCTCTCGGGCCGAAATTGTGAAAATGGAACGGCGTCAGAAGACCCCTTTGAATGGGGTTTGGGCTTGCCGATAGTGGACTGCCGGTGTCTGGGGAATCGTCGCGCGGTATTTCATACATAAGCAGGAAAGGAGAAAAAAGGTGGATGAAAAAAAAAAAGAGACAACCAACAGGGTGAAAACGGTAATATCGAGGATGGGGTGGATGCTGTTGCTCCTGCTGGCGACAATGGGCATCGGGATAACTGCAAATGCGGCCGACAAGACTACGCTTGCGGAATTGAAGGCCCAACTGAGTATCCTGCAACAGAAGGTCGCTGAATTGGAAGCCCGACAGGCATTGGAAGATCGGGAAACGAAGGCGCCGAAAGTCCAAGCGGCATCGACGGTACCTGAAGGCGACGCGACGGATTCCCGTCTGGTGACCCGAGGAGAAGGCGAGGGCACCTTCAATTTTCATCTACCGGACATCGACACGGATGTCCGGATCGGCGGTTTCATCAAGGGGGATGTGGTATACAGCGATGTCGGGGCGGGAGCAGAAAGCGACTATGATCGCTACTTCTATCCCCGGGCCATTCCTGTAGGAAAGGCTGCGGACAAGGCTGAAAGCAAAACAGCAATTACCGCAAAACAGACCCGTCTGTTTATCAAAACCAAAACCCCTACGCCCATGGGAGATTTGAAAATTCATCTGGAAGGTGATTTTTACGGTCAAGGCGGCAATCAGGTGGTCAGCAATTCTTCGACCTGGCGACTCAGACATGCGTATGGTGAAATCGGCAATCTTCTGGTCGGACAAACCTGGTCCACTTTCATGGATGTCTGTGCTTTGCCGGAAACCGTTGATTTTGGGGGTCCTGCCGGCCAGATTTTCATTCGCCAAGCCCAGGTCCGCTGGACCCAGCCTTTTGATTGGGGTAGTCTGCAGTTCGCTGCGGAAAACCCCGAGACCTTTTGGTTTTCCACCGAATCGAGCACCAGTGCGACATCTGATAACGAACGAATTCCGGATCTTGTGGGACGTGTCAACTATGCCGCCGAGGTGGGGCAATTTTCCCTGTCGGTGATGGGGCGGGAATACCGCATCGACAATGATGATGCTGACGACAGCACCTTTGTCGCTGCCGTGAGTGCGGCCGGATTGATCCCGACATTCGGCAAGGACGATTTTCGCTTCATGCTCAACTACGGAACCGGTCTTGGCCGGTACATGTACACCAATTTTGAGGGTGCGGTCATGGATGTCGAGCAAAATGAGATTGATGCCGTCAATCAGTGGGGCGGTTTTCTGGCCTATCGCCATTACTGGATCGACACCTTACGGTCAAATCTGGTCTACTCCTATGGCGAAGCGGATAATGATACTGATGTTGTGGGAGAATCGATCAACAAACAATTCCAGTCCGTTCACGCCAATCTGATCTGGAGCCCCATTCCGGCCGTCAATTTAGGGCTGGAATATCTGTGGGGACAGCGGGAGCTTGAAAACGGCGAGGATGGTGATCTGAACCGGGTTCAATTTGGTGCTCAGTACTTGTTTTAACGTGATAAAATTGATCCGTTATCCCTATGAAGCATCCGTTGCGGATGCAAAGGGACAACCTTCGCGACACGCCGGATGGATGCTCATCGACACTTCGCTGCGCATCCATCTGGCGCAAAATTTTCTATCCAGTAGACAATTACGGGAATACCTGATAAGAAAAGCCCAGTTTTTATCCGCCGTTCGCACCCGCGAAAAGGGGGCTTACCCTTTTGGAGAATTCACTGCGTATTAGATATATCTTCCTGATTTTGTTTTGAATTTATATTCATCAAGCATATTCAATCTCCTTAATTACAATTGACATACCCGTTAGGTGCTGTTAAAATATTAAACTTTTTTAAGTGTTATAAATTTTCTTTCCATAAGAAATTTTGAGTCAGATATGCGGAATATGGACATTAGCAAGATGCAGGATCCACTGTCGCGGGAGGTTGTCATCGTTAATGAACTGGGCCTCCATGCCAGATCCGCCGCGAAAATTGCGGCGATCGCCAGCCATGCCGAATCACAGGTGACCATTTCAAAGGGGGATGAGACGGTGGATGCGAAAAGCATCATCGACATGTTGACCCTGGCGTGCGGAAAGGGCATGAGGATTACCATCAACGTCGATTCGGGCGCGGATGTCGATATTCTGAGCAAAATTGCGGAACTCGTCGAAGGCGGCTTCGGAGAATAGAAGGATATGACCGAAAACGAATCACAGGAGATCGTGCTGAAAGGTCTGGGCGTCGCTCCGGGCATCTGCATTGGCAAGGCGTATCTGGTCGATAAGGAAGGGGTCAATGTCGTCAAGAAGTACTATATTGCCGAGGCGGATCTCCACAAGGAAGAGATTCGGTTCAAGTTGGCGGTGAGTCGGGCCAAACAGGAGCTTGCCGCCATCATCCAGGAAACCCCGAAAGAACTTCGCCAGCACACCGCTATTCTGGAAACCCACATGGTCCTGCTGCAGGACAAGCTGCTGTATGGTCAGACCCTCGACACCATCCAGCGATTTCGATATAATGCTGAATGGGCCCTCAAAAACGTCGTCGACGAACTGAAGGCCATATTTCAGAACATGAGCGAGCCCTATTTCAGGGAGCGGGGTGCCGACATCGTCCACGTCTCGGACCGGATCATGCGGAACCTGGTGGGGGGAGACGCCGTCAATATCCGGGATATCGACAAGCGGGTCATTCTGGTGGCCAAGGACCTCTCTCCCGCTGAAACCAGCCAGATCCAACTCGAACGGATCAAGGGACTCGTGACCGACGGTGGGGGCATCGCCTCCCACACGGGCATCATCGCCCGTACCCTCGAAATTCCCGCAGTGCTGGGCCTCAACAACGCCACCCAGATCATCCGGAACGATGATTTTATCGTGGTGGACGGCTCTGCCGGCCTATTGATCGTCCATCCCACGGAACAGACCCTGATAGAATATGAGGAGCGGGCTGTCCGATACGAACGCCATCGGGCCCTCATCGCCCGAGAGAGCCGTATGCCGGCCAAGACCCTGGACGGCATCTCCATCCAGGTCATGGGGAACATCGAGCTTCCCGAGGAGGTGGTCGCCGTAAGGGATTACGGCGGCAACGGCATCGGCCTGTATCGAACCGAATTTCAGTACATGGGTCGGCGCGGATTCCCCACGGAGAACGATCTTTTCGACAAGTATCGGGACGTGGTGGAGGTGATGACGCCTCGGCCCGTCACCATCCGAACCCTCGACATCAACGGCGACAAAGCCCTGCCCGGCCAGACCGGCAACGGCGAGGCGAATCCGGTCCTGGGGCTTCGGGCCATCCGCTATTGTCTCAAGAAGCCCGGGATCTTCAAGACCCAGCTTCGGGCCATCCTCCGGGCGGCGCTTTACGGCAACGTGCGCATCATGTTTCCCATGATCTCCTGCTGCGAGGAGGTCCGGCAGGCCAAGACGCTTCTGAAGGAGGCTGCCGAGTCCCTGGCCGCCGAGGGCACCGAGTTCGAATACAATGTCGACGTCGGCATCATGGTGGAGGTGCCGTCGGCCGTGGCCATCGCCGACATGCTGGCCGACGAGGTCGATTTTTTCAGCATCGGCACCAACGACCTGATCCAGTACGCCCTGGCCATCGACCGGGGAAACCGATATGTCTCCCACATGTACCGGCCGCTTCACCCCGCCATCATCCGCATGATCAAGACGGTGGTGGACGTGGGCCACCAGAAGGGCATCAAGGTCTACATGTGCGGGGAGATGGCCGGCGACCCCATTCATCTCCCGGTGCTCCTGGGCCTGGGACTGGACGAACTCAGCATGAACCCCCAGTCGATCCCCCTGGTGAAAAACGCCATCCGAAAGCTCAGCATCAAGGAGAGCCGGGCGTTCATGTATCGGATTTTCAAAGACAAAAAAGAGGGTCAGATCGAATCGTTCCTCAAAAAGGCCTACGCCGGCGTCCTGTTCGATCTGGATATCGATGAGGACGAAATCGCCGTCTGAAAGAACACGGCGCCTTAGGGAGACAAGGATTGAAAAAAGAAGGGCGAAAACTGATCGCCAATAACAAGAAAGCCCGGTTCAACTATTTCATCATCGACAAGTTCGAGGCGGGCATGGTGCTTCTGGGCACCGAGGTGAAGTCGCTCCGCATGGGCAAGACCCATCTCAAGGACGCCTACGCCAAAATCGTGAACGGCGAGGTCTTCGTCTACCAGATGCACATAGGCCCCTATCCCTTTGCCTACTACGACAACCACGACCCCCTGAGGCCCCGGAAGCTTCTGTTGCACAACTACGAGATCAAGCGGCTCTACGGCAAGGTGAACGAGCAGGGGCTTTCCTTGATCCCCATGGACCTCTATTTCAAGGGCGGCAAGGTCAAGATGACTCTCGCGCTCTGCAAGGGCAAGCGGCTCCACGACAAGCGCGATGCCATCCGGGAGCGGGACACCCGTCGGGATATGGACCGGAGTCGGAAAGACGGCTACTGATTCCCTTGACAAACGACCGAAAAACCATTAAATTTATATTGTAAAAAAGGTTCTTTTTCAAAACCTATCCTTATGGGGGCGAAACGGCTTCGACGGGGATAAAGAAGCATTGATTGCATGTCGAGGTTTCCTGCTGCTCGTTAAACGCGGGAAATAAATATAATCGCAGACGATTATAACTACGCCGTAGCCGCTTAGGCGGCTTCCGTTCTGCCAGGTTCCTCCCGCGGACCTGAACAGAGCGTCGACTTAGCGGGATAGTTGGTCCGGATTGCCTGGCTCCGGTCCGGCGAACGTTACAGGCTGGCCTTATACGGTATCCCGTCCGGAGGAGACCGTAAAAGGCGAGAATAAAATTCCGGAATAAGCATGTAGATATCAATGTGGAATGTTTTCGGACGCGGGTTCGACTCCCGCCGCCTCCACCATTTAGAAAAGACAAACCCGTCTCTCTGGGGTCATTCTCCGGGGTGACGGGTTTTCTTTTTCCCCTTGTTTCTAAAGGGTTTGCGCCCGTTTCAGATCTTTCCAAAGCACCTCTCCGCACCATCGATTCTCTCCATCCTCCCGCCTTTCTTTCTCTGTTTGGCCCCTGATTCTCTGTTTTCTCCGGACCAAGTCCGAAGCTCGTCCGGAAAGCTACATCCTTGATTGATATGGGTTTGCGGCTGATTGCCATTTTGAGCGGTTGTCTTAGGTCATCGTTCGATGCCGCAACCGGACGTTTTTTTCGAAATCGCCCGCCTCGGCCATGAAAAGAAGCGCGGTCAACTCCGGCTTCCTGCCCCTAAAGAAGAAAATCCGACGCTGATGGTCGGCTCTCTGGGGCGGTCTCCGGTCCGGTCGTCAGTCGGTGGCGAAGCCGAACTGGCGGCGCTGCTCGGCCCAGTCCTCGGGAAAGGTCTGGGTCAGCTTGGCCAGCGATAACCCGTTTGGTTCCTCGCCGTTGATCAGGGCCTCGACGATGTCGGGGGCTAGGGTCGTTAGCTTGAGGATGCGGGCCACATACGAGCCATCGACGTCGAGGGTACGGGCAAGCTCGCTGATGGACTTGATCTGGCCGGATTCGAGGATGTCGGCCCAGGAAAAGGCCCTTCCCAGCGCCTGAAGGACGGCGGACTGCACCGGTTCCTGCGCTCCTGTGATTTCTCCATCCAGGGCCTGGGGAGCGATGACCGTCTTGCGGCCGCGCATGCGCCGGATCAGCATCGGGATATGGATCTGCAGGTTGCCGTTGTCGGCAACGGTAATGGTCGGCTTCATTTTCATCGGTTTGTCCTCCGTTCCGTGACTTCGCATGCCAGACCGGCCAGCTCGGCGATGAGCGTTGTCAGTCCGTTGGTGCGCAACTCCATGTCGATTCCGGTCTCGCGGATCTCCACCTTGTCCACCAGGAGGCGGATAAGGCGATTCCGCTCCACCGGGAAAAGGTCTTCCCAGAAGCCCTCCACATTCTGGAAGGCCTCCGACACATCCTGTTCCGTGATGCTGCTCCCCTGGTAGGCTCTGCATCGCTCGCTCACATGGGTCAGTTGTTTCGAGAGCTCGACCGCCTGGCGGTTGACGGTCGTCAGCATCTCGGCCTTGCCCGGCTGATCGTTGCCGGGCTTCATCAGTTCAAGTGCCTGCTCCCGCGCCTGCGACAGCTCCATCTCGAGCTGGGCTTTTTGCTTGAACAGACGCTCCCGCTCCGCCTGCTCGATGTCCCGAGCCGCGAAGTAGGTTTTGGCCACCAGCGTCGGTGTTCGGAACACCGCGCTCAACTGCTCGACTACGGCCTGCTCGATGTCCCCGGCGGGAATCCGCTTGAGCGGGCATCGGCTCACAGTCCGCTTGCTGTCTTTCTGGCAGATGTAATAGGTGTAGTGGCGGCCGTTCTTGCGGGCGTAGGTCGGTCCCATCGCGCATCCGCAGTGGCCGCAGCGGATGACGCCTTTCAGCGGGGCGACCATTTTGGTCCTGGCCATGGAAACCTTGACCGGTTTGTTGTCCTCCAGGATGGCCTGCACCTTGTCCCAGGTTGCCCGGTCGATGATCCCTTCGTGCTCGCCGGGGTAACTGCGATCCTTGTGGGCGATCTCGCCGATATAGATTCGGTTGTTGAGCAGCCGGTAGATGTGGGCGGTGTTCCATTCGGAGCCCTCGCGCACCTTTCCTTTCTTGGTGGTCCATGCCTTGGTGCGGTATCCCTGTTCGTTCAATTCCTGGCCCAGCTTCTTGGCCGAGCCGATCTGGATGAACCGGCGGAAGATGTACTGCACCGTCCTGGCTTCATCTGGATTGACCAGGAGCTTCTTGTTGTCCCTGTCGACGTCGTATCCGAGGATGGGTACGCCGCCGCAGTATTTCCCCCGGCGCTTGGCTGCCGCCACCTTGTCCCGGATGCGTTCGGCGATGACCTCCCGCTCGTACTGGGCGAAGGTGATCAGGATGCCGAGAAACATCCGGCCGGTGGGATCGGTGGTGCTGAAGTGCTGGGTGACCGAGACGAAGCTGACACCCTTCTCGTTGAAGAGGTCGATCATCTTCATGAAGTCCAGCAGCGAGCGGGACAGCCGGTCGACCTTGTAGACGACGATCACATCGATCTTCCCGGCGTCGATGTCCGCCAGCAGGCGGCGCAGCCCCGGACGCTCCATGTTCCCGCCCGAGAAACCACCATCGTCATAGCGATCCGGCAGAGCCGTCCAGCCCCGCATCCTCTGAGCTTCGATATAGTGTTCCGCCGATTCCCGTTGGGCATCCAACGAGTTGAACTCCTGTTCGAGACCTTCCTCGTGGCTCTTGCGGGTGTAGATGGCACAGCGCAGGGTCTTGTTCTTGCCCGGCGCGACATTGCTGTTATCAAGCATCCGAACCTCCCTCGGCTTTTCTGCCGTAAACCTTCTTCAGCCCGAAAAAGACCTTGCCGTTCCAGCGCGTCCCGGTGATCTCCCTGGCCACCGCGCTGAGCGACCGGAAGGTGCGGCCTTCGAACTCATAGCCATCGGCAAGGACGATCACCTCATAGCGCCGGTCGTTCCAGACCCGCACCAGTCTGGTCCCGGGCAGGAGCGCCTCGTTCGATTTCCGCTCTTCTGGGATGCGTCGATTGACAGTGGCTACCGGGTCCTCCTTGGCGGCCTGCTGGAGATGGACCTTGGCCTGCTCGGACAGCCCGCCGTAGAAAAGCTCCTGGATGCGATAAGCCAGCCGCTTGATGAGGAATTGCTTTTTGTACTGGGGCGGCTCTTCGCCGTAGAGGTCGAGCCATTTTTCCCGGAGCTGCTCCAGGGACATGGATTGCAGCAGGGCCATCTGCCGAAGGACCGAGTTTCGGGTTCGGTCATGGTTCTTGCCGCCGGTGGCGGCGTTCTGTAACTCATTCATTTTCAACTCCTTATTTTGGTTTCCGGACGAGTTGTCATGAATGAATGCTCTGTTCCGGCAATGAATCAAGTCCTTCTCCGAGCACAGGGGAAGAATCTTCGAAAACCTCTAACTCATTGCCCACACAGGCGTTTTTTGCCATTCGGCGCAGGATCGCCGTGGCCAGAATGGAGGCGGCTGACTGGAGCCTCGCCTCACCCGACAGGCGGCCGGGTTTGCCGTTTTTGCCAAGGTCATCCGTCCCTGGCCCATCATTCATTTCCTGTACATCCAACATCGAACACCTCCGGTTGGACCGGGGGGCTGGATGGCGTGGATGCCAGAAAACGGCGGCGGTCGGGATGCGCGTTCTATGGCACCCACAACCGCCTCAGCTCCGCCTCTGGTCGGTTATCTGGTTACATCCGGCTTGAACCGGACTTGCGTTCGTTACCTACC
>Ga0209164_1000414_pt1 | contig 105856 bp, 96 predicted proteins | sample MTBNYHSulfiMetaG_FD_187458 | JGI IMG/M metagenome (GOLD analysis project Ga0209164, IMG submission 187458) | Enrichment culture microbial communities from rom New York Harbor, USA that are MTBE-degrading - MTBE-NYH (New York Harbor Sulfidogenic)... | ecosystem: Environmental > Aquatic > Marine...
CCTGCCGCCGACGCTCCCGACGCTGGCGCGAGACCCAAGCCCGAGCCGGACGCAGGCAGGCCGAAGTCGGACACGGATACGGGGACCACGAAGAAGCCGGATGCGGACACGGCCCCCGACAAGCCCGCGGCCGAAAAGCCTGCCGACTCCAAACCGGACGCCGACAAGCCCGCGGCCGAGAAGCCTGCGGAGAAGCCGGTCGAGAAACCGGCGGACTCCAAGCCCGATCCTCGGCGGACCAGCTCGAAGCCCAAGGAGCGCGCCAACAGCATGGCCGACGACATCAAGAACGGGACCGCCGGCGGGAAGGACCTCGACCCGCGGACCGCCGAGCAGATCATGCGCGACCCCGACGCCATGCGCGAGCTGCGCAAGAACCACCCCGACGCCTGGCGCAAGTTCCACGAGACACGCTCGAAGACTTACGAGGCGCACGACGCCAAGCTCAAGGACTGGATAGAACGCAACGTTCCGGAAGCTGCAGGCAAGGAAGTCGAGATCCAGAGCTTCGGCACGCCTGATGGCGTGGACCGGGACTTCCGGGCAGGCTACACGGTGACCGATCCGGCAACCGGCCAGCAGCGCTTCATCGAGATCAAGAAGGAGAGCTGGGCCGGTGAGTCTCACAAGATCTTCGCCGGGGAAACCGGTGGCCCCACCGACCCGGCAGGCGCGGCGAAGTGGTCGAAGGACCACCAGCAGCTGGCCACCGACCAGTACCACGCCGAGGCCAGCGTCGATATGGCCGATCAAGCCACCATCTATAACGAGCAAACGGGGCGCTGGGAGAAGACGCAGGTCACTCCCAACGTCGACCTCGTCAAACAGGGCAAGTCGACCCTGCTCGATCCTGACGGATATGGCAAGACCTACGAGACCAAAGTCGCCGAGGCATACCACGAGGGTAACCACCTCGATGCGTACAAGCAGGCCGACAAGGCCGTCCACTCGCTCGAGGGGGTGCGCGACGGCTACGCCATGCAAGGGTACGGCGTGGGGGAGCTGCCCCCCAAGATCGAGGCAGGCATGCAGACCATCAAAGACGTCCAGGCCGGCTCCCTCGACCCCGCCGCCGCCGACGCCAAGCTGAGAGGGCTCGGCTACAGCGGCGGCCTGCCGGACTTCATGGAGAGGGTCTCGGGCCAGTTCGCGTCGTTCAAATGGGCACGTAAGGCATAAGACCGCCCTCGGGGACCGAGGCCGAAGTCCCAAGGAGCCTTGAATGGTAGCGAAGAAAGCCGCGCCGGCAGCGCCGACCACATGTTGCGACGACGAGCAGCGCCGACGGTGCACCGAGATCGCCGTGCGTCTTGAGGAGCACTACAACGATCCGAAGCCTGCGCTACATTTCGACAACCCGTTCCAGCTCCTGATCGCCGTCATCCTCAGTGCTCAGACGACCGACGACGCCGTGAACAAGGCCACCCCGGCGCTCTTCGAGCAGTACCCCGATGCCCAGGCACTTGCCTCGGCAGACCCCGCCCGAGTGGAAGAGCTCATACACTCGCTCGGGTTCTTTCGGCAAAAGACCAAATCGATCATCGCCACGTCTAGATCGATCGTCGCCGAGTTCGACGGCGACGTGCCCCGCACCATGGAGGAGCTCACGACACTTCGCGGCGTGGCCCGCAAGACGGCGAACATCGTGTTGGGCAGCGGTTTCGGGATCGTGGAGGGCATAGCGGTCGACACGCACGTGCACCGGCTCGCGCACCGGTTCGGCATCTCGACGGCGAAGGACCCGAACAAGGTCGAGGGAGACCTGTGCGCGTGCTTCCCACGAGAGCGGTGGTACCGGGTCAACTACGAGATGATCACTCACGGGCGTGCGATCTGCCAGGCCAAACGCCCGATATGCGGCGAATGCTTCCTGTCCGACATCTGCCCGAGCGCATTCCGGGTAGACGGGTGGCGAGAAAGCGCGCAGTAGCGTCGGCGGCGCGGCAGTCGCGGCAGGCTCGGGCGACGCGCTACGTGAGCAGCGCGGTCGCGATCGCGGCGACGAAGACCGCTGGCAGCATGTTGCCCACCGGCAGCCGCTTGATCCCGGTCAGGTCGAGTCCGATCGCTAGAATGAGCGCACCGCCGACCGCCTCGATGGCCGCGATGACCGCCGGCGTGATCAGCGGCTCGAGTCCCGTGGCGCCCAACGCGATGCCTCCCTGCATCACGGCGATGGGGATCACCGACAGCCCCACACCCGCGCCCAACGTGGTCGCGAGCGCCACGGATGCGATGCCGTCCAGCAGCGCCTTGAGCGAAAGCAGCGAGGGGTCTCCCAAACCGTCCTGTATCGAGCCGAGGATCGTCATCGCACCGGTGCAGTACAGCAGCGATGCCGTCACGAACCCCTCCACGAGCGTGTGCGCCTTCTCGCCGGGCTGGTCGGCGTGACCCGGCGCCAGCGCGGGCGTGTGGTATGTCTTGTCTTGCAGCCAGTGGCCGAACCGCTCGAGCCAGTACTCGATGCGCATTGCCTCACCGAGCAGCGCGCCGACCGCCAGCGAGCCCACCAGCATGAGCGCCGCGTACGCACCAAGGCGCGACTCCCCCAGCCCGACCAGTCCCCCGATGCTCATGGACGCGCCTATCACGATCACGGACAAGCCGATCGCCGAGAACGCGATGGCGCGAAACCGTTCCGAGATGAGCCTGCCGAACACGAGTCCCACGGCCGTGCCCGCCAGCACGGCCACGATGTTGATCACGACCCCCGTACCCGGCATCTCACTCCTCGTCTTCCTCGGAAAGCCACACGCCTTTGAGCTCTTCGGTTATGCGATTCGCCCCGGGCGGCAGCCCGACAGCCCTGCCAGGATACCGCGTGTGCCCGCGCTTCGCACGGGGGGTAGGGGCGGACTCGAACACGCGTTCACGGCCCAAGACACGCACGCCGCTCTCCTTCGCCGCGCACACCCGTTCGACCAGACCGCGATCACTGGTCACGACGGTGACCTGGCCGGAAGCAGCCGACGCCATGCGGACGATGACGTCGTCGGCCTCCTCCCCGCGCGAGTAGCGGACCTCCACGGCTCCGTGACTCGCCGAAGAAACACCGCCGGAATCCGGGCCGTCGAAAACCACCACGATCCTGCCGGGGCCGAGCACGTCGCGGCCGCGCGCCGACAGACGGGCCACAAGCGCGTCACGCGCCTGTTCGGCAGGCAGCGATAACGTAGCCGGGTCGGCATGTGTGACGTTGTATCCGTCGATCAGGTGGAGCACGGCGATCCCTGGCCAAGGGGCATCAGGCGTGACCGGCGACCTCGTCGTCGGCCAGCTCCGATTCTACGCGCTGCTTCACGCTGAGCAGCCACGCCGCAACCTCCGAGCCCTCGTCGCCGAGCAGCTCGAAGTACTCGATCGCGCACCCGTCCACGCCCTCGACGAGATCGAGGTGGCCTGCGACCCGCCAAAACACGCAGTCGCTCTCCTGGCACGATTGGCCTTCCTTGCCGTTGGCCTCTCGAAGTCTGCACATGTCGCTCACGGTCAGCATCCCTCTCGCCTGGGCTGGGTGGTCCCCGATTCTACAGGGGAATCCCACCGGCCACCTAAGGGGTATCTACCACACGACGCCTTCGCATCCCGCAGGCGGTCTCGGAAGGGGGACCCGGTCATGGGACGTCGCGTGTTCGCGCTGGCCGTGCTGGCACTCACGATCAATGCGGTGTCAGCTTGTGGCCCGGCAAACGAACCGACCGTGATCCCCCCAGATTCCGAGCCATCTGCCGAGGAAACCGCAGCGCCCGAGGGAGCGCCGTCGCCGGGAGAGCTCGACGACATCGAACTGGAGCTCGAGCTGGTGGCTGACGGCTTCGAGGAGCCGGTCTACCTCACGGGTGCCGGCGACGGCAGCGGACGGATGTTCGTGGTCGAACGCGTGGGGCGGGTGCGGGTCCTGCGCGCCGACGGCTCCTCGGCAGACGTGATGCCTTTCCTCGACATCAGCGCCAAGACGCGCAACGACTCCGAAAGGGGCCTGCTGGGCCTCGCGTTCCCGCGCACATACGCGTCCGAAGGTGAGCCGCTCGTAGGGGAGTTCTTCATCCACTACAGCGACAGCGACGGTAACACCGTCGTGAGCCGGATGCGCGTATCACCCCAAGACCCCGATCGCGCCGATCCATCGACAGAGCAGGTGTTGCTGCATGTCCCCCAGCCGTACTCGAACCACAACGGGGGCCAGATCGTCTTCGGGCCGGACAACTACCTCTACATCGCGCTAGGTGACGGGGGGTCCGGCGGCGACCCACAGGGCAACGGGCAGAACCCGGACACGCTGCTGGGCTCGGTCCTGCGCATCGACCCGCGCTTGCCCGTCCCCCCGGAGGCGAACTACCCGAGTACGAACCTGCAGTACATGAGCCCGCCGGACAACCCGTTCGTGGCAGGAGGCGGGACCGGCGGCAAGCCCGAGGTGTGGCTCTACGGCCTGCGCAACCCGTGGCGCTTCTCGTTCGACCGCGAGACACGCGACATATGGATCGGCGACGTGGGTCAAAACGAGTGGGAGGAGATCGACTTCGTCTCCGGAGAGGCGCTGTTCGACATGGGCGACGGCGTGTCCGGGGGCCAGAACTTCGGCTGGAACGTGATGGAGGGCAGCCACCCCTACCCGGCGGACTCGGACCCCGGCGACACATCGCGCTTCACCATGCCGGTCATTGAGTACGACCACTCCGCGGGGAACTCGGTCACGGGTGGGTACGCGTACCGGGGCTCACGTTATCCCGAGTTCGCCGGAGTGTACTTCTACGCCGACTTCGGCAGCGGGCGTATCTGGGCCGCGCGTCCCACCGACGGCGGCGAGCGCAACCGTGAGATCGCCGACACCGACCTGCAACTGGTCTCCTTCGGCGAGGACGACGACGGCGAACTGTACGTGATCGACTTCGCGGGCGGCGTGTACCACATGCGGCTGCGATAGCGTACGTCGCACGCGGGCGTGGGGGCCGTCACCCCGCCGACTGCACCAACCTGCCCAGGAACGCCTGCACGTCCTCGAGCTGCGTGTCCCACGACGTCACGAGCCGCACCTCGCCCGCGGCCTCGTCCCACGTGTAGAAGTGGAACTCCTCGGCAAGCGGGGCGATCAGCTCGCGCGGCAGCACAGCGAAGACCTCGTTGGCTTGGACGAGCTGCGTGACACGAGCGCCCGGCACGTGCGATATGCCCTCGGCGATACGGTGCGCCATCTCGTTGGCGTGCGAGGCCAGTCTCAGCCAAAGGTCGCCTTCGAGCATCGCGTCGAACTGCGCGCCCACGAAGCGCATCTTGCTCGCGAGCTGGGTCGCCTGCTTGCGCACGTACGGCACCACGTCCGTGCGCGTCTCGCCGAACAGCACCACCGCCTCGCCGGTCAGCATCCCGTTCTTGGTGCCGCCGAAGCACAGCACGTCCACCCCCGCGTCCGCCGTGAACTCGCGTACCGGAATGCTAAGGAACGCGGCCGCGTTCGCCACGCGCGCCCCATCCATGTGCAGCACCATGCCGTGCTCGTGCGCGAGGTCGGCAAGCGCCCGGACCTCTTCGGACGTGTAGACGGTGCCGTACTCGCTGGCCTGCGAGATCGAGATCGCGCGGGGTTGCGAGTGGTGCTCGAAGCCGAAGCCGGTCAGGTGCGGACGCACAAGATCGGGCGCGAGCTTGCCGTCTGGGGTCGCCACCGGCACGAGCTTGACGCCTGCCACGCGCTCCGGGGCGCCGCACTCGTCCACGTTGATGTGCGCGGTCTCGGCGCAGATCACCGACTCCCACGCACTGCACAACGACCCGAGCGCGATCACGTTCGCGCCGGTGCCCGTGAGCGTGAAGTAGACGTCGGTCGCCTCCCCGAACAGGTCGCGGAGCCTGTCGGCGGCGGCCGCGCACCACGGGTCGTCGCCGTATGCGGCCGCGTGGCCCTCGTTCGCGCTCGCGATCGCCTGGAGCATGCGCGGGTGGGCGCCCGACTGGTTGTCGGAGCCGAATCCTCGGCCTGCAGCGGTGGCGTGCGTCATTCCCGGTCCCCTTCCGTCATCGCCGCAGACGGCGTCTCCTGCTTGCCGAAGAGCCGGTCGCATTCGGCAACGTAGTCCTGCAGCTGCTGCGGCAGCTCCCGCACGTCTCCCGGTGCAGGCATCGGCGCGGAGTTGTACGTGTTCCAGAACGTCACGTCGGACTCGGCGAGCAGCCCTTCGCGAGCGTCGGCCAGCATTGCGGCGAAGGCCTTGCCCGTGTACGTGGTCTCGAGCGCGAGTCCCACGTCAGCGGCACGTGCAACGGCCGCGAGACTCTCCGGCGTCACGACCCCGTACCCGGGCTCGAACCAGTCGTGGCGCAGCTCCAGGTTCAGGTCGTCGTACGCGAGTCCGGGAAACTCCGGGTCCATCGAGCGCAGGAGATCCACGATCTGGTCGGCAAGCGCTCGGGCGAACGACTCGTCGGCGACCTGGGAGGGCGTCACACGGACCGCCACAACCCGCGTGTCCGGGTCCTCGACTGCGAACCCGATCGCCAGGCCCACAGCGGTGCCGAGTGTACCCGCCGCGACGTACACCCGGTCGGGCGGGAGCACGCGGTCGGGCAACTCGATCTCGGTCTCGTATTCGAGCATGTCGTCGTCGACGACCTGGTCCACCAGTTCGAACGCCGCGTTTACATAACCGGCTGCCCCCACGGCGTTGGTCCCGCCCATTGGAACGACCAAGGGCTGCACGCCGTTGGCTTCTTCGAGTTGCCGGCGCGCCGACGCGGCCTGCCGCGTGCCGTCCCAGCCTTCGGCCAAGTGGATATGCGTGCCGAGTGCGGCGTGTGCGAGCAGCGTCGCGCGCGCGTAGGGTGTCGGCGCCTGGGGGGAGAGCACCACGTGCGGCTCGAGCCCGACGGCCCGAGCGTGCACGGCCGTCGCCAGCGCGTGGTTCGAGCCGTACGCCCCGAACGTGATGACGGCCTGTTGCTCGTGGTCCATTGCCTCGCCCAGCAGGAACTCGAGTTTGCGCACCTTGTTGCCGCCATAGCTTCGCGACGTGCGGTCGTCGCGCTTTACGAGGAGTGTGCCGATGCCGTATTCGGCGGCAACCTCGTCGAGCGCCTCGACCGGGGTGGGCAGGTCACACAGGGCGACGCGCGGCAACGCCGCGGTCCCGATGAAGCGCCAGAAGAGCGGTATGGCCATGGGCAGACGTCCCCTTCGACGCGAGGGCCGGCTAGCGTGGTCGGCGGTCCCGCAGGTGGCGGTACAGGCGGTACTCGGCGAACGCGACGGCGATCAGGCCGAGTCCCACAAGCCCCTTCCAGGGCTGGGGAGAGGTCTCGCGCCGCGCGCCCGCACTCACTACCGTGACCTGTTCAGCGTGGATGTCGAACTCCCCGGCGTGCTCGGAGCACACGCGGTTGAACACGCCTTTGACCTCGATCACGTCCCCGTCGTTCTTGTGGTCTCCATACATGCCGATGAGACCTGCCTGCTCGTTGGTCATGAACACTCCGACGGCCGTGCCCTCACCCAGAACGTTCACCCAGCGGTGGTCCCGGTCTGCACGGAGGTCCTCGCCTATGGCCTCGCCCTGAACGGTCACGACCGTGCCGTCCAGATCGAGCGCGGACTCGACGATCTGCGCGGGGGTGAGCGGCACACCCGTCGGCTCGGCGGCCACAGCTGGCACCGGCCAGCAGCATGCGACGCCCACAGCGAGCGAGAGTAGCGTACGTACGCTCGCGCGGATCATCTCGCTCGACCCCCCCGGGGCCCCAGCGAAAGGACCACCTGCGCGAAGAGCGTGAGCACTGCGATGAATTCGAGACGGCCCGCCCACATCTGGAACATGTACACGATCTTCAGGCCCGTCGGCATCGTGGCCGAGGTGATGCCCGTTGACAGCCCTACGTTCGCCGTGGCGGAGATCGACTCGAAGATCGCCTCACCCGCGCCGTAACCGTACGCGGCACCGATCAGTCCACCAGTGATGTAGGTGACCGCGTACATGATGAATACGATCGCGGCCGACGTCGTGACCTCCGGCGTGAGGAATCGTTCCCCCATGTGGTGGTATCGCGTGGTAAGCACGGCGCTGCTCGGAGCGAGGGCTGCCTTCACCTGGGCAATGATGGACTTCACGATCACCCCGAGCCGCAACGCCTTGATGCCGCCCGCCGTCGAAGAGACCGCTCCGCCCGCGGCCATGGCAAGCATCACCGCCACGAACGCCGGTCCGCCGAAGTCACGGAGCCACTGGTTCGTATACACCGTCTGGTGGCCCGTGCCGGTGTGCGCCGACAGTATGTGATATGCGCCTTTCCTGATGACCTCGGCCGAGCCTTCGAACGTGTGCGTGGCCGCCAGGCCGACCGCCGCGAGCGCGGCAAGAATCAGGATGTTCGCGGCCAGGACGCGGATCTCGATGTTCTTCCACAGCTCGGTGCGGTCGCCACGCCACACCTGGGCGTGCAGGTTGAAGTTCATGGTGCCCGCAATCATCAGGAACACGCTCACGACCTCGAACAGGTAGCTGTGGTAATACATAGCGTTCATCGACTGCGGACCGAATCCACCCGTGTCGTAGGCCGCTATCGATATCCAGAAGGCGTGCAGGACTCCTCGGCCGGGCGCCATGCCTAGATACGTGTTCACGGCCCACAAGGCCAGCGTGCCGATGCTGACGTAGACAGCCGTCACGAACCAGATGAAGCGTGTCGTGTACACAACGTTGGGCAAGATGCGCTCGTCGCGCCCTTCGGCCAGGTAGAGTGAGAAGGCGCCGCCCCGCATGCCTACAGCCAGCGAGAGCGCAGCCACGACGATCCCCTGCCCGCCGATCAGGTGCGTGAGATGGCGCCACATGTTGTGCGAGAGCGCCATGTGGTCGAGGTCCACGACCGCCGTGAGCCCCGAGGTGGTAAGGCCTGACAGGGCGTCGAACAAGGCGTCGAGGTAGGTCAGGTAGTTGCCCGACAGCGCAAGCGGCACGGCCGCGACCGCCGAGGCGGCCAGCCATCCAAGCGCGGTCAGCACGAGAGCGTGCGCGTGTGTGAGCTTGGCGTCCCGGGTAAGGCCGAGTGCCAGCGCGCCTCCCAGCGTGAGGGCGACGCCCATCCCGAGCGTGTAGTCCAAAGCGGCGTCCCACTCCCCCGCAAACACCGCCGTCGTCAGCGGGACGAGCATCGCGATTCCGATACCGACGACGAACAGACCCACGAAGTGCAGGATCACTTTGAGATCGCTCAGACGCGCCCGCATCCACATGTGCGCGACCTACAGGATCCACACGATGGTTGTGACGAGCAGGGTCACGAGTCCGATGAAGGCCAGGATCACCGCGACCTCGGCCAGCAACCCTGACAACCAGTGCTTGAACGGGCTTTGGAGCAGATGCACGCGCATAGTCCGACCCCTCATGCAGACGCGAGCGGGCGTGGCACGTCACTCAGGATAGTCTGCCCGTCAACAGGCATACAAGCCGCAACCTGCGGAACACACACTACCGGCCCGGCCCGCTTTCTCGCACAGCTCGCACGATCACGAACACACCGATGGCGAGCAACCCGATGCCGAGGAGCGCGGGGAACAGGCTCTCGAGCCCGCCGAAGTACGAGCCCAGGCCGACGATGAGCACGATGCCTCCGGGGATCAGCGGCCACCACGAGGCCGCCTTGGGTCCCGTTCGGGTGAGAGCGCGGTCGATCGCCCAGATCGCGATGAAACCGGTGCCCAGACCGATGAGCACGGACGCGCCGCCGGCACCGAAGTCCTCGGCCAGTACTCCGGCTCCGAGCCCGAGCAGGATGCACGCCGGCACGAGAAGCCCGTACGTGCGGTACACGACGTGCGCAATGAGGAACGCGGCGCCAAGCGCCAGCAAGACTATCGCCCCGGACACGTCCTCCAGGAACTGCACCGCGAGAAACGATAGGCCGAGCGCAATCAATATGAAGCCGGCGATCATCGAACCGCGATTGTCCGACATCGGGTAAACCGCCTCCTCCAACGCAGCGTATCCACTGTTTCACATCGTACCCGAGAAGCACCCCGCAACCGCGCGGACGCTGTAGAATGTGCGTGCACTCGTCGGAAGGGGCGCACATGAAGGTCAGAATCGCCATCCTGGTGCTCGTGGGCTTGCTTGCCGCATCGATGCTCGTGCCCCTGTCGGGCTGTGGCAGTGCCGAGGAGAACGGGTCCTCGGACGCCCCGCAGCAGCCGGAGACGACGACGCCCGAGCCGACCACCTCGCCGGAGCCGGCGGGAACCTCTGAGGTCGTACTCTACTTCGCCCAGGGCGAAGCTGTCGGTGCCGTCGGCCGGACGGTCACCGGCGTGCCCGCCGTCGCGCGCGCCGCGCTCGAGGGGCTACTGGACGGCCCCACCACCCAAGAGCAGGAGTGGGGTATGCACAGCGAGATCCCGCCGGACACGCAGCTTCTCGGCGTGGACATCGCCGACGGCATCGCCACCGTGGACGTGTCCCCTGAATTCGGTTCGGGCGGCGGAAGTCTGAGCATGCAGCTGCGTGTGGCCCAAGTGGTCTTCACCCTCACGCAGTTCTCCTCCGTGGACTCCGTGCGCTTCGAGATCGAGGGGGAGCCAGTCGAGGCGATCGGCGGCGAGGGGCTGATCGTCGCGCCCTCCGTGTCGAGGGAGGATTTCGCGAACGTCACACCCGAGGTCCTGGTTGAAGCGCCGCTTCCCGGCCGGCGGGCTAGCAGCCCCGTCACGGTCGCCGGTTCGGCCAACACCTTCGAGGCGACGTTCCAAGTCGAGGTCGTCGACGACGCGGGCAACGTGATCTCCGAGCAGCTCGTGACGGGCGGCGGTAGCGGCTCGTGGGAGCCGTTCACGACATCTGTCGAGTTCCACCTCACCGATGCCGCCGAGACACCGGGCTCGATCGTGGTGTTCTACGCGTCTGCCCAGGACGGCTCTCGCGTGGAGGCCGCGCGCGTCCCGGTCGTGCTCACCCAGTAGCCGAGGCCCGGCAGCGTCACTTCTGCCGGTGCTCCTTGTGGTAGCGACGGATGGTCTTGGCCAACGTGCGGTCGTTGCGAGTCTGGTCCTGTCGCGCCAGCACGTCTTGTTTGGCCGCCAGGTGCTGGAGTTCCTTCTTGAGCCGCACGTAGCTGTCGAGACGCGCGGCGTCCAGCTCACCTGCCTCGACCGCGGCTTGGACCGCGCATCCCGGCTCGTTCGTGTGTGCGCAATCGCGGAAGCGGCACTCCTCGGCGAATCGCCCGATGTCGGGAAAAGCCGCGCTCACGCCGTCGGCGACGTCCCACAACGCGAGTGCGCGCATGCCGGGACTGTCGATCAGCACGCCCTCCTCGGCCAGCAGCACGAGTTCGCGCGCCACGGTGGTGTGGCGTCCCTTGCCGTCGCTCTCCCGGATGCCCCCGATCGCTTGTACGTCGTGCCCGACCAGATGGTTGATCAGGGTGGACTTGCCCACGCCCGACGGGCCGAACAGGGCCACCGTCTTGTGCCCGCGAGCATAGGCCGCGAGCTGCTCGACGCCCTCTCCCGTCATGCCGCTCACGACGTGCACGTCAACGCCCAGCGCGACCGCGACGACCTCTTCGCGCCACCGCTCGGCATCCGCCTCGTCGCAGAGGTCCGCCTTGTTTAGCACGACCACCGGTTGGGCCCCGCTGTCCCAAGCGGTCACCAGTTCGCGCTCGAGGCGCCGCAGATTCGGTTCGCGGGGGGCCAGTGCCTGGACGAGCAGCACGTAGTCCACGTTGGCCGCCAGGACTTGTCCGGCGGTCTGCTCGCCCGGGTCCTTGCGAACGAACGCCGAGGAGCGCGGCAGGATCGCCTCGATGATCGAGAGGTCGTGCCCCTCGGGGCGCGCGAACGCGACCCAATCGCCTACGGCGACGCGGTGGTCAACGTCGGCTGTCGCTTTGAGCAGGTGGACGGCGGGTTCGGCTCGCAGCACGGCACCGTCGACGCCCACGAAGGCCATGCCCCGGTCCGCGCGCATGACGCGGCCGAGCGAGAAGCCGTCTTCGGCCAGAGGGGCGAACAACGCCCGCTCACGATTGGACAAGCCGAGCCGGACGAGCGTCAGCCCCTCGACTTCCTCGTGAGCAGGATCGTTCGAATGAGACTCCGTTGCCACGCGCTCAAGCGTAGCATGGGTACGACAGACTTGCCGGTATACTCACCTCACCGCTCCAACCACGGCAAGCATCGACGTCGACGCGAGAGGACATCGAAGTGAAGCGCGCTCTGGGCCCCTCCGACCGCCTATACCCTATGCCGTCGCCGCTCGTGGTGGCGGGAACTCCCGACCTCGCCGACGCCATGGCTGTGGCCTGGATCGGGATCGCGAGCGCGACACCACCCTCGGTCGCGATGGCGCTGCGGCGCACGCGACACACGCTCACGCTCATTCGCGAGCAGGGCGACTTCACCGTCAACGTGCCGTCCACATCGCAGGCGGCGATCGTGGACCACTGCGGCCTGGTGAGCGGCCGGGACCACGACAAGTTCGCCGAGACGGGACTCACGCTCGCACCCTCCTCGGCCGTAAGCTCGCCGATGATAGCCGAGTGCCCCTACAACATGGAGTGTCGCGTGACGCACGAGGTAGAGATCGGCGAGTACGTGCTCGTGATCGGCGAGGTCGTCGAGACGCACGCCGACGAGAGCGTGCTCGACGAGACCGGCACGCGGGTCGACATCGAGGCACTCGACCCGCTCGTCTACATCGCCGGGCTGCGCGAGTACCGTGCGCTTGGGCGCAAGGTCGCCGACGCTTTCTACGTGGGCAAGACGATCGCCCCCAAGGAGTAGCAGGGCGAGTGGCAACGGCGACCGATATCACCGTCCGGAAAGCACGCGGTGAGGACGCCGCGCCGATCGCCGACCTCATACGCCGCGCGTTCGAGGCCCAATGCCGCATCTACGACGACTGGACGCTGCCGCCGATGCGCGAGAGTGAGACAAGCGTGCTGCGAGCGATCGAGGACGGCGTGGTGCTCGTTGCCGAGACGGACGGGCGACTCATCGGCACCGTGCGAGCGCGCGTCACCGGCGGGCGCGTGCACATCGGCCGGCTGGCGGTGGAACCGGACGCGCAGAACCTCGGCATCGGGCGTGCGCTGACCCGTGCTGCCGAAGAAGCGTTTCCTAGCGCCGAGCGTTTCGAGGTGTTCACTGGACACCTGAGCGCCGGGCCGCTGCACCTCTACGAGTCGCTCGGGTACCGCCGCGTGCGTACGCAGGTCGAACACGAGCGCCTCACTCTCGTGTTCCTCGAGAAGCTCCGGTAGAGCACCCGGCGGGCAACGGCTGCGTGGGCCAGCCCGGTCCGGCAGCGTGCACGTTCAGCCCTTGACCACTCCCAGCGGTTTGAGCCGCACGACCGGCTCGACCAGGTCGCGCTGCCAGCGCATGACGTCCTCGATGTCCTTGTACGCCGCGGGCGCCTCCTCGGCCAAGTCCTTCTTCTTGGCCTTGAACAGCCGGATGTCGCGCTCCCGCAACTCGCGGATCACGTCTTCGCGCGGGATCTGCCGCATGGCCTGCTTGCGTCCCATGACGCGTCCGGCGCCGTGGCTGCAGGAGCAAAACGACTCGGGGTTCGCCAGTCCTCGGCAGATGTAGGACGCTGTCCCCATCGAGCCCGGCACGATCACCGTGCCCATCGCCCTGACCGCCCCTTTGCGGTGAACCACGACCTGCTCGCCGAAGTGCTCTTCGATTGCCGCGTAGTTGTGGTGGACGTCGTCGCAAGGATCCGGCTCGACGCCCGGGAAGCGCCGGTCCAATGCCGCCTGTACGGCAGCCTGCATGAGCCGCCGGTTCTCCTTGGCGAAGCGAAGGCACCAGTCCATCGCGGTGAGATAGTCCCTGCCTGCCGAGGAGTCGACAGCCAGATGCGCGAGCCCCCACTCCGCCGGGACAGGCGAGCCTTGCGCTGCGTTCACCCGCTTGGCCACCGCGTCGTGGTACTCGGCGACCTGCTTGCCCACGTTGCGCGAACCCGAATGCACCATTGCCCACACGACGCCGGCTTCGTCCCGCTGCACCTCGATGAAGTGGTTACCGCCGCCCAGCGTGCCGACTTGACGGGCCGCCTTGTCGGCCTCGTCGGGCAACGGCGGGACGTCGGGGACCTCCCCGAACAACGATGTCCGTGCGTCCTGGCTTGCGTGATGCCACTCGAACCCCGTGGGGACGGAGCGCTGGATGTCGTTGAGCACCAGGTCGCGAGCGCCCAGGAACTCCTGGGCCCCGATGTTCGTGCGCCAGGCGCGCACCCCGCAACCGATGTCGAGGCCTACCGCGTGTGGGATGACCTGGCCCAGCGCGGCGAGCACGCCACCGATGGGCATGCCGTACCCGACATGGGCATCGGGCATGAGCGCGACGTGATGGAACGCGAACGGGAGGCGGGCGAGGTGGTGCGCCTGTTCCAGCGCGCCCTCGTCGATATCCTCGCCCCATATCTTGAGCGGGACCGGCTCGGTCTCGATCACGTGCACGAGCGCCACACCGCCTTCGCCGCTACGGTGTGGCTATACCCGTCAGTCGTGCGGCCGCCTCATGATCTCGACCATCTTGCGCAGTTTGCCGATCTGCTGCGAACGGTGCTTCGCAAGCTCGCCATGCTTCTTTGGGTCGAGCATGGCATCCACGTAGTCCGCCAGCTCGCGCGGGTTGAACGGCTTGGTCATGTACTCGGACTGGGTCTCTTCCAGCGCGTCGAGCTGGCTGTCCATGTCGCCCACGGCCGAGAGGAAGATGACCGGGATACCCTTGGTCTTGGGGTCGGCCGCAAGCCGGCGACGCACCTCGCGCCCGTCCATCTTCGGCATCATGATGTCGAGCACGATCAAATCGGGCTTCTCGAGCCGGACCTTGTCAAGGGCTTCCTCACCGTTGTGAGCGACGACGACGTCGTACCCCCTGCCCAGAAGCGTGGTTGAGACCAGTCGCACGATCGACGGCTCATCGTCGACGGCCAGGATCTTCTTTCCCATCAGCCCTCAGACTCCTTCCCTTGCCCAGTGCCGAGGATATCGGACACCACCTCTGCGAGGTCGCGCGGCGTGAACGGTTTGCACACGTAGCGCACGGCCCCCTTACGCAGCCCCTCTTCCTGTTCGTAGTGCTGGCTCTTGGCCGACAGCATCGCCACAGGGATCGACTCAGTGGCAGCATCCGCCTTGAGCTTCTCGAGCGCCTCGATGCCGGTCATGATCGGCATCATCACATCCATCAGGATGAGATCGGGTGCTTCACTGCGGGCGAGCTCGATGCCGGTGGGCCCGTCTTGCGCGGAAAGCACCTCGTGTCCGCTGCGCTCGAGCGTGAACGAGACCAGCTTCACGATATGCGGTTCGTCGTCGACCACGAGGATACGGGCCACCCTACCTCTTTTCGCCGAGGACGCGTTCCAGCTGTTCGACCACAGACTCCGCGGACAGCGGCTTGTCGATCTGCTCCGCAGCCATCTGCAGTATGCCGACTCGATCGTCATCGATGTGGTGCGCGGTCATCACGACTATCGGGATGTCCTTCGTGTCTTCACGGTGCTTGAGTTCCTGGATGACCTGATAGCCGTCCATCACGGGCATCATCAGATCGAGGAGTACCAGGTCCGGGCGTTGCGCTTCCACGGCCTGGATCGCCTCGCGCCCGTCGTAGGCGCACGCGACCGCGAAACCCTTGGCGCGCAGCGTGGTGGCCATGGCGTCCACGATGCCCCGGTCGTCGTCCACCACGAGCACGACCGGAGAGGTGATCGGCCCCACCAAACCGTCGATGACCTTCACCAGCCGCGAGGAGTCGATCGGCTTCTCCAGATAGTCGGCAGCGCCTAGACGCATGCTCTTGCCCTCGTCACACACGATCGACAGGACCACCACCGGGATGTCGGCCGTGCGAGCGTCGTCCTTGAAGCTTTGGAGCAGCTCGAATCCGTCCATGTCGTCGAGCATCACGTCCAGCGTGATCGCGGCAGGCTGGTGCTTCGCCGCCATCTGTACTGCTTCGGCGGCGCTGTGGGCCTGCAGCACCTCGTAGCCGCGCTTCTCGAGATAGGTGCCGATGAGGTCGGCCACCTCGGGGTCGCGGTCCACAACGAGCACGGTGCCACCGCCCGCCTCCAGCGGCCCTTCCACCGACGGGGTGCGCACGAGATCGGCCGAGGCGACCGGAACGGTGAACCAGAACGTGCTGCCCTTGCCCGACTTGCTGCGCACACCGATCTCGCCGCCGTGCAACTCGATCACGCTCTTGCAGATCGACAGGCCGAGACCGGTGCCGCCGATCTCGCGCGTGAGAGAGGAATCGACTCGGAAGAACTTTGTGAACAGCTGTTTTACATCGTCGGGCTCTATCCCGATACCGGTGTCCGTCACCTCTACGAGCACGTCGTTGCCCGTACGGCGAGCAGACACGAGCACCGATCCGCCCCCGGGCGAGTACTTGATGGCATTGCTCACGAGGTTCATGAGCACCTGGCCCACGCGGTCGCGGTCGGCGGCTGCGCGCGGGAGGCCGCGCGCAACATGGCACGACAGCTCGACATCGCTTTGGTCGGCAAACGTCCGAAACGTGTCTACGACCCCTTGCAGGACCTCGCCCATCTCGAGCGGCTCGACCTTGAGGTGCACTCGCCCCGACTCGATGCGCGAGATGTCGAGAAGGTCGTTGATGAGCGACACGAGCCGGTCCGAGTTCTCCTGGACGATCTGGAGGAACTCCCTTTGCACTTCGTTGATCTCTCCGGCCTCACCGTCGACGATCAAGTCCACGTACCCCTTGATCGATGTCAGAGGTGTGCGCAGCTCGTGGGAGACCATGGACACGAACTCGTTCTTCATGACCGCGATCTCGCGAGCGGCGGTGACATCGTGGAGACTTGTCACACAACCCAAGTACTTGCCGGCCTTGCTCACCACCGGGTTGGTGCGGATCTCAAGCACGCGGTGCTGGGGTTCAGAGATGGTCACTTCGCGCACAGGACCCTCGCCGAACTCGCCCAGGTGACGCGAGTTCGCCTCGTACACCTCGCACTGCAGGCACGTGCTGCGTTTCTCCGTGTAGCGCGTCGGTCTACCGTCAGGCCCCGGCGTTCCACACCTGAGCCAGCAGCGCGGGTCGATCTGGCCGTGAGCCGGACAGTCCACACGCGCGCAGTCCTTCATCTTCCAGCACGGCAGCGTCTCATCGGAGGCTGGAGGCGCCTGCCCAAGGATCTCGTTTAGGGACATGTGCTTGCGCATCGCGCGCTTCAGCGTGCGTCCGAGCAGCTCGATGGCTGCGGGGTTCACGTACGTCACCCGGCTGTCGGGGTCGAACACGATGAGCCCGTCACCCGCGCCGGCGAGGATCGCCTCGGCCCGCTCCTCTTGGCTGAGCAACTCGGTGTCGTCGCGTATGACAACCGCGCAGCCCACGCCCTTCCCTTCATCGAAGCCGCTCGCGCGGCAACTCAGCGTGCGGTCCCCAGAAGTGGTCTGCACCGGGATCTTCCGCTTCGTGCCGGACAGGACATCCGCGACGAGCACTTCAATCTCGTGCGAACCCAGCACGGAAACGGGTGAGCCGACGGCTTCGGAACGCTTCACGCCGAGCAGCGTCTCGGCGGTCTCGTTCATCACGGCGATGCGCCCGTCTGCTCCGACGACGAGCAACCCCTCTCCCGTGCTGGCAAGCAGGGCCCGTATGTGCGAGTTTGTCCGTCGTTCGTCGCCGTGAGTCGCCACGCGCATCCCCCGTGAGAGCAGCCTTCGAGCGCACCAGACACCCTCGCGCCCATCGTGCCGAACGCCTACCCTTCTGGATTTCGACGTCACACAGGCGTTCACCTTCATCAATGCGGCAGTAGGATTCTTCTGGTCGACGCCGAAGAATCGCGGCAGGGGGGCGCGATGGACGGCACAACCATACTGGTCGCCGACGACAACGCTTTCATCCGCACGCTGGTGAAGGCCGCGCTCGGACCGCTCGGATGCGGGATCGTCGAAGCCGTTGACGGCGAAGATGCTTTGGCCGCCGTTTCCAAACACAACCCCGATATCATCCTTCTCGACGTCGTCATGCCCAAGCTCAACGGCTTCGACGTGCTAGAGATACTGAGAGGCGAGAAGTACGGTCTCACGTGCCCCATCGTGATGCTCACCACATCGGCGTCGCCGGCCGACATCGAGCACGGAGCGCGGTCGGGCGCGACCGCGTATGTGGTCAAGCCCTTCGACAAGAACGAGCTCCGAGACACCGTCGCCTCGTTGCTCTGAAGGCATGCGGCATGGCGCGCTCCCGAGGCTGCTGGTCAGCCACGGGTGCCGCCAGGTCTGGCGTGGTGACACATCGCAGCGACGAAGCGGGCGCTGCGCGGTGTGCGCTGCGCCCGCCTACGGGTCGGACCGAGGGGCACGTTACTTCTTCTCGCCTTCCCCGATCGCGATCTTGTGCGTCTTGGGCCGTGCGGCCTCCAGCGCCTTGGGCACGTGGACTTCGAGTATGCCGTCGTTGTACTCGGCTTTGATGTCCTCGGCCTTCACGCCCTCCGGAAGTGCGATCGAGCGCTCGAACGAGCCGTAGCTGGACTCGCGCACCAGCCAGCCCTCACCCTCGCGCTCCTCCTCGGCCTTGCGCTCGCCGCTGATCCGCAGCACGCCGTCGGTGACCTCGATGTCAACCGCATCCGCGTCGATCCCGGGGAGTTCGGCGCGGACAAGGATGTCGTCACCTTGGGACTTGACGTCGATCTTGGGCATCCAGGCGATGCCTGACGCGTCACCGCCGCCACTCTCCCCTGTGCCTATGCGCCTGAAAATGCGGTCCATGTCGCGCTGCATGCGCAGCATCTCGCCGAACGGGTCCCATCTCGTGATCGCCATCGTACACACCTCCACTGTTCATCTCGCCGCCCGGCCCCATGCCGGACGCGCCTTCTTGTGCGCCGGTCGCACACGTCCGCTTCCGGCGCGCCGTACCTAGCTCGCGTGCGCGATGCCGCGCACGTCCAGCTCGCCTTCCACGACGTCAACCGTCACGGTGTCTCCTTCATGAACCCTACCCTCGATGAGCGCCTTGGCAACGCGGTCGACGACCTCTCGTTGGATGACCCGCTTGAGCGGCCGCGCGCCGTAGACCGGATCGAAGCCCTCCAGTCCGATCCGCTCGCGTGCGGACTCCGTGAGCTCGAGGGTCACCTTTCGCTCCGCAAGACGCTCGCGCACCTGCTCGAGCTGGATGTCCACGATCTGCGCGATGTCCGACATCGACAGCGAGTGGAACACGACGATGTCGTCGATGCGGTTGAGGAACTCGGGCCGGAACGTGGCTCGCATCGCCTCTTCGATCGCCAGCTTCATCGCGGCCTCGTCGCCGGATTTCGCGAGTTCCGTGATGAACTGCGAGCCCACGTTGCTGGTCATGATCACGATGGTGTTGCGGAAACTCACCGTGCGGCCTTGGCCGTCTGTGAGCCGCCCGTCGTCAAGCACCTGGAGCAGCACGTTGAACACGTCGGGGTGCGCCTTCTCGATCTCGTCGAGCAGCACCACGCTGTACGGACGGCGCCGCACCGACTCGGTGAGCTGGCCGCCCTCCTCGTAGCCCACGTAGCCCGGCGGCGCGCCGATCAGCCGCTGCACGCTGAACTTCTCCATGTACTCGCTCATGTCGATGCGCACCATGTTGCGCTCGTCGTCGAACAGGTACTCCGCGAGCGCCCGCGCCAGCTCGGTCTTGCCCACACCGGTCGGCCCCATGAAGATGAACGAGCCGATCGGCCGGTTCGGGTCGGACAACCCGGCCCGGCTCCTTCGAATCGCCGAAGAGACCGCGGACACCGCCTCGTTCTGGCCAACGACGCGTTCGTGCAACTCTTCTTCCAGCTTGGCGAGCTTAGTCATCTCGCCTTCCATGAGTCTGCTCACCGGCACGCCGGTCCACGCCGCCACGACCTCGGCGACCTCTTCCTCGCCGACCTCTTCCTTGAGCATGGCCTCGCCGTCTTTCTGGGCGGCGATGAGTTCCTCGGCTTCGTGCAGACCGCGCTCTATTTCCGGGATGCGCCCGTAGCGGATCTCCGCGGCCCTCTGCAGATCGCCGTCACGCTCCGCCCGCTCCGCCTCGATCTTGGACGAGTCGAGTTCGGCCTTGAGCTGCTGCACGCGCTCGATCACACCCTTTTCTTGCTCCCAGCGCGCTTTGAGACCCGAGAGCCGCTCGGAGACTCCTGCCATCTCGGCACGCAACGCGTCGAGGCGCTCCATGCTGGCCTCGTCCGTCTCCTTCTGGAGCGCCGCCTCTTCGATCTGCATCTGCCGAAGCTGCCTGTCGAGCTTGTCGATGTCCTCGGGCATCGAGTCGATCTCGATGCGCAGACGCGAGGCGGCCTCGTCGATCAGGTCGATCGCCTTGTCGGGCAGGAAGCGGTCCGCAATGTAGCGGTCCGACAGCGTAGCGGCTGCCACGATCGCGGCGTCGGTGATGCGAACGCCGTGGTGCACCTCGTACTTCTCCTTGAGGCCGCGCAAGATCGCGATCGTGTCCTCAAGGCTCGGTTCGCCGACGTAGATCGGCTGGAATCGGCGCTCCAACGCAGCGTCCTTCTCGACGTGTTCGCGGTACTCGTCGAGCGTCGTGGCGCCGATGGCGTGAAGCTCACCGCGGGCGAGTGCAGGCTTGAGCATGTTGCTCGCGTCCATCGCGCCTTCTGCCGCCCCCGCACCGACGAGGGTGTGCATCTCGTCGATGAACAGGACCAGTCGGCCCTCAGCCTGCTCGATCTCGCGCAAGACCGCCTTCAGGCGGTCCTCGAACTCGCCGCGGTATTTCGCACCGGCCACCATCGCGCCTAGGTCGAGGGCGACGACGTCCTTGTCGCGCAGGCTGCTCGGCACGTCACCGTCCACGATCCGCTGAGCGAGCCCCTCAACGATCGCGGTCTTGCCCGTCCCGGGCTCGCCGATCAGCACCGGGTTGTTCTTAGTGCGCCGCGACAGCACCTGGATCACGCGGCGGATCTCGTCGTTGCGGCCTATGACGGGGTCGAGCTTGCCGTCGCGCGCGGCCTGCGTGAGGTTGCGGCTGAACCGCTCGAGCGCCTGGAACTGCGCCTCGGGGTTCTGGTCGGTCACCCGGGCGCCCGCGCGCAGCTCCTCGAGCGCCTCGAGGGTCCGTGCGGCGCTCACCCCCGCGCCGTTCAGCAACCGTCCGGCCTCGCCCTTGTCTTCGGCCATGGCGACCAGAACGTGCTCGGTGGACACGTAGGCGTCCTTGAGCTTCTCGGCGTGCTTGAACGCGTCGTTCAAGACCGTGTTGAGCCGAGGACCGACGCCGGCCGGCCCGCTCACGCCGCCTCCGCTGACCTTCGGCATCGCTTCGATGGCCGAGGTTACCTCGGCCTCGAGCAGATCGGGGTCTGCCCCGACCTTCTGCACGATAGGCCGCACGATGCCCTCGGCCTGGTCGAGCAGCGCCTTCAGCAAGTGCTCGGGCTCTATGACCTGCGAGGATGCGTCATCGGCGATTCCTTGCGCCGCCTGCAACGCCTCCTGTGCCTTGATGGTGAGCTTGTCTAGCCGCATATCGCTTCGCACCTTCCGTGCCCGCGCCCACTGCCGACGCGGCTCTGTGTCCTTCTCCGACGCCCACGGACGTCATCGTTTGACGGTTCAAGCGGGACTCGGTCGTCCCTTCACCAGGCGTGACCACACCCAGGCAATGGCCTGTCATCCCGGCCCGCCATGCAGCTCTCCTGAGAACTGGCCCTCCGACCAGCGCACGGAGGCATTGCGGCGATCGCCTGTCTTGGGCCAGTCATTCGTCGTCCGTGTCCTCGAGTCTCCACTCTCCGTCGTCGTACTCGAACTCAAAGGACTGCTCGCCCTGTTCGAACTCTCCGGACACGAGCACCCTCTCCGTACTCTCACCGAACTCAACCAGATACGTCTCGTTCATCCTCGGCGTGTACCCCGCCGAGGAGACCATGTCGAACAGCACCGCCACGACATCGTCGGGGACGGGGTCGTCGACGGTCACCTCCGCCGGCACCGCAGCGGCTCCTGTCGTGTCGAGCGAGGGTTCCTCGGTCGTGGCAGGCGCCGTCGTCACTTCCGGCATCTCCAAGTCCGCCCCGCGGGGTTGCGCCGGCTCGTCGGCAAGCAGGCGATACACTCCGAACGCCACGAGGGCCAGCGCCACGACTCCGATCACGATCCACGCCCACCGGTTCATGAGCGGCCTCCCTCGCGCCGCGCCAGGCCGCCGCGGCGGACCATGACGATCTCGGCTTTGTACTGCCGGCCCCGCTGCGCCTCCGCGTCGATGCGCCGGTGCATGTCCTCGGCCCGCTTCCTCATGCGCTCGACCTCGCTACGCATACGTGCCATCTCGTTCTCGAGTTCAAGGATCCGCTCGACTCCCGCGAGATTGATGCCCTCGTCCTGTGTGAGCCGCTGGATGCGCCGCAGCCGCTCGATGTCTGACTCGGAATACAGCCGGGTGTTGCCCGACGAGCGTTGAGGGCAGATCAGCTGCTTGCGCTCGTAGATGCGCAGTGTTTGCGGGTGCATCCCCGCGAGTTCGGCGGCGACGCTGATCATGTACAGCGGCCGGTCCTTGTCGCTGCTGCGTCCCATTCGTGCCATGGCTCCTCCGAAGCTCTCGTCCGCGTCGACCGCACATCAGGCGATATGCGCCCTGACATCTTCGCCCTGCGTCGACGCAAGCTGCTCGAGCAACTCCTTCTGTTCCTTGGTCAGCTTCTTGGGAACGACCACCTTGATCCGTACTTTCAGGTCGCCTTTCCCCTTCTTGTTCAGCCGCGGCGCGCCCCTGCCTGTAAGCTTCACCACGCTGCCGTCTTGCGTTCCTGGCGGTACCTTCAGCTTCACCTTCTGGCCTGCCGGAGTCGTGATCGTCACCTGAGTGCCGAGCGCTGCCTCGCTCACCGTGACCGGCAGCTCCATCACAACGTCGGCCCCGTCCCGCGCTAAGTACGGATGCGGCTTGATGTGCGTGACGACGTACAGGTCACCTGGCGGGCCGCCGGCTTCGCCGGGTTCACCCTTGCCTTTGAAGCGCAGCTTGCCGCCGTCCATCGCGCCCGCGGGCACGTTGACCGTCACCGGCTTGAGCTTGACGACCCTGCCTGCTCCTCGGCACGTAGTACACGGCTGCTCGATGATCTTGCCGGAACCGCCACAGCGCGGGCACTCCCTGGAGACCGCGAACATGCCTTGGCCTTGCGACGTGCGACCCGTACCTCCGCACGACGGACAGGTAACAGGCGACGTGCCGGGCTTGGCGCCGGACCCTTTGCACGTCGGACACTGCTCGGCACGCTGCACCTCCACCTTCGTGGAGACGCCGCGCAGTGCCTCGTCGAAACTCAAGGTCACGTCATACGTAAGGTCCCTGCCTCGCCTCGCTTGGCTGGCGCTGCTGCGCGACCTGCCGAATCCGCCGCCTGAGAACAGGTCGCCGAACAGGTCGCCCAGGTCTCCCATATCCACGTTGGTGTAACTGAATCCGCCGCCGGGACCGGGGGACCAACCGCCGCCCGGCGCGCCCGCGCCAGGTGGGACGCCACCGGCGAAGTACTGGCCGTACTGGTCGTATTGCTTGCGCTTCTCTTCGTCGGAGAGGACCTCGTAGGCTTCGTTGATCTCCTTGAATCGCTCCTCGGAGCCGCCTGTGTCGGGGTGGTGCTTCCGAGCAAGCCGCCTGAAGGCCTTCTTGATCTCGTCGGCACTCGCGTCCTTCTTGACGCCGAGCACCTCGTAGTAGTCCTTCTTCGCGGCCATGGCGCCTACTCCTCAACGGGAGCCGGGCCTCCGGTCGAGACGACGACCATCGCGGGACGCACGACCCGGCCGTGCATCTCGTAACCCTTCTGGTACAGCTCCACGACCGTGCCCTCAGCGACCTCCGTGTCTTCGACCTGGCCGACTGCCTGGTGCTTGAGCGCGTCGAATCGCTGTCCGAACGGGTCGATCTGCTCGGCGCCCTCCTTCTTGAGGATGTCGATGAGCTGCCCGTGGACCATTTCGACGCCGGAAAGAAGCTCACTGGACGTGCCGTCTGCGGTGGCGTGGTCGATCGCCCGCTCGAGGTTGTCGATCGCGGGCAGCAGCTCCAGGACGATGCGCTCACCCGCTCGCTTGATCGCGTCAGACTGCTCGCGCACCATGCGCTTGCGAAAATTCTCGAACTCGGCTTGCACGCGCTGTGCGGTGTCCTTGCAGCGCTTGGCTTCCGCACGGGCGTCTTCCAGCGCCTGTTCCAGCTGGTAGCCTCGTAGCTCAAACTCGGCACCCAAATCGTTCTCTAGCTCAGGATCGACCGGTGCGTCGGCGGCCCCGGGGACACCGGAGACCGCCTCCGCAGGTGTATTCATCGTGTCCTCCGATGGATACTCCGAGGACAGCGGCCCGTAGGTGCCTCCGGGGCCGCCGCCGTTTCTGTGGTCGGTCATGACTACTCTTCCTCGTCCACTACTTCGTAGTCGGCCTCAACGACCTCTTCCTCGTCACCGGCAGGGGTGGCTTCGCCCTCGCCCGCGGCAGAGGCGGCCTCTGCGTCGGCATACATGATCTCGGCGAGCTTGTAGCTGGACTGCTGGAGCTTCTCAACAGCGCCTTTGATTGCGTCCGTGTCGTCGCTCTCGAGTGCGCTCTTCACCTCGGCCACGGCGGACTCGACGTCGGACTTGGTGTCGGCCGGTACCTTGTCGCCCAGGTCTGACAGCGTCTTCTCGGTCTGGTACACCAGCGTGTCTGCCGTATTGCGCGCCTCAGCCGCCTCCTTCTTGCGGAGGTCCTCATCGGCATGCGACTCAGCATCGGTCACCATGCGATCGATCTCCTGGTCGGACAGCGCCGTCGTACCGGTGATGGTGATCTTCTGCTCCTGACCCGTGCCGAGGTCCTTGGCCGACACGTTCACGATCCCGTTGGCGTCTATGTCGAACGTCACCTCGATCTGCGGCACGCCACGGGGCGCGGGCGGTATGTTCATGAGGTGGAATTTGCCCAGCGTCTTGTTGTCCGCGGCCATCTCGCGCTCGCCTTGCAGCACGTGGATCTCAACCGAGGTCTGACCGTCGGCCGCGGTCGTGTATGTCTCGCTCTTGCGTGTCGGGATCGTGGTGTTGCGATCGATCATCTTGGTCATCACGCCGCCAAGCGTCTCCACGCCAAGGGAGAGCGGCGTGACATCGAGCAGGAGGATGTCCTTGACATCCCCAGCGAGCACACCACCCTGGATCGCCGCGCCGACCGCGACTACCTCGTCGGGGTTCACGCCCTTGTGCGGGTCCTTGCCCGTGATGCCCTTGACCATCTCGACGACAGCCGGCATACGTGTCGAGCCACCCACCAGGATCACGTGGTCGATGTCGGACGCCTTGATCTCCGCGTCCTTGATGGCCTGCTCCACCGGCTTCTTGCACCGATCGAGCAGGTCGGATGTGATCTTCTGGAAGTCCGCACGTGTAAGCGTGTAGTCCAGATGCTTCGGACCACTTTGATCGGCGGTCACGAACGGCAGGTTGATCTGCGTGGTCTGCGTCGTGGACAGTTCGATCTTGGCCTTCTCAGCCGCGTCCTTGAGACGCTGCAACGCCATCTTGTCGACACGCAGATCTATGCCCTGGTCGGACTTGAACTTGTCGGCAAGCCAGTCGATGACCCGCTGGTCCCAGTCGTCGCCGCCCAAGTGGTTGTCACCGGAAGTCGACTTGACCTCGAACACGCCCTCGCCGATCTCGAGTACCGACACGTCGAACGTGCCGCCGCCGAGGTCGAAGACGAGGATCGTGCGGTCCTCATGACCCTTGTCGAGCCCGTATGCGAGCGCTGCTGCGGTGGGCTCGTTGATGATGCGCTTGACGTCGAGGCCGGCGATCTTCCCGGCGTCTTTGGTTGCCTGCCGTTGCATGTCGTTGAAGTAAGCGGGCACGGTGATGACCGCCTCGCTGATGGTCTCGCCGAGGTACGCCTCGGCATCCGCCCGCAGCTTCTGCAGGATCATCGCCGAGATCTCCTCGGGCGTGTAGTGCTTGTCCTCGATCTCAACCACGGCCCGGCCGTCCTTGCCCTTCTGGACCGTGTACGCGATCGTGCCCCGCTCCGACTCGGTCTCCTCAAAACGTCGGCCGACGAAGCGCTTGATCGACGTCACGGTGTTCTCAGGGTTCGTGATTGCCTGGTTCTTCGCAGCCTTGCCGACGACCCGCTCGCCGTCCTTGCGGAACGCCACGACGCTCGGCGTCGTGCGGTCCCCCTCGGCGTTGATGATGATGGTCGGCTCGCCACCCTCGAGAATGGCGACCGCGGAGTTGGTCGTACCGAGGTCGATCCCCAGTACCTTGCCCATCTGTCAGTCCTCCTGTTCCGTAGCACCTACGGTGTTCTACCTGATGTGATGTACATGTTGACGCGCCGGCATGCCAGCGGGTACCCAGCCTAGAATCTTAGTCAGGTATTGTCAAGTTTGATACGCCACGTATTGATAGGTACCCACCGGAGACCCACCGTACACATGGCATGAAATGACAGCAAGAGATGATGCAGAGGACGTGCGACCGTACCGGATGAATCGCTCAGTCGGTTCGGCCGTAGGCCCGGAGCGCCGCGCCGACGACCGCACACGCAAAGGCCACGATCAGGGCGACTTCGGGCATGCCGGTGAAGGGCAGGAACGGCTCGCCGCCGGTCACCTGCCGACTCTGACCGGGCGCGCCTGAGCGACCTGCGCTCCGCGCTACGACGTCAACGCTCGCCGAGGCAACATTGTCGGTGGGCTCGACGTCGAACTGGTCGCCTTCCACGCTCACCGCGACTGTGTTGCGGACGGTGGACCCCACTGCTGCGTCATCGGCGACGCGAAGAGAGTAGGTGAGCGTCACCGGGTCATCTCCCACCAGCGGCGCGTCCACAACCCATACGATCCGGCCAGGCGATGTCTGCGCGCCGGCGACCCCAGCGTCGCCCAGAACCGCGAACGCGGGGTCGTAGGTGTCGACGACCTTGAGGCGCGCGCTCGAGGCGGCTGGTGCCGAGACGCCAGTGATCCGGATGGTGTAGGACACCTCGTCGCCGGCCGCCGCAGTCTGCCGCGACGGTGTCTTGGTGACCGCATAGTCGTAGAAGTCGTCGGCAAAGAAGACGAGGACCGAATGGGCCGCGGCCGCGGATACCTCCCCGCCCCCGGGCCCGACGCCCCGTACCGTCGTCTGCCCGTCGCCGCTGCCGGTGAGATCTGCCCGCCCCAAGAGCGAGGACGTCTCTCCGGGCGCAAGGGCGGCCACATCACCCACGTGACCGCACAACGTGTCGTCGACGGTGATGTCGGAGATCCCGGCAGTCCCCGTGTTCGTGACCGCGATCTGGTACAGGACGGTGCTCCCCCACGCAACACCCTCGGGCGGTGCGTCCGGAGTCACGTTCACGGCGAGCGAGACCTGCATCGTCGATTCGGCCCCCGCCGCGGAGCCGGGTGGGAGGGTGGTCGAAGCCAGCACCGAGAGGGCGGCCAAGGCGGCGAATGCGGCAAGCCGAAGACCTCGGACCTGATGACCCAGTACCCTGCGCATGTGCACACGACCCCTCGCCGAGACGCCCCTACACATTCGTACCGTGCCGGAGACCGTTTGGCAATGCCCGCCACTGCCACCGGTCAAATTGTCGACGCCGCCCGCAGACTACTGCGCCCATCTGCTTTACACCCGGCGAGCGCGTCGGTAGAGTACTCGCCACTTTCTCCCGCAGGGACGAGAAGCTGCCAGGAGGCCTTGATGCCCCGACCCGTGATCGACGAAGAAGAATGCTCGGCATGCGGAATCTGCGTGGACACATGCCCTGAGGGCGTCCTCGATCTCGTAGGCGACTGCGCCGAACCAGTCAACGACGAGGACTGCACCGCATGCGGGACGTGCATGGAAGAGTGCCCCATGGGCGCCATCGTGCAGATCGAAGAAGACTGAATCACTCCGCAAGCGCCTTGAACTGTTCCCAGACCCGTCGCTTGCGGGCTGGGTCGGCGAGCGAAGCTTCAAGACCGTCGACGTAGAGGAACACGCGGCCGCCTGACTGCACCGCGCGCCCCGGCCTGAGGGCGGGCAACCCGCACGCCGCGGAGCAATCAGCGGCAGCCGTCGCGTCCAGCGCAACCACGCTGAGGGGATCCACGGCCTCGACTGTCCAACGCAAGCGTCGGGCGCACGCCTGCTCGTCCGCGTCGGCAACGGGTCGCGAGAGCGTGCGGAAGACCGACTCGGCATCGGTTCCGAGCGCTGCGAGGGCCTTGGCGGCCGCATCACCATCGGCGCCCGACACGGCTGCGCCGCCGGATTCTTCGGCAGGTCCTGGCAGGCCCTTCACAAGCAGGACCGCAGCGTACAGGTCTCCCGCACTAGGAACCACGTCCGAACCCGGGACGAGCGCGTCGGCGTGTGCGAGTTCTGCCCGCACGCGTGCATCGACCGTCGCGCGCAGACGTCGGCGCTCCTCGGGGGCAGGTAACGGCTTGTTCTTGGGGGCGGAGTTCATGCCTTCTGCGCGAACCAGCGATACGTGAGCGGCAACCCGCGCTCGAGCGGAACGCGAGCGTCCCAAGCGAACACATCCCTGGCCTTTGACGGGTCCAGTGCGCTGCGCTCGATATCCCCCTCGCGTGCCGACGCGTACTCGATCGGGCCGGTGAACCCGCCCACGGGGCGCAGCATCGTGGCCAAGTCCTCCACGCTGCTCTCAAAGCCGGTAGCGATGTTGTACGCGGGGCCGCCGGGCGACCCTTCGCGCAATCTCGCCTCCGTGAACGTTGCGGCAGTCAGCGCACCGACCACGTCACCAACATACACGAAGTCGCGCGTCTGCCTTCCGGTGCCGAAGATCGTCGGTGACTCGCCACGCGCCAGCGCGGAGCAGAACATCGCCACAACGCCCCCCTCACCGAGAGCGTCCTGCCTCGGCCCGTACACGTTGGAGAACCGGAAGCTCGCGAAGTCGACTCCGGTCGAGACGAGCTCCGAGGCCAACATCTCCTCCGAGGCGAGTTTCGAGCGGCCGTACGGGCTGAGCGGCGCCTTCTGAGCGGTCTCCCGTAGCGGAAGCTCGGACGCGCCGGGGTCACCGTACACGGCGGCCGAAGAGGCGCATATCACCCTGGTGGCACCCGTGGCGGCCGCGAGCGCAGCCACTTTGCGGGTACCTTCGGCATTGACCTCCCAGTCCCGGGCGGGGTCTTTGAGCGAAGCCGCCACGCTCGACTGGGCCGCAAGGTGTATCACAACGTCGGCTCGAAACTCCTCGAAGGCTGCAGCAAGCCCGTCATCGAGTATGTCGAGGGTGCGGAACCAGGCCGCCGGGTGCACGTTGTCTATGCTCCCCGTGGACAGGTTGTCGATGATCCCCACCTCGTAGTCACGCACGAGGGACCACACGAGATTCGCGCCGATGAAGCCGGCCCCACCGGTCACAAGGATACGCATGGGCTTCAGCTCACTCCCTTATCCGGGACGGTTCCCGGGGCAGACGTCGTACGTCCTCCAGATCTGCGTGGACTATCAGCCGGTAGCGGGCGCTGTACGGAGGATCGCAGGCGGTCAGGGTGAGCCGCGGTGACTCGGTCGAGGCAAGGACCTCCACCTGGTCGGGCGTGACCTGATATCTCTCCGTCACGCGGTACCTGTATCGCCTATACGGCGAATACAAGTCGATGATATCACCCGGCTCCAGCGCGTCGAGCCGGAAGAAGGGCGCGCCGTAGGTGGTCCGGTGACCCGAGATGCCACAGTTGCCCGTCGGTCCGGGAAGGTCCGTATACGTGACCCACCCGGGTCCCTTCTTGAGCGCCTCGCGACCATGCCCCTTGACGACGGCGGTATCGAGTTCCATCGCCTCGATCACGAGCCTGCCGAAGACCTCGCCTTCGGCGAGCCCGTCCCAGTAAGTCTTGTCGTCGGCCTGCCAGTTGGTCCAGTCGAGCGACGAGTCCTCGGCCCCATCGCCGAACAACCGGTCCGGCGAGGGCGAAGCAACCGCTCCGTACTGTGCAAGGTCATCGCGCAAAGAGTCCTGCTCCACGCCGGTGACCAGGTCGGTCAGGCCGTAGTACACAAGCAACCCGACGGCCACACCGAGCAGGACGTTGCCTAAAGCATGTGCCGCGACACGCGTACGGCTCCGCGACCGGTCCAACCCCCGCGCTGACCCGATGTTCAGTGTATCGCCCAACTCTGCATGCCTCCGTTCTATGTGATCCGCGTGGCACGAGAAACGTGACGTGGATTACACCTCGCCTATAAGGATTGTACGCGCGCATGCCGATATCTACTGTTGGAAGGTTCTTGACAGTCGCACATCGATATCGTGCTCCCGACAAAGGCACGGCTTGCCGAAAGGCTTGCCACGCAAAGTCACGGGTCTAACGGAGGCCAAGCCTCCCATGACAGCCGGACCGCCGGGCTCGAGACCGAAAGCCAACCGGCTCGGTTCCGACCCCAGGCGCCAAGGGGCGGAGCAGAGCCGATGTGCATTCGCAGCTCGATCCTGCAAGGGGCACGCAACATGAAGACCAAGCGCTCGACATCGATGGTAGTACGAATCGGAGTCATCGCCCTCACGCTCGTGGCATTGGCCACCGCGGCCCCGGCTGCGGCGTCCGTTGTTTACGGCGAATCCTCCGGCTCGACGGGAGCCAAGTTCTCCTCGGCTCTCCAGCCCAAGCCGGCAGCCGCAGAGAAAATCGCGCGGGTCCTGATAGTCGAAGCTCCGAGTTCGTCTCCCGCAAGCGAGGAAGCCCCGACGAGCGCCGTGAGCGTCGTGCAGGTCGCCGATCCGGCGCCGTCCGAGATGACCGCTCCGACCACGAAGGCCGCAGCACCGGTCGTCGCGGCGGCTCCGAAGCCCGCCGAGGCATCCGGATCCACCACCGTTTCGCGCACGACAGCCGCGACCGGTGAACTCGCCCAAGCGAAGGCGATCCTCGCCCGCTACATCGCGCAGTACCCGATCCTCCAAGGAACCACGGTCGCGATCGGCGACACGCCCAGCGGCTACCAGGCTGTGTGTTACTACCAATCCGGCCGCATCCAGATCAACACGAACCATACGGTGAGTCTCGAGCGCATCCTCGCGCACGAGATCTGGCATGTCATCGATTGGAGAGACAACGGCCAGATCGACTGGGGCGAGAACATCCCACCGAAGTAGTAGTGAACTCCAAACGAAGCATCCTCAGGAAGTCGAAAGCGCCCCGTCAAACCGGCCGGGGCGCTTTCCCGTCCAATGCGTAGGACCTGGTACGTCAGTCCGCGTTCGTCATGCTATGGACATCAGTCCCGCTCACGCCGTCCAGCGTAGATCCGCAACGCGGTACCCGTCGCCCCAAAGCCTGCCGCAAGAGCGAGCAAGGCTTCGTTCAGACCGGTGTAAGGCAGGAACGGTTCGGGTGCATCAGGTGCAGGTGACTCGGCCTCGGGAGTGGCTGCCGGTGACTCCGGCTCCGGGGTGAACGGCAGGAACGGCTCCTCAGACTGGGGTGTCGGTGTCGGTGTCGGTGTCGGCGTCGGTGTCGGTTCCGGTGTCGGTGTCGGCTCCGGTGACGGTTCCGGCTCCTCGGGCTCGTTGATGCACACGTGACTCAGAACGAGGTTGCCGTAGCCCTCCGAATCGACATCGGCGCTCGCCCCAAGCAATATGTCATGCGTTGAGGTGCCGATGTAGAAATGCTGGGTCGACCCGTTACCGACGGGAATGCCCGTCGCTTGCTTGGCCCCGGCAGTCTGGAACGTTGCCGTCAGCTGAGCGGCGGGCGTACCCGCATCCAACCCGTTGAGGATGAAGTGCCACACTACGAAGTCGGTAAGGCCCCCGCAGTCCGAATCTTGCTCGAACGTCTCGCTGTTTGCGCCGATGTGTGCAGCGTGCAGGTCAACGGTGACGGCGAATGCGGCGCTCGCATAGGTGAGCACCATCGCGAAGACCACGGCGCAGCACAACAGCGCAGTAACCGTCCTTGACCTGAGCGAGCGCACGTCAGCCCACGATCGTGCTGTCATGCCCAAACACCTCCTTCGAGGTCGCCGCAAGCGACCCCACCTCCCAGACGCACCGGCCGCGAACCCCTCACGACAACAAAGACCGACCCGGTACGGGTCGGTCTCACTACTGACTCGGCGTCGGGCATCCAAGTGACCGAGTAATCCCGACGCGTCAACGTCTCCCGCAGGTGACTCCAGGTATGGGTCAAGAGTTGCTGATCGAGCTCTTGGGCCGTTGTCGTCCGACATCCTTAAGGTATCTATACCCCGGATGCGGACTGCCGGCGGGAGGAATCCAGTCCTCCGATGGTAGGAGCCCCGCCCAGACGAGGAGGCGGCCCCGGTAATGGGGCCGCCTCGACTGTCGCCCAGGGGTGTGTCTGCCCGTTCGCTACTGCAGACTCCTCGCTGCGCGACGGAGCAGGCCACCTCCGAGCGCGAACATGACGAGCAGCACACCCAGCTGCATGTAGTCACCGCCCGTGAACGGCAAGAACGGCTCGCCGGCGATGGTAACGGTCGCGCGGGCGGTGTCGCGGTCGTTGTCGGGATTGGAGTCGCGCTCCGTGCTGATCACGACCGCGTTGTCCAGGTTGGTAGTACCCTTCGGCATCGTGCTTGCGACTCTGAACGTAACGGTGATGGTACCGGTGGCGCCCTCCGCAATCGGACCCTCGAGCGTCCACGTTATCGCGCCCTTGTCCACCGTCCCACCGGCAGTGTCGACAGGGGTCAGGTACGTCTCGTCGTAATCGTCGTAGATCTCGTAGACCTCGCCATCGTCCAGCGAACCCGCGACCATCGTGTACGTCAGCTTGTAGGTGAGCAGCTCGCCAGGGTTCGCGGTCGGCTTGTCGACCGTCTTCTCGATGCCCATGTCGATCAGGGGCGCGAACGGTTCATAGTTGCCGAAGTCCACCGGCCCGGCCGCAGCGCCGTTCTCGATCTCGATGGCCATGTCGCCCTCGCCCATCGGACCCGCGGACTGCACCCACAGGGGCAGGCCGGAGGCCGCATCAACAGGGATCACCTCGGCCAGGTAGTACCTGCCGGGCAGAACTCCGTTGAAAGCGTACTCACCGTCGGCGTCGGTCACTGCGGTGTCGTAGAGCACCCAGCCGCCCGCTGCGTTCTGGCGGTACAGCTGGATCGTGAAGCCCTCGATGCCGGGTTCGGTCTCCGTGTCCCACACACCGTCGCCAGTGCCGGTCTCGAAGTCGGTGTCGTTCCACTTCGCACCGAATACCGCGGCGTCGTACTCGAACTCGTTCGTCAACGGGCCGTCGATGAGCTCCTCGGCCGCCCCGTCGCCTAGCTTGATCTCGGCGCCGTTCCACTCGGCGAACCACTCGACGTTCTCGATGATGGACTGCGGCCAGATGTCGTTGCTGGCCGTGTACACGCCGTCCGCTTCGACAAGATCGGTTCTCGTCGACTCCCCGCTGACCTCATAGGTCACGAAGAAGCTCGTCGCCGCCGGCGCCCCCGAGGTGAGGGTGAGCTCGAACGTCTTGGGAACGCGTGTGGTGTTGCCGAAATCGTTGCCCTCTGTGACGCCCTGCGACACGAAGGTCTCTTCGTAAAGTCCGTCGGCAGGATAGGTGACCTTCCAGTCGGGCTGTGAGACCTCGCGCACACTCCACGTTCCTGGGACGATGCCCGAAATCGAGTAAGCCCCGTCCTCGTCGCTCACGCCGAACGGCTCGCCTGAGTCAAGAACGCTGTTGTCGTTGTAGTCAACGAAGATCGTCCAGCCTTCGAGACCTTCTTCACCCTCCTCGCGTGGCTCGCCATCACCGTCGGCGTCGTAGAACTTCGTGCCGAACTTCTGAGCGGTGGTCCAGTTGCCGAAGTCGTAGTCCTCGCCCTCGTCACCGGAGCGCAGCTCTACATCCCACGTGCCGGCCGCAGGGTAGGACTGCGTCCAACCGGACGGCACGACCTCGGAGACGACGTAGTCGCCGGGTGCGAGGTCGTCGAACTCGTAGTAACCGTACGTGTCGGTGAAGGTCACGAGATGGACCTGGGCGCCGGCCCCGTCGAAGCCGTCGAGGTGGATCTCCCACCCCTCGAGCCCGGGCTCGGCTTGTGCCCAATCGCCGTCCGCGTTCAGGTCGTGGAACTTGTAGCCCTCGAGGCGCGTGTACGTCCAGTTGCCGAAGTCGAACTCACCCTCTTCACCGTAGAAGCCGCCGGACTCGAAGGTGACCTCGAAGTCACCGCGCGACTGCGTCCAGTCGGACTGCGCTACCTCACGCACCATGTAGGTGCCGGGCGTGACGCCATCGATCTGGTAGTAGCCGTCGGAGTCCGTAGTGTCTCTTGGCTCCTCGGGGTCGAGCACACCGTCACCGTCGTAGTCGACGTAGATCGTCCAACCGCCAAGACCCAGCTCGCCGGGCTCCTTCACGCCGTCGGCATCCAGGTCCTCGAACTTCATGCCCATGATGCTTGCGGGCTCCCAGTTGCCGAAGTCGTTCTCTACGAACACGCTCGATGACGTGAACGTCTCCTCGTAGCCGAACAGCGGCGAGCCAGGCAGGGACTGCACGAAGTCGCCCTGCATGACCTCGTAGACCATGTAGGTGCCCGGCACGATGCCGTCGATGGTGTAGAAGCCGTCGGCGTCGGTCACAGCACTGGGCTCATCGGCGTCGAGATCGCCGTCGCCGTCGTAGTCCACGAAGATCGTCCAGCCGGACAGACCGGGCTCGCCGGGGTCCTTCACGCCATCGGCGTTCAGGTCCTCGAACTTCATGCCGCCCTTCTTCGAGTCGTACCAGTTGCCGAAGTCGTACTCGCCTTCCTGCCCGTAGTCCAAGCCGGACACGAAGGTGACGGTGAAGTTGCCTCGCGACTGGTGCCAGTCGGCCTCAAGGACCTCCCGCACTTCGTAGGTCCCAGGCGTGATGCCGTCGATCTCCCAGTATCCGAACTCATCGGTGACATCCGTCGGCTCGCCGGCGTCATACGCGTCGTTGCCGTTGTAGTCGACATAGATCCGCCAACCCTCGAGCAAGTCCTCGCCATTGTCGAACACGCCATCCGCATCGGCGTCTTCGAACTTCACGCCCTGGATCGACGCCGGACGCCAGTTGCCGAAATCGTTGTTGCGAAGCTCGAGTCCTGACGTGAACGTCTCGTAGTAGCCGTAGTCGGGATCACCGGGCAGCGACTGCGTCCAGCTGTAGTCCTGCTTCATGACCTCACGGATCCACCACGTTCCCGGCTCGATGCCGGACAGTGCATAGGAGCCGTTGGCCCCCGTGAGTGCCTGCGGCTCGTCCGCGTCGGCCTCACCATCGTTGTCGTAGTCGACGAATATCAGCCAGTTCGCAAGACCCGGCTCGCCGGCATCCCACACGCCGTTCGCGTTCAGGTCCTCGAACTTGGTGCCGTACTTCTTGCCGGTCGTGTAGTTGCCGAAGTCGTACGGACCGGCCGGCTCATCGCCCGATTCGAACGTGACATCGTGCGTTCCCGGGTCGGCAGGGAACGACTGTGTCCAGCCAGTCTGTTGCGTCTCGGAGATCGTGTAGCTTCCGGGAGGCACCGACGGGAAACTCCACGAGCCGTCGGCAGCGGTGGTCGTGACGAGGCTGACCGGTGTGCCGTCACCCGCGTATCCATCGAGGTGGATCTCCCAACCTCCAAGGCCGGGCTCGTCAGCGTCCCACTCGCCATCTGCATCGACGTCATGGAATTTGTAGCCGTAGGGATCGATATAGGTCCAGTTGCCAAAGTCATAGCTCGCCTGGTCGGGCATGCCGGAAGCAAGCGTCACTGAGTGGTACCCGAGCGCCGGGAACGACTGCGTCCACACCGGCGGTGCGGGTGGGATTATCTCGGTCACGACGTAACTGCCGGGAACCAGGCCGCTGAACTCGTAGTAGCCGTTTGCGCCCGTCGATGTCTCCACCGACACAATCCCGTCGGCAGTGTTGCCCAGGGCCTTGATGGTCCAGCCTGCAAGCCCGGGCTCGCCAGCGTCCCACGTGCCGTCCGCGTCCTTGTCCTCGAACTTGTAGCCGGAAAACCCGGTCGTGGTCCAGTTGCCGAAGTCGTACTCGCCCTCTTCGCCGTACAGGCCGTCGGAGGCGAAGGTCACCTGGAAGTCGCCGCGCGACTGCGTCCACGTTGCTTGCTGGACCTCGCGCACCCACCACGTGCCGGGTTTCACGCCGTCGATCTCGTAGGCGCCGTCGGACTCGGTGACGTCGGAAGGCTCGTCGGCATCGTGCTCCATGTCGTTGTCGTAGTCGACATAGATCGTCCAGCCGCCCAATCCGGGCTCGCCGGGCTCCTTGACGCCGTCGGCATCCAGGTCGTGGAACTTCTTGCCGACGATACTTGCGTCCGTCCAGTTGCCGAAGTCGTTGCCGTCATCTTCGAGCCCAGAGGTGAATTCGACCTCGTAGTAACCGTCGGCGGGGAACGACTGCGTCCAGCCTTGCTGCATGACCTCGTACACCTTGTAGGTGCCTGGCTGGATGTTGCCGATGGAGTACGAGCCGTCGGTCCCGGTCACATCGCTCGGCTCACCGGCGTCGTAGGAACCGTTGCCGTTGTAGTCGACGAAGACGGTCCATCCGCTCAGACCCGGCTCGCCCGCGTCCTTTGCGCCGTCAGCATCCAGGTCGTGGAACTTCATGCCCGACTTGCTGGCGTACGTCCAGTTGCCGAAGTCGTACTCGCCCGTTTCGCTCACGTAGTGCTGGCGAGACTCGAACGACACGACGAACGACCCCACCGACTGGGTCCAGCCGCCGAGCATCTGCTCGCGCACGGTCCACGTGCCTGGCTTGACGCCTTCGATCAAGTAGTCGCCGTTCGCATCGGTGATGTCGTAGGGCTCGTCGGTATCGTGCACGTCATCGTTGTCGTAATCGACGTAGATGAGCCAGTCGGCCAGGCCCGGTTCGTCGTCGTTGATGCCATCACGGTCCAGGTCGTTGAACTTCATTCCCTCGATGGAGGCCGGTGCCCAGTTCAGGAAGTCCTTGCGGCACGAGGTCCCCACACACTCAACGCCGAGTGCCCCTGCGAGCAGACGTGGTGCGACCTCGCAGTAGTGGTACTCGCCGGACGGGTAGGAGCGGTGCCAGTCGTAGTCGGTCTTCATGACCTCGGAGATCCGATACTCGCCCGGCAGCACACTGTAGAAGCGATACTTTCCGTCCGCCCCCGTGGTCTTGCGACCGACCTCGTACCAGTCGCTGCCGACCTTGCGCTCGAGCACGATCTCCCAGCCTTGCATGACCGGGTCGCCCGTCTTCAGGCCGTCAGCGTTCTTGTCCTCGTACTTGTAGCCATAGATCTCCCCGCCGTACACGAACGTGTTGAGTTCGTCGCCTAGCAGAGTCTCTCCCGCCGTGGTCCCCAGCAGGATCTCCGCACTCATGCCCGGCGCGTAGGTCCATACCGCGTACCAACCCACTGTGCCGATGACCGTGCCCTTCGGGTACTGGATGCTCTCGGTCTTGGGGTCGAGCGGGAGAGTGACCGACTGGACGGTTTCACCAGGAAGCGTCACGTCGTACTTGACGGCAAACGTCGTGTTCGCCGGGACATCGCCTTCGTAGGTGAGCGTGAACGTCTTTGTGACGAGCTGGCGGTTGCCGAACCAGTGCTCCTCGTCTACTGCCTGACCGTTCACCTCACCGACGTGGTAGAAGACCTTCTCGAGGCCGGTGGTGGACACCCAGCCGGCTCCGACTTGGGCCCCGCTCATCACCTCGACGATCTTGTAGTAGTCCGGCGGGCGGTTGCCGAAGTCGGCCATGCCGTTGGGCCCTACCGTCGTCTTCGTGTCCACGAGCGTCCACGGGCCGTTCTCGTCCCCGTCGGACCGGTAGAGCTCGAACGTCCAGCCGCTGAGCCAGGCCTCCCCGCCATCCCGGTCGCCGTCGGCGTTGCTGTCGTCGTACTTGCGGACCAGGATGTGCCCCCAGCTCGGGGTCTTCGAATAGCAGAACTGCACGTGGCTGATGTCGTAATAGGGACTCTCCCCGACAACCGTCGTGTATGCCGACGGGTCCTTGGCCACCGACAGCATGTTGCCGTCCCATGTGACCGTGTGGCCCAGGACGGCATCGTAGTCGTAGTGGTTCGCGCCGTTCGAGGCCTTCACGAAGACCTCGTGGATGTCCATGCCCACCGCTTCGTAGTCGAAGCTGTAGCTGGTGGCGTTCGAGACTATGATCGACATGCCCTGGCCGACGTTGTACGTGCCATTGGCCGGGATGCCGTTGATCTTGAAGTCCAGATGATCAGGGCAGTCCGCAGGCGGGTTCCCACTGTAGTAAACCGGCGTCACGCCCTGGTCGCTCGGCGTGATGACAGCGTTGAGAACCACCGGCGTGCTCGGGTCCTCGACCCTGGTCGCAACCTGCGGTGCGGCCTTTGCCTCGGGTGCCGGCGCCTCTGCCAAGACCGGTTCCTCCGCAGGAGGGACGGTCACGGGCTCCGCCGCCGGTGGTTCCTCGGCGGGTGGCTCCTCGGCCGGTGGCTCCTCGGCCGGTGGCGCTTCCGGTTCAGCTACCGGTGGCGCAGTTTCCGTCGCTTCCTTGCCGCCAAGTCCTGGCGTCCCGTTGCCGGGCGTCGCGAAGCCGATTCCCGCGAAGGAGACCAGCACCACCAGGAGAACCGAGGCGGTCAGAAGACGAGCGGCTACATCTCTCCGATGCACCCTGCGGGTCATGACCCATCCCCTCTTCCCTCATTCACGCCGGAGTGGAAGGCCTCGGGACGACAGAGACCGACCCTGGAACGGGCCGGTCTCACTACTGACTCGACGCCGGGCCGTGCAAGTGACCGTGTTGGTCCCGGCGCGTCTTCGTCTCCCGTGGATGGATCGATTCTGAAAGATTGCCGCTCAGGCCTGCCATGCCGACGTACTTCGGCACCTACTGGACTCGTTATATCGCGGATTCCCGACGCCTTGGGGACGAAACCGGTCATCCGATGGTAGGAACGGAGTAGGATTAGCGCACTTCACGGAGCCGATACGCCGGCTCCGCGTGGGCGCGAAGTCCGGTCGAACGCCCAAGTGGTCCCGCGTCAGACGCCCTTCTTCGCTGCCGGCCGTTTGCGGCCCTTCAGGCCCGGTGCGCATGCCTGTACCAGCGCTTCTGCAAGCACTTCATCCATGCTGGTCGCAGTTATGATCTTCAGTTCCTCGCGGACATGCTCGGGGAGCAGCTCGAGGTCGCGAGCGTTCTCCTGCGGGATGATCACCGCGGAGATGCCCGCGCGGTGGGCGGCCAGCAGCTTCTCCTTCAATCCCCCGATCGGCAGCACCCGTCCTCGCAACGTGATCTCACCCGTCATCGCGATGTCCCTGCGCACCGGGCAGCCCGTGAGCACCGATGCGAGCGCCGTGGCCATTGTGATACCTGCAGAAGGGCCGTCTTTCGGGATCGCGGCGGCGGGCACATGGATGTGCATGTCGAGCTTCTCGTTGAAGTCCTCATCGATGCCGAGAGCGGCAGCGCGCGTCCGGATGTAACTGACGGCGGCCTGCGCCGATTCTCTCATCACGTCGCCGAGCTGCCCGGTCAGACTGAGATTGCCTTTGCCCAGCATCTTGGTCGCCTCGATGAAGATCACATCGCCGCCGACTTCCGTCCACACCAGTCCCGTGGCCACACCGACTTCGTCCTTCTCCTCGGCCAACCCGTATGAATACTTGGGTGGCCCGAGGTACTTGTGCAAAGTGCGCTCGGTCACGCGCGTCTTGGTCTTCTTGCCCTCAACCACCTTGCGAGCCGCCTGACGAGCGATCGCGGCGATGGAGCGCTCCAGGTTGCGGACGCCGGCCTCCCGGGTGTGCCGCCTCACGATCTCACGGACCGCGCCGTCAGTGACCTCGAGCTTGCCCGGGGTCAACCCGTGTTCTTGGAGCTGCTTGGGAATCAGGTACTGCTTGGCGATGTGGAGCTTCTCGTCTTCGGTGTACCCGGGGAAGTGGATGACTTCCATGCGGTCGCGCAGTGCCGGCGGTATCGGGTCGAGCAGGTTAGCCGTGGTGATGAACATGACGTTCGACAGGTCGAACGGCGCCTCCAGGTAGTGGTCCTGGAACGAGTTGTTCTGCTCCGGGTCGAGCACCTCGAGCAAGGCGGAGGTGGGGTCACCCCTGAAGTCCGCGCCGACCTTGTCGATCTCGTCCATCATGAACACCGGGTTATTGGTGCCGACCTGGTTGATCGATTGGATGATTCGCCCGGGCAGTGCGCCCACGTAGGTCCGCCTGTGGCCGCGGATCTCAGCTTCGTCTCGCACACCGCCGAGGGACATGCGGATGAACTCACGTCCCAAAGACCGGGCGATCGACCTGCCGATCGACGTCTTGCCCACGCCCGGAGGTCCCACGAAGCACAGGATCGGACCTCGCATATGGTCCGTGAGCTTGTGGACGGCGAGGTACTCCAGGACTCGCTCCTTCACCTTCTCCAGTCCGTAGTGGTCCTGGTCGAGGACTTCCTGCGCTTGGACAAGGTCGAGCTTCTCCTCGGACTCTTTGTTCCACGGCAGCCCGGTCAGCCAGTCCAAGTAGGTACGTATCACCGAGGTCTCGGCCGAGGCCGGCGGCATCTTCTCGAGACGGCTGAGCTCTTTGAGGGCCTTCTCCTCCACCTCTTCGGCCATCGAGGCTTGTGCGATCTTCTCACGGTACTCGTCCATCTCGGCCTGCACCTCGTCGTACTGGCCGAGTTCCTGCTGAATCGCCTTGAGCTGTTCGCGAAGGAAGTACTCTCGCTGCGTCTTGGTCATCTGCTCCTTGACGCGGTTCTGGATCTTCGAGCCGAGCTCAAGGATCTCCAACTCCTTGCGCAAGAAATCGGCGGTACGCTCGAGCCGTTCGCGCGCGCCCAAGGCTTCCAAGATCTCCTGCTTCTCGTCGACCTTCAGGTTCAGATGGAACGCTATGAAGTCCGCGAGCCGGCCGGGCTCTTGGATGTTGGCGGCAGCAAGGAGGACTTCCTGGGGAATCGGCTTGCCCAGATCGGATGCCTTCTCGAAGTCGGTGAGGATCGCGCGCATGAGCGCTTCCACCTCGACATCGACGGCCTCTTCCTCCTCGATCGGCTCCACCCTGACCACGAAGTACGGGTCGGTCGACACCCACTCCACGATGCGGATGCGCGTCTGTCCCTCGACCAACGCCTTCGCGGTGCCGTCAGGCAGTTTGAGCTCTTGCATGACCGACGCGATGCACCCGATCTCGTATAGCTCTCCGGGTTCGGGGTCTACGGTCTCAGCCTCTTTCTGGGTCACGAGCGCCACGAGGTGGTTCTCGCGCATCGCCTCTTCCAACGCGCGAATCGACCGTTCCCGACCCACGAACAGCGGCACGACAAGGTTGGGAAACAAGATCAGATCGCGCAGCGGTATCAGGGGCAACGTGTCAGGTATGCTTGGCACACCGCTCGGTTCCGACATGGACACAGGTCCTCCCAACTGGCTGTCATGCGATAATCATTCTGCCCGTATCTTCGACATGGTACACGCGCTCCCCTGTCCTCACCGCAGGTCAGGAGCGGCGCACGAACAGCGAAGGTCATGATTCGACACCTGATGCTCCGCGCGACGCACGCACTCGTTGCCGTCACGCTTCTTGCCGTGAGCCTCGCGCCGGTCGTGAGTGCTGCACCTGTCATACCCTCTGAGGAAGTGAACGCGGCCGACGTGCCGTTCGTGACGCTCGACAAGCGTGACGTCGCCGTCGCCCGCGACGACGGGTTCACGCTGAACGTAGCCGTGCATATCGACCGTCCCACCTCCTACCTCGAGTCTCGCGTGCAGATTCGGCGACCCAACGGGTCGCTGCTGTACCAGAAGACGGAGATCCGACACGAGGTAGCCACTGGTACCGTCACGATCGGCTATCTTTCCGACCTCTCGCTGGCGCCCGATGCGTACCCGATCGACGTCCGCGTCCGATCCGACGCCGGGGGCGAGGTGCGCGAGTGGACCGTGACCGACGAGCTGCTCGTCTACGACCCGGAATCGCCTCCCGTCCACGTGGCGGTCGTGGCCAAGATCGCCGCAGCGCCGCTCGTTGATCCCTCTGGCAGGTTCTACGCCGATCCAGAGCGGTACTCCTCGGCAAGGGAACAGGCAGAATCGCTGGCCGGGTTCGTGCTGTCCCGGCCTGACGCACCAATCTCGCTCGCGCTTCCCCCTTTGCTTGCCGAGGAGTGGCTGCGAGCCAGCCAGGGCTACGACATCGCCGCTCCAGACGGTGTCGAGTCCGTCTCGCCCGAAGCCGACGGCGCGCTCGCACACCGCGCCGCGCTGAACCTTGTTGGCAGCGCGCTTCGAGACGGTCGGTTAGAGCTGATGGACATCCCGTTTGCCGACCCCGACCCGTGGGGCCTGGCGACCATCGGGCGCAACCACGATCTAGCTTCCCACTACGAGCGTGGGCTTTCCGCGTACCTCGCGTCGCTGGAGACGACCCCCTCCAGCTCGACAATGCTCGCAGGCGGCGGGCTCACGCCCGAGCAGGCGAGCACGTTGCGCGGGCGCGGCATGCACACCGTCCTGGTCGCGCCTGAGAGCCTGGAGGACACGACCGCGGCAGGAGGAGACCTAGGCGGAGGGCTGTCCGCTCTCACGATCGACGAGCAGATGGCACTTGCGCTGGCGTCGGGTGAGGCCACGACGTTCGCCCGAGCCGCGTTCGAGCACCACATCAAGGGGGACACCACGGCTACAGTGGTCGCATTCGCCGACCTCTCGCGACCACAGGCCTCTGCCGAGGACATCGAGTCATCCGTGGCTGCGCTCGAAGCGAGCCCCTGGGTGGAGTTCGTGACGCTCTCAGAGAGCAGCGCTCCCAGCGACAGCGCCGCGCTGGCGGCAGACCTGGCACCGCTCACGGTTCAACCCCCGAATGGCTACTGGCCGCTTGTGAGGGAGTCGCGGCTTCTTGCCGCGGCGTTGAGGCAGGCCGCAGGACCGGACGACCTCGACGCTCGCACAGCGACCGACGCCTCCCTGATTGCCGAAAGCGCGCTGTGGGCGGGCAGGGACGGCAGCTGGACTCTCGAGGAGCGCGGCCTCGCTCACGCCACCGCGGCACAACGCACCGCGCAAGAGGTGCTTGGCGGGATGCGCGTGAGCGCCAGCGACGTCACGCTGTCGAGTGCCCAGGGGCAGGTGCCGATCATCGTCACCAACGCGAGCGACAAGGACTTGACGGTCCGGCTGAGGCTCGCAAGCGAGGGCCTTGTCGTGACGGCGGCCAACGACGCCGACATGGTTCTGCGCCCCGGGGACAACTACCTGACGCTACCGGTCGACCTGCAGTCCTCGCTCGCAGGCTCGCTGCGGGTCGAGGTCAGGTCCGACGAGCTCGTCCTGGCGCATACGGATGTGGCCATCCGCGCCTCGTATCTCGACCGGCTCGCGATCGTTGGCGCTGTGATCCTGCTGCTTGCGGCGCTGCTGTTCTTCATAAGGAAACGGTCCCAACGTGCCGATGTTGATATCATCGAGAAAGCGAATCCTCGGCACATGACTCGCAGCGAGGACAGGGGCTAGGGGCATGGTCAAGAAGATCCTGTACGCGATTGTGATCGTCGCGCTGGCTATCGGCGTCGTGAACGACCTGGGCCGCTACATCACCGCTCGCTACAGGCTCTCTGAGATCACGTCCGAGGCCGCGCGTGTCGCGGCGAGGCATGAGGGGGGCAGGGACGCCGCCGCGGTCGCGGCGGCCAAGTACGCGAAGACTCAGGGGGCGGAAGTCTACGCGTTCGACCAGACCGACTCCTCCGTGGAGGTATACACGCAGATGCCTCTCGAAGGCACGTGGGCGCTCGGGGCGGTTCTCTCCACGATCGAGGGCGGCCGCCTTGCCGACCTTTACCTGGTACGCAGCTCGCATACAACGCCACGGCAGTGATTGCATCTGCGCTCTGCGAACCGGCCCCTCCTAGAGTAGACTGACAACACTATGCGTACTCTCGTACTGGATACGAACGTGCTTCTCGCGGACCCGGGATCGCTGCTTGCGTTCCCGGACGCCGAGGTCATCATCCCCGAGACCGTCTTGGGCGAACTCGACAAACTCAAGACCTCTCGGGTGGACCCCGACCTGCGCTTCAGGGGGCGTGAGGTCAGCCGAATCCTGTTCGAGCTCTCGGAGCAAGGGAGCCTGATCGACGGCGTGGAGCTGCCCGACGGCGGCACGTTGCGCGTCGTGCCCCTCGACACAGACCTCGACATGCCCGAGACCCTGTCCACGCGCAACGCCGACGACCGGATCTTGGCCGTTGCCCTTCAAGCGTGCGCGAAGGAGTGCGATGACGGGCTGACGGTCGTTACGAACGACCTCAACATGCTGCTCAAGGCCCAAGCGTTGGGCCTCGAGGTCAAGCGCCACGGAGACGGCCTCGAAGGCAGCTTCACCCGCCGCTTCATCCTGCGTCCGTTCCAGCGCTACAAGATCCCGCTGGGGATCTTGGCGTTGGCCCTCGCCGTGTTCGCCGCGATAGTGTTCCTCACTCTGTACGGCGAGGACGGCAGAACGCCGACGACCGCCGTGCCGACCGAGTTCCGCAACCAGCTGTCATCTTCTGAGCAGACCATCCTGGACTACCTGACTCGACTCGAGGCCAACGAGACCGACCTCGACACCCGCCTCGCGTTGGCCAACATCTACTACGACCTGCGACTGCAAACCGGAACCCTTGAGTACGCGACGCTGGCCATCAAACACTATGAGCAGTACTTGGAGGTCCGCCCCGACGATACCGACGTGCGCGCCGACATGGCAGCCTCGTACTTCTATGCCGGGCAGACGGACCGCGCGATCCAGGAGGGTCTGCGCGTGCTGGAAGCGGACTCGAACCACCTCCAAGCCAACTTCAACCTGGGTATTTTCTATTGGAGGGGTCGCCAGGACCTTGCGGCGGCAGCAAGCCAGTTCGAAAAAGTCATCGAATTGACGCAAGGCGGCGACGAGAACGCCCAAGCCGTCCAGCGAGAAGCCCAGGCCGCACTCGACCAGCTGCGTACCGAGGCCGAGGAGGCAGGCGAGACGCTGCCAGAAGGAGGAACGCTTTAGATGGAGAACGTCGACATCGCGATCGTCGGGGCCGGCCCGGCCGGCCTGACAGCCGCGCTGTACGCTTCGCGCGCTCGAGCGCGGACCGTCGTCTTTGAGCAAGGCATACCGGGTGGTCAAATCATCACCACGGACTGGGTAGAGAACTACCCGGGATTCCCGAAGGGGCTGTCGGGACAGGAGCTCGGCGATCTCATGCTGGCTCAGGCCGAGGAGTTCGGAGCCGAGATCAAGTCCTTTACCCCGGTGGAGAAGATCGAGCCTGCCGACCTTGACTTCGTCGTGACCGCCGACGGCGAGCAGTACCTCGCCCGAGCGGTGATCTTCGCAACCGGCGCCATTCCCAAGAAGCTCGGCATCCCTGGGGAAGCCGAGTACACCGGCCGTGGCGTCTCCTGGTGCGCAACCTGCGACGGCGCGTTGTTCAAGGACAAGACCGTGGCGGTGATAGGCGGAGGCGACGCGGCCGCTGAGGAGGCGCTGTTCCTCACCAAGTTCGCCGAAAAGGTGTACCTGATCCACCGGCGTGACGAGCTGCGCGCAACGAAGTGCATCCAAGAACGCTGCTTCGACAACCCGAAGATCGAGATCAAGTGGAGCCGGATCCCCATGGAAGTCGTGGGAGAGGACGGCAAGGTCACGGGCGTGCAACTCAAGGCAACCAACGACGAACCGGATGAGTTCCTGCCACTCGACGGCGTGTTCGAGTTCATCGGCGTGGATCCGGTTAATGCTCTGGTAGAGGAACTGGCCGACCTCACGGAGAACGGGTACGTCAAGATAGACCATGACGGAAGGACCGCGTGGCCCGGTTTGTACGCCGCAGGCGACGTCACCGACTCGGAACTCAAGCAAGTCGTGACCGCCGCCGCCAAGGGTGCGTCAGCCGCTTTCGAGGCTTTGCGCTACATTGACGAGAAGGTTTGCTCCATCTGATCGGCCCGCTGGGCGAAGGGAGTACGGGGAATGAGCGAGATGCTTCAGGTGACCGATGCCGGCTTCGAAGGCGACGTGCTTGGCAACGAGAAGCCGGTCGTGTTGGACTTCTGGGCACCTTGGTGCGGCCCCTGCCGCATGATGGAGCCGGTTCTCAAGGAGCTCGCCGACGAGTACGGAGACAAGATCGTTGTCGGCAAGCTGAACGTGGACGAGAACCCCGCAACCGCGACCAAGTTCGATGTGCTGTCGATCCCGACCCTGCTTGTCTTCTCGGGAGGCGAGGTCGCCAAGAAGCTCGTCGGCGCCATGCCGAAGAAGCGCTTGGTAGACGAGCTGGCGCCCTGGATCGGCTAGTCAGGGCTTGGTAAGGAGGCACTCACGTGTGTGAGCACGGCATCAATGTTGACCAGATGAAGCTTGCGATCGGACAGTCCGACGACGCTCTCGCCATGGTCCAGCAGTGGATGGAGCAGTTGCATCACCTGTGCGATCACGGGAATCGGCCGGATGCCAGCGCGGCCCTAGCGCAAACGAGCGTGCTGCTCGGTGAGGCGCGGGGCAAGCTGGAGTCAGCCATCAAGGCCCTCGAGGGCACAGGCGCGGACTCGGTGAGCGTCGAACGCGTCTAGGCGACGCGTCTAGGCGCTCAGAGTCCTCAATACGGCGTTGCTGGCTCTCGAGCCAAACGAGCGCACGCTCGCTTAAGACGCACGCCAAGGAATCGGTTCACATCACGCGGACGAGGCGCAGACCGGGCACCCCTGCATGGACAGCGGCTTCTCAAGCCCGCTCACCTCGAGAAGCTGTTCGTCCGCGAAGATCTCCGTTGTGGGGCCGTCGGCTGTGACGGTGCCCCCACTCATCACGATGGTGCGATCACACAGATCGAGCGCCATGTCCAGGTCGTGCGTCGCGACGATCTTGGTGTGCTCGAAGGTCGACAGCAGTCCGATAAGGCGTCTGCGGGCCCTGGGGTCTAGGTTCGACGTCGGTTCGTCCATGACCAGGATGCTCGGGTACATCGCAAGCGTCGTAGCGATCGCCACCGCGCGCTTCTCCCCGCCGGAGAGGCGGTAGGGCGGACGCTCGGCGAGGTGCCCAGCACCCACGCGGGCCAGCGCATCGTCTACGCGCTCCTTCACGTCCTCCGGCGGCAGACCCAGGTTCATCGGCCCGAACGCGACGTCTTCGAACACGGAAGGCATGAACAGCTGGTCGTCCGGGTCCTGGAACACCATGCCGACCGTCTTGCGGATATCGGGCAGAGTGCCCTTGGTCACCGGCGCATCACCGATCCGGATGCTGCCCCGCGTGGGCGTCAGGAAGCCGGTCAGGTGCATGAGCAGCGTGGACTTGCCGGCGCCGTTCGCGCCCACCAAGGCGATGGACTCCCCGTGCCCGACGTGGAACGAGACGCCGTCGAGCGCGACCGTCCCGTCGGGATAGGCGAACCCGAGGTCTTCGACGTCGATACTGTGATGGCTCATGAGATCAATCCCGTCATGAATCGTCCCAGCAGAACCGGGATGTTGTACAAGCGGAAGAGCACGAAGGCCGCGGACCATCCCACGATGTAGGCGCCGTCACGCGCGGTGAAGTCGAGACGGCGCAGGATACGCACCCTCCCGTCGAACCCGCGGGACAGCATCGCCTGGTATATGCGCGTCGCCCTCGCGTATGTGCGCAACAGTAGATGGCCGAGGATCTGGCCGTAGACCGCGAGCCCCATACCCCTGGAGCCGAACGATCGAAGCGCGCGCGCGCGTGCCATTCGCATTGTCTCTTCACCCAACACGAATATGTAGCGGTACAGGAAGAGCAGCTGCGTGACCAGCACATCCGGCACGCCCATGCGCTCGAGGCCGACGCAGACCCCCGAGAAGCTCGTGGTAGCGATAAGGACCAGCGCGGCAATCGTGGTCAGGAAGAAGCGGACCAGGATCGAGGCGAAAGACACCCAGCCGCCCGCCACCTCGAGCGTCCCGATCTGGACCACGATCTCACGGTCCAACAGCGGGTTGAAGATCCCCACCAAGATCGCGAACGGGGCAACGGCTGCTAGCTTCCGCACCAAGAAGCCCAACGGCAGGGCGGCCTCGGTCGCCATCACGATCGGGTACAGGACGAACGGAAGCATCGCCACGACCTCGTACTTGCCGAACGACACGACGCACACCAGGAACACCAGCGTGGTGATGACCTTGGCTCGCGGGTCCAGCCGGTGGACCGACGTGTTGCCGTATGCCAGCCGGTCGAGCCGGCCAAGGTCGTAGAGGCCCTCTTCCAAAGATGGCATCGCGTCGTCCTCAGGACAGGTCGTGCCCGGTGGTGGTGGCCACGAACTTGCCGTGCTTCACACCCTTGGTGCCGATCAACTCCGACGCCAGTCGGCTGATCTCCCGCGCCTGTCCGCGCAAGACGACCACCTCCAGGCAATGGTGGGCATCCAGGTGGATATGCAGCGTGGAGACGATCTCCTGGTGGTGGGAGTGCTGGCGTTCGGTGAGCTTGTCGGCCAAGTCGGTCGAGTGGTGGTCGTAGACCAGAGTCACTGTGCCGACCGCCTCCTCCTCGCCCACACTCCAGACCTCTTCAACCAGTGCGCTGCGAATGAGGTCCCGGACCGCCTCGGAGCGGTTCACGTAGCCCTTCTGCGCGATCAGCTCGTCGAAGCGCTCGAGCAAACGCTCGTCGGCAGAGACCCCGAACCGTACTACCTCAGGCATGACATACATCCTTTCGCTCGAATCGTGCTACGCGCCATAGCCCCTTGTGTCACTGCGTATGCCCTGTTCAGGGTGTGTGTGCGAATTCCCTCAAAGCGCTTGACGGGCTTGCGGCCCGTATGTAGTGTCGGACCACAGCGTAACACGAATCATGAAGGCGTAGCACTTCTGCGCGAAACTGGGCGCTCGAGAACTTGGGGAGGCACGACACCATGCACATGGCAGACGCACTAATGTCACCGGCAGTCGGCGGGGCTATGTGGGCCGCCACCGCGGCCACTACCGCCTACTGCGCGAAGAAGGTGCGCGAAGAGGTGGACGAGAGCAAGATCCCGCTCATGGGAGTCGCCGGCGCGTTCATCTTCGCCGCGCAGATGCTCAACTTCACCATCCCGGGCACCGGCTCGAGCGGGCATCTGGGCGGGGGCCTGATACTCGCTGTGCTCCTCGGCCCCGAAGCGGCGTTCCTTGTGATGGCGTCGGTGCTGGGAGTCCAAGCGCTGTTCTTCGCCGACGGCGGGCTGCTTGCCCTCGGCGCGAACATCTTCAACCTCGGATTCATACCGGCCTTCATCGCCTATCCGCTGATCTACAAGAAGATCGTGGGGCAGAACCCGAGCACTAGAAGGATCGTGACCGGAAGTCTGCTTGGCGCCCTGGTCGGTCTGCAGCTCGGAGCGCTCGGCGTAGTCGTGGAGACCACGCTGTCCGGCGTGAGCGAGCTGCCGTTGGTGACTTTCATGGGCATGATGCTGCCCATTCATCTCGCGATCGGCATCGTGGAGGGCTTGGTCACCGCGGCCGTCGTGGTCTTCGTGTACAAAGCGCAGCCAGAGATCCTCACGCGTACCGCCCAGCGCACCTCGCTGCGAGGGGTGAACACGCGAACCGTAATCATTGGCCTGCTCGTGGCGGCGGTGGTCTCCGGAGGCGCTTTCGCCTGGTTCGCCTCGGCAAATCCCGACGGCCTTGAGTGGTCGATCGCGAAAGTGACCGGTGCCGAGGAGGTCGAGAGTTCCGCGGGCCTGCACGAGGACCTCGCCGAGGTGCAGGAACGAACCGCATTCCTCCCCGACTACGCGTTCCCGGCCCCCGAGGAGGCCGACGAGGGGGCCGAGGAGGGCGCTGCCTGGCCCGCCGTCGACCCGGGAACGAGCACGTCCGGTCTTGTAGGGGGTGCCCTCGTGCTCGGTGTAGCGGTGTTGACCGGATTCGCTCTCAAGCGTCGCTCGGCATCGAAAGCCGCGCAGGCCGCCTCGCACACGTAGTCCGCGCGACCCTGAGCCGCGATCGTCGCCCACAGCGTGCCCGTCCCATCGCTGGGGCGGGCACGCCCGTGTGTCCCGGACGATTGCGGGGCGGGCGCAGTCGAGTCGGCGCTGCTACACTCGTCACGTGAAGAAGAGCATTCCTCGGAAGGGCACGCTGCACCACACGAGCGGCACCGCCCCCACCTACTATGAATGCCCGGTGTGCGGGTATCTGACCGCCGACCCCAAGTTCGGAGCCGGCGAGAAAGAGTGCCCCGAGTGCGGGGCATCGGCCGACGGACGCCGGACGTTTCCCACGGACCGGTTGCGCCGCCTGGACCACCGCATACGCCGCTATCACAACGAGGACGAGTCTGAGATCGTCGTCATCTTGGTCGAGACGTTCTTGGAGTCCATACTCGAGGACCTCATCGACCGGATCCTCACCGCGCGCGGAGCAGACGTCACGGTGCGGGAGGTCGTCCTCGACGGCCAACGCGCGATAGGCGGGCGCATCGGCCGGCTGTTCCCGCACCTGACCGGCGAGCGCTTCGAGGAGGCCGCCGACGAGATGGGCTTCCACGAGTTCCCTCGGCGCTGGCGTGACATGCGGCAGGCGCGCAACGCGTTCATCCACGACTCCCCGTTCCGTGGACCGCGCGAGACCCTGGACAAGAAGATGGCCGACGAAGCGATGGACCTGCTGGACTCGGCGTACAAGCTGTTCGTTCTCATGAACAACCGCTTCGTTGCCGACGGGCGCGCGAAGCAGCTGCGCGCGGGGTCGCACAACGAGGCATGAAGGCGCTCTCAATCCACATCACCGGTGTCGTGCAAGGCGTGGGCTTCCGGCCCTTCGTCTACAACCTCGCGCGCTCCATGGAGCTCGAGGGGTGGGTCCTGAACTCCTCGGATGGTGTGTTTTGCCTGGTGCAGGGGGCGCCAAAGAACGTGGATGCCTTCTCCGCGGCGTTGCGAGACCAGGCCCCGCCGATGTCGGTGATCGAATCGATGATCGTCGAGCAGGTCGAACCCGAGATGCTCGAGGGCTTCGAGATCCGCGAGTCGGCGGCTGTCGAGGGCGCGATGACGCTCGTGTCACCCGACATCGCAACCTGCGAGCAGTGCACCGCCGAGCTGTTCGACCCCGCCGACCGGCGATTCCGCTATCCCTTCATCAACTGCACCAACTGCGGCCCGCGCTTCACGATCATCGAGGACGTGCCGTACGACCGGCCGATGACCACCATGCGCGACTTCCCTATGTGCCCACAGTGTGCCGAGGAGTACGGCGACCCAGCCGACCGTCGTTTCCACGCCCAGCCCGACGCGTGCTTCGTGTGCGGGCCGAGGCTGTACCTCAACCTCGCGCCAGCGACGGAGCCCCTCGGCCTGCCGCCAGATCATGCATGGTCGCCGGAATCCGAGCCCGCCCCCCGCCCCCACCGTGACCGGGAGACCGAACGCGAGCGAAGCCATGCGATCATCGCGGCCGCGGCGCGACTGCTGCGCGATAGCTGCATCCTGGCGGTGAAGGGACTCGGAGGGTTCCATCTAGCGTGTGACGCAACCGACGAAGACGTGGTGACGCGGCTGCGAGAACGCAAGAACCGGTGGGGCAAGCCGCTGGCGATCATGGTGCGCAGCGTCGAGGAGGCCCGGGAGTTCTGCGAGGTCGGGCCCGACGAAGAGGCGCTTCTGACCGGCACGGTGCGGCCCATCGTGCTGCTGAAGCTGCGGCCGGACGCGGACTCCCCCATCGCTGCGTCTGTCGCCGGCGGGCTGGTAGAGATGGGCGTGATGCTCCCGTACACGCCGCTGCACCACCTGCTTCTCGCGGAGGTCGGCCTGCCGCTCGTGATGACCTCGGGCAATCTGTCCGAAGAACCGATCGCCACCGAGAACGCCGAGGCGCTCGCCAGGCTCGAGCACATCGCCGATGCGTTCCTGTTCCACGACCGCGACATCTACTCGCGCTACGACGACTCAGTGATGCGAGTGGTTGCCGACATCGTGGAGCCGGTCCGTCGCTCGCGCGGCTACGCACCCTTCCCGCTCACGCTGCCCTTCTCCTCGGACATCCACATCCTAGCTACAGGTCCCGAGCAGAAGAACACCTTCACCCTGCTCAAGGACGACTACGCGTTCATGTCACAGCACATCGGGGACATGGAGAACGCCGAGACGCTCGAACACTTCGAGCAAACCATCGAGTTGTACAAGCGCCTCTTCCGGATAGAGCCGCAACTGATCGCCTACGACCTGCACCCCGAGTACCTGTCCACGAAGTTCGCCCACACCCTCGACCTGCCGAAGATCGGCGTGCAGCACCACCACGCTCATGTCGTGAGCGTGACGGTCGAGCACGGCATCGACTCGCCGGTCGTGGGTGTCGCGTTCGACGGCACGGGGTACGGCGGCGACGGCACGCTGTGGGGCGGCGAGGTGCTCGTGGGCGACTGGGCCGGCTTCGAGCGCTCCGCGCACCTCGCGTACATGCCGCTGCCCGGCGGGATTGCCGCGATACGGCGACCGGCGCGCATGGCGGTCGGGGCGCTTCTGGGCCTGGCTCCGGAGCTGCTGGACCACGACGGCGCAGCACCACTACGAGCGCGCCTGGCTCACGGCGAGGAGACGCTTCTTCGGCAGATGGTGGAACGGAAGGTCAACACGCCGATGACATCGTCGATCGGGCGGCTGTTCGACGCAGTGGCATCGCTTGCGGGCGTGCGTGACGACGCCCAGTACGAGGGCCAGGCCGCAATCGAGCTGGAGGCGGTGTGCGACCACAGCGCGCGGGGTGCCTACGCGTTCGGTATCTCGGAGGGTGACCCGACCGTGATCGACCCCACGCCGGTGCTCGAGGCAGCCCTTGCCGACGTCGCGGCCGGCGATTCGGTCGGTGCGATCGGCATACGCTTCCATCGAGCCGTCATCGACTGTATAGTGCAAACTGCACGAATAGCGACCAAGTGCGCTGGCACGCGGCACGTTGCCCTCGCCGGGGGTGTGTTCATGAACCGCATCATCCTCGGCGGGTCTGTGAGAGGGCTCGAGGCCTCAGGGCTGCTCCCCCTCACGCACGTGAAACTGCCGGTGAATGACGGTGCGGTGTCTCTGGGTCAAGCCGTTGTAGCGTGGTCGAACCGACATGAGGCGTAGACGAAGCCCGTCGCTGCGCCGCTAGGAGGTCTTGCATATGTGTCTTGCCATCCCCGCTCAAGTGAAGTCCATCGGGGAGATGGGCATGTCCGAGGTCGACATCATGGGCGTCTCACGCCACGTGAGCCTCGACCTTGTTCCCGACGCCAAGGAGGGTGACTGGGTGCTCGTGCACGCTGGCTTCGCCATCCAGGTCGTCGATGAGGAGTATGCGAACGAAACCCTCGAACTGCTCAAAGAGATGAGTATCGTCGAGGACGAAGCCGGCCTTGCCGAAGGGGCCTAGAGTGGACCTGTCCGGATTCCGGGACCCGCAGATCGCCCGGAATCTCATAGAAGCCATCAACGCGACCGCGGTCGAGCCGGTCAAGTTCATGGAGGTCTGCGGCACCCACACCGTGGCCATCGCCAAGAACGGCCTGCGCGAGGTGATGCCGAAGAGCATCACGCTGCTCTCCGGGCCCGGTTGTCCCGTTTGCGTGACCAGTAACGCCGATATCGACACCGCCATCGAGTTCGCCCGCCAACCAGGCGTGATCGTCACCACGTTCGGCGACATGATGAAGGTGCCGGGTTCCTACTCGTCGCTCTCGGGCGAGAAGGCCGACGGCCGCGACATCCGAGTCGTGTACTCGCCGCTCGACGCTCTCGACATAGCCGAGAGGAATCCCGACGCGCAGGTGGTGTTCATCGGCGTCGGCTTTGAGACCACCGTCCCCGTCATCGCCTCAGCCATCGAGCAGGCGGCCGCCCGCGGCATCGAGAACTTCACGGTGTTCTCGGCGCACAAGACTGTCCCCGAAGCGCTCCGCGCGCTCGTGAACGACCCGGAGGTGCAGATCGGCGGATTCATCCTGCCCGGTCACGTGTCCACCATCATCGGCCTGGAACCCTACCGCTTCCTTGCCGAGGAGTACGGGGTTCCCTCAGTCATAACGGGCTTCGAGCCCATCGACGTGCTCCAAGGCGTATACATGCTCGCCAAGCAGGTCGCCGAGGGCCGCGCCGACGTCGAGATCGCCTACACTCGCGCCGTCCCGCCAGCAGGCAACCCTGCGGCCATCGCGAAGATGGAAGAGGTCTTCGAGCCCACGGATGCCGAGTGGCGGGGTATCGGCGTCATCCCGGGTACCGGGCTGGCGATCCGCGAGCGTTTCGCGCAGTTCGACGCGCTCTTGCGGGTGCCGGTCGAGCCACCCGAGACCAAAGAGATCAAGGGCTGCCAGTGCGGAGAGGTCCTGCGAGGCGTCACGCTGCCGTTCCAGTGCAAGCTGTTTGCGAAGGCATGCACCCCGGAGCATCCAATCGGCCCGTGTATGGTCTCCTCGGAGGGCTCGTGCGCGGCATACTACCGCTATACCGACTACGGCAAACAGGCCTAGACGCACCACGCGACTAACGGGGAGTGCTCATGCGACAGGACCGGATCCTTCTCGCCCACGGCAGCGGTGGGACGATGATGCGTGACCTGATCGAAGACGTGTTCGTCCACGACTTCGAGGAGAGCATCCTCTCGCGCCTGGACGATGCAGCCAACCTGGATGTCGCCACTGGACGCGTCGCGATGTCGACGGACACGTACGTGGTCAACCCGCTGTTCTTCCCGGGTGGCGACATCGGGCGATTGGCGGTGTGCGGAACGGTCAACGACGTGGCTACGTCCGGCGCGACTCCACTCTACCTCTCGGTCGGATTCATCCTCGAGGAAGGCCTGGCTGTCGAGGACCTTCGGCGCGTGCTCATCTCGATGCGGGAGGCCGCCAAGGAAGCCGGAGTCCACATCGTCACCGGGGACACCAAGGTCGTCGAGAAAGGTCATGGCGACGGCCTATACGTGAACACCAGCGGCATCGGGGTGCTGGCCGAGGGCGTGGACCTGTCGGGCTCGTACTGCAAACCAGGGGACGCCGTGCTGCTCTCCGGAACGCTCGGCGATCACGGGATCGCGGTCATCTCCACTCGCGAGGGCCTCACATTCGAAACCGACATACGCACGGATGCCGCCCCGCTCAGCGCGCTGACCGCCGCCGTGCTGCAAGCCGCGCCCGACACGCGCTGCTTCCGCGACCCCACGCGCGGGGGACTCGCTTCCACGCTCAACGAGCTCGCCACGGCCTCCGGCGTGTCCATCACCGTCAACGAGACGGATGTTCCGGTGCGCGACCAGGTCCAGGGCGCGTGCGAGATGCTCGGCTATGACGTGTTCCAGGTCGCTAACGAGGGCAAGATGGTCGCCGTGGTTCCCGCCGAGCAAGCCAACGCAGCCCTCGAAGCCATGCGGACCGCGCCCTACGGTGAGGACGCGGCCATTGTCGGCGAGGTGACGGAAACGCCGGCGGGCAAGGTCTACGTGCGCACGTCGTTCGGAGCGAAACGCATCATGGACATGCTCGTGGGCGAGCAGTTGCCGCGTATCTGCTGACGAGCGGGACTCGCTCATGAAGCGAGAGACTCCCGCACTTGCGCAGGTCGCGCTCGCAGCCACGATCTGGGGCTCGATCCCCGTGTTCGTCCGAGCGGTGGACGCCAGCTCGTTCGTGATCGTCTTCTGGCGCGTGGCCTTCGCCGGGCTCACGCTGCTGACCTACCTGGCTGCGCGCGGCCGCCTGCGTGAAGTCCTCACTCTGCCGAGGAGACGCGTGTTCGCGCTCATGGGCATGGGCGCGCTGCTCACGCTGAACTGGGTGCTGTTCTTCACCGCCATCTCGCTGACCGATGTCGCGGTCGCCGTGCTGCTTGCGTACTGCGGTCCGGTCTTCGTAGCCGCGCTCACGCCGCTCGTGACACGCGAGCCGTTCGACCGCCGCGTTGTCGTACCGCTGGCGCTGGCGTTGGGTGGCGTCGCGGTGATCGTGAACCCCGCGAGTGCCGCGTTCGACGGCAGTCAGGCCATCGTGGGCGCCGGCCTCGCGTTCGCTTCAGCCGTCACGTACGCGGTCCTCGTGCTCAACGCCAAACGGCTCCTGCAAGGAATACCGGCAACGGTCTACATGGTGGTCGAATACGGAACCGCCTGCATGCTCCTGCTGCCGGTCGTCCTGCTGTCCGAGGGGCCTTCGGCCCCACGCGAGTGGCTTTCGCTGGCCGCTCTGGGTGTCGTGAATACCGCGCTCACGGGATTCCTGTTCCTGTCAGCGCTGCGCCGTGCCCGCGCGGACCATGCAGCGATCATCACATACGCCGAGCCGGTGAGCGCCGTGGTCATCGCCGCTCTCGTTCTCGGCGAACCCCTCACCGCCGGCACCGTGTTGGGAGGGGTTCTCGTCGTCGTCGCGGGGATCATCGTCTCACGCCTGCGCACCGGCGCGAGCGTGGAAGGGCCTCCGGTGCTCCTGGATGCCACCGACGAGGTCGGAGGGTCGAAACGAACGGGATAGCTGGTACGATGCGAAGTGCACCCCTGATTCGTTCGGTACATGACGAAAGGGACGACCGATGGACGCCCTGCAGCGCTTGAAGGACGCCGATGCGATATCACGGCTCAAGGAGCGCGACCCACTGCTGTTCTCCAGCGAGGTCGACATGCGGCAGAAGACCATGCAGCGACTTGGCTGGACGGACCTGGCCACAGCAGCTACCGGGCGACTGCCGCTGGTGACGAATCTGGCCAAGGCCCTGATAAGCGAGGGAGCGACAGACATCGTCTTGCTCGGCATGGGGGGCTCGTCATTGGCCGCGCTTACGTTGAAGCGCGTGATCGGGTCCGCGCCGGGTATGCCCAAGCTGCACGTGCTCGACACCACCTCTCCGGTCGCAGTCAACGCGCTGCTCGAGAGCCTGGACCGCTCGCACACGTTCTTCCTGCTCTCCAGCAAGTCCGGCACGACGATCGAGCCGCTGTCCCTGTACGCGGTCTTCCGCGCGTGGATGGAAGCAGAACTAGAGCGCCCAGCTGCCGGACAGCACTTCATCGCGATCACTGACCCCGGCACGCCGCTCGAGAAGCTACGCCAGCGCGAGGTCATGCGCGTCGCCCTCTCGGCGCCCGCAACCGTCGGGGGTCGGTTCTCGGCGCTTAGCATGTTCGGGCTCGCACCGGCCGCACTCGCCGGAATGGACCTGGGAGCGATCATCGAGCGCGCCCAGCGCATGGAGTCGGCGTGCCATCAGCCTGCCGAGGTAAACCCGGCGGCGCAGCTCACGGCATTCATCGCCGATGCCTACGACCAGGGACGAGACAAGCTCACGCTCATCTGCTCCCCGGTGCTCGAACCGTTCGGCCTGTGGGTCGAGCAACTCGTGGCGGAGTCCACCGGGAAGTCGGGTGAAGGGATCGTACCGGTGATAGAGTTCGCACCGTCAACGCCCCTGACCTACGACGACGACCGCATGCTTGTCATCATCCGCATGCACGACGACCATGAGTTGGTCTCGTGGTCCACCCAGGCGAGCGCCGCTCACCCCCTTTTCGAGATCGTCCTGAACGACCAGTACGACATCGGCGCACAGTTCGTGCAGTGGGAGTACGCGGTGGCGCTCCTCGGCCACCTCCTGGGCGTGAACCCGTTCGACGAGCCCAACGTGTCCGAGGCCAAGGAGACCACGCGCAAGGTCCTTGAAGGCACTGCATCGGTCCCCACCGCGATAGCCGACATCGACGGTGTGTGGGTCACGTATGCCGGCGCGCTCCCAGCGCCCGCAGCGCCATCGACCCTGGCCGATGCGATACGACCGATGGTCGATGCGCTCGCGCCGAAGGACTACGCTGCGATCCTCGCGTACTTGCCCGACGATCCCGCGATGACCGGCCCACTTCGCATCGCGACTGCCCGCCTGTCGGCTGCGACACATCGCGCCGTCACGCTTGAGATCGGGCCTCGCTACCTGCATTCCACAGGGCAGCTGCACAAAGGTGGCCCCAACACCGGCGTGTTCTTGGTGCTGACCGCGCGGGACAGGGCCGACGTCGAGATCCCGGGCCAGGAGTACTCACTCGGGCAGCTCTTCAGGGCGCAGGCGGAAGGCGACCTGGCCACCCTGGCGACCCACGACCGCAGAGTGATGCGGGTCGACCTCCCCGAGACCAGCCGTGAGACGATCGCCGCGCTCGCCGACGCGCTCGCCGACGCGGCTGGATGAGCCGACCCGACGCGCCTTCCGCAGCACCCCTTGCAGAAAAGTGGTCCCGGCCTCTGGGACGTAGAGGCCGGGACCGGTAATCCTACAGACCCGTGGGGGTTCAGGTCTGAAGGCACCTACTGGGGATGCGTCGCGGCTACTTCTTGTCGCCGCCACCCGCGAACAGGCCGGACACCTTGTCCAGACCGTGTTCCTTCTCCCAACGCTCGTGAGCGTTGCCGTGGATGCGCATCCAGATCTCGTCGACGTTCTTTGGCAGCTTGCCGTCGATCTTACTCACTACGATGATCGCGAGCACGGCCGCCGGGAACGTGAACAGAGTGGGGAACGAAAGGCTAGCGAGGAACCCGACGATGCCGCCTTGCGTGGCATCGATGACTCCAAGGGCGCCGAACATGTTCATGAAGATGATAAGGACCGAACCGCCGCCGCCCACGACCATACCGGCGATAGCTCCACGCTCGGTGGTGCCCTTCCACCAGATGCCGGTCAGAAGCATCGGCACGAACGCGCCTGCCCCGACCGCGAAGGCCCACGTAACCATCATCGCGATGAGCGCGGGATACGCAGTGTTGAGACCGGTAGCTGGAATCAGGTAGCCGATCACCATCGCAAGCAGGGCGAAGAACACAACTGATGCCTTGCCCACGAACACCTTCTGCTTCTCCGTGGCGTCCGGGTTGACGTACTTCTCGTACACGTCGTGGCCAACAGCCGAAGCGGATGCGATCAGCAGGCCGGCCACCGTGGAGAACATCGCGGCAAACGCACCGGCCGCAACGATACCCATGAGGATCTCGCCGCCTGCGATCTGCGCGATCGTCGGCATCAGGGCATCGGACTTGACCAGCAAGCCCCCGACGTAGGCGGCGTTGGCTGGGGCGCCACCGCTGTCGACTGCCGCTCGGACGATCGTCCGGCCGGCAAGACCCACCATCGGGGACACGATGTAGAACACGCCGATGAAGATGAGAACCCAGAACGTGGAGCGGCGAGCCGCTGAGCCCGAGGGGTTCGTGTAGTAGCGGTTCAGGATGTGCGGCAGCCCTGCGGTACCCAAGACGAGCGCCAACACCATCGAGAACTGGTTGAAGCCGTCGTAACGGTGACCGGGCTGGTTGAACAAGACCGCGTCGTCGGTGCCCAGAAGCTCGTTCTTGAGCGAGTGCAGCTTGTTCTTCTGGAACACGATAACGTTGACCGTGTCCTCCGGCGCACCGGCAGCGATCGCCTCGTCGATCTTGGCCATCTCATCGGAGACGAACTGCTCCGGATCTGCCGTATGGCGAGCGGCCTCGGTCATGGCGAGCTCCGCCTGAGCGTACACCTCGGGATCCTGAAGCTCTTCGACGGTCAGTACGCCCGGGCCCATGAGGTAGCCTTCGGACTCCGTCTCGAGGAACTCGGCATAGTCGAACCGCATGACCTCGTCCTTGGCGGTATCGGTAAACCCGCCGAAGGTCACGAACATAAGGGTGAGGATCATGGCGAAGGCGAGCCACCAGAACTGGATGATCTGGTTGAGCGTGGTTCCCTTCATGCCGCCGACCGCCACGTAGATCATGATGATCAGTCCTACGACGATGACGCCCGTGTTGTAGCCGTCGAGCCCGAACAGGCCCGCGCCCACAAGCACGTTCCACGTCGTACCGGCGCCGTACATCTGCGGTGCCATGTAGAACAGGCACGTGGCCAGCACGCCGAGCACCGCAGTCAGTCGCATCCGGTTCGTGCCGAAGCGGCCGTATGCGAAGTCAGGCACCGTGTACTCGCCGAAGCGACGCAGCGGGGATGCAATGAAGAACACGACCACCATGAAGCCGCCGGCAAAGCCGGCCGCATACCACACGCCGTCGAGACCTGACGCGTAGACCGCGGCCGCAACACCAAGGAACGACGCGGCGGATAGGTAGTCACCTGAGATCGCCGACGCGTTCGCGAACGATCCGACCTTCCGGCCTGCCAGATAGAAGTCGGCCGTTGTACGAGTGAAACGCCGGGAAAACACGGACAGTGCGATGGTCATCGCCACGAGGATGACGACCAGTACGATTGCAATGACATTCAGATCTCCCACGATCCGACCTCCTTCCTAGGCTCCGGATTCCAGTACTTGCTCGGCGACCTCTTCCGTCACCTTGTCGGCGACGACAGCGAGACGGTCATCGAGCGCGTCGGCGCGTTTCGCATACGTCCACGCCATTCCCCACAAGAACAAGTAGTACAGCAAAGAGACGAACAGGTAGTTCCAGGTGAAGCCACCCCAGATCTTGGTCTCCCACCAGCCCTGGATACCGATCGTCAACGCCGGTATCGCGAGGGTCACGATGAAGAAGACCGCACCGTAGGTGAAAGAGAGCTTGCGCTGCTCCTTGAAGACGATGTCCACGCTCTCGATCGTGTCGATATGATCGCCGTGCTGGATGTACGTCGAGGTGATGGTCGCTTCACTGCTCGGAGGGGTTGTCATCTGCCTTGCACCTCCTTCTTCCTTCTCGTTCCGAGGACCGGACCGGTCCTACTCGCTTGAGTTATCTAGTCGTTCTTGATGACCATGACGGGGCGATCGGAACCCTTGACGACCGTCTCGGCGATACTTCCGAGCGCTATGCGCTTCATGCCTGTGCGGCCTGTGTCGCCCATGATGATGAGATCGGCGTCGAACTCCTCGGCAGTGGCGACGATACGCTTGGCCACTCCGCCCTTGATGATCTCCGCCTCGCACTGCACGTCGTTGCGGTCGCACATCGTCCTCGCAATGGCGAGACCCTTGATCGACGGGTGTACGCCCTCGTACACGTCCTCGGCCTCGATCTCTTCAGGAAGCTCGAGCTGGTCTACGCCGGTATCGACGTAGATGGCCTTGATCTTCGCTCCGAAAGTCTTGGCGATAACGACGGCGTACTGCGTCGCCGCAACAGCAGGCTCGGAACCATCCACCGGGACCAAGATGCGATCGATATCGATGCAGACCTCGTCGATGTCACCAAGTTTGATATCCTCTGCGGCGCCTTTGATGCAGACCTTCATGCGTTTCACCTCCTCTTCGAGGACCCGACCTGTGCCGGATCCGCACGTCCACACGTTGAGAGTAGAGGTGAAACACGAGGTAGATGAACGAATCCACAGCGGGCGGTGAAGGAGTCTCGGTAAGCGGGTAGGGCGGTCACGTGGACGGTGGTGAGCGGTGGCAGTGGCGGCGGGTGGTGCCGTTCACCGGCGTCAGACAACCGCTCGCCGATGATATGGGTACGTCCGCCCCGCCGCGATGGCCCACGAACCCGTAGCCGCGCACCAGGCCCCCGTGCCGGATGCCTGAAGAGGCGATTTCTTCCCGGTGCGCCTACTCCACTGGGTGCGACAACTCCACAATCCTGGCCTCGAGGCCTTCGCGGGCTATCTCGACGATCGCCACAGTCCCTAGGCCGTCGCCGGTTCGGCTGACCGATGTCGAGCCCGGGTTGACGTGCAGCACGCCGTTGCGCTCGAGGACCTCGGGCCGATGCGTGTGTCCTGTGACCATCAGCGCCGGGCCCGGCGGCGTGGTGCGGTGCCCGATATGCGACACGACGACGTGCACGCCAGCTAGCACGGTCGACGCCGTTCGGTGCAGGGGCCAGGTCGGATACGGCCGGTCGGTGTTGCCCGCAACGGCAATGACCGGGGCGATCGCGTTCAGCTCGTGGAGGATGCGTTCGGCGCCCACGTCTCCCGCGTGCACGATCAGGTCGACGCCCTGGAACGCCTCCAGCACCTCGGTAGGTAGCACGCCGTGCGTATCGGAGATGACCCCGACGGTGGCGGCCCGCGACGGCTGTTCAGGGGCGTCAACGCGTTTCGGCATCGAGGGACTACAAGCCGATTGCGCGCTTGAGCGCGGGCACGCGGCGCCTCGACACCGGGACCTGCGTTTCCTCGGGGTCGCTGAGGGTGAGCAGCAGGGTACCGCCGTACATGGGCACGACCTCTTTGACGCGGCCGAGGTTCACGAGGTAACGGCGATGGATGCGGAAGAAGCCCATCGGTTCCAGGCGCTTCTCGAGCTGTGCTAGGGAGATGGTCGACAGGTACCGCTCCTTGTCCGTGTGGAGATACGAGTAGTCGTCTTTGGCCATCACGTAGAAGATGTCCTCGACCTTGAGCAGCAGCTTCTTGCCGGCCTTCTCAACGGGAATCCGCTCCACGCGCGCTGCGGCCTGCTGCGCGGGGACCAGCCGCTCGATCGCCTGCTTGAGCCGCGTGATATCGACCGGTTTGACGAGGTAGTCCGCGGCCGCCACCTCGAACGCCTTGACGGCGTGCTCACCGTGCGCCGTGACGAACACGATCGACGGTGGGTGCTCCATCTCGGTCAACGTCTCAGCGAGCTCAACACCGGACAGACCCGGCATGTCGATGTCCAGGAAGATCACGTCGTACGGGATGGCGCGAATGAGCTGCAGGGCCTCGGCGGCGTTCGACGCCTCCCCGACGACCTCCACACCGCCCGCGTCGTCGAGCAGATACCGCAGTTCCGAACGCGCCGGAGCCTCATCGTCGACGACCAGTGCCTTAAGCATCCTCGCCTCCCGGTTCGGCCTCGGACAGGTGGCCGACTATGCGTAAGTGCACGACCGTGCCCCGCCCCTGCTCGCTCTCTACCATCACACCGGAGCCCGGCCCGAAGTACCCCTTCAGTCTATCGTCAACGTTCTTGAGCGCGATGCCCAGTCCCTTGCCGAAACCCGGCTCGAGCACGCGAGGGAGGTCCGCCTCGGATATCCCGGTCCCGTCGTCAGTGACCTCGACTACGACATCGCCCCCACGCATGAACGCTGACAGACGGATGTGCAGTACTCCCTCGGCACGCATACCGTGCTTGATGGCGTTCTCCACGAGGGGCTGCACGACGAATGCGGGCACCTCGATGCCGAGGACCTCCCCGGATACGTCCTCCGTGACCGCGATCCGCTCGCCGAAGCGTGCGCGCTCGAACACCAGGTAGGAGCGCACGTAGCTCAGCTCCATGCCCAGTGTGATGAGCGTGTCACCGGTCTCGAGCGTGGCGCGGTAGAAGGAGGCGAATTCGCGCAGCAACACGCGTGCGCGCTCGGGGTCCGTGCGGATCAGCATCGCTATCGTGTTGATCGTGTTGAACAGGAAGTGCGGGTTTATCTGCGCCTGCAGCGCTTTGAGCTCCATGCGAGTGGCGAGTTCCGTTTGGCGCTCGAGTTCCGCCAATTCGAGCTGCGTTGACAGAAGCTTGGCAAGCCCTTCGGCCATGGTGATCTGCGTCTCGTTGAGCAGCCGAGGGTGCGTGTAGTAGAACTTGAGCGTGCCGACGGCCTTGTCACCCTTCTCGAGCGGCACCACGATCGCCGTCCGGAGCATGCAGCCCTCGACGGAGCAGCCGATCTCGTCCTTTGTCTCCAGGATGCGGTGCTCGTTGAGTTCGAGCGCCTCGCGCGTCGCGCGGGTCAGGATCGGGCCGCCGGGCGCATGGTGGTTCTCGCCGATCCCCGCGAACCCCAAGATGCGCTCGGTGTCGGTCAGGGCGACAGCCGCGACCTCGGCCTCGCTCAGGATGATCCTGCACACCTCACCCGCGGTCTCGAAGTCCAGCCCGCGCCGCAGGTAAGACAGGCTCTCATTGGCGATGTCCAGGATCTGCTGCGACTGCAAGGCCCGGAGGTGGTCGGGACGGCTCACAAAGCGGGCGATCACGCTGCCCACAGCGATCACGGTCAGGCCTATGAGCGACGCGGTGAGTATCCACCGCGGTGCGTTGCTGACCACGAAGATGTAAGCCGTCACGACTGCCAAGACGGTGACGGCGAAAAGCAGCAGGCTGTCGATGATGATCGTGCGCCGCGGCGTCGAGATCACTGCCCGCGTCCTTCCCGCGCTGTCGGGTCATCCGCCTCAACGGCACCCGCCTCGCCCATCAAGAACAGGAGCCGACCGGGGACCTCGGCCAACCCGACCCTGTCGTACAAGGTCCGCGAGGCCACATTCTCCTCCTGCGTGCACAGGCTGACCTCGGAGGCAGACGACCGGGCGAAGTACCCGAGCACATCCAACAACAGAGCCGTGCCTACGCCCCGGCGGCGGGCCTCAGGCGCCACGGCAAGACGACCGATGGTGCCGGTACCCCGGTGAACGGTGGCATGAGTATAGCCGATGAGCCCCTCTCCGGAATCGGCCACCGTGACCCTGCCGTCACGCAGCCGCTCGCGGATCCGTCCGGGTTCGTAGCGCCAGAAATCGTCGAAACAGCGCGCGTCGAGCTCACAGAGGGCGGCTGTGTCCTCCGACCGCAACAACCGCAGTTCGACACCGGACACGCTCCTGGGTCCGACGCCCCGGAAAGCGGCGGCCTTCTCGCGCAACACGATAATGCGCTGGTGCACGCGACAACCCGCCACCTCGTAGGCGCCCGCTCCATCTTCGGCGACGAGCGGGCTCAAGACGCGCCCGAAGCCCTGGTCGGCCGCGTGCCGCATGACGGAGCGCGCCGCAAGGTGGACGTCGGCGGGACGCGCCCACAGCCCCCGGATCGCGAGGATGTCCAGATGGTCCCTCCACCGCTCGACCACTGCTGCCGCGCCTGCACCGTCGGACAGCACGCGCCACGGTCCGCCCTCGCGAAACGCAACGTACTCGGAGCGCTCGTCGAACACGTGTGCCGCCTTCACCGCCGGCCACAGCGCTTCGGTCTCGCGGTCGTCGGCGACGTGCAGCCAGCCGCCCTCTACCACGGTGCCCACCCCAGCTCGTTCACCGCGAGAGCCACACCTGCGAGGACCAACAGGACCGAAAAGCCGTACCGGACGTGCCGCTCGTTGGCCACCGCGGTCACTCGCGCGCCTAGGAGGGCACCCGGCACCACGCCCACTACCAGACCGGCCGCCAGCCCCAAGTCGACGTGGCCCAACGCCCAGTGCGCCACCGACCCGGGAACGGAGAGGACACCGATGGCGACAAGACTGGTCCCGATCGCGCGCTTGATCGTGAAGCCGAACACGCGGGCAAGCATCGGGACGAGCACGAACCCGCCACCAAGACCGAGGAAGCCCGAGTAGACGCCGGTGACTATGCCGAGCACCGCGAGAGCTGTTCCGCGCCGAGCGTGCCACTCAGGAAACGGCACGATGCGGCCGGAGTCACCACGCACGGTCCCGATGATCATGTCCGCAGCCATGTAACCGATCAGCCCTGCGGTCACGAGCATGACGGCGCGCCCACCGGCAAGCGAGCTTGCGTACGCCCCTCCGATGGCCGCCACCGCGCCCCACGCTCCGATCGCCAGACCGGCTCGCACGTCGGCCAGACCGCGGCGTGAGTACGCGATTGCTCCGGCAATCGCGGTCGGGATGATCACGGGCAAAGGCGTACCGACCGCTGTCAGCGCAGGCTCGCCGAGCAACAGTCGTATCGCTGGGGTGGTGAGCACGCCGCCGCCGACCCCGAACATCCCGGAGAGCACACCCGCCCCAAGGCCGATGGCGAGGATGAGAAGGGTGTTGGGCACGGCGTCAGTCTGGGCGCTGCAGCGGGAACCGGCCGGTGATCGCCGAGCGGTCCACGCGCCGCTCACCCGTGAACAAGGACTTGAGCGCCACGTCGTCCCAGATGCGGTCGATCAACAGGGGCCAGCGACGCTGGAAGTCGAAGTAGTTCTGACAGTTCTCGCGCGCGTATTCCTCGGCATCTCGCACGGCATGGCGCGCGACCGAGAAGTACCGACCGCCCTCGCCGCGCGACAGGCCCCTGAGCATCGCGGTGACCCACGAACGCCAGCCGATCGACGAGCCCAGGAACGGACCCGGATACGGCATGAGCGACTCCGGCGTGACCTGCCGAAGATCCACTTGCGACTTGGCAAACTCGATCTTGCGGTGTTCGTACACGAAGCGATACACGTCCTGCCGGAACTGCAGCGCCTCACTGAGCAGCTTCGGGGGACGGTGTATGACCGACCACTCGCCGTCGAGAAACACGTCCCCACCGTGCATCCGGGCGTTGATCACATAGTCCATGTCCTCGCCCCGCACGACCCACGGGTCGAACGACACGTTTGCGAACATGTCGCGATGCAGCGCCATGCACCCGCCGAAGGCCAGGGACGTCGGCTTGATGCGCGGCGGCGCATCGACGATGGCGAGTGCGGCGTTGAAGGCGTCGTTCTGACGCCAGAACACGTCGGAGAAATGCGGTGAGACGTGGCGTTGGTACCGGCCGTCGACATCCGTGTAGTAACCGCTCTTCGCAAATACCGCGCGTCCGTCACCCAGCTTCATGCCCAGGCCCTCGGTGGCCGTGCGCAGGAAACCCCTGTCGGTGATGATCTGGTCGTCGTCAAGGAAGACGACGCTGTCGCAGCTCATCACCGCAGCCGCGATCAGCCCCACGTTGCGCACCGCTCCATAGCCGACAAGGCTGACGCCTCCGATGATGTCGGCGAACTCGACCTGTTCGAGTCGCCTGTGGAGCGAACCGAGCTCTGCCGGACCGAACACGAGCGCGTCGATGCCGGGAAAGTCGGCGAGAATCCGCCGGACCCGGTCTTCGGCCGCATGCTCGATGGACTTCTCCGTCGCAGCCACGATGAGGACGACGCGTCCCAACCCCTCCACATCCTCGAGGGACCGAAGGCAATCGGGCAGCGTGCCGTCGGTGTCGATCGGCGTAGGGTGGTCGTAGACGGTCAGCAGGTTGTCTGTAACGCGCCCCTTGCGCTTGCTCCAAAACGTCGGAATGACAACACACGGAGTCACAGGCAAAGCTCCTTGGTCGTTCATGATTGCATGCCAGTTGCGGCTGGCGGGGTTCTCGGCAATTCTACTCCTTGTCCGCGGCCTGCGCGGAATCCGCGGCCTTGGCAAGGCACCGTTCGAGCGCGTCTTTGAAGACTCGCAGAGGTCGCGAGCCGATGTAGAGCTCCTCGCAGATCAACGCAGCGGGCGTCGCGTCGATGCCAAGGTGCAATCCGAGGTGCAAGAACTGGTGCAGCCGCTCGTCATAGGCCCCGTCGGCCCACGCCGCTTCGACGTCTTCGGGCTCGTACCCCTCCTTCTGCGCGACGTCCAGCAGCACGCTTTCGTCACCGATGTCATCCCCACGGCCGAAGTACGCGTCGAACAGCGAATGGTGGATGGCCCAGTGCGCTACCTCGCCCCTGTCCCTGCCCATCTCGCCGATCACAAGCGCCTTGTGCGTCTTGGGCAGAAACGGCGGGATCTGCAGCGGGAAACCCTCACGCTCGGCGACACGCATGAGATGTTCTTCGACCTTGGCCGAGGAGCCGATCGCCTCGAGCTCGCTCATCTGGTAGCCCTCGTCGGGCATATCGGGACGGAGCTCGAAAGGAACGAGCATGAATTCCACCCGGGGCATCTGTTGCCGGAGCGCGTCGAAGCGGAACTGGTCCACGTAGCAGAACGGGCACGCGTAGTCGAAGAAGATGAGCACCCGAGGTTCGGGCGGACCGTGGTCGTGCTGGTGCTCGGTATGGGCGTGTGGCGCCTGGGTCATGCGTCTCGCTTCCCTGCGTGCCTACTCGGTGATGTTGAGGTCCTGCCCGCAGAATGCGCACGCTCCGTCGCTGGTGTGCTGCTCGTGGATGGAGTAGCCGGTGCGGCGTACGACGGTCTTGCCACAGCTCGGGCACACCGTGTCTTCGCCGCCGGGCTCCTGCACGTTGCCCAGGTAAACGAAGTGCAGACCCGCCTCCTGCCCCATCGCACGTGTCATGCGCAGCGTCTCGATCGGCGTGGGAGGCAGGTGGGCGAAGTCGAGGTATGGGAAGAAGCGCGTGATGTGCCACGGGGTGTCGGTGCCGAGTTCATCGGCGATCCATCGCGCCATCGACTCGACTTCCGCGGTCGAGTCGTTGACCGTGGGAACCACGTTCGTCACGACCTCGACGTGCATGCCCCACTTGTGTTTCGCTGCCACTGCCGCTTGCCTCACGGGCCCTGCCGAAGAGACCTTGCACAGGCGGCGATAGGTTTCCTCGCTGAAGCCCTTGAGATCTGTACGCCACACGTCGATGTAGGGTCCGATCTCGGAGAGCGCCTCGAGGGTTATGTAGCCGTTGGTGACCATGACCGTGTACAGACCGGCCTCGTGACACAGCCGCGCTACGTCGAGCACGTATTCGATCCATATGACCGGCTCGTTGTACGTGAACGCGACGCCTGGGCAGCGGTAGGAGCGCGCCATGTCTACCACCCGCTGCGGCGTGAGGTCGTGAAGTCCCACCGAACCGTCGCCCGGCCCCGCGCGGCTAATCTGCCAGTTCTGACAGTGGCCGCACCGCATCGAACAGCCCACGCTCCCGATGGACAGGACAGATGTGCCGGGAAAGTAGTGGAACACCGGCTTCTTCTCGATGGGGTCGGCGGCAATCGACGAGATGCGCCCGTAGGTGAGCGGGACGAGCGTACCGCCCTCGTTCCTGCGGACGCCGCATATCCCTTCAGAGCCGTCCGCTATCAGGCATAGGTTCGGGCAAACGCCGCACCGAACCCGGTCTCCCTCTGTTTTCCACAGGATCGCTGCTCTCATGGGTAGGACTTACCCCGGAGCAATCATGACCCTGTCGCGCCCGGACTGTTTTGCGCGATAAAGAGCGGCATCTGCGGCCTCGAGGAGCGAGACACCGTCGGGTGGCGCCCCGTTGACCGAGGCGACGCCGGCCGACACGGTCACCGACACATGCTCCCCGCCATCGTCTGAGGTGGAAACGCGAAGCTCCGCGATGGCGGTACGCAACTTCTCCGCCACGGCATACGCAGGAGTCTTGCCGATGCCCGGTAGGATGAGCGCGAACTCGTCTCCGCCGTATCGCGTGGGGATGTCCGTATCGCGCAGGTGCTCGTTCAGAGTGCGGCCCACCGAACACAGCACGGCATCCCCGACGAGATGCCCGTGCAGGTCGTTGATGCCCTTGAAGCCGTCCACGTCCAGCATCACCAGGGACAATTGCGTCCCGTAACGCTGGGAACGCGAGACTTCTCGGGCAAGACTCTCGTCGAACACACGCCTATTCTGAAGTCCGGTCAGTGAGTCGAGCGTTGCGCAGCGCTCCAACGCCTCCTTCGTCCTGTCCAAGCGCGATCGCTGCAGCGGAAAGCACATCTCCCAGGTCGAGCTTGCGTGAAGGATGGCCACAGCGTGTTCGACACAGGTCGCATAGCCGCAGGCTCCACAGTCCAGCGTGTCGTCTCGGCTCGCGAACTCACCGAGAGACAGGCATGCGTCGATCTCCTCGTCTGAGGGCTCGACGCGAGTCACCGGTGCCGCGTCGAAGGTACGCAGGAGTTCAACGGGGGGCAGGAAGGCGAGAATCTCCCGTGTGCTCACCGGCGAACGTGGTCGAGCGGCGCGCTCCGCGGCCACGACGTTGCGCTTCGCGAACACGGACATCCCGGGACGCACGGCCGGACCGTCGATACAGCCTTCGCAGTTGAGCATGTCGACAAGCACCGGCGCTGCCTCTCCCCTCATCACCGCCGAGAGCAGCTCGTCGAGTTGGCGCAACCCGCGCACCTTCACGAAGTCCGAGTTGGTCATGTCCCGGTTGATGACCGTGCGACGCGGGAATCCGTCCGTGAGTGAGATCTCCTTGAGTGGTTCGGGACGGTGTGCGCCGGTACAGTCAGCGCGGGTCAACGGCGGCCGAGGCCTCTCAGAGGCCAGTAGTGCCTCGAGCTCGGTGAAGTCGATCGCCGCGTCCATCGCGTCGTCCAAACCGGGTTCGTACACCTCGTCCTTCCGGGCGAAACACGGCGAGACGTAGACGACCGCGACGTCTTCCGGATACAGACGCCTGATCAGCCGCGCTTGGGCGATGTACGGCGGCACTATGGGCGTGAGCGCGGAGGCAAGGGAAGGATAGAAGCGGCGGACCCACTCTACCGTCACGGGGCACGTGGAGCGCAACGTCAGCGTTGCGCACGGACGGGCGTGGGACCGCTCGTACTCGGCCGCCACGAGTTCCTCGCCGATGGCCGTGCTTTCGACGGCGTAGAAGCCGATGCCCTCCAGCGCACGCTCCACTTCGGAGCCGGAAAGCGGGTGCAGCGCCGCAACGAACTCCGTGGCCAGAAGCGCCACCACCGGTCTCCCGCTCGCAAGTAGGTCACGCACACGACCCGTGTCGTCCCTGACGATGTGGCCGGAGTGACCACACTGGGTAACGCACGCGCCGCATTTCACGCAGCGCTCGTGAATCACCTCGGAGTGCCCGTCCACCACCCTGATGGCCTTGGCCGGGCAGTACCGCACGCACGCCCAACACGAGCGACACCCGTCCGGCGCGGACTGGATGAGCGGCTCGACGGGAGCGTCACTCCGAAGCCTGCCCTCACACCGCTGCATCGAGCGAATATCCGCGCTGTCCAGCGCCATGTCCACCTCTTACCGGAGGTCCGTGCGAGACGCGTCCTGACCCAGCATGCCGGCCACACCCAGGCGACGGGCGGCCACGAGCAGCGGCCAGCCCAGAGCGTACACCACCGCTGCCTGTCCGACACCGACAGTCACGACACCGAAAGCGTACATGCCGATCCAGGTCCCCTCCAAGTCTACCCCCAGAAGGGGGAGCCGGTAGAAGCCGAGTCCCGAGAGCAGAATCGGAAGGTACGCGGGGATGATCAGCGCATTGGTGATGACAGGCCCGGCGAGCGCGAGGGCGGTCCGGCTCCGGAACCGCCAACTCCACATTGCGCCGAGGAGAGTCGCAAGCGAACCGAAGCCCACATCGAGCAACGCGACAGGACCGACCTGCGTCAACAGCAGCGTGTTGGCGACCGCGGTGCCTACCGCCAAGCCCGGAATGGCTGCGGGCGTAAGCACGGCCAGAACCGTCAGTGCTTCGCTTATGCGGAACTGGACAGGCCCCCAACCCAGTGCACCGGGTAGCTGGAGCACCAGGAGTGTGAACGCTGCGTACGTCGCCGCTATCACACCGGCTTGCGCGGTGAATCGCGAGCGCTTCACGGGACTCCCCCCTGCATGGACGACGCCGGGATTCTAGCACACGCGAAGTACCTACGACCGGCGGGCCGAGCTATGAGGGGAGTTGCTCCTGGGCCGCGGGTTTCTCAACCAGAAGGCCTGTCGCGCCGGCAAGCGCCCGCGCGTCAAGCGCTTCCAGAAGCGCCTCGACCACCCGGCCGTCGAACTGGCGACCCGACTGTGCCCTGAGTTCTGCGCGGGCCTCCGAGAAGGACAGGCGCCGACGATACGTCCGCTCGGAGGTCATCGCGTCGAAGGAGTCCGCGACCGCGAGGACCCGCGCGAGCAGCGGGATCTCTTCGCCGGCGAGCCCGCCGGGGTAGCCCTGACCGTCCCAGTGCTCGTGATGGTGGAGTACCACGGGAGTGATCGCATCGAGAAACTCGATCTGCTCGAGGATGCTGGCCCCTATCTGGGAGTGACGCCGCATCTCAGCGGCTTCCTCGTCGGTGAGGTTCGCGGGCTTGAGCAGTATCTCCTCGTTGACACCGAGCTTGCCGACATCGTGCAGCAGGCCCGCGAAGCGGAGCACCTCGATGTCCTCGAGGTCCAAACCCAACCGCTCCCCGATCGCCATGGCGTAGTCCATGACACGGTCGGAGTGGCCACGAGCAGCGTGCTCACCGGCATCCAGGGTCACCGAGAGAGCGGCGATGGTCTTCGTGAAGTCGTCACGGAGTCGGGCGAGCAGAGCGGTCTTCTCCAATGCGGCGGCAGCGTGATCGGCGAGGTGGGTCAGGAGCCGCTGGTCGTCGGCATCGAAAAGCCCGACCTCACGGCCGGCCACGAACAGATAGCCCACAATGGTCTGGCGGACCATGATCTCCGTGGACATAACGGTCCACTCGTCGTCGTTGCCCGGTCGCTTCACGGTCTCACCACGATGCGTCACCAGCTGCACCTTCGTAAGGGGTGTCGAGTCGAGGTCCCATCCCGCCGCCTCGTAGATGACCTCTTCCACGGCGCTCTCTGGGACGTCACCGATCACCGTCACGGCAGCCTGGTCGCGTCCCCATCCCGTCACGACGATGCCGCCGAGCTCGAAATCGAACGCCTTCTCCAACACGCTCGCGGTGGTTGCGGCAACCGCATCCAGATCCGAAGTCGTCGACATCGACTTCGCGTACTCACCCAGATGCATCAGCTCGAACAGGGCGCGTCGAGTGGCACGCTGGCGCGTAGAGCTGTCAAGGACCTGCGCTCCCATCATCGCGAACCGTTCTAGGAGTGCGAGCGCGTCGCCCTCGAGATCGCGGCCCGCGCGCGCAACGCTGACGTTGAGCACACCGATGAGCCGCTCGTCTCGCTGAAGCGGCACCGACACGGCCGCGCGAATACCCATGTGCGGGTGAGAGCTGTGGCGGACCATGCCCCCGTTGTCCCCGGTGATCAAGACTCCCCTACGGGTCTGCGCAACGCGTCCTGCGATGCCTTCCCCCACATGGATCCGCTCGCCGAGCGCTTGCGCGCAAGACTCGCCTCGGGCGGTGACCACCTCAAGGATGTCGGTCCCGGGGCGCAGCAGCATCAGAGTCCCGCTGTCTCCGGACACGATGCCCATGGCGCGGGCAAGGATACGGTCCTGCACGAGTTCGACATCGTCGTGCACCACGCTGAATTCCTGACCGGCCTCCGCGAACAACTCGAGCTCCCGCAGGCGGCCCGCCCACCCCTGGTTCTCAGCAGAGCGGCGCACCGCGGCCTTGGCTTGCGCAACCACCATCCGGACGAACGCTTCGACCTCGCGTTTCGACATGACAGGGATCTGGCGGACGGCCTTACGCGCCTCGCCTTCGGCGACACCGCGTCCGAGCAGCTTCTCGAACAAGCGCTTACGGTCCCGCGTGGAGGCGACGAACCCGCCGACGATCACTGTGCACAGACGTGAGCCGTCTTGGTCGACCGGAGCGACATAGCACGGCAGCCCTCCTCGGCAGTCTCCACGAGCGGGAGCTTGCCCGTCGAGCCGGGGAGGCTGGCCGAAGCACGCTTCGGAGACACTGTCGGCACTGGGAACAGTGAGCCCGCAGTAGAGGCACTGCGGCGTGGTGTAGACGACCGTGCTGGCCTCAGCGTCCAGGACGCCGATCACAAGACCCGTGGCCTCGAAGAGCGCGTCGACTGCGTCGCGCCACTCCTTCGAGCTGAAGGCGCTGGCAAGCACGTCGGCTGAAACAGGCACCTGTGATCTCCCTCACTGCCGCAACGAACGTCTAGACGTAGGTATCGGCAGTCACAGGTGTTCGCTTAAGCCGATGACGTGCGCTTTTGCGCTAGACTTCACCGCGCGGGAGTCTGAGGATGAACGTGGAGCCCTCGCCTAGGGTACTGCGCACCTCGATCTCACCCCCGGCACCCTCAACGATGCTCTTGGCGATCGGCAGGCCAAGGCCGAATCCACCGGTCTCCTTGGAGCGGGACGCGTCGCTGCGATAAAAGCGGTCGAAGATGTTCGGGAGGTCGTCGGCGGGGATACCGATGCCGGTGTCCGACACCTCGATGATGATCATGTCGCGCCGCCTGCGGGTCGTAACCGCAACGCGCCCGTTCTCGGGTGTGTACTTCGCGGCGTTGTCCACAAGAATCGATATCGCGTCTTCTGCGCGCTCCGGGTCGCCGACCATCACGAGCTGACCCTCTTCGGGGCCGACGAACTCGAGATGCTTGTCGATGTAACGGTTCGCTGCAGCGGCAAGGGTCTCGCGACAGCGTGCATTGACGTCGAAGCGAGCGCTCTTGAACTGCAGAGCGCTCTCGTCGCGTACGATCGCCAGCAGGTCACCGCACAACCGGGCCATACGCCGAGACTCCCTGTCGATCGCGGCGATGGCCTCTTCTCGGACTTCGGTGTCCTCGGCACCCCATGCTTTGAGGATGTTCGTGTAGCCGCGGATCCCGGCGACCGGCGTGGCCAGCTCGTGGGACGCGTCGGCCACGAATCGTGTCTGCGCGTTGGAGCGCCTGCGCAGCCGGTCGATCAGCCCGTTGATGGACCTGGCAAGCTCGCCGATCTCGTGCTCGCCCTCGGCAGGCAGGTGGACGTCCAACCGGCCGGCATCGATCGAGTCCGCAGCCTTGCGAAGGTCGTCGACGAGCTTGAGGACCCATCCCATGCTGGTTTGCATCATGACGACCATGATGAACATGGCGGACACCGCCAGCGTGAACATGGGCAGGCGTATCGAGTCGATCACCATCTCCTCTTGTGCGGGGAAGTAGGAGACGTCGAGTACGCCCTGTTCGCCGCCGGGCAGGTCGAGCGGCACGTGCGCCACGTACACGCCTAGGCGCGCAGGGCCGATCAGACCCTGGAGGATCCCGCCTTCGTCGACAGTCGACTCCGCGATCTGGCCCGATTGGAATGCCGCGGAGCGCTGCTGCTCGACACCTTCGACGAGCGCCCGATCGTCGCTGGACCACAGCGGCTCGAGGTCACCGGCGTACAGAGCGTACTCGCCCTCGCGGACACCACTGGCCCCGAGAAGGTCTGGTATGCGGTCAAGGAACTCGGCAAGGGCGCGACGCTCCAACGCCTCACCCTCAAGACCCAACGCCTCCGCGTCGAACGCGGCCGCGACAGCCGCATCCTCGACGATCTCAGCTGCATCGCCGGCGATTCGCGCGGTCGCGTCGTGAGCGACCACCGACATCCCGTCCGACACGACGACATACGTTGTGAGCGCTACACCGCCGACAACGAGGGCCGCGAACAGGATTGCGACCAGGAGCAGCCACGTCCGAAGGGACGAGCGCCGCATCTAGCCCCTCGCAAAGAAGTACCCGACGCCTCGAATCGTCTGGATAACGGTGTTGTCCCGATCGCCGATCTTGCTACGCAGGTGGCAGACGAAGACCTCGATCACGTTGCTGTCGGTAGCGTGCTGCCCGCCCCACACGGCTTCCAGGATCTCATCGCGCGAGATTACCCGGCCGGCGTTGGTGATCAGGTAGAACAGCAGGTCGAACTCCTTGGCGGTAAGGTCGATCGGCTCGGCGTTCACCGTGGCTCGCCGGGAGTCCGGGTCGACCTCGACCCCGCTCGCGCGGTAGGTGGGGCCAGAGCGATCGTGCTCGGTGCGCTTCAGCAGCGCCCGCACGCGGGAGAGCAGCTCGGGTATCTCGAAGGGCTTTCGCAGGTAGTCATCCGCGCCTGCGTCGAAGCCGGAGACGACATCCTGGGTCTCGGCGCGAGCCGTCAGCATCAGAATCGGGAAATCGTGGTCTTGCTCCCGCAAGCGACGGGCAACCTCGATGCCGTCGATCCCAGGGAGCATGAGATCGAGGATCAGCAGGTCGGGGGGAATGTCCTCGACCGCCGCAAGACCGGCCGAGCCGTCCGCGACCTTTACCACATCGTATCCGGCATGCGCCAGCTCGAGCTCCACGAACCGCGAAATGGTCGCATCGTCCTCGACGATTAGAATCCGCGCAGGGGCAGTCTCATTCATGCTGCGTCACGCCTCCGTCCGTCTTGCGTTAAGGATAGCGCTCATCCGTGAGACCGTCACGGCAAGAGCCCCTCGGCAATCTGCACGGCATTGAGGGCCGCACCTTTGCGCAGCTGGTCGGCCACGACCCACATGGACACGGCGTGGGGAGCCGAAGCGTCCTCGCGGATGCGCCCCACGTATGTCTCGTCGGTGCCCTCTAGCGTCGCCGGCATGGGATACAGCGCGCTGGCTGGGTCGTCTAGGACCGTGATGCCGGGAGCCGCGGCGAGCGCAGCGCGGATATCGGCGATGTCGACGGGGTCCGAGAACTCGACGTCGACCGCCTCGGAATGGCACCGCAGCACCGGGACCCGCACGCACGTGGCGTGGACGGCAAGGTCCGGCAGGCCCATGATCTTCTGCGTCTCCACAACCATCTTCCACTCTTCTTTGGTCGATCCGTCGTCCAAGAAGACGTCGATGTGCGGGATGCAGTTGAACGCGATCCGGTGCGCGAACTGCTCGACGGTGAGTTCCTCGCCGGCAAGGAACTGCTCGGTTTGGTCGTAGAGCTCCCGCATGGCAGCGGCCCCCGCTCCGGATGCCGCCTGGTATGTCGCCACGACGACGCGGCGGATCGGCGCCAAGTCGTGCAGCGGCTTGAGCGCAACGACCATTTGGATCGTCGAACAGTTGGGGTTTGCGATGACCCCGCTGTGCCACGCGAGGTCTGCCGGGTTGACCTCCGGCACCACCAGCGGCACGTCGTCTTCCATCCGGAATGCCGAGGAGTTGTCGATCATAACGCAGCCGGAGCTTACGACCGAGTCCCTGAACTGCCGGCTGATCGACGCACCGGCCGAGAACAGCGCGATGTCGACTCCGCCAAACGAGTCCTCGGCCATCTCCCGGACCACAAGTTCGTCTCCGGCGAACGGCACGCGCTTGCCCGCGGAACGCGCCGAGGCCAGCGCGATCACCTCGCTGGCCGGGAAGTCCCGGTCCTCGAGTACGGCCAGCATCTCGCGTCCCACAGCTCCCGTAACGCCGGCTACCGCGACGACGGGGCGGGCAGGCATGGGTCGGTCCCAGGCCACGTCACTCACCGTCCCCACAGCCGGGTGCGGCCTCCATCAGTACCTGGTCGTTGGCTAGTCCGAAGCTGTCGTGGAGCGCTCGCACCGCCTGCTCGGCCTGCTCGGCGGAGATGACGCACGAGATGCGGATCGACGAAGTGGAGATCATGTCGAGGTTGACGCCGGCTGTCGCAAGTGCGCTGAACATCTGGGCTGCCACGCCGGGATGGGTCTTCATCCCCGCGCCGACCAGGCTCACCTTGGCAATCGACTCGTCGACGGACCACGTGCGGGCGTGCAGCTCCTCGGCGATCTGCTGGGTCGCGCGGCGTGCACGGGCGAGGTCCTCTTGGGGGACCGTGAAGGAGATGTCGGTGCTGCCTGCCTCGGAGACGTTTTGGATGATCATGTCCACGTTCACGTTCGCATGCGCCAGCGTCGTGAACACGTCGGCGGCCACACCGGGGCGGTCCGGCACGTCGCGCACCGTGATCTTCGCCTCTGTGGTGTCGTGTGTGACGCCGGAGATGATGGCCTGTTCCATGGGGACGTCGACCTCCTTGACGATGGTCCCAGGGCTGTCCGTGAAGCTCGAGCGGACGTGGATCGTCACGCCGTGGTTACGCGCGAACTCGACCGAGCGCAGCTGCAGGACGCGAGCTCCGGTAGCGGCCATCTCGAGCATTTCCTCATAGGAGATCTGGCCGAGCTTGCGCGCATCATCCACTATGCGCGGGTCGGCGGTGAACACGCCGTCCACATCGGTGTAGATCTCGCACACGTCTGCGCCGATGCCGGATGCCACGGCCACAGCGGTGGTGTCGGACCCGCCGCGTCCGAGTGTCGTGATCTGGCCGTCCGGCGTGACTCCCTGGAACCCGGCGACGATCACGATCCGGCCGGCGTCGAGCTCCTGGCGCACCCTTTCGGCTCTGACCTCGACGATCCGGGCCTTCGTGTGACCCCCGTCCGTCACGATCCCGACCTGGGGGCCAGTGAACGAGATAGCCTCGTGACCTTGCGCGTGGATAGCCATCGCAAGCAACGCGATCGTGACCTGCTCACCTGTCGCGAGCAGCATGTCCATCTCCCGCTCTGGGGGGCAATCAGTGAGGTCCTCGGCCATCGTGACAAGTTCGTCAGTGACATCACCCATCGCGGAGACGACCGCGACGACCTGGTCTCCCGCCTCTTTGCGGGCGATCAGACGCGATGCGACGCTGCATATGCGATCGGTCGATCCGACCGACGTCCCGCCGAATTTCGCCACGACGAGTGCCATGGGCTGCCCCTCGACCTCAGATAACCGTGGTGCGGCGCACCGGCGCCGCACATCGCGCATAGTGTAGCACCGCTACGCCCGGTGAATGGAGACTGCGGCGCTAGTTGAGGTAGAGCTGAAGGCTGTCCACCAGCCGCCGCATCCTGTCCGAGAGGGCGGCGACAGCATCGGCGTAGAAGTGGTCCACGAGCGTATGGCCCGACATCCGTCCCATCGTTTCGTCTACCAGGCGCAACGCCGAGCGAAGCACGCGCAGCTCGTCGTCGGGGGCCAGCTCGCCATCGATGCGGACAGAAACGTGGCCGGCGGAGACTTCGATCCCGTACTGGGCATCGGCGAACGCAGCGTTGATCTCGCGCTCGACGTTCGCGGCAAGGCGCGGGCCCCCCAGCCGCCGGAAGCTCGTCATCATGCCCTCACAGATCGCTACGAATATGGCCCTGACCTCGTCGCGCTGTGCTTCCTCGAGCGGCTCGGGTTGCACGAGCTCTTCGGTCTGGTGCGACTCGAGCACTTCGATGAACATCTCGGTGAGTCGTGGGTCGAACTGCGAGCCGGCGCACCGCCGCAGCTCCTCGACCCCTTCCTCGCGTGTGCGTCCCAGCCGGTACGGCCTGTCCGAGACCATAGCCTCGTATGCGTCCGCGACGGTGAGGATCCGAGCCAGCAACGGGATCTCCTCGCCCTTGAGTCCCGCAGGGTATCCGCCTCCGTCCCAGCGCTCGTGATGATGCCTGACAACAGGCGTGATGGGCCACGGGAAGCCGACCGGCTTGAGGATGTTCGCGCCGATCAGGGGGTGGTGCCGCATCTGCCCCATCTCCGCGTCGGTCAGACGGCCCGGCTTGAGCAGAATCTCCTCTTTGATGCCGATCTTGCCGATGTCGTGCAGGTACGCCGCCATCTCGAGCGCGGTGCGCTGCTCGTGAGAGAGACCGGCCCTCTCCGCCAGCAGCGCGGCGAACTGGGCGACCCGGTCAGAATGGCCGCGCGTGTAGGGGTCCTTCGCGTCGACCGCGGCGGCCAAAGAACGGACCGTGGCAAGGTACGCCTCCTGGAGACTCGTGAACAGCTCGATGTTGCCGATGGCGATCGTGACGTGATTCGCGATCGTCGACAGCAGCCGCACATCGTCGCTGGTGAAGCGGAAGCCGGGGTCGTGACTGCCGACGATGATCGCGCCCAGCGCGCCTTCCGCAGAGACCAGCGGCACGCACAGGGCAGCCAGTGCGCCGGTAAGCTGGTCGATGTGCTCCGGCTGGCCGCCATCGGCGGACGGGTTGAAGATCAGCGGACGGCCCTCGCGAATGACCCATTCCGACATCGAGTTGCGCAAAGCCTCCTCATCGGGCTGCGCTGCCCCCACGGCACGCCACGCCTTGAGTTCGAGTCGGCCCGTGTCACGGTCCCGCAGCGTCACGTAGCCGGCATCGAGGTCGAAGATGCGCAGTGCTGAGTCGAGCACCGAGTCGAGCAGCACTTCCATGTCGAGGGTCGAGCCCAAGGCCCTGCTCATCTCGTACAGCGTCGCCAGCTCGAGCACCTTCTTGGTAAGTGAGTCGCTCCGTTCACGGAGGGAGTCGGTCATCTGGTTGAAGGTGTCAGCCAGATCGGAGATCTCGTTGGCGCCCTTGATATCGATCTTGGTAGTGAAGTCACCGTCAGCGATGCGGCGAGCGCCCGATGTGAGCTCAATGAGCGGGTCGGATACGCGGCGCGCTACCCAGCCGCCCAGGCCAGCGAGCGCGAGAACGGCGAAGATCGACCACATCGTGATCAAGTTGGTTGTTGTGCGGCCCGCCTGGTCGCTGACGGCCTGGTTCACGACCGACACCGCGTAGCCGAAGTTCTCCTCTTGCGGATCGGTCGCCAGATGCATGCGCGCCGCGCGCACCCTGTAGCGCACATCGCCGAGGCGCAGCGTGCCGGTTCCTGCCTCTTTGTACCGGGCTTGCTCAAGCGCCTCAAGGATACCGGCATCGTGCCCGTCAAGTGCTTGTTCGAGCGAGGACGCTTCCTCGGGTCGTGCGTCGGCGGGAAGCGTGAGCGCGCTCGCCTGGAGTTGGAGGTCATGGTCGTACACGCACATGGCGCCACCCACGCTCCCCACGATGTGGGTGAGGTACTCGTCGTCCACCACCGTCGACAGCGCCACGCGGTACTCCGAGCCCCCCGCCGGAATCGGCTCGACCGCTGTGATGGTCATGCGGTCGTCGAGGTCGAGCAAGGCGGGGTGGCCGGCGGAGATCTCGTCAAAGGTGTCCCCGAGCCCTGTCGAGATAGTCTGGCCCGGGAGAACGCCGGCGAGTCCGGTAGAAACGATTATGGTGCCGTCCTCATTCAGCAACATCATGTTGTTGTACTTGAGCGCCTGGTTCATCTGAACCATGAGCTCCCGCGCCCGCGTCAAGTCGCCACGAGCGAGCGAATCACGCAATCGCAGGTCCTGGGCGGTCGCCTGCGCCGATTGCATCAGCGCGTCTCCACGCTGCTCGAACCGCTCTTGCAGACTCGTGACCGAGTTCTCCGCCACCTGGTCAACCCAAGTGTCGGTCAGGTTCGACAGGAAGTAGACGGCAACGATGGTCGCGACCACGCCGACCACAAGTGATGCGACGACCAGCGGCATCACGATCTGGTTGTACAAGTGCCTGCCGAAGATGATTCGATGCATCAGCTCACCTTGGCGCATGGGGCGGGGCGGACCCATCGTGGTCTACGGGGACCGCGGCCCTTGCCGCGACCGGTGCGGCCGGGACATAGCGTCGGGTGTGGCTCACCACGTCACCCTTCCGCGCGTCCTTTCCGCAGGTCTGCCTCAGTAAGAATCGTCTCACATTCTAGCACCGAACGAGCGGGCCCCGGAGCATGCGCCCCGGGGCCCGCTGATCGCTATCCGGTTCGCCTCGCTACAAGCCGCACCGACCGGTGATGTACTCCCAGTAGTCGTCGACGTCGGCCTGTATCTCCGCCAGCAGTCCGGCGTTCTCGGGCTTGAACAGATGCTTGAACCTGCCCTGCGGCTTCAAGAACTCCTCGACCGGCTTGCGACCGGCCTTGATGAGCGCCTTGCTCGGTGTGCTCATGGACCACTCGCCGTTCTCTACCTCGAACAGCGGCCACCAGCCTGTCTGCACGCCGAGCTTGGCGATCTCGACCGATATGTTGTACGCGGTGCGCCAACCCCGCGGGCACGTCGCAAGCACGTTGAGGAATGCCGGACCCTCGACCGCGAACGCCTTCTCGGCTTTCGTCGTGAGGTCTTTCCAGTGACTGATCGAGCCTTGCGCCGCATACGGGACTCCGTGCGCCGCGATGATCGACGTGAGGTCCTTGCGCTTCTCCGGCTTGCCCTGCCGGGCCGAACCCACCTCAGCGGTGGTCGCCCAAGCTCCCTTAGGCGTGGCCGAGGAACGCTGGATACCCGTGTTCATGTACGCGCCGTTGTCGTAGCACACGTAGACCATGTCGTGCCCGCGCTCCATCGCGCCGGACAGCGACTGCAGCCCTATGTCGTATGTGCCTCCGTCACCGCCGACCGCCATGAACTTGACGCGTTTGTCGGCCGGGATCTTGCCGGCGCGCTGTAGCGCCTTGAACGCCGACTCGACACCGGACACTGTCGCGGCCGAGTTCTCGAAGGCGTTGTGGATGAACGGCACGTCCCAGCTGCTGTAGGGGTATATCGATGTGGACACCTCGAGGCAGCCGGTCGCGCAGCCGACCACCAGGTCCTCGGTGCCTGCGCCCAGCATGATCTGGCGCATGGCGATCGATGCCCCACATCCGGCGCACAGCCGATGACCGCCCTCGAAGCGGTCCTCGCGGTGGGTGAGCTCCTTCAAGGTAGCCATGCTCACTCCTTCCTATCGAGCGCCCAGATAAGTGAGCCCGCTCGGAGCCGCCGAGCCGGACGCGATGTCGGACAGGTCGCTGTACACCTGGTGCATGAGCTCGAGTCGCACATCGCTTCCGCCCAGGCCGTAGATGTAGTTGACGATCGGGATGCGGTTCTCGAGGTCGTAGAGCGCGCTTCGGGTCTCAACGAAGAGTGGTCCTCCCTCGGCACCGAAAGACTCTGCACGGTCGAGCACGGCCACGGCCTTCACGCCCTTGAGCGCCTCGGCGAGTTCGGCGAAGGGGAACGGGCGGAAGCAGCGCACCTTGACGACTCCAGCCTTGACGCCCTGGCTCCGCATCTCCTTGGCGACATGACGAGCGTTACCTGCCGAGGAGCCGATAACGACGATGGCGAACTCGGCGTCATCTATGAAATCGGTCTCGATCAGGCCGAAGGGTCGACCGGAGATCTCCGAGTACGCCGCGCCCACGCGCTCGACGACCGCCTTGGACCGGTCGATCGCCATCCTCTGCGCCTTCTTGAACTCGAAGTACGGCCCACCGAGGCCGGCGAACGCACCGTGCATCACGGGGTTGTCGGTGTCCAGGAGTGGGTTGATCGGGTCGTATGCTCCCACGAACTGCGCGACTGTCTCGTCGTCGAGCAGATCGACGCGGTCGATCGAGTGCGTCGTGATGAAGCCGTCGAGGCACGACATCGCCGGCAGCAACACCTCGGGGTCCTCGGCGACCTTCAGTGCGATGATGGTATTGTCGTAGGCTTCCTGAGCCGTCTCTGCGAAAAGCATGACCCAGCCTGCGTCACGCGCGCCCATAGCGTCGCTGTGGTCGCAGTGGATGTTGATGGGCGCCGACAGCGCCCTGTTGGCGTTCGCCATGACGATGGGAAGCCGCATGCCTGACGCGATGAACAGCTCCTCCCACATGAGCGCGAGGCCCTGTGAGGCGGTCGCCGTCATCACACGCGCCCCTGCCGCCGAAGCACCGATGCACGCACTCATCGCGGAGTGCTCGGACTCGACAGTCACATACTCGGTGTGCACGCGTCCTTGAGCGACGTACTTCGCGAACTCCTCCACGATCGTGGTCTGCGGAGTGATCGGGTACGCGGCCACCACATCGGGAGCGCACTGGCGCATAGCGTCGGCGACAACGAGGTTCCCCGTGGTCGCGACGGTCTTCTGCTCGGCCATGCTACTTCACCTCCGGCAGGTCGCAGCCTTCGGGAACCATGGTGAGAGCCTCGACGGGGCACTCGTTCGCGCACACGCCGCAGCCCTTGCAGTGGGCCTCGTCGAACCAGTCGTCAGCAAGTCGCTCGTCCGCCACCCGGATCGAAGTGTCGGGACACACGATCCAGCAGGTCAGGCAGTTCGTGCACACGTTACGGTCGAGGACCGGGCGCTCACTGCGCCAGCCACCGGTGCGGTAGTACTTCGAGTTCCCGGCCTCGGGAATCACTGCCCCCATGGGAAAGTCGTCGGTCTTCCATTCGTCGATCTTGGAGATGTCCCACTTCATGCGACGGTCACCTCCTGATACGCGCGGTCGACAGCGGCGAAGTTCGCGTCGATCATTTCCTGCCCGAACTTCTTTGACAGGTTCTTGGCGAGCAGTCCCTTGAAGTTCTCGAGGTCGATGACGCCCTCGGCGACCTTCGCGAAGGCGCCCACGATCGGCGTGTTGGGAATGTCGCGACGTATGGTGTCGAGCGCGATACCCGATGCGTCTACCGTAGCGACGGTGACGCCGTCCGGCACGCCGAGACGCGCTTTGACCTGGTCGGCCGGTGTGCATGTGTTGATGATGATGTAACCATCGGCCGCAAGGCCCTCAGCTACGTCGACCACGTCGAGCAACGTGTCGTCTAGAACGATGACGACATTCGGCTCCTCGATGTTGCAGTGGATGTCGATGGGCTCGGGGCTGATGCGCGTGAACGCCTTGATGGGCGCACCCATGCGCTCCGGACCGTACTCAGGCATGGCCTGCATGTACTGGTTCTCGGACAGCGCAGTCTCGGCGACGACCTTGGCAGCGGTAACCGCTCCCTGGCCGGCACGCGCATGCCAACGAATCTCCGTCAGCTGCTGCATGTTGTCCCCTTTCTCGATCGCCGCCATGTGCGACGTGTCCGGCCCTGCGCGAGTGCGCCGGACGCGGACAGGTCACAACAGGATACGTGTCATGTGGCGGTGTGCGGATGAATGGCGGCGGTCAGCGGCTCGAGAAAATCGGTGAACGGTAGGAAAATGCTGTCACTTTGCCGGAATCGCCACCTCACATCTCCCGGCGGGCCTCTAAGGCCCGTCCGAGCGTCACTTCGTCAGCGTACTCGAGATCCCCTCCCACCGGGAGGCCTGATGCGATTCGAGTGACTCGAACACCGAGGGGTTTGAGAAGGCGCGCGATGTAGAGCGCCGTGGTCTCGCCCTCCACGTTCGGGTTGGTCGCGATCACGACTTCGACGACATCGCCCGCCCCGACCCGGTCGACGAGTTCTCGCACGCGAAGCTGCTCGGGGCCCATTCCGTCGATCGGGGAGATCGCCCCCTGGAGCACGTGATATACGCCATGGAACTCGCCTGTGCGCTCGATCGCGATCACATCCCGGGGCTCCTCCACGACGCACACGATGCTCGGATCGCGTTTGGCGTCCGAACACACTTCGCACAGCTCTTCCTGGGCAAAGTTGAAACACCGGGGGCAGAAGTGAATCGACCGCTTCACCTCGAGGACGGCCTCGGCCAAGCGTGCTGCCTCCTGCTCGTCGGCGCGCAGTATGTGGTACGCGAGCCGCTGCGCCGACTTCGGGCCTATCCCCGGGAGGCGCTCGAGTTCCTCGAGCAGCCGAGCAATGGCGGGGGCATAGCGCATGAAGCTACATCAGCCCGGGAATCCCGGCGCCACCGGTCACGGCGGACATTCGAGTGTTCGCGAGGTCCTGGGCCTGGCGCAATGCCTCGTTGACAGCGGCAGCCACCATGTCCTCGAGCATGCCAACATCGTCGGGGTCCACAGCCGCGGGATCGACAGAGACGCGTTCCACACGCAGATCGCCGGTCATCACGACCTTGACCATGCCGCCTCCGGCAGACGCCTCAACGCGCTCGTCCTTCAGTTCCTCTTGGATGCGCGCCATCTCGGCCTGCATCTTCTGAGCCTGTTTCAGCAGGTTACCCATGTTCGGTTTCACGCTTCGGTACTCTCCTCTCCGTCCGTATGCGGGTGCTCGGCCACGAACTCGGCTCCGAGCTCGTCCACTAGCAGCCGCTCGACATCATCCATACCCTCCGAGCCGTGGGCTGTCGCCACCGGACTCGACTCGGTCTCATCGGCAACGCTCGCGGGCGCCTGCTCGATGACGTGGTCGCTTGTTTCGGCGACGGCATCGCGCACAGCTCCTCGGCCGAGCTGGTAACGCACGGGCGGCTGGGCGCCGAGCACGGTGGCCACCGCGCGCAGGAGCATCCCTCGCGTGCCGGGCTCTTGGGCCTGCTTCATCGTGAAGCCCGCATCCGCGGGGAACTCGACGACGAGCGTGTGGCCGTCGGCATCGACATCCACCTCGGTGTTGGTGAAGAACGTGGCGCGAGACGCCTTCGCCTTCCGCATCTCGGCAAGGACCGCCGGCCATGCACGCTTGACGTGCGCCCGGTCGATAGGACCACCTGCCGAGGAAACCTCCACGACCTGCGGCTCTTTGGACCGATCGCTGTCGCTGACCGAAGGTGCATCGTCCCGGCGGTCTGCAGCCGGGGCAGACACGGGAGCGGGTGCGCCCTGGGGTGGCTCGGCTTGGGCATCAGTAGACGCCGGCCCCGGAGCTGGGGGCGGAGGGGCGTCCGGGCGCGATACCGCGTTGGGGACTGCGGCCCCGGCCTCCAGTGCGTCCACGCGTTCGGAGAGCGCTTCGACCGTGAGGTCGCCCTGCGGCCGGGCCATGCGCGTGAGGGCCACCTCGAGCGCGAGACGCGGGTCCGACGTCCACCGGACCTGTCCGCCGAGCTCGCCGAGGATGTCCAAGACGCGCGAGAGCCTGTCGGGACCGAAGCGCCCAGCTTGGCTGGTGAGCTTGGACAGCTGCTCGGAGGTCGTGTCGACGACACCGGTGGCGTCACCGACCACGGCCGCGACGTATAAGTCGCGCATGTGCGATGTCAGGTCGCGCACGAACTCGCCTATGTCGACCCCGGAACTGGCCAGCCGAGCCACGAAACGGAAGGCCGCGGCCACGTCCCTGTCGGCGATGATCTCCGCAAGCTCGAACAGAAGCGCGGCGTCGACCTCGCCGAGCAGGCCTTCCACGTCGTCGAGGGCGATCTGCTTGCCCGTGAACGTCGACAACTGTTCGAGCGTGGAGATGGCGTCGCGCATGCCGCCCCCGGCATGCTTCGCGATCAGCGCAAGCGCCCCCTCGGCGACCTCGATGCCCTCCTGCGAGGCGATGTGCGCGAGTCGTTCCACGATGTCGTCGACACCGATGCGGTGGAAGTCGAAGCGCTGGCAGCGCGAGTGGATGGTCTCGGGAACCTTGTGCGGATGCGTTGTACACAACACGAACACGGTGTGCGGCGGCGGCTCTTCGATGCTCTTGAGCAAGGCGTTGAACGCGCCTGCGGACAACATGTGTACCTCGTCGATGATGTAGACCTTCCAGCGGCCGCGGGTCGGCGCGTACTGGAGCCGGCCGATGATCTCCTCGCGGACGTTGTCGACGCCCGTGCGCGATGCCGCGTCGAGCTCGTAGACATCCGGGTGGCGGCCCTCGGCGATGTCGATGCACTGGTCGCACGTGAGGTCCGGATCGGGCGTGGGTCCTGCCTCACACTCCAACGCCTTGGCGAGAATGCGGGCGGTCGTGGTCTTGCCGGTCCCGCGCGGCCCGGTGAACAGGTACGCGTGGGCTACGGCGTCCTCGGCCACGGCATTGCGAAGCGTGCGCGTGATGTGTGACTGGCCGACGACATCGTTGAAGCCCTGGGGGCGATATCGGCGGTAGAGGGACTGGTGAGCCATGCACGGGACCTTTCGGATGCGATGTACGCCCGCAGTATACCCGCTGCCGCCGACACGGTGCCTGGCGACGCACATCGCCCCCGAGTGGACCCCGGACGCCCGGCAGGGGCCGCTTATGGCTGCTTCCTCCCGGATCTGACCAGGTTCACGGCATACCGCCGTCCGGAGCCCGCTCGAGGGCGACGTGGAGACACAGTATAGCGCGCTCCACCAACGGTGTCGGATTGAGCGGTTCATGCCAGGGAAAACAACAAGTACGGACCCATCAGCCTGCTGTCGGGTGGACCGGCGTGGACTCCGGAGCGAAGTGGCGGCACGGCGCACGGACACAGGGAGGCGTACCCATGGACACACTCGATCGGGAGACGTTGCTCGCACTGGCCAGGCACACCGGCTGGCCCTCGGTCTCGATCTACATGCCCACACACCCCATCCCCATCGAGGCAGAGCCCGACCCGATCGTCTTAAAGAACCTTCTCAAGTCGGCCGAGGAGAGCCTCATCGCCGCCGACGTCCGCTCGGCAGAGATCGACTCCATGCTCGCACCCGCGCGCGCGTTGCTCGCGGACAGCACGGTGTGGCGCAGCGGCGGTGCCGGTCTTGCCGTCTTCATGGCCGAGGACACCTTTCACGCGTTCCGTTCAGACGACAGCTTTCCCGAACTGTGCTCGGTCGGCGAGCGGTTCGTGATACGCCCGCTGCTCCCCGCGTTCACAATCGGTGGACGCTTCTACGTCCTCGCTTTGTCGCAGAAGCGTATCCGGCTGCTCGAGGGCTCGCGCGAGGAGGTCAAGGAGATCGACCTGGCCGGCGTGCCCGAGAGTCTGGCCGAGGCGCTCAAGTACGACGACTACGAGCGCCAAGTGCAGTTCCACTCGCGTACACCCGCTGGAGCTTCGGGCAAGGGACGCAGACCGGCCATCTTCCACGGCCATGGCGGGGCCCCCGATGTGGCCAAGGACAACGTGCTGCGGTACTTCCGCCTGGTCGCCAAGGGCATCCACGAGTTCCTGCGCGATGATGACGCCCCGCTCGTGCTCGCCGGCGTCGAGTACCTGCTGCCGATCTACCGCGAGGTGAATTCCTATCCGCACCTCGTGGAGCAGGCGGTGTTGGGCAACCCCGACGAACTGTCGGCCTCCGAACTTCACGCGACGGCCAGCGAGTTGCTCGAGCCGCACTTCCACGCCGAGTTCGAGACCGACCGCGCGGACTTCGCGCGTCTGTCCGGCACGGGCTCGGCTTCGGCAGACATGCATGAGATCATCCCGGCCGCTCATGAAGGCCGCGTACGCGTGCTGTTCGTGTCCGACCGCGATAGCACCTGGGGTCAGTTCGACCCATCCAGCGGTCGAGTGGACGTGCACGAGGACGCGCAGCCGAGCGACTGGGACTTGACCGACCTCGCTGCTGCCGAGACACTCCTTCACGGCGGCATCGTCCACGCGCGTCCCGACGAGGAAGCCGCCGCGGCGATCTTCAGATACTAGGAGCGTACATGCCAGGGCTTCGGATTCCCGGCAGTGCGCGGCCGGGGACCCGCACTGGGAGCACATGCCGGTGAGCCCACGGCCGCGTTCACGCGCGATCGCGATCGCGGTCGCGCTTCTCCTCGGCGTGCTCGCGATCGCCGCGGGCGGGTTTGCCGCGTGGGCGCTCACTCCTTTGGGTCCTGCCGAGGACGCGCTGGACGCGCTGGAGTCCGACGACGTCATCTTGGTGGAGCAGAGCGAGGCGGGATACGAGTTCCGGGCACGCGACGAATCGCCGACCGTCGGCCTGGTGCTGTACCCTGGCGGGCGAGTCGACGTGCGCTCGTACGCGCCTCTTGCTCGCGAGACCGCCATGCACGGTTACCTGGTCGTGCTCGTGCCCATGCGCCTCAACCTGGCCGTGCTCAGCCCTGATCGCGCGGACGCGGTCATCGAGCGGCATCCCGAGATCGTGATGTGGGCCGTGGGGGGCCACTCGCTCGGTGGGGCGATGGCGGCTCGCTACGCAGCGGCCAACCCCCACGCAACCGATGCTCTCGTGCTGCTGGCGGCCTACCCGCCTGAAAGCACAGACCTCAGCGGCTCGGACATCGCCGTGACATCGGTGTACGGGTCCTTCGATGGCTTGCTCGATGCGGAGACGTTCAACGCCGCGACGAAGCGGTTGCCCCCCGACACCGTCTACGTCGATCTCCAGGGCGGCAACCACGCGCAGTTCGGCTCGTATGGCCCACAACGCGGCGACAATCCCGCCGCCATGCCTCCCGATGACCAGCTGTGGCACACGGTGAACGCGATCGCCGAGATGCTCAGGCCGCTCCGGATCAGGTCGGGCGGGTAACGCACGCGATGAGCTCTGGCTGTGGTCGCGTCTCACAGGCCGAGACGCTGCCGGACCTTCTCGGACGAAAGCTCCGCAAACGCGTTCCGCCCGACCCAGCGAGCGGTGCGGTCCTGGGAGTCGGCCAGTCGGCGCGACACATCGGTCGCTGCGGCGTGCAGCTCAGCGTTGCGCTTACCGATCTGCCGTAGCGCCCAGTTGACCGCCTTCTTCACGAAGTTGCGCTCGTCGGCCGCATGCTCCTCGATGACGGCAATCATGCGGACGAACAGCTCGTCGGGGGCTTGCTTGTCGTGGACCGCGAGAGCCGCCATCATCACGAACCCCGCGCGCCGGACGAACTCTTCGCTACGCACAGACCATTCGAACGGGAGATCTCGCGCGAAGGCCGTCTTGTCGAACAGGTTGCTGCAAACCTGGTCGCACACGTCCCACGAATCGAAGTCGCGCACCCAGCTCTCAGCTTGGTCGCGGTCGACGAGCTTCGGGACGTCGACGAACGCAGCCAGCAGCCGCGCCTCGTGGACGCCGGAGTCCCACAGTGATCCCGCCAGTTCGTGACGAGACTCAAGACCGGCTGGAGAGCGCCCCGCGACAGCCCGGATGTCCTTGGCCATAGCACGGACCACGGGAACGGGCACACCGAGGGTGCCCGTTGTGTTGATGCCGTAGCGAGCCATTCCTGCGACGTTGTCACGATCGGCCCGTTCGCGTAGTCGCGCCAAGATCTCCTCGGCAATCGGCAGTGCCGGCATTGCTCGCCTCCGTGCGTCGACCCGTATGTGTCCGAGCGCCACTGCAGCATGTATACCACTGTGGTGGCCGGCCGCGCGCCTGAGCTGCCCGCACTGGCGGAGTGTCGGACGCTCCTGGGTACATACGTCATGAACGACCCGATGAAGGAGGACCGGATGTCTGACAAGGCAGTCGTGGCTGTGGTCAGTTTCTTGGTCGGCGCACTGGTCGGAGCCGTCGTTGCGCTGTTCTTGGCGCCCATGTCAGGACGCGAGCTGCAGTACCGCGTCCGGCGGGAGGCGGAGGCCGACTGGCAGAAGATACGCGCCGAGTACTACAAGAACCTTGGCGACCTGCAGCGCTCGTTCGAGCGCAGGATCGACGAGGTCAAAGGGCAGGTCGCCTCAATCCGAGGCGGGTCATAGGCGCCGGTCTTGGGCAGGGCGAAGTGAGAGACACGGGCGTGGCGCGCGGTTCAGTACGCGATCGCCACGCCTTTGTCGTCCCACACATCGATGTCCACGCACTTGAGCATGAAGGCCGCCAGGTCGGCCCGTGAGATCGAGCGGCCGCCGGGGACGCCTCGCCCCTCGACCACACGGTACTCACCCGTGAGCGGCCCGTCGGTGAGCCCCGCCGGTCGCACGATGGTCCACGTGACGCCCGAGAGCATGACCTCGTGCTCCATGCGTTCCATGTCATCGTAGACGGCGCGTAACAGCGGACTGCCGGAGAGCCGCCCAAGCAGGCCGGGCATCTTCGACGAGCGCGGCTCCCCCACGCCGGCCGCCGTCACGCACACGAGCCGGTCCACCGCATAACGGTCCATTGCCGCGATCACGTTGTGGATGCCGTCGGAGTACACGCGCGTGGGCTCCTTCCCGCGGCGGGAGCCGACGGCGGACAACACGGCACGGCTGCCGCGGACAGCGGGGTCGAGCGAGGCGGGCTCGAGCACGTCGCCGACGACGACCTCGAGCCTGTCGCTGGCAAGGTCGGCGAGGGCACCGGAGTCCCGCACGCACGCCACCACCTCGTGGCCGCGCGCGAGAGCCTGCTCCACGACCTGGCGCCCCGTACCTCCGGTGGCGCCGAACACCGTCATCCTCACGGCACCGCGCCTCCTGCCGAAGATGCTGTCCGACCTACGGGACGCGAGTCCCTTTGCGGTCCCAGCATACCGCTGAGCTTGACTCAGGAGCGCGCTCGGGGACGCGCGTGCCGGACGCGGGAGAGCCTGCACCTTCGGCGCGCGGCTTGCTACGCTTCGCCGCATGGACGAGCGCGACACGCACGAACGGTACCGTATCGCCGATGCCGACATCCTCTTCGAGGATGTGTGGGCCCAGGCTGACGAGCCCGCGTGCCCCGAGTGCGGAGCCGACCTGACCGGCGTGCTTGCTCACTGCCGACGGTGCGGTGCGCGGGTCGACGTGTGTTCAGGCTCGTGCAGCTCGTGCGGCGCCCGCGTGTGCGTGGGTGACCGTCGCAGTTCCCGCGAGTGACTCGGCGACCCGGACCGCCTCGAAGCTAGCTGCCGCTCGCTTGGTCGAGCGCGATCCACGTCGAGTCCGAGACTGCCGAAGACCCGCCGAAGATGTAGGACTCCCCGATCACTTCGCCGTCGCTTGACAGTGCCCACGCGCGCTCCAGGTAGCTCGAGCCGGACGGGAGCTGGCCGGCGTTGAGGATCCACGCGCTGGTCGAGGTCGGCGGTGTGAGCAGCAGCGGCGCGGCGGGGTGCGAGACGGTTCCTCGGCCACACGAAGGACCTGCCGCGAGCGCGTCGGGGAAGTTGCCCCCCGTCGCGACGCCGAAATCGAGCGCCCGTGCCGCGGGCATGAGGTCCGGTGTGTCGGGAGTGCCGACGGTGGTCGTGCCCGCGGGCATGCCCGCAAGCCACGCCGCGAACGTCGCGGACGTCTCGTAGCGGTCCTCGCCCGCAAGACGGACCACGTGATCGTCGCCGAGCAGGCTGGCCAGGCGGTTCTCGACCGCCGAGGAGACCACGCCCGTGCCGCCGACGATGATGGCGTCCCGCACGCCGAGCGACGTCATGGCACCCTCCACGCGCTGGTCGAGGGCGTCGGCATCGGTCAGCAGGATCGGCAGCAGCCCACCTGCCGCCGCCGAGGAAGCCGACAGTGCGTCGGGGAAGTTGCGAGCGTTCGCGATTATGCAGCCGCCGGGAAGCGTCCCGCCCGACTCCGAGGCGTACAGCGCCGCGCCGTCGGCAGCGATCTGGACCGCCGTGTCGATGCGGTCTGGACCGGCGGACCGCGTGACCGTGGGCTTCTCAGCTGCCGGGAACAGCGCCGATATCTGTGCGAGCACGTCATCTGAGACAGCACCCGCCCCGCCCAAGACGATGACGCGGTCGGGAGCAAGGCGCCGCAGCTCGTCGGCGGTCACCGTGGGCAGCGTCGAAGCGCGCGTGAGCAGAATCGGGCCGTTCACCACACCTGCGAGGAACGAGCCGGCAAGCGCATCGGGGTAGTTCTGCCCGCTGGCCACCACTGCGGTGGACAGGTTGTCGAGGCCCAAGGCGCCGTCGAGCATGGCGTCGGCGAAGCGCTCGCGTGAAATGGCCACGGCCGTCTCGTAGCGGTCGGACCCGGCAAGGCGCACCATGCTGCCCGCCTTCACCCTGAACGTGTACTCGCCCGCACCCGCTCGGTATCCGCTTCCCGAGTCGTCGCCGTACGGTCGCACTCGCACGTAGTACCGCCCGGATTCCGTCGGCCTGAACAGCAAAGATGCGCCTTCATGGTCGAACCAGTCGCCGCCAAGGGCGAACGCTGTGGCCATCGAGTCGATCGCGGGAGCGGGTTGCGTGAGCGGGTCGTGCGGCACGGGCAGCGGGTCCCCGAGGCCGAATGGTCCGTACACCTCGATCACGGGCACGACATTGGGCTCACCGGAAGCGACCGCCTGGAAGAGGAGCGGGACGCCCGATGCCACGTCGCCGGCTGCGACACTCAGCTGGAACCAGTCCTCGTCCGTGGCGAAAGGCGGAGCGGAATCCGCCCGGTCCAACGTGTGGGCCTCCAGGTAGTCCGAGCCGTACGGCGCCACCAGCGCCGTGATGTCGCGTGCGAGGCTCGGCGCATCATCGCCCAGCAGCGCCTCGTAAGCGTCCGGGACGGCCGCTTGCGCCCACGCGGGCTGCACGCTGCGTGCCGGTCGGGCTAAGCACACCGTACCGCCGTGCAACAGCGCGGCTGCGAGCACGACCGCAAGCCCGACGCGACCGAGACACCGAAACGTTCCCATGTTGGTCTCCCCACTCAGCGCGGCCGGCATGTGCGGTCCGACCGACCCCCGTCTGACCCTGGATCCACATCTCACTCTACCCCTCGTCGCGCAGGCGGCACCACCGCGACTGCCTCGAGCAACGCACGGCACGCTCAACCTCGCGGGAGCGGCAGGTCGCCGCCCGGTCGCTCATCGACTGCCACGCCGCCGGCAGCGCCGTCGGCCCCCCTGTCGCGCAGATATGCCGCCAGAGCCGCGCGGGTTGCGGCCTCCACGCGCCTGCGCACCCTGCGCGACCGCCGCTCCCACCGGTCGATCCCGGGCCAGTGCAGCAGCGAGCCGAGCCACCCGTGAGAGATCGCGTCTTGCTCCATATGAAGCGCAACGCCCAGGTGCGGCAGGCTGCCCTCGGACACGGCGTGCGCGAAGTACTCCCGCGCCAGCCGTGATGCGCCCCACATCCGGTGGTGGTACGGCTTGTTGCGCCACGGGCGCCCGGGCCATCCGACGTCCACCTGCCAGTTCCACCGCGCGATCTCTTCGGCATCCTGGGCGCAGAAGCCCTCCTCGAGGGCCCACCGCCGCGTGAGCTCCTGGTGGACGTAGCGGTTCATCGGCCGGCCCACGCCCGGCTACTCGGGCTTGAACGCCGCGACATCGTCGCCCTTCCCGTCGACCAGCACGAGCGATGCGCCCTCGAAGCGGTAGCCGGCCACACCGCGCAGCGCCTCGAGGTACGCGGCTTCCTGCTCCATGATGCCCTCGGGGTCCAGGCAGAACATCTCGGTCGCCGCAAGAGGGCCCAGTCTGATCGAGTCCCCCGATATCTCGTACGAACCCGAGTAGCTGTTGCACCCGGCGTTGCCCGAGACCCGGCCGTCGGCGAAGTAGGCGTCCACGCGAGTGTCCCCGATCACGTCGACGGCCGTTCCGGAACCGTCCACGTACCGGTCCAGCACCCACGTCACGCCCTCGATGCCCGCCGCGTCCGAGCCGGCGCACCCGCCGACCGCGAGCAGCGGCGCGACCGCGAGCAGCGCCGCGGGCATGAACAGCGCCGCGGGCATGAACAGGCCGAACACTCGTAACGAAACCCTCATCGATGACCTCCCGAGCCGCGCCGCCGTTGCCGGCGACTGCTTCATGGGAATGTATCCCCGGTTCGCAAGATACGGCGACCTTGTTCCGTGCGTCGAGGCGTTCGTGCATCATCGGGATGCACGGTGTTCTCCAGGGAGGGTGCGTGTGACTGCGTCGGTCGTCAAAGCGGTTCTGCACGCCGACCCGCTGCCGTGGCTGCTCGCGTCCGACGAGCCCTACGCCAGGTGGGTCACGCTGGCTCAAGTCATGGGTCGCCCTGCCGAGGAGACCGATGTCGTGCAGGCACATGCGCAGGTGCTGGCCGATCCAGGCGTGAGGTCGCTGGCCCGCGGCCTCCCACAATGGGGCCAGGGCGCTGCGTCGGCCGATGACGACCAGACTTACCTTCCCAACCGGCTAAGCCTGCTTGCCGACATGGGTGTGGGCGCCGGCGATATCGCCGAGGTCGAGCGAGCGCTCGACGCCTTCCTTGCTCACCGAGACGACGGCGGCCGCTTCGAATCGTCCGGCCGCATACCGCACGGCGAGCCTGTCGAATCAGGCGCCCAGCAGTGCGACACGAACGTGATCGCTGATGTCCTGCTGCGATTCGGGCGGGGCGACGACGAGCGGGTGGTCGCGGCTCTCTCGCGGATCGAGAAGGACGCGACCCGCACGCCGCAAGGGCGGGCCTGGCGCTGTATCCAGGAGAAGCGCGGTCTGTGGCGAGGGCCTGGCCGCAAGGCCGACGTGTGCCCGCAGGTGACGCTGGAGGGGCTACGCGCGTTCTCCCACGTGCCGCCCGAACGGCGTCCGACGTGGCTCGCGGATGCTGCGCGTACGCCGCTGGAGGTGTGGCGCCGCCGGGCGAGTGAGCGCCCCTACTCCTTCGGCCACGGGTACCAGTTCAAGAGCGTCAAGTGGCCGAACTACTGGTACGACGTGCTGTGGGTCGTCGAGACGGTCGGCCGCTTCCCGGAGGTGTGGGAAGGCCCGCACGCCCAAGAGCAGGACCGACAGGCGCTCGCAGAGCTGGCGGCCTGCCTGATCGCGTACAACTTCGACGAGCACGGCAGGGTCGTCCCCCGGCGGGTCCACCGCGGCTTCGAGCGCTTCTCCTTCGGCCAGAAGAAGCGGCCCTCCCCCTTCGCGACGGCGCGAGCGCTCGTAGCGCTCGAACGTCTGAGCGACCTTGCCGAGGAGACCTCCCGCGTCGACGTCTCGGCGCTGTCGAGCTCGAAGGGCGGGAGAGGCACCGCTGTCCCGCCGAAAGGCGCACCTGCACCCTGTCCCGTGCCAAGCGCGCCGATCGCCTACCCCGCGCGCAGTGCAGTCGCCAGACCGCTCGCACGGCACCACATCGGCACCCCGTGGGTCCCCGCGAGCGTGGGCTCGGTCGTAGCCGACATCATCGGCATCAACGCCACCCTGCCGACTGAGCCCTACGTCGCCTTGTTCTCCCGGTTGCCGGCGATGAGCAAGAGCCGGCTCGACTCGGCGCTCTACGAGCAACGCTCGCTCGTACGGCTCCGGTGCATGCGCGGCAACGTCATGGTCGTGCGACGGGACCGCATCGCAATGCTGTTCGCTGCAACCCGCCGCCAGACCACGCGCTACGCGCGCACGTACGCCGAGTTCCGGGGTGTGACCGACGCGGTGTTCGACCGTCTCGCGCCACAGGTGCTGGAGTTGACGGCCGCAGAGCCGCTCACGACCGGACAGCTTCGCGAGCGGATGGCCGACACCCGTGGCGTGGACGTTGCCGCACTCGTGAGCAGGATGAGCACCGAGTGCCTTCTCGTGCGCGGTCGGCCAACCGGCGGTTGGACCGACCGTCACTGGACCTACGTCCCGTTCGCCCAGGCCTTCCCCGAGGTCGACCTAGACGCGTTTGCCGAGGAGGAGGCGGACGTAGCGCTGGTGCGCGCGTACATGCGCGCCTTTGGGCCCGCTAGCTCAAAGGACGTCTCGTGGTGGACCGGTGTCGGCGCGCGCCGTACCGGCCGCGCGCTGGCCGCACTCGGCGACGAGATCGTGGACGTCAGACTCGCCAAAGACCACGACGGCGAGTACCTCATGCACGCCGCCGACCTCGACGAACTACCGAGCGTATCCATGCCCGCAAGCCCGTCGGCGGTCTTCCTGCCGGCGCTCGACCCGCTGGTGATGGGATACGCACACAAGGACCGTCTCGTCGCCGACGAGCACCGGCGGTTCGTGTTCGACCGGTCCGGCGGTGTCACGTCCACCGTGCTGCTCGACGGGCACGTGGCGGCGGTCTGGGACGTGAGGGAGGAGCCCGAGCCTGCGGTCCTTCTCGCCCCTCTCCACGATCTGGGTGCCGACGCGCGCGCAGCCCTTGATGCCCGGGCCGCTGAACTGGGCGCATTCTGGTTCGAGGCGGAGACTCCCGTCGAGTGGCTCGCTGGCGTTCCCTCGCTGGCGGACCGCCCCGCCGGTGCGCTGTTCCGCCCGCTTCGATAGGGACGCTGCGGACGCGCTAGGTGGTCTGCGTGGCCTCGGCCATCAGCTGCAAGATGTTCTCGAGCAGGCGCCTGTTGTCTGCCTGGTCGATAGCCACGTTAGCGAACACGGCGTCGTCGCCGATCACGATGACCGAGCCCGCCCCGACCTGGGTCACCGATACCAGGCCGAAGGGCCCGGTCGGCGTAGCGCCGCCGAGGTCCTCGGACGTCAGCGCGACCGTGTCCTCGCCGGACGCCACGATGATGTCCGCGCGCTCGTCATCCACTCCGAGCGCCCACGACGACATGACGGTCAGTTCGCGCACACCCGCCGCGAGCGGGTGGTCGGCGACGTTGTCGGTGGAGAACACACCGGGGTCCGCGCCGGAGGCCGGCTCGGCAAGCTGCACGATCCCCGGCAAGATCCTCACACCAAACCGCAGCGGCAGGTCTGCGATCGCGTAGGGGACGTGCACCGTCAGCAGCACGACACCGCCCTTGCGCACGTACTCCTCGATCAGGTCCTGCTCCTCGGCCGAGAACGCAACCATCGGGCCCGCGAGCACGAGACCGGACGCTTCGGCAAGCGCCTGGGCATCCAAGCGCTCCTGCCGCACCTGCACGGAGAACCCGGCGTCCGTTATCGCTGCGACCACGCTTGACTGCCCGAGCCCGGACGCGTCGTCCGCGCCGAAGACTTCGCCGTGCGCCATGTCGAAGATCACCGCTCCGCCGGCGCCGCCGGGCTCGGACGGGACCCCGGAATCGCGCCCGGCTCCACCGGGACCGCAGCCGAAGACGGCGGTCGCGAGGGCCGCGGAAAGCGACACGGCAACGAGTGCTCGCAGCGCACGGTCGCGGCTGCTCATCGCACGTCCCCCTCACTCTCGACGATCACGAACTCGCCCGTGCCGTCTACCTCGTAGCGGTCCAGGACCGTCGCATCGTCCTCGGCCTCTTCGGTTGTCAGCAGCTCGATGTGCGCAGGTGGGGCGTCGGCCCCAGGCTCGACGTACACGCGCACGTGATGACGCTCGGGGAAGCGGACGTTGAGCCGCATCCCACTCTGCACGATGACCGCGGGAAACCCGGTCGAGTCGCTGACGGCGCCCGACACGTGTACGTCGACCGGCAGCTCGACACCAAGGCCGAGCGCCACATCCAACACGTGGTGCGCATGGACCACGTAGCGCTGGTGCGCCTGGATCTGTCTCGAGTACGCCGGGGCTCCGACAAGGAGGAACGCCGCCGTACCCAGGCTGGTGGCCCACAGCGCCACGTTGCGCGCTGCCGGCAAGCGTGCGGCAGCTCCCGGCAGGTTCCGGCTCGCGGTGTCACGTCTCGTCCACCACATCGACGCGGACACCGCCGCCAAAGCACCTAGGGCGATCACCCAGAACCACGCGCCCATCAGCTGGATGCGGTATGCGTCTACGGCCCCGCGGTCGGTGATCATACGCTCGGTGATCGGCAGGACCCAATCGCCGAGGACCGTGAGGTAGGACACGACCACCAGCGCGACCGGCAACAGGAGGGTGAGGGCGGCTTGCTTGAAAGCGACGTGCGTGAGCGCGCCGGGCCGCGCGACGCGCTCGATTCGCTCCCAGCCGGCCAAGGTAAGCAGCGCCAGCACGATGTAGAGCGCACCGAAGTAGATCGCGTAGCGGCCCATGATCCGCAGCGGTTCCGGGTAGTTGTACGCCGCGCGCCACGAGTGTCTCGACATGGCCGCCCACAGACCGCCTGACAACAGCACCGTGAGCCAGAAGAAGCGCGTGTACGCGTTGAGGGCGCGCTCCTTCCACACCTGGACCGGGGCAAGCATCATCAGGCCGAAGAGCGGTGCGGCAATCAGCACGAAGTACGCAGCGTACATCCGCGCGTACCAGCTCAGCCGCTCCAGCGTGAGCTGCGCCGGGTCGGAGTTGCTCGCCACGCCGAAACCGAGGGTCGTGCGAATCGCCAGCCCGTAGCCGCGCTCGATCCACACCCACGGCCCGAACACGGCCACGAATCCCATGACCACGGCCACGAGCCGTCCCCAGGCGGCGCGGTCGAGTGTCCAGCGCCCGGCGCGCTCCCACTCGCGAAGCCACCACGCGACCGCGAACGCGGGCAGGGCCGCGAGTGTGACGTAGCGCGTGAGGTAAAGCGCCCCGATCGCCACCCCGGTCCCCAGGTCAAAGACCGCGGCGTGTCTCTTCGGCCGATAGATGACCATCCACACGCACATCATGAACAGCGGGAAGTACAGGTTCTCGCTCATGAGCGTGCGCGGTAGCACGTAGTGGTACGGCAACAGCGCGCAAAGCAGCGTCGCGGCCACGGCGTACGGGCGTCGCGCGATGTGACGGGCGAGCGCGTAGACCGGCAGCACCGTTGCCGAGGAGTACAGCGCGGCCAGCACCAGTGCTGCCCGGTACGCGTGCTCGCCGAAAAGGTGAGCCGGCGCGATCGCCGCGGGCCACAGCGGAGGGTATTTGGTGCCTTGGTAGAACACGCCGTCGAACAGGATCCGGGACAGCCGCCAGTACACGTCCTCGTCCGAGATCGTGGCGCCCAGTGTGGGCCACGTGACGAACACGAGCTTGAACCCGACAAGCGCGACGAAGATGCCGAGTGGCCACAGAAGGTCCGGCCACTCGAACGCGCGGGCTGGTGTTCGGGGATTCGCCTGCTCCATCGGGCGGATGGCTCACTCCAATCGGACGGCTGCGCGCGACCGCTGGTGACGGCGCATTACCGTCATACCTGTTCGCGCCCGGATACGCCAGGGTGGGCGCGGGTCGGCCCAGATGCCCACCAGCTGCAGACCGGCGCGGAATTCGTTCTTGACTCTCACGTTACGTGAGGGTTTATGGTGACCGGCGGAGGTGAGCCGACGATGGGCTACAAGGTAGGTGAAGTCGCACAGCTCGCTAAGGTCAGCGTGCGCACGCTTCACCACTACGACGAGATCGGGCTACTCACGCCGTCCGACAGGACGGAGAGCGGGTACCGCCTGTACTCGGACGAGGACATGGAGCGACTGCAGCAGGTCCTGTTCTACCGAGAACTTGGGCTACCGCTCGAAGACATCGCCGCCGCGATACGCGATCCCGGATTCGACCGGACCGCGGCCCTCGTCGAGCAGCGCGAGATGCTCACCAGAAGGCGCGACGCGTTGTCGCGCATGATCGACGCCGTCGAGTTCGCGCTGGCGGCGGCACAGGAAGGGATCAAGATGGACAACGAAGAGATGTTCGAGGTCTTCGGCGACTTCGACCCCTCAGAGTACGAGGAGGAGGTCAAGGAGCGCTGGGGCGACACCGACGCCTATGCGGAATCGGCACGCCGCACGGCCCGCTACACCAAGGCGGACTGGGAGCGTTTCAAGGCGGAGAACGAGGCGAACGGCGCCCGCATGGTCGAGCTGTTCGACGAGGGAGTCGAGCCGAGCGATCCGCGGGCAGTCCAGGTCGCCGAGGCGGCGCGGCAGCTTATCGACCGGTGGTTCTACCCGCTGTCGAAGGAGATGCACGTATGCCTTGGCGACATGTACGTCGCCGACCCGCGCTTCAAGAAGCACTACGACTCGCAACGAGACGGCTTGGCGCAATGGTTCTGTGACGCCATCCGCGCGAACGCAGCCGAAGCGACGGGAGCGGCGTCCTAGCGTCGCCGAAACGGTCGGGTGGGGTCCACTACTCGGTACCTACCGCGATGTGGACCTCACTGCCGACCGGCTTCACGTCTCCGCCCGGCGGGAACTGGTCGAACACCCTACCTGCAGAAGAGGGCTGCGGACGCGGCACGACTTGCGGGCTGAATCCAGCAGCGGAGATGCGGCGCACCGCCTCGGCCTGCGTGAGACCGAGCGTGTCGGGGACGGTGGCGTTCGCGGGCGGCTGCGGACCCGTGCTCATCAAGATCACGACCTGCGACCCGTACGGTGCCCGCGTGCCACCCTCGGGTGATTGCTCGAACACCACGTCTTTCTGGTACGGCTCGAAGTCGCGATAGCGCACGGTCACATAGAACCCAGCACTCTCAATCGCGCCGATCGCGCTGGACTCCATGTCGCCGACGACGTCGGGCACGAGCGGGTTCTCCTCGTCACCGGTGCCCTCCGCCCCGTCAAGGCCGAAGGCCGACGCGACGCCGATGACCACGGTGGACCCCACCTCGGCTTCGAGCCCCGCAGCCGGATCCTGCTTGACCACGGTACCCGTCTGCGCCGACTCGTCGAACACCGAATCGGCGTCGGCCTCGAACCCCGCGTCCTTCAGACGTTCGGAAGCTTCTGACTCCGGCAGGCCGACGACGTCTGGGACCACGGCCGTTTCGACACCGGCCCTACCGTCGGACACGAGGTCGTCGTCGCGCCCGCCCCAGTAGTTCCACAGCAGCCACACGACAAGGAGCACCAGCAGCACGAAAGCAAGGACGAGCCACGGCTGTGTCCGACGATCGTCGGTTTCCTCAGTGGTGGTGGTCTCCTCCATGGTCACATCCTCGCGATGACGACTCCGGCCGATTCGTCTGCCGTGAGGATACCGCGCACGAGGCCCACCATGCACGTGACCGTTCGCCGGCCGGGCGTGGGGCCACCTACCCCAGTGACGTGAGCACGACAGCGACCAGCGCCAGCGCGATACCGGCCCATTGCAGGCGCAGCACGCGTTCGCGCAACAAGGTGAGCGCAAGCAGCACCGTGGCCACCGGGTACATCGAGCCGATGACCGAGGCGACCGCGAGCGGGCCGATGCGTATGGCTGAAAGCATCGTCACGTTCGCCGCGGAGTCCAGCATCCCCGCCAGGACGGCCGTGCCGCGCGCGACGCCCGCAATCGGCGTGCCTCGCACGCGGACCGCAGCGACCAGCGTAAGCGAGACTGCCGAGACAACACGAGCCGCCGCCAAGGGCCACAGGCCGCTTTCGGGGGCGGTCATCGAGAACGAGATGAACGAGCCGGCAAACCCGAACCCGGCAACGACGGAGAGCAGCGTCGCCCGCAGCGGCATCCCGCGCTGGCCGTGCTCGTCGATAGCCGCGCTCACCATCACGACGGCCGCCAAGGCGAGCCCCAGCCCTACGCCATCGAGCAGACTCGGAACACCGTGTGACGCGAAGTCATACAAAGCCGGAAGCGAGCCCGACAAAGCAGCCGTGATCGGCGCGACCACGCTCATCCTGCCCGCGGCAAGCGCACCGTACAGCGACACCACACCGATGCCGCCCGAAACGCCGGCGATGGCTCCCCATGTGACATCGCCCGCACCCACTGCCTGCCAGGGGAACAACAGCGCCGCCACACCGAGAACGACCACGCCGACGAGATGCGCGGTCGCGGTCACCACGAACGCGGACTCGCGCCGAGACGCAAGTCCGCCCAGGAAGTCCGCGCTTCCGAACAGTGTGGCCGTCGCAGCCGAAAGCAGTGCGGTGATCATGTATGCCTCTCGACGCGTGTGCCGCACCATGCTACCGCTTCACGCCCGACGGTGAAGACCGGCGATGTAGACATCGCCTGGGACGCCGCCGCGGACACGCGCCATTCGTACCCGATGACCCGCCATTCGTCGACCGCAGCTGGTATAGTCTGGGTAACGACGGGTGGATGGGGTTGTGGTGGGACGACTCCGCATATTTACGCGGGCCATGGTGCTCGCAATAGTGTGGGTGCTCTTGATTGCACCCGCTGCTTACGGTTGGGCTGAATCCGCGGAGTGGGACGGAGACCCACTCGAATGCGTTTCGTGCCACAGCGAGGAATTCCCGTTCGACACGCGCTCCGGCCCACACATGGGATACAGCGCCACGAGCGCGAAGTGCCAGATCTGCCACACCGTTCACGCTGCGCCGGCAGGCGGCATCTTGCTCCTGCCCAAGGCGACGATCCGAGACAACTGTATGGTCTGCCACGACGGCACCGGCGGTTTGGGTGTCTACGGCACGATCGCCGCACGAGGACTGACCGTCGGCGGCGCCCACCGAATCGACACCACGAACACGGTCCCTGGCGGCGATGCGAGCACCGGCGGCGGCCGGATGCAGACCTTCAGCGGTGAGACAGGTTTCCTGACCTGTAGCGACTGTCACAGCGTGCACGGCGCTAGGGTCGTCGACGAGTTCAGCGGGGAGCGCGTCCGTTTCCACTCCACCGACCGAAACTGGCTCACCGAGTGGTCGAGCACCAAGCTGCTGAGGCAAGTGCCGGTCGGATCGGAAACGACCGCCACGGTGTACGGGTCGGACTGGTGCATTGGGTGCCATCGCGGCCGCGTATCAAATCTTCCGGCAGTCATGAACCACCCGGTGGACGCTGCGTCGACGACATCGACGCCCTTCTACTACGACAACGTGGCCATAGTGACGGCGGACGACTCGCTGGAGACCACGTACGGCACGCTCGGGCTCCTCGGCGAACTGCCTGACGCGATCTGGCACAACCGTGGCCTGGTGATGCCTTTCCCGCGGACCGAGCAGCAAGAAGGACATGCACCGATCTGCCAGCAGTGCCACGAGGACTCGCGCGACGTGGGTGAGCCCGGCGACGTGGCCGCTGCGGACGTGTACCGGTACGGCGACGGCAGGACCGCCGGCGACCCGGTCGGCGGCGACCCGGAGTTCGACAACCCCTTGTTCCAGACGTTCCCGCACGAAACGCAGAACGAGCGCATGCTCGTGGAGACGGGCGACAACCTGTGCACCAACTGTCACCCGGCCGAGCAGCTCCCGTAGTGGCGCTGACTCGACGCGCCCAGACCTCTACCTGCGGACTTCATCTGCCGATACTATGAGGCGACCGCTACCGTGGAGGGCGCACACGTGAAACGCACGGTATACCTCACTGCCGCGCTCGGCATCGCGATGACGCTTGCGACCGTGTCCTCGGCAGGCGCGATCACGCGCGCCGAGATCGTTTCGCGCGCTCAGCGCTGGGTCACGCTCGAGGTCCCCTACAGCCAAACCTCGCATTTCGAGAGCTACCGCCAGGACTGCTCCGGCATGACGTCGATGGCGTGGCGGCTCGACCAGTCGTACTCGACGCGCACGCTCGCTCCAAGCGGCGTCGTGATCGGCCGCGACGAGCTGCAGCCCGGCGACATGCTGCTCAAGTACGACTACCACGCCGCGATCTTCGAGCAGTGGGCCAACGCCGACCACACGTGGTACTGGGCGCTGGAGCAGTCCGGTACCCGGGGCCATGCCGTCAGGCGACTGACCATGTACCCGTACTGGAGTCACGCGGGGTTCTCAGCATACCGGCACAAGTCCATCGATGAGGTCGACGACTACGCCGACCATGTCCTCGAGGTCGCGGGCCCCGAACGCTACTCGACGGCGCTGGCGGCCTCACGCCTTGCCTTCGAGGCCGGTAGCGCCACATGCGCGGTCATATGTTCCGGCGCTACATGGCCCGACGCCCTGGGCGGCTCGGCCCTCGCCGGCGCCCTCGGGGGCCCTGTACTCTTGGTCGCCCCGAACGCCGTGCCCAGCCAGCTGCCCGCGGAGTTGGCTCGTCTTGGGGTCACCGACGTGACAATCGTCGGCGGCACCGGGGCGGTTTCTGAGGGCGTGGCCGGCGCGCTGGACGCGCTGCCGAACGTGAGCGTGCGCCGCATCGGCGGGGTCGACCGCTACCAGACCGCGGCACTGGTCGCCTCGGCAACGATCGCTGCTCGCGGCGGCGTGACGACCGAAACGCCCGCTCCCCCGGTCTACCTCGCGACAGGTACGGACTTCGCCGACGCGCTCGGCGCATCTGCGGTGGCGGCTTACACCGGAAGCCCCGTCCTGCTCTCACGCCCCGAGACCCTCTCGCCTTCGGCTGCGCAGTTCGTCACAGGGGCGAGTATCTCCCAGGTGTACGTGGCCGGCGGAACCGGCGCACTGTCCACCACTGTGACCGCGGGTCTCGCCGAACTCGGAGTCGACGACGTCCAGCGGTTCGCCGGCATCAACCGCTATGCAACATCACTGCTTCTCGCCAAGCACGGCGTGGAACTGGGGTTGGCCTGGGACGACGTGGCGATCGCGACCGGCACCGGTTTTGCCGACGCGCTGGCCGGCGGCGTCATGCAAGCACGCCGAGGATCGGTGCTCGTGCTCACACCCCCAGACCGGCTCGCTCCGGCGCCCGACTGGGCGGTCAGGGAGAACGGAGACGCTATCGAACGGGTGACCGTGCTGGGCGGCACCGGAGCCGTCAAGCCGATCGTGCGCCGTCAGGTGCGCTGGATCCTCGACCCGCCGTAGAAGGGCGACTCCGGCCCGCTACGGGCGCGGCAGCGTTACACTCCACGCATGGTCGTGGACATACACACCCACGCGTTCGCCGACACGATGGCCGCGTCAGCGATGCGCACGCTCGAGGCCGAGGCGGGATTCCCTGGCTCGTTCAACGGCACGGTATCCGGGCTGCTCGAACAGATGGACGCCGCAGGCATCGACGTGTCGGTCGTCCAGCCGGTAGCCACCAAGCCCGCGCAGGTGCCCAAGATCAACGAGTGGGCCGCGTCCATCGAGGCAGACACGGCGGGTCGCGTGATCGGGTTCGGTGCGATGCACCCGGACATCGACGACCCGTCCGCAGAGATCGCTCGCATGGCGGACGCGGGCATCAAGGGCTTCAAGATGCACCCTGAGTACCAGGGCTTCGTGCCGGACGAACCCCGGCTCGACCGCGTGCTCGACGCGGCGACCGAGGCCGGCATGGTCGTCCTGTTCCACGCGGGCGCCGACATTGCGCTGCCCACCACGCACGGGACTCCCGCCGCTTTCTCGCGGATGGCGCAGCGGCATCCGGGGCTGCGCGTGGTCCTCGCGCACATGGGCGGCTACGGGCTGTGGGACGACGTCGCGACACACCTCGCCGGGACCGACGTGTACCTGGACACCGCGTACACGCTCGGGCACTTGCCCGACGACGCGTTCGTCGACCTAGTGCGAGCTCACGGTGCGCACCGGGTGGTCTTTGGCACCGATGCGCCATGGACGCGACCCGCGCAGGAACTGGCTCGGATTAGGGCACTCCCGCTTACCGCCGAAGAGATCGACTCCATCGTGTCAACGAACGCTGCGCTGCTGCTCGGTCTCGACACGA